>Ga0307424_1000908_pt1 | contig 15784 bp, 15 predicted proteins | sample SalMarWE160320MG_FD_202157 | JGI IMG/M metagenome (GOLD analysis project Ga0307424, IMG submission 202157) | Salt marsh sediment microbial communities from the Plum Island Ecosystem LTER, Massachusetts, United States - WE1603-20 | ecosystem: Environmental > Aquatic > Marine > Intertidal zone >... | reverse complement strand
GCCGTGCACACAAGCTTGCCCATCTCCGCCGCCAGGCGCTGGTTGTAGTCGCCGATGAAGACCACCAGGCCGTCGTCCACCGGCTGGTCGGGGCTGAGGGGCACGTATTCGTTTTCGTAGGACGCCAGCGCAAAGCGCCCGCCCTCGTCGGGGCGGCTGTAGGTGAGCTTGAGCACACCCAGGTTCTCACCCCATTGGCCGTCCTGGGTGACCAGCACGTCGCCCACGCGGGTGGGCTCGTCCAGCACCGTGTGCGTGTGGCCGCCGACGACGACATCAAGCTCCGGCACCGCTTCCGCCAGCGCGAGGTCGCGGTTGTAGCCCTCGTGCGTCAGCGCGATGACGATATCGCAGCCGGTGGAGCGCAAGTAGCCCGCGAGCGACTTCGCCACCGGAATCGCCGGGAAGACAATCACCGAGTCCTTCACCCGCGGATGGGTTTCGTACACCAGCGTTTCGGTGGTCAGGCCGATGACGCCGATGCGGTAGTCGCCGCGCCGTAGGATGACGTAGGGTTTGCCCACGGAGGTTCCGCGCTCGCGATCAATGACGTTGGCGCAGAGCATGTTGAAGTTCACGTCCAGCATCCGGCTGCGGATGAGCTCAAAGCCGAAGTCAAACTCGTGGTTGCCCAAACACATCGCGTCGTAGCCCATCTGGTTCATGCACTCCAGGTCCAGGAAACCGGTGAGCATATTGGAGAGCGGCGTGCCCTGGAAGACGTCGCCGGCATCCAGCACCAGCCAGTAGTAGCCGGTGTCGGAACGGGCGCGCTGGATGGCCACGCGCCGCTTAGCCACACCGCCCCAGCCCTCCTCGCCGTGCGCGCGGAAGGGCAGCATGTGCCCGTGGGTATCGTTGGTGTGGCAGATACCGAGCTTCAGCTCCTCCGCCAGCGCGGATGGCGCGGTAAGGAGCGCGAGGCTGATAAGTGCCGCCAGCGCGACGAGCATCAGATTGTTGAACCGGCGCATAGTCTTCCCCCTGAAATGGTGTCTTCACCGCAGTTGCGCGGCAGTGGGAATATATCACAGAGGGACCGGCGCCGTTCAAATCGCCATTTGCCAGAAAGCGATGAAGTGGCCGACAGGCATAAGCAAGATAGCTCCTATCAGGAACTGCGGCCAATTCAGTTTCCTGCCCACGCCAAAGCAGAGCGCAGAGCTCACTGAGCATATCGCGTAGGGGACATAAGCCCCCTCATGAAACGGAATGTTGCCTACGTAATAGTACGCGACGAAGCAGGCATATAGGAAGAACATCCACCTGATTACGAGCCAGATCCCCTTGTCCTGCCAGTAGCGCTTCATCTTTCAACCTTCTCCACTTCTCGGCGGACTTCATCCAGGCTTGGCAGGTCGTTAGGGCGGAGCGGCAAATTCTGCTCGCTATAGCGGTCCTCGAAGTCTCTGAAGTAACGCTCGCTGATTCGCTGTATCTCCGACTTCTCAACTGGCAGTTCAAATATCGACGTAAATGTCTTGAGGAATGCTTTCCACGCTTTCGGTTGAGCGAATTCAGAATCCGAGCTCTCGTATTGCGTCATAGCCTCTACTGAACGGAAGGCATCGGTGTCCCAATTATCTCCGCGCCTCGTCGTTGTCAGGCCGTGCACTTCCTCGTATTCGTACCACCAGACAGGGGGCGGGAATGCATCGCTAACGTACTTGCGATACAGCCGTGAGAACTCTGTCTCGCGAGTTTCGCTGCGGTGGAATATGTACCATGCCGTATGCTGAGTCGTCTCTCTTCCCGACCTCACATCCCGGTATGTCGTGCTTCGATAGATGGGGAAGATGAACGGCAAGCACACAATGATAAAGACGATTATGGAGATGGCATGTCTAAACGCTTTCTGCGGGGAACTCCGCCGCGGGTGTTCCTTTGGCGTAGTGTTCGCACCCTCTAGCGAATCCCGTTCCACCGCATTAGTCTACCTCAGAAACACGTCCCTTGGCACTTTCGCGGCAGGGCGGTGACGATGCCCAGCGGCCTGGTCTTACACATAAGACAGTCTGTGGCGGCCCACAGGTGGCCGCCCTACAAACCTCCTCACAGATTCCGCAGCCTTTCCTCCCCCGCGCGGTACTGGATGGCTTCGGCGAGGTGGGAGACCTTGATGATGCTGGAGCCGTCCAGGTCGGAGATGGTGCGGGCCACCTTCTTGATGCTCTGGTAGCCGCGGGTGGTGAGCCCCAGGCGCTCGTGCGCGCGGTTGAGCAGGTTCGTCCCCGCCTCGTCCAGCGCGCAGACCTTCTCAATGTCCGCCGGGCGCAGGTGGGAGTTGAAGCGCTGCTTCTTGCGGTGGCGGAAGCGGTGCTGCTGGACCTCCCACGCCTTTTGCACGCGGCCGCGCACGGTGGCGCTGTCCTCGCCGCCGGGGCCGGTAATCTTCTCAATGGGCAGGCGCGGCACTTCCAACACGATGTCAATGCGGTCGAGCAGCGGGCCGGACAGGCGCTTGCGGTAGTTGAGAATCTCGCCGGCGGTGCAGCGGCAGGGACGCGTGGGGTCGCCGTAGTAGCCGCAGGGGCAGGGGTTGGTCGCCGCCAGCAGCATGAACCGCGAGGGGAAGGTCGCGGTGAACTGCGCGCGGGCGATGGTCACCTGGCCGTCCTCTAGCGGCTGGCGCAGCTGTTCCAGCAGGCTCTTGGGAAACTCCATCAGCTCGTCCAGGAAGAGCACGCCGCTGTGCGCCAGCGAGATCTCGCCCGGCTGCGGGTTGGTGCCGCCGCCGATGAGGCCGGGGCCGGAGATGGTGTGGTGCGGATGGCGGAAAGGGCGCGTGGTCATCAGCCGCATGCCGCCATGCAGCAGGCCGGAGACGGAGTACACCGACGAGACCTCAATCGCCTCCTCCGGAGCAAGCTGCGGCAGGACGCTGGGCAGGCGCTGCGCCAGCATCGTCTTGCCGGAGCCGGGCGGCCCCATCATCAGGATGTTGTGCCCACCGGCCGCGGCGACCTCCAGCGCGCGCTTGGCGTGCTCCTGGCCCTTCACGTCGGAAAGGTCAAGCTCGTACCTGGCCTTGGCCAGCAGCTCGGAGAGCAGCGTCACCGGCTGGGGCTCCAGCGCCATGTCGCCGCGCAGGAAGCTCGCAGCCTCGGCCAAGTGGTTGATGGGATAGACCTCCATCCCCTCAAAGCACGCCGCTTCTGCCGCGTTCTCCGCAGGCACTATCATCTTGCCCGAACTGCCGTGATGGCCCATCAGTGCGGCCGAGAGCACGCCGGGCACCGCTTTGACGCTGCCGTCCAGCGATAGCTCGCCCAGCACGATGGTGCCGTTCAGCGCACCCGCCGGAACCTGGCCGGAAGCGGCGAGGATGCCCAGCGCAATCGGCAGGTCGTACCACGAGCCGGTCTTGCGCACTTCCGCCGGCGCGAGGTTGACCGTAATGCGCTGGGAGGGATACTCCAGATCGGAGTTGCGCATGGCCGACCACACGCGCTCTTCGGCTTCTTTGATGCTTGCGTCGGGCAGGCCTACGAGCGAGAACTTGAACAGCCCCCGCGAGATGTCAACTTCAACCGTTACCGGCTGGGCTTCCAGCCCTGCCAATGCCGCCGATTGTATCTTGGCCAGCATATCCCCAAAGACCCCCTGTTATGGGACTGACTACTATACGGTTGTCAGTATACCACGAAACTTTACGCGTGTATAGCCCTAGTGGTGGGAAATTGACAAATCCGCAGATTGGGGGGAGGACCGGCTAGCTTTCGTCCGGCAGCGCCATCAGCATCGTGTCGTAGTCCTCGGTCACCGGGTTCACAAGCAGCCTCTTGCACATCTCCTCAAGCTGCGCCAGCGCGGTGTCCGGGCCGTCGGCTTCAATCACGACTTTGACCTGCTTGCCCACCCGGACATTCTCCACCGAGCTGAAGCCGAGTTGTTGGAGGCTGCCGATCACGGCTTTACCCGCGGGGTCCAGCAGGTCTTCTCGCAGCATTATGGTAACGATGCCGGCGTACTTCATTACTTCGTCACCCGCTGGAGAATCTGCTGGTAGGCCTCGGCCACATTGCCGAGCTTGCGGCGGAAGCGGTCTTTGTCCAGCCGCGTGCTATCGGTCTTGTCCCAGAAGCGGCAGGTGTCGGGGCTAATCTCGTCGCCCAGCGTGAGCTCATCGCCCTTGAAGTAGCCGAACTCCAGCTTGAAGTCCACCAGCAGGATGCCGCGCTCGTCCATGAAGGCGCCGAGCAGCTGGTTAACCTGCATGGACATTGCCCGGAAGTCTGCGAGCTGCTTTTCGGTGGCTAGCTCCAGGCCGATGATGAGGTCTTCGGTGAGCAGCGGGTCGTTGAGTTCGTCCTTCTTCCAGTGGTATTCCAGCACGGGGCGCTTAAGCGGAGTGCCTTCCTCCAGGCCGGTACGGCGGGCGGCGGAGCCGGCGAGCACATTGCGCACCACCGCCTCCAGCGGCACCATCTTGAGCGCCTTGACGAGCTGAGCGCGCGGCGAGAGCTGCTCCACAAAGTGGGTCTTCAGCCCCTGCGAGTTCAGGTAGGTGAGAAGCGCGGAGGATATCTGGTTGTTCCACTCGCCCTTCTCGGTCATCTCGGCCTTCATCTGGCCGTTGAACGCGGTCAGCGAGTCCTTGAACTCCGCAATCAGGTAATCGGGGTCGTTGGTGGCGTAGATCTTCTTCGCTTTGCCTTCGTAGAGCATTTCGCCTTTTTCCCAGGTCATCGATTCACCTCATTACCATAAGTAGTATTCAGGAGCTCGCCGCCGGTTTGCGCGCACTGCGCCGACGGCCGCCGCGGCGGGTGCGCTTGGCCGGAGGCTTGTCGCCGGATGGCGCCGCCTGCTTCTTGGCCTCCGACAGGCCCGCGCGCGTAAATATCGCGTCCACATGTTTCAAGTACGGCTCCACGCTGAATACATCCGAAAGCTCGTTCATGCTGAGGTGCTTGCGGATTTCGCGGGATTCCTTCACGAGGTTGTAGAAGTGCTTGCCCTCGTCAAAAGCCTTCATCGCCGGTTCTTGCACCAGCCGGTAAGACTCCTCGCGCGACAGGCCCTTCTCCGCCAGCGCAAGCATCAGGCGCTGGGAGAATATCAGCCCCTTGGTCAGCCCGATGTTCTCCTCCATCTTGCGGGGGTTAACCACCAGGCCCTCAATGATCCCGGTCATCTTGGCGACCATGTAGTCGGCTGCGGTGAACGCGTCTGCCACCGCCACGCGTTCAGCGCTGGAATGGGAGATGTCCCGCTCGTTCCATAGCACCTGGTTCTCAAAGCCCACTTGCGCATAGCCGCGGATGAGCCGCGCCATGCCGGACATGCGCTCACAAAGCACGGGATTGCGCTTGTGGGGCATGGACGACGAACCCTTCTGCCCGGCCATAAACGGCTCGGCCAGCTCGCCAATCTCGGTGCGCTGGAGGCTGCGGATTTCCACCGCAATCCGCTCAATCGTACCCGCCAGCAGCGCCAGCGCGGAAAGCGCGGCGGCGTGGCGGTCACGCTGGACAATCTGGTTGGACACCGGCTCCGGCTTCAGGTTGAGCTTGGCGAGAACGTCAGCTTCCAGCTCCGGCGGCACGTGGGCGTAGTTGCCGACCGAGCCGGACAGCTTGCCGTAAGCGGTCTCGTCCCGTGCGCGCTCCAGCCGCTCGAGATCGCGCTTGAGCTCCAAGTACCAGATGAGCGCCTTGAGACCGAAGGTGATGGGCTCGGCGTGAATGCCGTGAGTGCGCCCTATCATCACAGTACGCTTGTGCTTGAGCGCAAGCGCGCCGATGGCCTCGGCAAGGTGGCTAACCTCCGGCAGCAGGATGCCCCAGGCCTCCTGCATTTGGATACTGAGCGCTGTATCCATCACATCGGAGGAGGTCAGGCCTAGATGGAAGTAGCGCGAGAGGTCGCCAATGGACTCTGCTACCGTGGAAGTGAAGGCCACAACCTCGTGCTCGACCTTGCTCTCGTAGTGACGCATACGCGTGAGGTTAAACTTCGCCTTCTGGCGCAGGCGCATGTAGTCGGCAACCTTGATTCGGCCATGCTTGGTCCAGCCTTCGGCTACCGCAAGCTCGATACGCAGCCAAACATCAAACTTGTGGCGCTCCGAGAAGACCTGGCCCATCCCCTTGCGCGTGTATCGGTCTATCACCGCGCCTGAGTATATATGCGCCTCGGGGCTTAGTCAATGACGCGCCGCGCGATGTTATAATCCAGTTGTGGAGCACTTGCTCGCCGACATCAGGCGCATTTTGGAGGTGCAATCGGCCCCTGCGGACGGCATGCAGGCGGTAGTATCGCTGTTGCGCGGACGCGTCGAGCACTACAACTGGGTAGGCATCTACCTGGTTCAGAACGGCAAGCTGCTGCTGGGCCCCTGGGACGGCCCGGAGGCCACGGAGCACACCGAGATTGACCTCGGCGCAGGTATCTGTGGGCTGGCTGCGGGGATGAAGGAAACCGTAATCGTGGATGATGTAAACTCCCGTCCGGAATACCTCGCCTGCTTCATCAGCACGAAGAGCGAGATAGTCGTCCCGCTGATGCGCGGTGACGAGTGCGTGGGCGAGATTGACATTGACTCCGACAAGACCGCGGCCTTCACTATGAAAGACCGGGCCTTTCTGGAGCAGGCCGCCGTCCTGTTGGTGGAGGCGTACTTCGACGACTGAAAGCTGTAAGGTGACGGCAAGATGAACAGAGGCAAACTGGCAATCGCAACCGTCTGCCTGGCTCTACTCGCCATGGTGGCGCAGGCGGCTACGGAGACCCCAAACGCCGGATCGGTGGATATTACTTATTCGATGTCCATGCCACAGGTGGCCAAGCAGACGATGAAGGGTGTGGTCTGCTTCAGTGGAAACAAGGCGAGGGTGGAACAGGAGGGAATGCCGAGCTTCGGTGGCGCTCAATCGCAGGGCAGCAACGGAGAGCAGATGAAGAACGTGGTAATCGTTGACGGGGACGCCATGGAGGCCTATGCGCTGGTGCCAGCGCTGAACTACGCCATCAAGTTCAAGTTGAACAACCCGTCCTTCGCCGAAGGCACGCCGGCAGGCAACCCCACCATGGTGCTTGACCGGGAGAAGTACCCAGAGGGCACAACCATCAAGAACCTCGGAACCCGCAAGTACCAAGGCAAGACCGTGACGGTCTACAGCGTGACCTACGAGCACGAGGGCCAGATGACGACCACGCAGGTATATGTGAACACCAATGGCCTGCCGGTCTATCTGAACGGCAAGACCGGCAGCATCAGCTACGAGGCCACGTTCAGCAACTACAAGTTCGGCAAGCAGGATCCGTCGCTCTTCAAGCTGCCCGCGGGCATGCCGGTGATGGACCTTTCGCAGTACGAGCGCGCCCTTTCCGGCGTGGTGCAATAAGCCCGACGCTGCCGCTTGGTCTTCATCAGGGGCTGCTTTGCGCGCACGCGCTCAGCGCACCTCACCATTCCGCTACCGCTATGCACACTCCATAGCGAGTTGGCGTAATGTGAGCCTTTCGGCCATCCACAACCGCCGAGCGGCAGCGCGCAATGTTCATCAGGCGTTCCGATCAGCCGCATGTTACACGCCCAGCGCGCCATTCCTGAGCGCGGAAACGCTTATCACCAGTTGAGGCGTTGTTCATAAGTTACAGTAAAGCATTGCAGTGGCGTTGACCGGCGAATCTCTATCAACAATCTATCAACAACTTGTTGACACCTTACCGTCCAGAAGTTAGAATGGAATAACTCGCCAGGAGGTTCAATATGATGAAGCGTATTACGCTCGCAACACTAGTGATGGTCTGCGCGCTAAGCCTGTTTAGCCATTCCGCCTCCGCGATTCCAAGCTACCTCGGCCCGTCAGGCCTGATACTCACGCCGGACGCGCAATACAACGATTTCCAGGCGTTATCGTTCTCCGCCCACTTCTTTGACCTTTCAGGAGCGCTGAAGAAGTACGGCATTGACGGGGGCACTTCGACGTATGCTGTGAATTACAGCCCCTTCCCTGCGCTGGAGCTAGGAGCAACCGTGCTGGACAGTACCGCGAGCGGCACCGTGACTATGCTCAACGGCAAGTTCGCCATACGCACCGAGTCGGGGTTGAACCCGTTCTCATTCTCGGCGGGCGTCATAGACGCGCTAGACCAGCAGGAGATCACGCCATACGTCATCGCGTCAAAGAGCTTCAGCCTGTCCGGGCCGCTGGCCGAGAACCAGGTGAGCGTGGCGGTCAACGCCGGCTACGGCGGCGGCTTCTATGACGACGGCATTCTGCTGGGCGGCGAGGTGAAGCTGCATCCCCAGTTCTCCATCATCGGCGAGCGCACGAAGAACCTAACGAACCTAGGGTTGCGCTTCAACAGCGCGGGACTGGCACTGGACATCGGGCTGATTGACCTGGAGGATTTCGGTGCCGGCGCCAGTTACACCTGGACTTTCTTCTGAGGGAACGAGCGCTACCTACCGGGGAAGCTCGAACAGCACGAGGCTGTTCTGATCTGCGCGCCGCACCGCCACGTACCGGGAGCCCGGGCTGAACGAGTAGCTGTCCACTCCGCCCGCCACCACGTACTCCTGCACGCCGTCGCGCTCGCGCAGGCAGAGGAATGGCTCGTTCTCCGGCATGCGCACCCGCACGGCGTAGGGCAGGCGGTAGAAAATACGGAAATACGAAAGGAACCTGCCGTCCGGCGAAAGGCGCGGGTTGAAGTCAAAGCCACGGTCCTGGCTGTCCAGTAATACCTCGGGTTCCTCGCCGCCGAATAAAAGCACCTGTGAGTAATACCTGGCATCACGCCCTTCCCGGGGATTCTCCGGCAGCTTGAATGTGTCGTCCACCATCAGGAATCCTGGCGAGCTGCCTGCGCCACCGAACGCCACGTTGGAAACAACGCCGGCAATAATCTCTCCGCTCGGCACCACTTCGATTCCGCGGAACTGGTACGCGTCATACAGCTTCACCAGCGCGTTATCGTTCAGCGAATAAGCAGACAGGAACTCGCCTCTCGGATACTCGCCGCCAAAGCTGCGGGAAACGATGATGATGGAGTTGTCACTGGGGCTGTAGGCCAGCTCGTCTATGAGGTCAACCTGCGTCTTGATAGATAGGGCGAGGAACGCACCGGTTTCCAGGCTCAGCCGGGCCAACGAAACTTCGCTTTCCGCCGAAGTGAATGGTTGGGCGGCGACATAGACGTACTTATCGGTGTTGTCCCAGACGTACTTGCCGATAATGAAGTCCGGCGGGACTTTGGTGAACTCAACCGCCCGCAGCCTCCCAGCCTCCAGGTCAACAACCTTGAATAGCGGGGGTTCTAGCGGGTGGGCCTGCGGCGCGTAAAAAGAGACGTAGCGGCGCTGGGGTGAAAGCTCCAGGCTCAAGTTCTCCCAACCGTCCTTACGGCGCAGCACGCTTGCGAGGTCGGTAGCGGAAATGAGCTTTTCCCGGTCGCCAGTGCTGATGCGGTGTTTCCAGACGATGGCACCGAAGGGATTCACCGCGTAGAGCACCAGGTTGTCTTCATCCCACCAGTCGTAGTCTACAATCCGGCTGCCGTCGCTGAAGGAGATGATGTAGGGCTTACGGTCGGCCGCGGTTGCCGCCAGTGGCGACAGCAGCAAGGCTGCCAGCAAGAACAGGGGAAGCAGGCTAGGTGTCCACTTCATAGTCGGACGGCGATTATAACGCCAGAGGCCTTAGCCGTGAAGGTGCGCTACGGAGCCTAGTCTGTGAGTGGCTTGGCGGATATGGGTATCTCTCCAGCCTTGATTGCCCGCTCGTAATAAGTTATCTCGGTCTTCACTTCGTCCGGCAAGCGACTGAAGCTCTCATAACCCGTGAGGCCCACTAGCTTGATTACATCATCGCGCAAGCCTATCGTTATCACTTTCACGCCGCCCGTCGGGACGCTTCGTCCCGGCTTTGGCACGTAAAGTGAGTCTTTCGCTCCTTCGTTCAGCTTCACCGGTTCATCAATCCTGAACAGCCCGATGTCGTCCGCGTTTTTAACAAAGAACAGAGGTAGCTGCCCGAAGTCGACCACTGAACTGAAGACTACTGAACGGTAGGCTTCGTCGGGGGGCGGAGTTATGCCGGCGATGGCGTAACTCGATGAACCCTCCAGCGAGGTTATGAAAGATTCACCCAGCCCACTGGCCAGCACGGCCACCGCATCGACTCCGAGGCCAGACATGCTGTGCTGTTTCACTTTATCCAACATTCCCCAGATGAGCTCCAGCCCTTCCTCGGGCGCGACCAGCTCCTTGCGCTTGACCCTTAGGTCGGTCACGCTGCTGCCGGCGCGAACTTCCCTGACGCCTTGAGTGAAGCCTGCTACAAAACGGTCGCACCACTCCTCTTCAAAGCTGAGCACCGCGATGCGGCCCGTGCGGCTCAGGTGCGCTAGCGCCGCGCCGGCAATGTATCCTGGCTCCTCCATTCGGAAGTCCATGCGGAAGAACAGCGAGGATGCTTCCGGCGGGATGGAAGCAAGCGCGAGCACGTAGTTGGCAGGGCGCACCTCAAAGGTCTCCGAGAGCTTGACGAACAGATACGTGTAGGTGTCGTGATAGGAGAAGACGACGGTCGGATAGCTGTCCAGCTCCTGGCGCATAATGGATATCCACTCGGTGGTCGGCTTCTCATAGAGCCGGATTTCGCGGTACTCCCAGTTGGCCGCCGCAAAGGCGTCCTTGGCCGCCTGGCTGAACGCGGGAGTGAAAACCTCCCGCTCGGGGTACTTCGGATCCGGCGGGGGAATAACGAAGAGGAAGTGCGCAACCGGCGGGCCCCGCTGTGCAGAAGGCTCCGGTCGCCGAGCAGCCGCATCCGGGCGCTCCGCAGTTTCGGGTCGGTTGCAAGCCGCTATTAGCAGCATAAACATTGCGGCAATTGCGGTGCCGGTTACAATTCGCTTCACGGTTACATTATAACTTCAGGCTCGGCGGCGAAACTGCCCCTCTTGGCTCTGATATAATGCGAATCGCAAATGAGCGACCCGTCGCGCAACCCGCTGAACGGCACCGTGAGCTTCCCCCGCATGGCTTGGGCCTTCATCCTGGTGCTCACGGTTTGCAGCGTCACGGTGTTTTTCCTCCTGCTCAAGCTCTTTGTCCCATCTGGCAACCAGGTTTCTTTCTTCCTGCTCATCGGATTCGGCTTCATTCTGTCAGCTCTTCTGCTGGTAGGCGTCCTCCTGCTGCACCAGCACTACGTGCGCGCCCAGAAGCGCATGCGCAAGCTGCTGGAACAGGAGCTGGAATACATGAGGATCGAGCAGGAGAGCAGCGAGATAATAATGAACTTGAACGAGCTGCTCTCCGAGCAGACCGAGGAACAGGTGCGCCTGAACCGCGAGCTGCGGCAGCTCTTCCTGGAAACCGTGCGCGCGATGGTGGCAACGCTGGAGGCGCGGGATGAGTACACGCAGAACCACTCGCTGCGCGTGGCGGGCTGGGCGGAGTTGTTGGGACGGTATGCGGGACGGTCACCCGAGGAGTTGGAGGTGCTGGAGCGCGGCGCGCTGCTTCACGACATCGGCAAAGTCGGTATTCCCGACAACATCCTCAACAAGCCCGGCCGCCTGACCGAGCAGGAGTACGAAGTGGTTAAGACCCACCCGAGCCGGGGCGACGAAATTGTGAAGAACATCAAGATGCTGCAGGACTCACGCCCCATCATCCGCCACCACCACGAGCGCCCGGACGGCAAGGGCTATCCGGACGGCAAGGCTGACCCCCCGGCGGTGGCGCGAGTAACCTCCATCGCGGATTGCTTCGACGCAATGACCAGCCAGCGCCCCTACCGCGACCCGATGGACTATGACACGGCCAAGCGGACAATGGTGGACGCCTCCGGCGCCCAGTTTGACCGTGTGCTGTTGAACGACTTCTTTGAAATGCTGGAAACCACTTCGGAGGGTCACCGCTCCATCGGACATATTACAGGCATACCGCCGCTGACGTTCAGCGAGGAGAACGACGCTCGGCTCAAGGGATACCATGAGCGGTTCAGACAAGCTATCTAACCGGGTTGAGGCCGCTTCGTACATGCTCACCGAGCCGGAAGTGAGCCTCATCGGCATCACGCGCCCGCTGGAGGGCGGCACGATTGAACAGCACCTTGAGCGCGCCGCCCGGGAGTGCTACCAGTCGCACAAGCTGATGTCACCGGAGGATAGCCCGCGCTTCATCCGCGGCATCATCCTCCGCGGGCACGAGAGCGTGCTGGAGCACACCAGCGCCACCTTCCGCGTGCTCGGGGGCAGCCGCGCCTTTACCCACGAGCAAGTGCGCCACCGGTTGCTGTCGTTCTCTCAGCAAAGCCAGCGGTACGTAAGCGAGACCAACTACCGCGCCATCCTGCCGCCAGCGGTAGCGGACAACCCGGAAGCGCTGGCGGTCTTCCAGGAACTGCTGGAGCACACGCGCGAGGCCTATGCCAAGCTGAAGGAGCTGGGGCTCAGAAACGAGGATGCGAGGTTCGTGCTGCCCAACGCGGTGGAGAGCGGCATCGTCATCTCCGGCAACCTGCGCGAATGGCGCCATGTATTCCGCGTACGTTGCACCGAAGCGGCGCAGTGGGAGATTCGGCGCATTTGCGGGATGATGCTCAAGCTGGTGCGCGAGCATGCGCCAGTGGTGTTCGGCGATTTCGTCCTGGACGAGGAGACCTGGGTGGCGCGGCATCTGGCGGAGACTGTAGAGTGCGATGAGGCCAAGAAGCTGGTCAAGCGCGAGCTTGAGAAGCTGGCGCAAGCCGGCGAGCCGCCCAACCGCATTCTCCGGTGCCTCGCCGACGACGACGTATACCGGGCGCTCTTTCACGTGAAGCTCTGCCTCTGCCGGAGTTGCCGCGAAACGCTGGCCGACTGCGGCGATTGGAAGTAGCGGCGGGGCGTTGATGCCAGCTTTGAAGGAATGACAATCTGATGTTTGTGATGCGGCTTATGCTGGTTCTGGTGGCAGCCCTCATAGGCGCGCTACTAACAACATGTGTGGATGAAGAGGCACCTCGCGAGTTCCCTACCGAGGCAGCGGGACAAACTGACACCACATCCCTCTCCGCCGAGCGAGCGCTCACATCAGGCAAGCGTGATAGCATCAGCGGATACGAGGATTACGAGCTGGCTCAGCCGATAGACAAAGAAGTTCTTGCGCGCTTTGTCGGGTCGCAGCGGGACAAATCGCAGCCGGAAGTACAGGTGTATGACCTCAAGGAGGACTGCCCCGACGGCCACAACCTCTGGCTGAAGAACACTACGCTGGTGCTGCGGGACGGCCTGCTGAAGGCGGTGTTCGTGGACTACGATCCGCCGCCGGAGCTGCGGAGGCAGCCGGAGGAGGCCTGGGATTTCGTGGAGAGCCTGCGCCAGGCAATCATGGGGCAATACGATTCTCAGTTGGTTGCGAAGGACAAGTTCTACCAGTCCGCGGAGTCCCCCGGAGCCAAGTCGTGGATGGGAGTGCTGCTGTTGAAGGACGAATGCGGGCGGGAGCTGGTGCTCATCTGGACGGGAACCGAGGTCAGAATCTCGTGCTGGGAAGAGGAGTTCATGCGCGAGGTAAAGGAAGACACTCATGCTGACCTGCAAAGAAAGCTACCCAGCTTTCCGCCAACGCCCTCTCTGTAGCACGCACGCCTGCGGCGACTGGAAATAGCGGGCGCGGCTGCTACAATTCCCTGCATCAAGCGCATGCTAGCCACACTGGTTATCTGCCTGATTGTCTTCATTGCCGTGGTGGCCGTCAGCGCGCGGCTGATGGAGAACTCGCTCATCTACTTCCCCTCCAAGCACCCGTCGGGGAGATGGAATGCGGGGGACTACGGGCTGGCGGTGGAGGATGTCTGGCTCACGGCGGAGGATGGGGTGCGGCTCCACGGCTGGTATGCCGCGGCGGAGACTGCGCCTGGGAGTGCGGAGAATAGCGGCGCGACGCCGGTCATCCTGTTCTTCCACGGCAACGGCGGAAACCTCACCGACCGCATGGAGAAGCTCAAGTTGCTCACCGGCCTGGGCGCGGATGTCTTCATCATTGACTACCGGGGCTATGGCAAAAGCGAGGGCCGGCCCGACGAGGCGGGCATCTACCGCGACGGCGCGGCGGCTTACCAGCACCTGATGGATGAGCGCGGCGTGGCGCCAGAACACATCATTCTCTTCGGCGAGTCCCTGGGTGGCGCAGTGGCCTGCGAACTGGCGGCGCGCCATCCCGTGGGTGGCGTCATCCTGGAATCGACCTTCACCCGCGCCAGTGATATGGCGCGCAAGGTGCTGCCGCTGCTGCCGCCGCAGCTTTACCTCAAGACGCGGTTTGATAACCTCGGCAAGCTTGCGCGCATCCACGCGCCAGTGCTCATCCTCCACGGCGCGGAGGACACTACCGTCCCGCCGTACTACGCCCGGCGTTTGTACGCTGCCGCGAATGAGCCCAAGGCAGTTCTATTCATCCCCGGCGCGGGGCACAACGATGTGTCTGTGGTGGGCAGGAAGGAGTATGCGGCCGCGATCACGCAGTTTCTTGATAACCTCCCGTAGCGGCGCCGTGTTACAATCATCCTGTTGTGAAGCTGCGGAATGTAGCAATCTCCATTCTGATTGTCTTCGCGCTCGCAGCCGTGCTTTGTTTAGTGCCACTGCGCGAACTTGACGGAGAGAGCGCTGTATCTCTTCTTGGGTATCGCATCATAACGCCCACCGAGCCGAAGACCACAGTGGTATTGTTGCCGGATGATGTGCTGCAATTCATGGATGAAACTAGGAGCTGGGTCTCGAAGTGGTGGGATGACTTTCTGGACAATCCCAATTCCACCTTTGACGACCTCTCCGATCAAACGGCACCAAAGGACCTCCGCGACAAGGCATATGAAATCCTTAACAACCCGAGCACTTGTCCCGAGATAATGCTCTACATGGTCTGGTGGTTTCAGAACTACGAACAACCCGAGTTTACTGAGCAGTTCCTCACGCCATACATCAGCCCAGAGTTCCTCAACAAACTCACGGATAGGCCACACCTCCTTCTTCTGGCACTAGTGATATCAAGAGAGCAGTTGCGGTATGCCCTTTCTGAGGGCGAGGAACCTGCTTTCTCAAGAGACTTCATGGAGACGCTCCACCAAGCGCATGCCGAGATTCTCGCACGTGCATCAAGAATAGCGCCGCGAGACGCTTTCTCAAGACTGATCGCTATCCAGGCTGCATACCAGGCTGTTGTCAGCGAGAGGGGTGCAGATATCTGGCTGAAGGCAACGGACGCAGAGAGGCAACAGTATAGTAAGCAAGCGCTGCCCTATTTAAAGCGATTCCTACGGTCAAAGCGAGGATGGCTTGTCAGAGAGCCGACTTGGTTCAGCTACATCCGCTCTCTGGATTCGCTTGAAGGCCCAGCACGGCAGCCCGCTTCGAGGTATGCTCTGCTTTCATCAGAACCGCTTAGCACATTCGGTATGATCGATGCTATGGTAGCCGCTGACGCATCCGAGAGAGGAGATTGGGGGACTGTACTGCTGACAGTGGACGCTGTAGACCATTTGTCGGACCTGTATCCCGAGGACGAAGACAAAGATCAAGGCTACGCTTTCTTCCTCGTCTTTACTTCTATCAGTGCTGCCCAGGCGTCACCAGACTTGAAACAGGAGCTGGCTGAAATCCATGAGGAATGGATTGGGCCCCTTATTGAGGCTCTCGAATTGACCATCAATGCAATGGACGAGCCTGGAGCCGTCGTGAAGCAAGACTCCGGGGCGGTCGTATCTGAAGAGCCGACCGATGAAGAGCAACTGCAGAAGATTAGAGAGCGTGTCTCGCGCCTAAGGAAGGCGCTTGA
>Ga0307424_1000905_pt1 | contig 15835 bp, 15 predicted proteins | sample SalMarWE160320MG_FD_202157 | JGI IMG/M metagenome (GOLD analysis project Ga0307424, IMG submission 202157) | Salt marsh sediment microbial communities from the Plum Island Ecosystem LTER, Massachusetts, United States - WE1603-20 | ecosystem: Environmental > Aquatic > Marine > Intertidal zone >... | reverse complement strand
CGCTGAGGGCAAAGAGTTAGAGACCAGAATTCAGGAAATAAAAACAAGATACAACCTGAGAATAATAGGTCCAAACAGCATAGGGGTTATCCGCCCAAGCATACAGCTTAACGCCACATCCACAAACAAGATACCCAAACCCGGAAACATAGCCTTCATTTCCCAGAGTGGCTCCTTAGGAGCAGCAGTCCTAGACTGGGCAATCCACGAAAACATCGGCTTCAGCAACTTCGTTTCCGTTGGCTCCATGCTTGATGTTGACTTCGGAGACCTCATCGACTACTTTGGCACTGACCCCAAAACAAGAAGCATACTGATGTACATGGAGGGAGTCACCAACGCAAGAAAATTCATGAGCGCCGCCAGACACTTTGCCAGAACAAAGCCGATAATCGTTGTGAAGACGGGAAGATTCAGCGAAAGCACCAAAGCAGTGGCTTCCCACACCGGAGCGCTGACAGGCGAGGACATGGCTTACGATGCCGCCTTTAAACGCGCTGGAATAGTGCGCGTAGAAGAGATGGATGACCTGTTCAACTGCGCAGAAGTTTTAGGGGACCAACCTCTGCCGAGGGGACCAAATCTGGCTATAATCACCAACGCTGGCGGTCCCGGAGTAATGGCTGCGGATGCGCAGATATCTAGAGGCGGAAAGCTCGCTGAATTGAGCCCAAAAACGGTCCAGTTGCTAGACAAGGTATTGAATACGTTCTGGAGCCGAGAAAACCCAATCAACATTTCCGGAGACGCTGAAGCCGACACCTACAAAACAGTTGTTAACGCCTGTCTTGACGACGAAAACATCGACGGCATATTAGTAATTTACACGCCTCAGGGCGCGGCAGACCCCGCCAAAGTGGCAAAAAATGTTGCAGATATATGCAAGAAGAGAGGCGTCGGTAAGCCAATTCTCACGTCTTTTATGGGCTACGAAGAGGCGGAAGAGGCAAACATGATTCTTAACGAAAACAATGTGCCAACATACTCTACTCCAGAGCAGGCAACAAAAACATACATGTACATGCACCAGTATAACCGCAATCTGGAACTGCTTTATCAAACGCCTGAAGAGCTGCCTGTGGACAGTTCACCTCCGAAGCGCCCCATAAACGTGGTAATCAAGGAAGCCGCAGACAAAAACAGAGAAAAATTAACGGATACGGAAGCAAAGAAGCTACTGGAAGCCTACCACATCCCCGCCGTCAAGACTTTGATTGCGGAAACTGAGGAGGAAGCTGTTTCTGCAGCGATGCAGTTAGGTTATCCGGTGGTTCTGAAGATTCTTTCACCCCAGATTGTTCACAAATCGGACATTGAAGGAGTCGCACTTGACATCAACTCTAAAGCTGAACTTCAAGACGCATTCCGCAAACTACTGCAACGCGCCAAAGAAAAGATGCCGGAAGCAGAAATTCAGGGAGTCACAGTTCAGCCCATGATCAGAAAAAGGGGTTACGAAATTTTTTTGGCAGCCAAAACTGACCCACTTTTCGGTCCCGTAATCATGTTCGGGATGGGCGGCGTTTGTGGCGTCGAAATCTTCAAGGACATCGCCATCGGTCTTCCGCCGCTGAATCAGACTTTGGCTAGAAAAATCATTGAAGAAACGAAGGCATACCAGCTTCTAAAAGGCTACAGAAACGTGGCACCAGCAAATCTTAAGCTGCTGGAAGAGATAATGGTGCGGTTTTCTCAGATGCTTGTTGATTTTCCCCAAATAAAAGAGGTGAAAATCAATCCCCTGTTTGTCGACCAAAGTGAGGCTGTAGCAGTTGACGCTAAGGTGGTAGTAGACAACAAGTGGGTATCCGCAAAATTTGAGCCCCACAAGCAGCTGGTGATAAGCCCCTACCCCAAAAGATATGAAACAGTGTGGATGATGCGGGACGGCAGAACTGTTCTGCTGAGACCCATAAAGCCGGAGGATGAGCCGATGTGGCTTGAGATGTTCCAGAACTTTTCAGACGAATCGGTACGCTACAGGTTCTTCACCATAATCAAGGACACTCCCCACGAAGTCAGAGTCAGATACTGCAACATCGACTACGACAGAGAAATCGGCATTGTGGCAGAATTAAGCGAAGAGGGGCGCAGGCAAATCTTGGGTGTTGTGAGACTCATAATTGAATCGGATGGAAAAAATGGCGAAATCGCGTTTATAGTGGCGGATCCTTGGCAGGGGTTAGGTTTGGGAACGAAGATGGTTGATTACATGATCGAAATCTGCAAAGACAAGGGTCTCGAAACGGTTTATGCTTTCATGCTGCCAGACAATTACAGGGCAATCAGGCTTCTGAAGAAGATGGGCTTCAGCATCGAATACGAAAAAGACGTGACTAAAGCTACCCTACACCTGAAAGAATAACGAAACCAGCAGACCGCTCAGCAACAACAGAACCAAAAGAACAACAGGCGCCTTCGCCATCAGCTTCTGTAGGTGTTCAGCCGTTTCTGTGTCAGCGACTCCAGAGCATCTTCAAAGATTTCTAGGGTTTTCTTGTCATAAAGGCAGTAAATTACCTTCTCCAGCTTTGTGGGTCCTTCCAGATACGCTATTGTGGTTGACAGCATTATGGCGGCGCACCTGTCTTTGGGGAACCCGTAGACTCCTGTGCTTATAGCTGGGAAGGCGATGCTCTTCAAACCTTTTTGATCAGCCAACTTTAGGGAGTTCAGGGTTGCGTCCTTCAGCTTCGAATCCTCATGCTCGTCTCCATGTATGGGACCTACAGCATGAATCACGTACTTAGCCGCCAAGTTTCCGCCCGTTGTTATCACTGCTCCGCCCACATAGGTTCCGCCTATCCTGTTGCATTCTTCCTGAATTTTTGGTCCGCCCCTTCTTCTGATGGCTCCTGCGACCCCGCCGCCCATCTGCAATGCAGTGTTCGCAGCGTTAACTATGGCATCGGTTGTCTGCTCGGTTAGGTCTCCCTGAACCAGTTCCAAGAAGGTGTTGTTGATTTTGACTTTCATGACTCAACACTCCACAAAAATAGTATTGTTTAGATAGATTAGTTAGTTACGGATAATGCAAAAACAGAATCGCTGAGCAGAATGCTCTTCGCTTGTACACGCAACATGAAATTAATAAAAAATGAGGTGCCTGAAGGGCAGATTCAAACTTTATTTTGACTGATTACTGGACGGCCTGCACTTTGGTTACTTCAGGTATCCGTTTCTTGAGGAAGTTTTCGACTCCCCACTGTAGAGTCATGGTTGACATTGGGCAGCCGTTGCATGCGCCTTTCATCTTCACTTTCACGATGCCGTTGTCGAATCCAACGTACTCGATGTCACCACCGTCAGCCTGAAGTTGTGGTCTAACTTGCTCAAGAGCTTTTTTCACCCGATCTTCTACTGTTTCACTCATCAGATTCACCCTTAACAGTTTAGTGGAGTTTAGAATATAAACTATTATAGAAAAAGTTTTTGATTTTAGGCTGGCTTGTTTGCATACACAGTTCTGTGTTGCCTTTTTTCGGAGTTTGTAGGCGGATAATGAGGTTTGTTGGTGTTTTGCAGGCGCTTTTCTGATATGTTTATAAGATATGACGTATGTCATATTATTGGGGATGAGATGCACACTAAACAGAGTTTAGTCACAGCTTTGTTGCTTGGAATAATTTTAGCGGTTGCTGTTAACGTGCCAGTAGCGCCGTTATATGCAACAGAAACCGAACCTACCGACCTCGGCGAAGTGGAGATTAGAGAATACGAAGGAGAGGACCTTTCATCAATTAACGCTTTTAGAGAAAACTCGATTAAAGGACCCCAACACATCGACATCGAAACGTACAAGCTAAACATCACTGGCCTAGTAAACAATGAACTGGAATACACCTACGACCACGTGATCAGCAACTATCAAAGCTACAAAAAAGTTGTCACATTACACTGCGTAGAGGGATGGAGCGCAAAAATACTCTGGGAAGGCGTCATGGTTAAAGACTTGATTGCAGACGCAGGAGTTGACCCGAGCGCAAACACGGTAATATTCTATGCGTACGACGGCTACTCAACCTCGCTGCCGTTGGATTACATAATCGACAACAACATAATGATCGCCTACAAGATGAATAATGTGACGCTTCCGCCCGAAAGAGGTTACCCCTTTGAGCTTGTGGCTGAAAGCAAGTGGGGATACAAGTGGATTAAATGGATTACCACGATTGAGCTGTCAGACGACGAGGGCTACAGAGGCTTCTGGGAGAGCCACGGCTGGCCCAACGACGGAGACATCACTCCAACAGGCGGAGGCACAGGCGGTGGAATTCCAGAGTTTCCATCATGGGTAATACTGCCACTATTCTTGACTGCCACCTTGTTTGTCGTAATATTCAGAAAGAGAATATTTACAGTCGGCAAAAAGTGACGAGCAGACTGAAGATGCTACGTTGCAGTTTCGGTGATGAGTAACAAACATAACGAAGCGATGAGCCGCCCGCAACACCGGCTGGCTATACAGAAGTTCCGATGATAACGTTTTTACTTAATGTCACAATGTAGTTGTTGCTGGGTTAATCTGGTTGATAATCGGTTTTCACGTTTCAATTGATGGCTCCATCGATAGGGCAGTGGATAGAGCCGCCGAGTTAGGATGCAACACCTTTCAGGTCTTCACAAGAAACCCCAGACAGTGGGGGTCAGCGGAACTTGCCCCAGAGACTGCTGAAGCCTTTTCAAACAAAGTAAAATTGCATGATATGGAACCTGTTTTTGCGCACATGCCTTATCTTCCAAATTTGGCGTCTCCCAGAGACGAGGTCTACGAGAAGTCTGTGAAGACTCTTGCGTCAGAGCTGGAAAGATGCAGGCAACTCAAAATTCCTTATTTGGTAACCCATCTGGGCAGCCACCTTGGAGCAGGCATGCAAGCAGGTTTTATGCAATTAGTCGACGGCATCAATCAAGCCTTCAAAGTTAGTGGCGGAGACGTCACGCTGTTGCTTGAGAACACAGCCGGAACAAGGAACAGCATGGGAAGCACCCTTGAAGACATTCAGTACATTATCGCGCGTCTGTCTTATCCTGAGAGGGCGGGAATTTGTTTTGACACCAGCCACGCCTTTGCAGCGGGCTACGACCTCAGAACCGAGGAGACTGTGAAGGCGACTGCCAGGAAAATTGATGAGGTTATCGGGTTTGAGAAGATTAAACTTGTTCACCTGAACGACTCGAAGGGAGACCTGAACTCCTGCATAGACAGGCATGAACATATCGGCATGGGAAAAATCGGGGAAGAAGGCTTCAGAAACATACTAGCAAGCAGGCTGGGCACGTTGCCTCTGATAATGGAAACACCCAAAGACCATAGACGCAGCGATGTTGGCAACCTAGAGAAAGTGAAGGAACTGGCTGTTGGACTGTAAACAGAAGTTTGTGATGTTTAGCTTCGTTTTTCGATGGGAAGGAACACTCTTCCATATTCGCCGATGTACTTTGATGTGGGACGAATAAGAACCGCATCCGCATACTGCTCCAGCACATGAGCAACCCATCCGCTTACTCTGCTTGAAGCAAAGAAGGAAGTGAAGAATTCGCTGGGAACACCCAAAATGTGCATGACTATTGCCGCATAAAAGTCCACGTTAGGATAAATCCCTTTCTTTTGGTAAACAATGGTCTCAATCTTGTGGCATTTGTTGTAGATGGTTAACGTATCTCTCTGCTGGCACATCCTTTCAGCCATTTTCCTAAGATGTTTTGATCGGGGGTCCTCAGTTTTGTAGACTCTGTGACCGAAACCCATGATTTTCTTGTGGTCATCCAGCATACTCTGTATGTAGGCGTCCACTTCGTCGATGCTGTTGATTTCATAGCACATTTTCATCACTCTTTCGCTGGCGCCACCATGGAAGGGACCTTTAAGGGTTCCAATGGCAGAGGTTATAGTAGAGTACATGTCTGAGCCCGTGCCGGCTGTTACGCGGGCAGCAAAGGTTGAAGCGTTAAGTCCATGATCCGCATGCAGTATCATGTACCGTTCCATAGCATTCTTTTCTTCCAAGTCTGCAGCCTTGCCTCGGAACATGTACAGAAAATTTTCAGCAAAACTGTATTCTCTGAGAGGTGTAACAGCAGCTTCTTTTATGCGTGTCCTGTAAATAAAAGAAATCATTGTAGGAAGTTTAGCTATTATCCGGATGGCTCTTCGTTTGTTTGCATCATCAGACATGTCGTCGGGTTCAGGGTCAAATTCTCCAAGATGCGAAATTTCGGTGCGCAAGACTTCCATGGGATGACAGCTAAGTGAAGCGTCCTGTATCCGTTGAACAACAGGTTTAGGCAGCCTCATTTCGGAGAAAAGGTCGGACTTGAGTTTATCCAGTTCTGCTTGGGTAGGCAACTTGTTGTTTAACAAAAGATGAATTACTTCTTCATAGGATGCGCGATCAACAAGATCGTCAATATTGTAACCTGAATAGTAGAGGGCGCCATAGGGTTCCACGAAACTAGTACGGGTTGTAGCGGCAGCAACGCCTCTAAGACCTCGAATCACCGCTTTTTCTTGTTCTTCTTCACTCATACGTATCAGCTAACTTCTCTGTGTAATCCTTTCTGCAAAATCTTCTGTTCGCCCAGAATAAGTTTTCGCTTATCAGTTCAAACGCCCAATGTAATGCATGCTATGCATTATGTAACATATAGGTGCGAACCGTTAAAAGGGTACTTATTGCAAGAAAATGGGAAAGAATATAGCACAATCACAGGTATCCAGATATGAACGGAGATGACTAGATGCATATTAGAACAGTTGCAGCCATCATTGCCTGGCTTGTAGTTGCGTTGCTCCTGCTGAACAGGATCTTCAGGTTAGAATGGGTATTGCCGATAGCGATTGCGTTAACGGTCGTCGCAGTTCTTGTTTATTTTAGTCCTCGCCTAAAAAAAGGAAAAAAATTGGCAGATAAGGAGGAGAAACTGCCTCCCTCTGACCTAATTATGAACCATTGAGGTAAGCTCAGTATATCAACGCTGGAATGCTCATTTCATCAGTTATTTGCAGAGCGATGTTAACTTCGTTGAAGTATCTGATTACTGTTCTACCTTTTTCCGTGATAGCGTAGCTGATTTTTGTTTTGTTTCTCTTCTTGAGCGTAGTCTGTTCTTCGATGAGGTTCTGTTTAATCAGAAAATCCAAGTTTTCTTTCAGGACACTGCAGTTTACGTTAGCCTTGTACATTACATGAGTCAGCTTCAATGGACCATGTTGAGCCAAAACCTTGAGGATGTCGATGTACATCTCCATTTTTGATCTTCTCATATTTTTTCAGCCTCTAACATAACCTACTAGGACGTAAAGGAACGCGGGTTTCAGGTATTGTGATGACCAAAAATCATGTTCCTCCTTTACGCAGGTAGAAACGTAGTTACGTCCGTTTTGCCTAAAAGGTTTGTTAAGTCGCTAAGATACACCAACATAACATGTTCAGCAGTACCACATCATCTTTTTCTGAAAAACAGAGGCGCTGATTCACGAAACTTTTTCGACAAAAAAAGTAGATATTGACACAAAAATGGCAAAACATGTACAATTTTGACGACGATAAACAATACGTTTTGGTCACATGACAGGCAACACTTAACGACGAAGCCACGCCACCGAAACCGTGGAAACATGGTTTATTCAACCGTTGGTACAAAATGGTTTATTTGATATCTTGGCACTGTTTGTTTAAGTGAAGCTCGGTTGGCAGTTCTGGCTAAACTCAAAAACGAATTCTCATTCATGAAAGGAAACATCCTCATTAACACAATCACATTAGCCATAGTCCTCGTTACAGCGTCCATACCCTACACATATTACCCAAAGTACATTGAGGGACTGGGAGGCACACCCTTCATCGCAGGAGTAATCGGGTTTGCCTCCTACGCAACTCTGGCACTAGTCCAAATCCCCGGCGGATATCTGGCAGACAAGCATGGAAGAAGACGGCTAACAGTCATCATGACCTTCGCAATCTCGATGACCTACTTCTTGTTCGCCGTCGCCCCCAACTGGCAGTTTTTCCTGATAGCATCTATACTGCAAAACCTGTTTCTTGTGTACCAGCCAGCTCTTCAGGCGCTTGTGGCAGATTCGACACCCCCAGAGAAGAGGGGCTTAGGCTTCTCCATCATCAACTTCCTTCATTACATTTCAGTTCCTTCACCAATTATTGCAGGCGTCTTAGCGGTCCAATTTGGGTTGATTCCTGGGATGCGAATCGCCTACCTAATCGTCACCGTGGCATTCCTTGTAGTTGCCATTTTGAGAACCAAATTCAAAGAAACGTTAAGAAAAACTGTTGAAGGAAACCTATTAACTGAAGCTGTCAAAAATTTTCCCAAAGCAATAACTGAAAGCATAAAGGCGCTGAAAACGGAATCTCATTCAATGCTGTTCCTTTTCGCAAGTTTTGCCATCTACCACTTCGCATGGTTCATGTGCTCCCTTAACTTAATTTTCTACGCAACCGAGGTAGTCGAGATTGCGGAGTTTGAGTGGGCAGCCTTGATGGCTTGGTTTTCGGTTGTGAACATGATTTCGGCTTTGCCTTGCGGCAAAATTATTGACAGATTTGGGAGAAAAAAACCATTAACAGTGGCTTGGTTCCTCTTCATCCCCGGATTGCTCGGTTTTAGCTACGGAAACATCATAATCATGTCCATAAGCTTCCTCGTTTTAGGCGTTTCATTGATTCTGGCAAACACGGCATACCAAGCGCTGATGGTAGATTTTGTGGCTCGCGATAAAAGAGGAAAAATAATTGGCAGCACAAACTTCTTCTTCAACATTCTGAGTTCATTGGGTCAGCTCTCCGGCGGCTTCATGTACGAATACTTGTCTCCGTCGCTTCCTTTTCTCCTCTCAGCGGCACTGTTTGTTCCATGCTTCATTTTGACGCTTTCAAAGGTGCATGAGCCGACATGCAGAGAAGTGTAGGCTCTGCGGGAAAACATAGTGTGCTTTTCAGTTCAAGTTCTCTATTATCATCTGCAGGTCTTCAAGTAACCTTTTGATGTGTGAGGGCTTAGTGTGGGGCATAATGACAATTCGAAGGTAATCAGAGAAGAGGGAAACAGCCCAGCCACGTTTCCTCAACTCCTGAAAAATCAGATGGACGTCTATTCGGTCAGATTTTACTCCAACAACATTCAGGGTAGGCTCAGTCACAACGTCTACTCCATCGGTCCGCTGAATTTCCTCAGCAAGCTTCCAAGTCAGTTTTAGGCAGCGGTCAACAACTGCAGCATATCCTGCCCTTCCCATGTGCATCAGCAACGCCCAAACAGCCACTGCAGAAGCGCCTGACCGAGTCCCCAGCAAAGTAGACTCTTTAGTCTCTCCAGACAGGTAGGGAACCTTCATGCTGATAGCTTCGCTAATCGATGCATCTCTGAACAGTATTCCTCCTGCAGGAATAGGAGCCAAGCCCATCTTGTGAGGGTCAACGGTGATTGAAGAGACGCTGGGCAGACTGAAATCAAAATCTAAAGGCTCATAGCCCAACTCTTTGAGAAACGGAAGAACAAAACCTCCGAACGCCGCATCCACATGCAAGTAAACGTTGTTTGCTGAGGCGACTTCTGAAAGTTCACCTAGGGGGTCAACGACTCCTAAGCCTGTGCTGCCAGCAACTCCAACAATCGCCACGGTTTTTGAGGTGACTGCTTTTTCGGCGGCTTTCACGTCCATCTGGAAGCGGCTGTTGAGCCTGACTTTGATTAGTTTCAGATTCAGCAGGTCAGATGCCTTGTCAAAGGAGTGATGTGCGGATATAGGAACAATGACTTCGCCGCGCTCTTTCTTGGCAAGGTTTCTTGCAGCCCAGAGGGCTATGATGTTTGCTTCGGTTCCGCCAGAAACTATGCTTCCAGAGGCTTCGGGGTTAGAAAGCAGTGAACCCAGCATGCTTACTGTTTCCTGCTCCAGTTCTGTGGACGCCAGAAAAAGGCTTGGGTCGCCCAGATTCTTTTCAAGGTACTTCTGGTAAATCTGTTTGGCGAAGCTGTGGGGGTTTGTGCACATGGAACACAGGATTTTGCCTGAAGAATAGGAAAAGTCTTTCCTCAGTTTCGCTTCAAGCTGGCTGCGAATCGTGTTTTGGGGTAACCCCTTCTCAGGCATCTCCTTTGTTCTTTGTGCAGTTTCTGAGGGCATCTTTCTCACCTTCGAATCTTCTTAACTGTTACAGGAATCCTACAGATTTCAGTTCATCAACCGGTAATTTTCCGTTATGTAGTATGGTGGCTACTAAGGCGCCGGAAACTCCGAGATTTTTCAGTTGCTCCAGTTCTTGGAGGCTCCGTATTCCTCCTCCAACCAGAACTTCAACTCCAGTCGTCTCAAGAATGGCTCTTAGAAGCTGCAAGTTGATTCCATATTCGGTTCCCACCCGACCTAAATCCAGGACAATAATCTGGTTGACGCCTATCTTCCCGAGCTCTTGCGCAAAACGAACAGCATCCATCGCGGCGATAGACTCTGAGGCACTCAGCACTTTTCCTTCTTTCAGGTCTATACTCACCACAACCTTGTCCGCGCCAAAAGCTTTGACGGCTTGACCCAAAAAATCTAAACTTGCCAGAGTCTCGGAGCCCACAACAATCCTTGACACACCAGTAGCCAGCACTTTGTCGGCTTTAGTGATGTCGGCTATTCCCGCATCAACCATCAAATCAAGACCTGTTTGGGTTACGATCTGCCTGTAGATACTGAAGTTAGCTGAATTTCGCAGTATTGCATCCAAGTCCGCCAAATATAGACTGCTGAATCCCAGATGGTTGAAGGCGGAGGCAATATCCAATGGACGCTCCGCAGACTTTGATAGAACGCTTTTTAGTGGCTGATACTGTTTTCTTTCGCCGCGTATGCCATGGACTGCAGCACCATTTAAAACGTCAATCACAGGAATAACTTTCATTATGGTTCCTCTATAATACAAAGGAGATACTGCGAGGGTGAAGTTTGAATCTTTTGATACTTGAGTATGTTTCCGGAGGCGGATACGCCAACCAGAAGCTTTCAAGCAGCATCCTCAGCGAAGGCTACGGCATGCTACGGAGCCTAATCTCAGACTGCAAAGCCGCCGGACACAACGTCACAACCTTGCTGGACTCAAGACTCAAAGAATTCAACCCGCCCAACAGGGCAGACCAGATAGTTCCAGTATCGTCCAGCAACGAATTTTATGGAAGACTGAAAGAACTGGCAAGTGTGGCTGACGCCGTCTACGTGATTGCTCCAGAGTCTGGTCAGGTGCTGGAGAACCTTGTGCAGACCATAGAAACTTCTGGAGTAACATCGCTTAACTGCAGGGTTGACGCCATAAAACGGGTTTCAAACAAGATGACAGCCTACGAAACAATAAAGAAAACGGGACTGAAGGTTCCTGAGACGGTTCTGCTGGGCATCCACGAAAAAACAGACAACATCAAACAGTTAACCAAGGAGCTGGGTTATCCGCTGGTCTTTAAACCTCTGGACGGCGTAGGCTGCGGCGGCTTAAGCATTGTCGAAGAAAAAGAAGACGTTGCGGGGGCAGTCAAAAAAGTGACACAAGAGTCGATGAGCAAACAGTTTATCGCCCAAAAGATAGTTAGGGGAGAGGCAGCCAGCGCATGCGTGATTTCGACGGGAGAGGAAGCAGTGGCTGTTACATTGAATAGGCAGTTTGTTTCTTTAGGGGCACCGGACGAAGAGTCAGGGTATTATGGGGGTGCTGTTCCCTTCGAACACGGCATGAAGAAGGAGGCTTTGAGGGCTGCAGAGAAGGCTGTTGAGGGCATAGGCGGGTTGAGGGGTTACGTCGGCGTTGACATGATATTAACCAATGAGGAGCCGGTTGTGGTGGAGGTTAACCCGCGGCTTACAACATCTTACGTAGGCTTAAGGAGAGTTGCAAATTTCAATCCAGCAGAAACAATAATTGAAGCAGCAGTTAGACGAAAGCTGCCAGAAAACGTGCAGACCAGAGGTTACAGTTTCTTCTCCAAAGTAGAGGTTCCTTTGCGCCGCGAAATCATCACCGAAACATACAGGTTAGAGGATGTGGTCTCGCCTCCCTTTCCGATTGAAGACAAAACAGCTTACGCTCTCATCGCAGCAGCCTCAACCAGCCCTGAAGGCGCAGAAAAAGGATTTAATCACACAAAAACGAGGCTTCTAAAGCTGTATCGTGGTGATTGATGTGGTGAAGGTTCTTGGTTTAGACATAGGGGGCGCCAACACCAAAGCTGCTTACATAGAAACCGAAGAGGGCACAGTAAAAGAGCTTCGAACATCCATGGAATATTTTCCCATATGGAAGGGAAAGGAGCAGCTTCCAAAAGTTTTAGAGAAGCTAAAAAAAAGGGTAACAGAGTCAACTGCGCTGGACGGAGTCGGGGTTACCATAACCGCTGAGCTGTCAGACGCTTACATGACCAAAAAAGAGGGAATCAACCACGTTCTCGATTGCGTAAAGCAGGTTTACGATGATACGCCAACGTTTGTTCTTGACGTGGAAGCGGACCTCTTGACTGTTGAAGATGCACAGAGGGAACCGCTTAAGGTGGCTTCTGCGAACTGGGCTGCAACAGGCTGGATGGTTTCGCAGCTGACCAAAAACTGTGTTGTAGTTGATGTTGGAAGCACCACCACAAGCATTGTTCCAGTGGTTAACGGGAAGATTGCCGCTGCGGGCAGAACTGACTTGGAGAAACTTCAGAAGGGCGAACTTGTTTACTCAGGGTCTTTGCGAACAAACGTTGCCGCAATCGTTGACACCATCCCAGTCAGGGGAATTATGACTCGGGTTTCCTCAGAGCTGTTTGCCCAGTCAGGCGACGTACATCTGCTTCTCGACCACATAAACGAAGATGAATACACTGCCGAAACATGTGATGGACGAGGAAAAACAAGAAAGGAGACAATGGCTAGGTTGGCGCGGGTTGTCTGCGCGGACATTGACATGTTAACTGAAGAGGAAATCGTGGCTATGGCAAAGTTTGTTTACGACAGACAGGTTGAGCAGATTGCTGGAGGCTTGAAGCAGATTTACGAACGAATCAAACCGTCCCTTCAAGAGAAGATAGTAGTGGTGGTTACTGGGTTTGGCAGAAACTTCTTGGCAAAAAAAGCTGCAGAGAAAGCAGGCTTTAAACAAATTATTGACATGAAGGAATTATTGAGCAGTGAAGCAGCAGTTGTGTCTCCATCGGTTGGTGTGGCGCTTATGGTGGCAAGTAGTTTGGAGGGAAAAACTGTAACATGGAAGCAGTCTTGAAGGTCGGCGGAAGCCTAGCCGAAGAACCCGCCAAGCTGGCGAGGTTATGTCAGGAGTTAAGTGTTCTGGCTGAAGCCCACAGAATCCTAGTTGTACCTGGTGGAGGCGAATTTGCGGACACAGTAAGAAACCTTGACAAGGCGTATGGGCTCTCGAACACGGTCTCGCATAAAATGGCGATATTAGCCATGGACCAGTACGGTTTTTTCTTGTCAGACATCACCCCAAACGCGTATGTGTCTTGCTCTCTAGAAGAGGTCAGTAACTCCAAGACGGGGACGTTGCCGATTTTTTTGCCGTCACAGCTTATGTTCCGTGAAGACCCTCTGGAGCATTCGTGGGATGTAACATCGGACAGCATAGCCGCCTACATCGCTGGCTTACTAGATGCAGAAAAACTGTTGTTGGTCACTGACGTGGACGGAATATTCTCCAAAGACCCCAAAACAAGCTCGGACAGCAAACTGATTGAGGATTTGTCTGCTGAAGAATTGCAGGGTTGGAACAGGAGAACAAGCGTTGACAAAACCGTGCCAAAAATTCTTCTAAAGACAAAAATGGATTGTTATGTTGTTAATGGCGGCTACCCCGAGAGAATTAGGCGGATTCTGAAAAACAAAAAAACAGTCTGCACGCACGTTACTGTTTAGCGGTTCTTCGACAATTTGCGGATTGCCTTAACAAACTCGACCACTTTTTCTTGTTCAAGTTTGCCGGATATCCTGTCTTTTTTTGTGCAAACGGCTCCTCTAACCCCAATGATATCCGCACCTAAACGGTGTACTCGCGGAATGTCCATTGCATCTAAAGAGCCTGCAAGCGCAGCCAGCAGACCATAGCCGTGAGCATCGTCAACAAGTTCCTTCAATTCTTCGTCTGTCAGAAAACTGAAAAGATTACTCTTTCCATCCTTCACTTTAACGTCCACCAGCACGCCATCAGCGCCCGCCTTATGCGCAACCATGGGAAGTTCCAGAGGATTCACGCAGCCAACAGTTCTGAAGTCGGCGTAGCCAGAAGCGATTGTCTTCAAGCTGCTGTCATACTCTTTCACTGCTTGGACAACTTCGGTCATCAGCGTCGTTGCTTCTTCAGAGGTTTTGACGCCGAAAAGCCCAGCTTTAACATAGTCCACTCCGGAAACGGCGGCGCCCAAGGCTGCAAGAGCGGCTGTTCCAGGCAGATTCGGCAAATCGCCGATTGTTGCGCTTAATTCAAGATTTTTTGGTGTAACTTCTTTGACTTGCTTGATTACTCTGGGAAAGTTGGCGCCTAGGGAGCCCTCCTTCGGGTTTTTGACGTCGAGTATGTCTGCTCCTCCTTTGATGCTGTCAAGGGCTTCTGTTTTGTTTACGACGCTGACTAGAAGCTTCAAGAGTTCACCCATTCGAGTTTCTTCTCATACCATTAACTCTTATATGTTTTAACCTTCCGAACGACAGTGCTCAAGGAATGCAAGTTACCCGACTTCTGAGACAAACAAAAAAGCTGTTAAGAGAAAACTTAAGCGGCTCCAAAACAGTGTAGAATTGGTTGATTATGAAAGCTGAACATGAAGGCACGGTGGAGGTTGCCACGCTTGGCGGAGGATGTTTCTGGTGCATAGAAGCCGCCTTCCAAGAAATAAGAGGAATAGTCAACGTTGAATCGGGTTACGCTGGCGGAACAGCAGCTTCGCCAACTTATGAGCAGGTTTGTACAGGAGCCACAGGACATGCAGAGGTTGTTCAAGTCACATTCGACCCAAACACGGTGTCTTTCAGGGAGATTCTGGAGATTTTTTTCACTGCCCATGACCCAACAACACTGAACAGGCAAGGAGCCGACGTGGGCAGCCAGTACCGATCAGCCATTTTTTACCATGACGAAAAGCAGAAAGAAGTCGCCGAACAGGTTATTGAAGAACTTGACTCATCAAAAGTTTGGGACGGTCCCATAGTAACACAGGTTGAACCGTTCAAAAGCTTCTACAGAGCAGAAGATTACCACAGAAGATACTTTGAGCGTCATCCCGAAGCGGCTTACTGCAGGGTAGTTATTGCCCCAAAAATTGCCAAGCTGCGAAGAAAGTATCGTGAAAAACTGAAGAAACCGTAACTTCTGGATTCATTGACTTTCGTCCTTCTAACATCTAGTCTCTTTGAAAGATATTGGTCAGCCGTTCTATAAGAGACAACGGCAGAACAAAGAGGGGCGCAAGTGGTCCAAGCCCGTGCACCATTTCTTTGAAGGTGTGTAAGTCTGATTTGTTTATGGCGCCCATCATTGGAGTTGCAACTAAATATGTTGCCAGAAATATTACTGCCCCCACAATCAGATTTACCCAGCTGGATATGACTAGGTGCGACGTTACCACGTAAGTGATTACTGCCGCGAGCGTGGAGGCTAACAGAATCTTGGCTGACGAAACCCAGTTGATTGTTGCACTGTAGGTTTTCTTTATCCACCAAAGCGCTATGATCAAACTGGGGATTCCCGACACAATGTTTGTGGCAAGAAAACCCAGTATCCCAAAAGTTGGGATTAACACCACATTCAAGACAAGCGCTACCGCCGAGGTTATGAGGGTTAGCTTCATGTTG
>Ga0307424_1000904_pt1 | contig 15847 bp, 13 predicted proteins | sample SalMarWE160320MG_FD_202157 | JGI IMG/M metagenome (GOLD analysis project Ga0307424, IMG submission 202157) | Salt marsh sediment microbial communities from the Plum Island Ecosystem LTER, Massachusetts, United States - WE1603-20 | ecosystem: Environmental > Aquatic > Marine > Intertidal zone >... | reverse complement strand
TCATCTATGATTAATTTGACCCCTTTATTTAAAAATGCAAGTTCTCTCAAACGTCGAATCAGAACTTCATAATTGAAATTATCTGTTTCTAAAATTTCAGTATCAGGGATGAAATGTATTTTCGTTCCTCTTTTTTTCGTTTTACCGATGATACTCAGTTCTCTGGTTTTTTTCCCTCTTTCATAGGTTTGATAATAAATATTTCCATCGGTATAGACTTCGACTTCCATAAATTTTGAAAGTGCATTGACCACCGACACACCCACACCGTGAAGTCCGCCGGATACTTTATACGAGTGGTCGTCAAATTTTCCGCCTGAATGAAGTTTGGTCATGACAACCTCGACGGCGGGTATATTTTCGGATTTTTGTATTCCTACGGGTATTCCCCTTCCGTTATCCTCGACGCTGACACTGTTATCCGTATGAATAACCACCTTTATCAGGTCGCAATAACCGGCCATGGCTTCATCGATACTATTGTCCACCACCTCGTAAACCAGATGGTGAAGTCCTTCTACATTGACGTTCCCGATGTACATGGACGGTCTTTTCCGGACCGCTTCAAGTCCTTCGAGAACCTTTATTTGATCGGCATCATATATATTTTCTTTTGTTTTCATATTCTCATCGGCATGATAACACTTAAATACGTATCATCATTTTCTCCCTCTATTAAACACGGTTTTTCATTATCAAACAGATTGACAACGACTTTTTCAGTATCGATAACATTCAGCGTCTCGATAATGTATCGGGGATTAAATGCCACCTCAATGGAATCTCCCTGATAATCGATAACCATATCTTCTTTGGATTCACCCAAGTCCGGGTTGGTTGTCGTAATCACAAGATGATTTTTTTTAAAATTAAATATAACGCCTTTATAATCCTCCGAAGATAAGATAGACATTCTCTTTAACATCATTAAAAACATCTTTCGATCCATATGTATCATATGAAAATTTTTCCGTTGAATGATATCCCCATATTCAGGAAAATCACCTTCAAGCAGTCTGATGATAATGGTTTCATAATCCTTTTTAATAATGAAATTATTATTTTTAATTCCCAATTGAACGGTGCCGGTGGTATCTAAAAATTTAATGACTTCATTCATGGCTTTTTTCGGTATCAATATACCGAGTTTCTCGGGCAGCGGGATATCTTTATCAAACATACAATCGGCTTTTGAAAGGCGATTACCATCAGTTGAAACCATTCTGACAATATTTTCATCCTCTTTTTGAAGAATCTCAAAATATATTCCCGTGATATGGCTCCTTTTTTCATCAGTAGCGCCGGTAACGATAATCGTCTTTTCAATCATCTTTTTAAAGACATCGGAATCAATACTGAATAATTCGGCGTCTTCCAACTTCGGCGTTTCTGGAAAATCATTGGGGTTCAATCCGACAATGTTGTAGGTTACACTTTTGTTGCCTATGTTTATCCAATAGTTGTCCGCTTCACTGATCTGAATTTCTTCGCTCGGAAACTCTCTTACAATTTCATAGAATTTTCTGGCATTTATCGTTAACGTTCCCTGTTTTTCGATCTCAGCCGGGTATAATCCTTCAAAACCGGTTTCAAGGTCTGTTGCGATAAGCTGTATGCCATCCTTTGTTGTTTTAAGGAGTACATTAGAGGTAATTAATAAATTACTTTTGCGACCACTGATTCCCTGAACTTTAGACAACACATCGAGAACATCACTTTTTTTAATTTTAAATTTCATTCTCTATTCCTTATTTATATATCTTTAGATATTATTATATTAAAAGAATGTCGATATATATAATAAACCCATAACATGTTTATTATATTAAAAAAAAACAGTTCAACCCTGTTTATAAAAACGAAGAAGCGCTTTAATAACTAATAGATTATCAAAGGAATAAAATGTATTGTTCATAAGTAATGATTTATAGAAAAAATATCAATATAAAAGGCGCCGCTGCTGATGGTTGTTTTTTATTACAAAAAAAATAAAAAATACCATATATAGTATTTTATTTTAGTTAATATAAATATATATACTGTTTATAGATAGGTGACAAGAGTTTTTAATACAAAACAAACAACTTAAGTTTCACACCCTAAACTTGTGATGGAAATATGAAATTTATAGCGGATTTTCACGTTCATTCTCATTTTTCAAGAGCAACGGCGAAAAATTTGGATCTTGAAAACCTATACATCGCGGCCCAGCTTAAAGGCATCACGGTTATCGGGACCGGCGATTTTACTCATCCGGGATGGTTGACGGAAATCAAAGAAAAACTGGTGCCTGCAGAATCCGGAATGTTTGAATTGAAAAAAGAATTTTCGAGACGATGCGATCAACAGGTGCCCGAGTCCTGCCGTAGAGAAGTGCGATTTATGCTGGTCTCTGAAATCAGCAATATCTACAAGAAAAATGGAAAGACCCGAAAGAATCATAATCTTGTGTTTTTGTCTGATCTTAATCAGGCGGATCATTTTGCTTCAAAGCTCGATAAGATCGGAAATATCAAATCCGACGGCCGGCCGATTCTGGGTCTTGATGCCAGGGATCTTTTGGAAATGCTTCTCGAAACAGACGATCAGGGGTTTCTTGTACCCGCGCATATCTGGACGCCGTGGTTTTCTCTGCTGGGCTCAAAATCAGGTTTCGATTCTATTGATGAATGTTTTGAAGACCTCACGTCTTATATCTTTGCCGTTGAAACAGGCCTTTCTTCGGATCCTGAAATGAATTGGCGGGTATCGGCACTGGATGGGATGACACTGATTTCCAATTCCGATGCCCATTCACCGTTAAAACTGGGAAGGGAAGCAAATCTGTTCGATACCCAATTGTCATTCTCTGCCGTAAAATCCGCAATCCAAAGCGGGGATCCAGAAAGATTCATCGGTACGCTGGAGTTTTATCCCGAGGAAGGAAAATATCATCTTGACGGGCATCGGAATTGTCAATTTCGCTCATGGCCTCATAAAACAAAGAAGCAGGGCGGTATATGCACGGTTTGCAAAAAACCGATGACGTTGGGTGTGTTGTATCGGGTGGAGGAACTGGCGGATCGACCGCAGGGGGTTAAACCCAAAAATTACCATCCGTATTTCAATGCGATTCCCCTTGTGGAAATTTTGTCCGAAGTGTTGAAAGTCGGTCCGAACTCTAAAAAAGTAATGGAAACCTATAAAAATTTACTTGAAAAACTGGGGTCTGAATTGGACATTTTAACGACGCTGGACAAGGATAGAATCGATTCTGCGGGTCTTCCCCTGTTGAGCGAGGCCATCACAAAAGTCAGACAGAACGATATCGTTCTGCTGCCCGGCTATGACGGAGAATTCGGCAAAATCAAAATTTTCAATTCAAAAGAAAGACAAAATATTGAGGGACAAAAACCGTTGTTTTTTGTAAATTCAACGCGCTCCACACCCGATAATCATAAAAAGGAATATCAACAACCAACAGCATCTACTTTATTTCATAAATTTTCAAAAGATGAAATTAGACCGTCATCAGAAAAAAAGATCGGCACCATAGATCTGAATTCCCAACAACGCCGGGCAGTGGAAGACTGCCAAGGGGCAATGATCATCATCGCAGGACCCGGAACCGGCAAAACCAGAACGCTTACCCATAAAATGGCATTTCTCACCCATGAAAAAAATGTTCCATCCGAAAATATTCTTGCGGTGACATTTACAAATAAAGCGGCCCTGGAAATGCGCCGGCGACTCGAAACACTGTTGAAAAAAACGAAAATAAAGACCTTCGTCGGAACCTTTCACAGCCTTTGTTTTCATATTTTAAAGCAACAGGAAAAAGACGCCTGTACGATCATTGATGAAAAGGATCGGGAACTTTTGCTGCTCGATGCAATCAAACAGGCCAAAACATTGGTGGGTCCAATAAATATAAAAACAAAACAACTGTTGAAACAGATCATATCCGCCAAACAAAACATCCTGTATCCCAATGAATGGTCAAAGCATATCGATGATCCAAAGAAAAAATATTTTCATGCCGTATATCAGTCCTATCAAGAATTATTGGCCATACAAAGGCTTTGTGATTATGAGGATCTGATTTTTAAAACCGTTCGACTGCTTGAGACAAAAGATCACATCACCGATTCATACCGGAAGTTATTTCAATATATTTTTGTGGATGAATATCAAGACTTAAATCATGGCCAGTACCGGATCATCAAAGCCCTTGTTCCACCCGGCTTCGATAAAAAAATTTGCGTCGTCGGTGATCCGAACCAATCCATCTATGGGTTTAGAGGATCGAGCGATGAATATTTCAACGGGTTTGTTAAAGATTATCCGGATGCGCAAATCATCAAGCTGACGCAAAACTACCGGTCGACCCAGACCATTCTCGACGGTTCCTATCAGGTGATTCAATCGCAGGGTAAAAATTCATTTAAAGAACGTATCTATTCACAAATCAGCGGTAAAAAAACGATTTCTGTTATTGAGGCAAATTCTGAAAAATCAGAAGCAGTGGCCATCGGAAAAACCATTGAACAACTGATGGGGGGAACAGGATTTCATTCCATCGATTTTGGTCATGTTCATGACCGGCAACTTGAGACAAATTTAGGATTTTCGGATTTTGCCGTGCTATATCGCACTTCGGAACAAAGCAAGGTTTTGTCGCAAATTTTCGAAGCTGCTGGTATCCCTTATCAAATCGTGAGCAGAGAAAACAGTCTCAATTCAAAAAGCATCGGCGAGTTGGTGTCGTTATTAAAGGTTGTGGAAGGTGCCGGAAGTTTTACCGATTTTGAAAGGAGCTCAAGAATAATTACACCGACGATGAATAAAAAATCTCTGGAAATTTTTAAAAATTGGTGCATTAAAAAACGATTGTCGCTGGAATCGGCGCTGATACATGCCCGCAGGTTTCCCATTAAAGAGATGGGAAGAACTCTGCAAACGAAGCTTGTTGATGTAACCGGTGAAATTTTTAAAATAAAACATAAGATACATAACCTATCCATGGGAGAAAAGCTTCTTTTTATTTCGGATTACACCCGGTTGTCAAATTCCGGCCAATGGGATCAAAAAACAACGGAGGCTTTAAAACTCGTGAACGATCTTTATGCGCGTTCCGATGCCGACACCCAGGACTTTTTGAAAACCTGTGCGTTGCAAACAGATACCGATATGTACCGATATCAATGGGAACGCGTTGCATTGATGACCATGCACACTTCCAAAGGGCTGGAATTTCCGGTGGTTTTCATTTGCGGCTGTGAAAACGGCCTGCTGCCGTTTCAATCCGGATATACCGATCCGCCGAACACCGACGAGGAAAGGCGCCTGTTTTATGTCGCTATGACCCGAGCCAAACATCGCCTTTTTATCACCTTTTCAAAAACACGAAGAAGATTCGGGAAAATCGAAAAGCAGACCCTGTCGCCATTTGTTCATGAAATCGAGAAAAATTTAGTCACCCATAAGACGATTGTGGCGCCGAAGAAAGCCAAAGCAGGTCAACGGCAATTAAAACTGTTTTAGTAATTGATAGAAATCGAGGGTGCGAAACTTTTGGCATATGAACATCTGGTTAGCGCGGCGCAATATACCCGCCGGGAGTGCCGTTGGGAGAGAGAACGATTTGCCATACCTGGTTTTCCCTTGCGCGAAAGGTACCGGCGCAGGACAAAAGATAGTATTTCCACATTCGGTAGAAACGTTCGTCGTATTTGTCTTTTAGATGGTGCCAGTTGTTATGGAAATTTTGAAACCAGAGCATCAGGGTTTTGTCGTAATCCGGACCGAAATTTTGCCAGTCTTCGAGAACGAATAAATCTTCAATGGCGGCGGTCAGTTGTTTTGCCGAAGGTAAAAGGGAATTCGGAAATATATACCGGCTGATCCACGGATCTGTTTTTTTTAAGCTATGATTGCCGCCGATGGTATGTAAAAGAAAAAGACCGTCATCTTTAAGGCTTTTACGGGCGACGGTCATGAATGTTTTATAGTTTTTATATCCGACATGTTCGATCATGCCGATAGAAACAATACGATCGAAAACGCCTTTAATGCTTCGGTAATCCTCAAGGCGAATGGTTACCGGAAGTCCTTCACAAAATTTTTCGGCAAAACCGGCCTGTTTTTCTGAAACCGTAACCCCCACGACCTCGACACCATAATTTTCGGCCATAAATTTCGCGGTTCCACCCCAGCCGCATCCGATGTCGAGAACGCGCATTCCCGGTTTTAAAAACATTTTTCGGGAAACCAGGTCCAGTTTATTTTCCTGGGCTTCATCGAGAGAAGATGCATTCTTCCAGTAAGCGCAGCTATATATCCGAAATTTGTCCAACATAAATTTGTATAGATCATTTCCGATATCATAATGATGCTGGCAGTCCATAAAGCACGAGGCGGGTTTTTGAAGATTGAAAATCCGGGCTTTAATGTAAGATAAAGATTCCATCCGGGGATTGACTTTCTCGTCTATATTTGCTTTTAAGAGCCTGCAAATAAACTCGTCAATCTTATCGCAATCCCACCATCCATCCATATAGGCTTCGCCGAGACCCAGCGAACCTTGGGCCAGGGCGCGTGGGTAAAGTTTTTCATTATAAACCTGTATATCCCATGGGCGGTCGCCGTTTATTCGAACATCGGCCAAGGATAGAAGGTGCTCGACCTTTTTGCGAAACTTTGTGCTGATCATGGCTGTATCCTTATTTATAACCAGATAGAATTAGAATAGTTGTTCAGGAAGAAATATTCTGTCATATAAAAAAGTTATTGCAGACACTTATTTTTGTCAACCTGCAAAAAACCCGATTACGCCTAATGGTTGATGAGGATTATAAAACATATTATAGAACAGGCGCCTTACCAGGCCAAAGTTGATGCGGACAAAGCCTCGCTGGCCCAGGCTGAAGCGATACTCACCAAGGCGCAGCAATACCTTCGCCGGACACAAAACGTTCGCACCGGGCGAACCGTTTTTACAAAAGGGGCCCAATTCAGGCGCTCTGGCCCGAAACGTTCCAGTTTACTTCGGAAATCGGCGTTAATTTTAATTTCTGCCGGAACTGGACCGTGGGTTATCGATTTTAACAGTTGACACTTCCCATCGTTCAAATCTTGTCCTTTTTTCTGTAGACGGTTCCAAGAAAAATAGCGACAAGGTCATCGGTTTCGTCCGTCACACGAACTTCATACGTGGCCAGTTTCGGATTGAGCGACACTTCATTGGCTTCGGCAACGAGTATGTTGCCGGCAACCGATGCTTTTAAATAAGAGATACTCACATTAATGCTGAGGGCAACGGTTTTGTGAGAATTCGACGCAACGGCAAACGCCAGATCCGCCAGAGAGAATATGGCACCGCCATGGGCGATATTCACGCCGTTTAAGTGGTGTTCTTTAATTTCCATTTTCGCGGTTGCCCGTCCTTTTGAAACCGCCGTCAGTTCGATGCCGACATGATTGGCAAAACGATCGTTTTTAAAAAAATTTTTTACACCTTCCATCGACCATCTCCTTTTTCCTGATCATTTTATTCTTCGGATATCTCTCATAAATACGTTTTTCGAGTGTATCAAGTTTATTTTTACATTGAAATCCCGGCCTTTTGTGACGGGCTTATTCCGCGCAACGAATTACAAATACATCATAAATGTTTCCAGTAGGGCAAAATGTATGCAATCCGGCTAAAAGGGCTTGCCTTTGAATATATTTTGGTTTAATAAGTAAACAATCACTTATAAAAAACAGGTATTATGACTTGAAATGTTAAAAATATCGCTTTATGTATTTTAAAATTGATCCGAAATAATCATTAATAGCATTGATATTAAGCAGGTTAATGGCAAACGGGGCCATTCGGCCATCTTTTAAGAAAATGAAATTTTATTAATAATTAGTCTTAAATATGTCAAGATAATTAGATGGATTATGAGCGATTATTCACCAGTGTCAATCCATATTTATAGATGGACACTTACTAAGGCGGTGTGATGAAACCCAAAAAAAAGCGTATGACCGGGGATGAACGGCGCAGAAAGATCATTCAGGCTGCCATGGATGTTTTTTCGAGAAGCGGCTTCAGCGGCGCCACGACACGAAAGATCGCCCAGAAGGCCGGAATCAGCGAGGCCATGATCTACAGCCATTTCAAGGACAAGGAAGACCTTTATTCCGCAATTATCGATCAAAAAATGCAAGAAAGCGAACCCTTGTACCATCCTCTCGATGCCATGCGGAAAAAAGACGATAAGCGGGTTTTCGAAACTATTGTTTCAAATTTTATGCAGCGATACAGCGAGGACACGACATTTTTAAGACTGCTCTTGTTCAGCGCTCTCGAAGGTCACGAGTTGGCCGGCATGTTTGTATCCGGACCCGTGAGAAGGTTTTTCGGATTTTTGGCCGAGTATTTGCGGGAGAGAATGGATGACGGCGCGTTTAAAGCGGTCAATCCGGAGATTGCATCCCGGTGTCTGGTGGGCATGGTTCATTATTTTATTTTGCTTAAAAAAATATATGGTGATGAAACACTTCAAGCCATCGAACTCGATGAGACCATTGAAACCATGATCAATATATTCTGCCAGGGTATTCTAAAGGAGGGAAAAAATGGGAATGCTTGAAAAACGAATGGAGCAGGTTCATCGATTGATCGAAAAGATATCCGAGCATCGAGATCAACTGATCGAAATTGCAGTAAAAGATGCCGGATTTACAGTCAGAGAATGTCGCATCGAAGTGGATATGAATCTGGACAACCTGAAAGGGTTTGATGAGATGCTTACGGTTTTTTCCGAACGAGAACCCATTTGCCGTGCGAACCAGGAAGTGGCCCTTCTGCTGCCGTATAACGGCAGCGCCTGGCTGAACACGGCTATTATTTCCATATTCCTTGTGGGCAATCGCGTGAGGGTGAAATTTGCAACACGGGGTTCGGATATTTCCCGCTTCGCGGAATCCTTATATAAACCGATATTCGGTGATGCCATTTGTTTTGAATACGCTGATGGGAAAAGTTTCCTCGAAAACGCCATATCAAATCCAAACATACCCGCCGTATGTCTCTTTGGTTCGGATGATCATGCGCTTTATTACCGGGGTCCGGTTCAGCAATTCGGCAAGAAGTTTGTTTTCGAAGGACCGGGAAAAGATCCTTTTGTCGTTCTTCCGGGGGCCGACGTGGAGGCTGCGGCAAATGAGCTTGCCCATTCCAAATATATTTATGCCGGCCAGACCTGTACAGCGCCGGAGCGTATTTATGTGCACGAATCCCTTCATGATGCCTTTGTGGAGCGGTTTGTTGAATTAAGCCGACAAGTTAAAACCGGGGATCCTGCCGATCCCGACACCATGATGGGGCCGGTGGCCAGCGAGCGCGCCATCGAGAATATCAAGGCCCAGTTAAAAGATGCCGTGGATAAAGGCGCACGGATTGCCCTCGGCGGTCGCATTGACGGCCACATGGTCTATCCGACGGTGGTGGTGGGCGCTACCCAGAACATGCTGGGGATTCGCGACGAAACATTCGGCCCGGTCAGTTTTATCAGTACATTTAAAGATACCGGTGAAGCATTGCAACTGGCCCGGGACAACCGGTATGGATTAAGGGCCTCTGTTTACGGCGATGAAGCGGCCGTCAAATTCGGCAATGATCTGGTGGGAGAGCCCTATTGTCATCCGGTGGATAAAATGGTTTTTGGAACCTTCGGTACCGTCGGTGTGAACCAAGGCCGGTCGGAATCCTGGAAACGGGCGTTTGTATCAAAGCCGGTGGGCGGTTATGCCTATTCCGGATGGATATGGGAAACCGTTGACGACCAATTCATCTTAAAACAGGGGCCGAAACTGCTCAGTCTGGAAACATCCCAAAAGAAACAGTGAAAAGAAAAGGTTATGGAACAGGAACAAAAAGAAGCGGCCGTCAAGGATGATGTGAATATCGATCCACTATCGTCAAACAACAACAATGGCCGCAAACGAAAGCAACGATGGCTTTTCGCCATTCTTGCCATCGGATTAATTATAGGGTCTTTTTACGGCATTCGCTGGCTCCACTATTATTTTACGCATGCCATTACCGACGATGCTAATGTTGAAGGAGACCTGATTTCGGTGAGCTCAACGGTGCCCGGCAAAATCAGGCTCCTTCCCATCCATGAAGGAGAACAATTAAAAAAAGGGCAATTGATTGCCCAGTTTCGGGAAGAAGACTACCGAGCGAAAGTGGATGTGGCGTCCGGTGTGGTTCAGTCGATCAAGGCATCGCTCAATGAGGCGGTGGCCGATGAAGCACTGGTCAAGGAGAAGACGGCAAAAGACGTGCAGCGAGCCGAAGCGGTCTTGTATGCCTCCCAGGCCCGGCTTAAAGAAACCCAAGCCAATCTTCAACTGGCGACCTTGGATTTTAACCGGGTCAGCAAACTATTCAAAAGCAAAACGGTTTCAGCCAGTGAAATGGACAAGATACAGGCAGCCTATAAGCTGGCAAAAGCCAGGGCGGCGACGGCGGAAGAAGAAATTAATGAAAACCGGGCCAAGCTCCATGTTGCTCAGGCAAATATCGGCGAGGTCGGGTTAAAGCAGCGGCGCGTCGAATCCTTAAAAGGTAAGCTGAAAGAAGCCAGTGCGGAACTCGAGGCGGCGCAGCTTAAGCTCGATCACACAACGGTAACCAGCCCCATTGACGGGGTGGTCGCCAGAAAAATTTCCCATATCGGAGAAGTCGTCGCAGCCGGCCAGCCCATTGCCGTTATCGTCAATTTGAACCATATTTGGGTGGAAGCAAATCTGGAAGAGACCCAGGTGGAACACGTTCGCTTGGGACAACCCGTTGAAATTAATGTCGATGCCTATCCAGATACAAAATTCAAAGGAAAAGTGATCAACATCGGCGCTGCGGCGGCGTCCCAGTTTTCGCTGATCCCGGATAACCGTTCGGCCGGGAATTTTACTAAAGTCACTCAAAGGATCCCCATAAGAATTGAGATTGACGATCCGGACAAACCACTTCGACCCGGCATGATGGTAACGGTCGGCATCGATATCAGGAAGACCAAAAAATGACATCTGCAATGGCAGAGGTTCGCCGGAGACCGTTTTATAAATGGCTGGTGGTCATCTCGGTGATGAGCGGGGCATTTCTGGTCGTGCTCGATACCACCGTTGTGAATGTGGCGCTGCCGAAGATTATGGCCGCTTTCGGCGTCAATGTGGATAAAATCGAATGGATTATCACCGCATATATGATCGCCATGGCGATCATGATGCCGTCCGTTGGCTGGCTCAGCACGAGAATGGGCAACAAAACCCTTTTCATTTCGAGCCTGATCATTTTTACAGGAACATCCTGCCTCAGCGGCGCGGCATGGAATGTGGATGCGCTGATTATTTTCCGAATCTTTCAAGGTGTCGGCGCCGGCGTATTAATGCCCATCGCCATGGTCATCATTTTCGAGGCCTTCCCGCCTGAAGAACGGGGACTGGCCATGGGTGTTTACGGCATCGGCGCCACGTTCGGCCCGGCCATCGGCCCGACCCTCGGCGGTTATCTGACGGATCAGTTTTCCTGGCATCTTATCTTCTATATCAATGTCCCCATCGGAATTATCGGTACGGTCCTGGCCGCAATTATTTTGCCGCCGGACAAAGACAAAAAGAAAATATATTTCGATGTCCTGGGATTTTTGACCATGGCGGTTTTCCTGGGAAGCTTGTTGACAGCCCTCAGCCAGGGCCAGAGAGAAGGGTGGACTTCTTTTTATATTCTTTCACTTTTTGCCGTTGCCGGCGTTGCTTTGGTGACCTTTTTATGGGCGGAACGTGTCTCAAAAGAGCCGTTTATCGATTTGAGCGTATACAAGACCTTTCCGCATACCATGTCCACCTTGGTTTTTATCATCCAGGGTTTCGGCCTGTACGGTTCTACCTTTCTCATTCCGCTTTTTTTTGAAAGCATGTTGGACTATACGGCCCTTCAGACCGGCCTGCTCATGTTACCCATGGCCATCGTTGTGGCCATCCTCTTGCCGGCGGCAGGACGTATGGCCGACCGAATGGACGGGCGTATTCCCATCGCGTTCGGGGTTGTATTTTCATTCCTTTCTCTGTACTGGCTCTCTTTCGTCGATTTGAGAACCTCCCAGATGACGGCCTATCTGATGTTGATTACTCGAGGCATAGGCCTCGGATGTATTTTTGCGCCGTTGATGAACCTGTCGCTGAAGTGCCTGCCGCCGGAAAAAACTGCCGTGGGTTCGGGGCTGATGAATGTTTCCCGACAGATCGGCGGTGCGTTCGGGGTAGCGGTTATCGGGGTGCTGCTTGACCGCCGGGATATTTTTCATTATTCGCATTACGCTGAGTCGCAAAATCTCAATGCTTTTGCCACCAAGCAATACTTGAGCCATCTTCAGGGCGTTTTTCAAAAATTTGGGAGTGTGAAAATCGCGGCATATCATAAAGCACTGGCTATGTTGCAGCTCATGGTGGATAAGCAAGCCCGGGTTGCCGCTTTTGACGATTGTTTTCTGATTGCAGGACTCGCTTTTTTGTTGGCGCTGATCCCCACCATGCTGATACGCAGTCGTAAAGAGTAAAACCGAAATCACACCACGGTTGGAACATTTGTTGCAAACCAATTTAGAATATTGTAATTTACCACATATCATTTCCCCAAAGTCTTAAAAAATCATCTTCAATTTTTTTCATTTATCTAAATAAGGAGGCGAACCATGGAAGATATACTTACAAGGATATGGGAACTGTTATCCATCTACGGACTCAAGGTCGTCGCAGCCGTTGCCGTTTTTATCATCGGCCGCTGGATCGCAAAAATGTTGACCACTTTTACAGAAAAAGTGATGAAAAAAAGACAGGTTGATCCCACCATTGTCTCGTTTGCCGGCAATCTGGTCTACATCGCCTTGCTGGTATTTGTCGTCCTGGCGGCGCTTGCTCAACTTGGGATACAAACAACATCATTTATAGCGGTGATCGGCGCGGCCGGCCTTGCCATCGGTCTTGCTTTGCAAGGATCGCTGTCAAATTTTGCCGCCGGATTTTTGATGATCATTTTCAGGCCCTTTAAAGTCGGCGATTTTATCGACGGCGCCGGCGTTGCAGGAACCGTCGAAGCCATTCATATTTTTACGACGCAACTGTCGACTCCCGACAACAAGACCGTGATTGTTCCCAATGCCGCTTTGACCGCAGGCAACATCACGAATTATTCAGCGAAAGGAACACGCCGCGTTGATCTGGTTTTCGGAATCGGTTACGGAGATGATATCGACCATGCCAAGAAAATCATATGGGAAAATCTGAACAAAGAGACGCGTATTTTAAAGGATCCCGCACCGGCGGTCATGCTCATCGAACTCGCAGACAGCAGTGTAAACTTTGCGGTCCGTCCTTGGGTGACGGTCGCGGATTATTGGGGAGTTCATTCCTCACTGACCGAAAATATCAAAAAGAGTTTCGATGCCGAAGGCATCAATATTCCATTTCCCCAGCGTGATGTGCATCTATATGAACATAAAGCGCAACCATAATCATACGTTTCGTTGTAAACCCATTGAAAATTGCTGCTTCGAATGAGATAAGCCGGGTTAAATCGATACAGTTTCCAGCCTTCGCGGCCAGGGTTTTGGATTGATGTTACGTGGCCGAAGAGGACGAATCTTTAAGGCGCTCTCTTTCCGTAATGGAAAGGCCGATGATAAAATGCCCTTTAAAAGGTTCGTCTTCTTTTTCAGTGATATGTGCGATTTTTGTTTTGAGGGATTCGGAGTTGCCTGCGGATTCCGGGGGGATATAATGCATATCCAAGGTATCTTCCACCTTCAAATGCGTCAAGACCGCAGAATCTTTATTCACCAAAATGCCCAATCCTTTTGATGACATGTCCCTTAATTTAAACTGATAGACATTTCCGGTTTCTTCCAGGCGAAACTCCACGCTATAGTAACGATTCAGCAAGGTTCTGGATTCGGGGCGCCTGTCCTTCCCGCTGTCATTATATGAGTTCGTTTTCATGATGATAACCGGTACGGTGAATAATGTTAATAATTTTAATAAAATTTTGCGGTAATGTCCATCTTTTTTTAAAAAAATCATACGTTATTAAAGGGTTTAATGGATATTGCTTTGATGTTCGAAGCAGATATCATGATAAGGATATCGATTGAAAGCAAGCCCCGTGTATGTTAAAGGCAAAAAGCAGTGTTAGGGTCTCTTCGATTTTTACCTCAATCCTATATATGGAAGCCCCGTCTTTGTAAAAATTTCAGGCATAATCAAGCAACATTTTGACGAGAATCCGGGGAAAGGGAGCGAGAATTATTCTTATCAGCGGTAGAAAAAGAATTTTTGTGATTTTATCCTCGCTGCTGGCACTTTTTCTCGGTGCTCTTGACACGTTGATTATGGGAGCGGCGATGCCGACCATTGTGTCGGATCTTGGGGGAATCGAGCTTTATAGCTGGGTATTTTCGGTTTATCTGCTGTCACGGGCCGTGTCTCTTCCCATTTTCGGCAAACTCTGTGACTTGTTTAACTCCAAAATGCTGTATTTGGTGTCTCTTGTCATCTTTTTGATCGGTTCTATCTTTGCGGGGGTGTCTTACAGCATGATCCAATTGACCTTTTTCCGGGCGATTCAGGGAATAGGCTCCGGCGGCAATTTTGCCCTGGCCTATATTGTATTGGCGGATATTTCTCCGCTGGAAAAGCGGGGAAAAATGATGTCGCTGATCAGTTTTGTGTGGGGTGTGTCGAGCGTTTTGGGGCCCACTATCGGCGGATTCATTGTGAACTATTTTTCATGGCGCTGGATTTTTTTTATCAATATTCCGCTCGGTATTATTGCCCTTGTCGGGATCGGAATATATTTGGAGGAAACCCGGGAAAAGAAAAGCGGCGCGTCCATCGATTATATGGGCGCTTTGACGCTTTCAACGGCCATCCTGGCGCTACTCGCCGCATTTTTGCTGGGAGGGCGTTCATATCCGTGGATGTCGCTCCCGATTCTCGGACTTATTTCATTAACGCTGTGTTCAGGGGTGATCTTTAATTTTATCGAACGCCGGGCAACAGAGCCGATTCTGCCTATTTCCTTTTTCAAAATCAGGGGCTTCAGCATGGGCAATGCATCGGCATTTTTGGCGAGCTTCGCCATTTTTTCACTGTCGGCATTCAGCCCTCTTTTCATCCAGGATGCTTTGGGCAAAACCCCCGCGCAATTGGGACTCGCCATGGTTCCTCTAAGCCTGGGATGGTCCATGGGGGCGTTATTCTGCGGCCAGGTCGTTCATTTGCTGAAAGAACGGCCCGCGGCGTTGCTGGGAGCTGTATTGCTGTTGGCCGGATGCAGTTTGACCCTGACGTTTTCCATTACCACATCATTGGCGGCATGTTCCGTTGTTTTGGCTGTCGCCGGTCTCGGAATGGGGTTTATATCGATTTCCACGCTTCTTATTGTGCAAAACAGTCTGTCCCCGGAAGATCTCGGAATCGCCACGGCCTCACAGCAATTCAGCAGAACTTTGGGGGGGACCATCGGGATCGGGATTTCAGGAAGCCTTGTCACCGAGCGCATTCAAGAAAGCATACAGGCATTGATACCGCCAAATGTTCTTGATAAAGTAATGCCGTCGTTTTCCACCCATTTGCAGCAGGGCGTTGAAAATATATTTCGACCCGAGGTACAGTCCCTTCTTGCGCCGAATATCCGGACAGCCCTTCGCGAATCTGTGGCCCAAGGCGTCTCTGTGGTTTTCTGGGCATCGGTGATCATGGCATTGTTATGCCTGTTTTTCAGCTACAGATTGCCGAAAGAATAGGAGCATTTAAA
>Ga0307424_1000902_pt1 | contig 15853 bp, 10 predicted proteins | sample SalMarWE160320MG_FD_202157 | JGI IMG/M metagenome (GOLD analysis project Ga0307424, IMG submission 202157) | Salt marsh sediment microbial communities from the Plum Island Ecosystem LTER, Massachusetts, United States - WE1603-20 | ecosystem: Environmental > Aquatic > Marine > Intertidal zone >... | reverse complement strand
CAGCGTTGGCGCCACCACGGGAGCCGCGGCGATGCTGCTCTTTCCCGACGCGGTCCGGCGGAGAATCGTGCCGTGCGTGCTGAGCTATGCCACCGGTACGCTCCTCGGCGCCGCCTTCCTCGGGATGATCCCAGCGGCGCTGGGCCAGACCGATGCGACGCGGGTATCCGCGACCGTTCTCGGTGGCATCGTGTTGTTCTTTCTACTAGAAAAGCTCGTCATCTGGCGTCACTGCCACGCGCGCGATTGTGAGGTGCACGGCCGGGCCGCACCGCTCATCCTGATTGGAGACGCAGTCCACAACGCCATCGATGGCGTCGTGATCGCGGCGGCATTCCTCACCGACGTGTCCCTGGGCGTTGCCGCGGCCCTGGCCGTCGTCGGGCACGAGATCCCTCAGGAGGTGGGCGACTTCGCGATTCTGCTCGACGCGGGATACTCGCGACGGAAGGCGCTCGTACTCAATACGCTCTCCGCCACGACCACGCTCCCCGCCGCCGTGGCGGCGTACTTCTGGTTGGCACAAGCTGCCGGCGCGGTCCCCTATCTGCTCGCCATCTCGGCCGCCAGCTTCATCTACATCGCCACCGCGGATCTGATCCCGGATCTTCACCACCAGACGGCACCGGCGGCCTCGCTGCGGCAGGTCGCGTTGTTGCTCGGGGGGATTGGGACGATTGTCCTGCTTCGATTGGCCGGCACACCGTAGCGGACTCGGCGGACCCGGCGGACCCGGCGGACCGAGGCGTACGCGATCCACTCTGTGCGTACCACCAGCGTCCTGCCCGCCTTGCTCGTCCTGTCGCTACTGTCGCTACCGAACGGTGATGATCGTTTTCACCGTCGCCTGATCACGACGAGAGCCGAGCGGCCCTAGGCAGGCAGATTGCGGTGCTCACCGTCGGAGGGTCTTCCCAGGCGCCCCGCCTCCCACAGGCCTTCCCGCTGCTGCGCCAGCATACGCTCGGCGAAATCCACGCGCTCATACAGCTCCGTCACGTCGCCCCGCACCGCCGTGATCTCGTCCCGGAGTTCGGCCATCCCCGCCTCGATACGCTTGAGGGCGTCGCCATCCACCGTGGCCATGCGCCGGGCCCGGTGCCCAAACGCCGACTTGGCGATCGACGACACCGTGCTGAGGAGCACGACGATCACGATCATCTCCATCAGACCCACGGTGGCCTCCGCGCGACAGGCTGGTGCCCTTACGTCGGACGTGCAGTAGCGGTTTCACTCCGGAACGTCCGGCGCTGCCGGCAGGTCCGCCACGAACTTCTTGCCCCGTCCCGCCCATCGTATTAACTTTGTGACGCAAAGTACTTTATGCCCATGCCCGAAGCAATGACTGGAGTCAGGATGGACGACGCCACCGAAGTCGGCACCACCCGTCCCGTTCAACTGGCGATCACCACGCTCATTCTCGGCGCCGGCTTCGGTGTGCTCGGCGACCTGCTGTTCTATCGGGCCGAGGTCGGCCTCAACATCGCGCTGTGGGTCGGCGCGCTTGCGGGGGTCGGCTGGTTCCTGCATCGCCGCGCGGGCCGGCCCGCCGGGACCCTGCCCGTCCTGCTCGGCACCGCGTGCTTCTTCGCCGGCTCCCTCGCCTGGCGCGCGTCGCCCTTCCTTCAATCCTGGGATCTGGTGGCGGTGGCCGCCGCTGCCGTCACCATCGCCGTGCACCTGCGCGGCACGCTCCGCTCCGCGGATATCACCGAGTACGGGCGCGGACTGGCCGATGTCGCGCGCGACGTGACCATCGGACCCGTGCAGGCCCTGGGTGACGGGCGCTGGCTCGACGCCACTCGGCGATCCAGCCGCGCGCCCGCCATCACCACCGGGGTGGTACTCGCCATCCCCGTCGTCCTGATCTTCGGGGCGTTGCTCGCCGCCGCCGACCCAACCATGGACGCCCTGGTCCAGCGCCTGTTCCACTGGGACTTCGCATCGATCTTCACGCATTGTGCCGTGCTCGGCGCCACCGCGTGGCTGGCTACCGGCTGGCTACGCCGCCTTCGCGTCGCGCCGAGCCCGCCGACAGATAGCTCGGCCACCACGCGGTATACCCTCAACGCCATCGAGCTCGGAATCCCATTGGGCGCGCTCACCCTCCTGCTCGCGATCTTCATTGGTGTGCAGGCACGCTACCTCTTCGGCGGCGAGGCGATCGTCCGTCTCACCGGCCTTACCTACGCGCAGTTCGCGCGACGCGGGTTTTTCGAGCTCGTGCTCGTCTCCGGGCTCGCGTTGCCCCTCCTCCTTGTCACGCAACGACTGGTGGATCGCAGCGTCCGCGTCTCGGTGCAGAACTTCCGCGCCCTCGCGCCGACCATTGCGGTCCTGGTGGGATTGGTGATGGTCTCCGCCCTCGCGCGCATGCGGCTCTACGTGGCGAACTACGGCCTCACGGAAGACCGGTTCTACGCCACCGCGTTCATGGTGTGGTTGGGAGCGGTATTCGCGTGGCTCGTCGTGACGGAGTTCCGCGGTCGCCTGGAACACTTCCCGAGCGGCGCGGTGGCCGCGGGGTTTCTCGTGCTGGCGGGGCTCAACGTGGTCAATCCCGACGCCGTCATTGCCCGCACGAACATCGGTCGCGCCACCTCGGAGTTGGAGCTGGACGCGGCATATCTGGGCCGCCTGAGCACCGACGCCGTCCCCGTGCTGCGCGCGCGATGGGAGACGCTCGATGCCGGCGCACGATGTGCCTCGTTGAAGATTCTCGACCGCTCCCGGCTGCTCTACACCGACTGGCGCTCGTGGTCCTGGTCGGCATGGCGCGCGGAGCGGGCGGCACCGGATCTCGAGATGGCGCGGGAATCGTGTGGGGAAGGCGGTTAGGCGGTTAGGCGGTTAGGGAAGCTGTGCACAGGTACGGTGACCCAGCATTCCCGCCCCACGCGTCGTCGACGAGTAAACTCGCCGCTCGGCTGTCTGCCGCTAAAAGCGGCAACATGCCGGTTTGCCGGCAGGCGCCGAGCCGCGAGTTCACTCGCGGATGCCGGGGGGCGGCGTCAACTGCCTGCTCACGGTCTTGGGCAGAGCTTCCCTAGGCAGTTGGAAGGTGGTTGCGACGTCAGGGGGTCACGTCCGACCGCCGGCATTGGCGTCGCCCGCGTCGCTCCTCACGCGTACTTTACGGCAGCCACGCGCCATCCGACTTACAGCCACCGAGGTTCCGGTGAATCTTCCCCGTCATCCCCCCGTTCCATTCATCTTCGTCACGCTCCTGGCCGCCGGGGCCGCTCCCGCTGCCGCTCAGCGACGGCCGCTGCCACGCACCGTCGCCGAGCGGAGCGACTACCGGGAAACCGCCACGACCGCCCAGGTGGGCGCGTTTCTCGACACTCTCGAGGCCTCGGGCGCGCCCATGACGATCACGTCCATGGGGACGAGCACGACGGGGAAGCCGCTCTATCTCGTGATCGTCTCGAGCCCGCGGGTCACGTCGCCCGCGGAGGCGGCGCGGTCGGGCAAGCTGGTGGTCTACGTGCAGGCGAACATCCACGCCGGCGAGGTCGAGGGGAAAGAGGCGGTGCAGGCCTTGTTGCGCGAGATCGCCGGCCCGCGACGGACGCTGCTCGACTCGCTCGTGTTGCTCGTGGCACCCGTGTACAATCCCGACGGGAACGACGCGATGGGGCCGGTGGCGCGGAACCGCCCCGGCCAGAACGGTCCCGAGCGGGTTGGGCTCCGTCCCAACGGCCAGAACCTCGATCTGAACCGTGACTACCTCAAGGCCGAGGCGCCGGAAACACGCGCATCGGTGAAGCAGGTCTACGACACGTGGGACCCAGCCTTGATGATGGACCTGCATACCACGGACGGGACGCTGCACGGCTACCTGCTCACCCACGCACCGCCGCTCGATCCCAACGGCCCTGAAGGACCGACCACCTACGTGCGCGACCGGCTGCTCCCAGCCGTGCGCCGGACGGTGGACCAGCGGTATCACGAGCCGATCTTCGACTACGGCAACGTGGACAACCGAACGCAACCCACGGCCTGGGAGACCTACGCGCCCCTTGGCTGGTACGGGGTCAACTACGTTGGGCTTCGCGGCCGAATGGCCGTGCTGAGCGAAGCGTACTCGCACGCGGACTTCAAGACGCGCGTCACGGTCACGCACGACTTCGTCGTCGAGGTGCTCGAATACGTCGCGGCGCACGCCGATGAGATCCGCGAAGTGATTCGCGAGGCCGACCAGGTGACGACGATGGAAGGCGCCGGCACGCTTCCCCGGCCCGATCTGGCGGTGGACTACGAGCCCGCCTCGCGCGGCACGGAGCCCGTGGTGCTCGAGGTGATGCGTTCGACCGGTGACACGGTGCGTGGCCGCCCGCGGATGGAAGGAACCGGCACGACGCGCACGGTGAACCTCGACATCCGCGATCGCTTTGCCGCCAAGGCCACGCGTCCGTTGCCGGCGGGCTACTTCCTGCCCGCCTCCCTGAGCGGCATCGTCGACTTGCTTCGGCTGCACGGCATCGCGGTCGAACGGCTGGATGCCGAGTGGCGGGACACGGTGGACGTGTTCCGGATCCAGAAGCTCGACTGGGCCGAACGCGAGTTCCAGGGCCACCATCAGCTCACCGTGACGGGCGACTATGCCGCCGATCAACGCGCGCAGCCGGCGGGCACCTACTTCGTCAGCACCGCGCAACCGCTCGGCCGGTTGGTGTTCACCTTGCTCGAGCCCGAGGGGTGGGGGCTCGCGCGGTGGGGCCTATTCGATCGCTGGTTGGGCTCGGAGTTCGGTGTGCTCTCCGGACTCGAGTACGGCTCGCAGGCGCTGAGCGAGTTTCCGGTGCAGCGAGCGCGGCGGGCGCCAGGGGTGGCGACGCGGGAGGTAGAGGAGGCGGCTCTAGGCGGCTAGGCGGTGAGCCGGATGTGGCTTGCTGCGGCAAGCCATAGTCTTGCTTGGCTCGGCGTGACGATCGCAAGGGGGACACGGCCCGCTGAGGTCACGGCTTCCGCTACGGGTTGCCACCCGTGTGGCACGCGCCGCACGGGACCTGCTTCCACATCCCTCCGATATCCACCGGATGCTGAAACTCGAGACCGTCGGGACTGATCATCCGGGACTCCGGCCTGCTCCCCTGACCGATGATGATGTGGCAGGTCGTGCAGGTGTGGGAGATCAGCGTCCCGTCCGCGCTCGCGTGCTTGCCATCGTGGCACCGGAAGCAGCCGGGGAAGATGCTGTGGCCGATGTTGTCGGGATGCGCCCGCCAATCGGTCTTCATCTCCGGGAAGAAGTTGTTGCGGTAGATGGTCTGCACTTCCCCGATGGCCTGCCGCACCAGCGCCGTGTCCGGCTGATCTCCGTACTCCGCAGCCAGCGTCGTGTCGATGGAGTCGAGCGCCTGGCTCGTGCTGTCGTACTCGGCCGCCAGCACCTCGACCGCCCGCTGCTTGATCCACGGGAGGGCCGTGCTCAAGCGGCCGGTGCTCAACTCGAGGTTCACCGCCCGGGAAGGCGAGTTGTAGATGTGGCTCGGACGGTTGTGGCAGTCGATGCAATCCATCCTGCGCGGGGGCGTGGACGCGATCAACGCGTCGGTGGCGGAATCGGTGTTGGATCGGTACACGGTGGCGTTGCCATGTTCGTCGGTGATGCGCACCCATGGGATGACCTGCCGCGCCGAATCGGTGGCGATGTACTCGACCGTGCTCGAGATGTTCATGTGCCAGTGAATGCCGCCAACCGGGCCGCGCGCCGGATCGCCGCCACCGACTTTCATGAGCAGCCGAACGGTCCAGGAGCTATTCGCGGAGTCGGGAAGGTAGTGATAGTTCACCCGCTCCGCGTTCCCGTAGAAGGCCTGAGGCCAATGGCATTGCTCGCAGGTTTCCTGAGCGGGCCGCAGATTCGCGACCGGGGTGGGAATCGGCTTGGGGTACTTGCCGAACAGCGTGGCGTAGACCTGATACGTGCCGGAGAGCTTTGATTTCACGAACCAGCTCGCTCCCGGACCAATGTGACACTGGACGCACGCCACGCGCGCGTGCGGCGAGTTGTGAAACGCGGTGTATTCCGGCGTCATCACCGTGTGGCACGTCTTCCCGCAGAACGTCACCGACTCGGTGAAGTGATAGGTCCCGTAGCTCCCGAACGCCGTTACCAGCAGAAACCCGACGCCCACGACGGCGGTGAGCACGACCGCCTTCCGCTGCCGCGGGACGTTGAAATCGATCCGAGGATACCGCGCGACCTCCCCGGGCGCCCGCTTGCGGCGGTTCGCACGCTCCACGATCATGCCGACGGCCACCAGCACCAATCCGGCAATCAGGAATCCCGGTGCCACCAAATAGGTCAGGATGCCCAGGTACGGATTGCCGAACCCGCGGCTCAGATCGATGGCCATCAGGAACACGACGGCGAAGAGACTGGCCGCCACGACCACGAGTCCCACCAGACTGATCCAGTTCTGGATCAGCGGTGGAGAACGCGGCGGGCTCTGCGGTGAGTCAGGTTGCGTCATCGTATTCGGCTCAGCGCGCCACGGTAATCGCCGGCAGCCTCGCCTGACGCAGCCGCTGGTTGAGCGCCGGGAGATCCGTCTCCTGCAACGCACTCCACTGCGCCAGCACACTCGTGAACGACGCGCGCTGCGCTGCTACCGCGTCCACGAGTCGAGCCATCGGCGCGACGTCCGCCGCCTGAAGCCGCCCCATCATCTGACTCAGCGCGCGGCTGACGCCGTTGAGCGATTCCCTGCCACCACCACCTCCACCAAAGCCACCACGCCCGAATCCCCCACCCGCGCCCTCGAGCGCCTGCGCCTTTGCGTCGAACGCGGCAAGCGCGTCCCGGAGTGCTCGCTCGAGTGCCTGACCCTGCCGGTCCTTCACCTGGTCCCGGATTCCGCGGAGCTGCTCGAGCGCGCCCCGCAGCTCCAGGACGTCGTCGTACATCTCCTTCGAGAGCGCGAACTGCTGCTGGAGTCCGGCTACCGGCGTCGTGACGCGCGGGTCCATGCGTACGCGCAACGGCTGTGTGGAGCGCTGCTGGCCGACCGTGAGCCGGACGGTGTAGTCGCCCGGCATGACCCACGGTCCCGAAGGTCGCGGCACCGTGTTGTGCGCGATCGCGGCAATCGGGAGACCCGAGCCGCCGCCGGGAACGTCGGCGTAGTGCAGGTCCCACACGAACCGATGCAAGCCGGGGGTCGTACCGACGACCTGCGGCGGGCGTACCCAGTACGTCGGCACCCTCAGGTTCGGGTCGATGCCCTCGACCGTATCGGTGCTCGCGTACCGCCGCACCAGCGCGCCGGAGCCGTCGAGGATCTCCAACGTCACCGGCCCCGCCGCGTCGCCCTTGAGCCAGTAGTCGATAACCGCCCCGTCCGGCGGATTCTCTCCGGCCGGCTCGTCCGGCGGCAGCGGCGTGTCGGTATTCATGTTCCAGCGCACGCGCGTCGCCGTAGCCGGGGCAAAGAGGTACGACAGCGCGGCCGTCACGGACGGTCCCCACTGCCGAAGCGGCGAGATGTCGTCCAGAATCCAGAAGCCGCGGCCGTGGGTGGCCACCACGAGATCGTTGTCCTTGACGATCACATCGCGCACTGACGTCCCGGGCATGTTGAGGCGCAGCGACTGCCAGTGGTCGCCGTCGTCGAACGAGACGTAGGTGGCCCGCTCGCTTCCAGCGAACAGGAGACCGCGGCGCTGGGGATCTTCACGCACGGCGTTGATCGTCTCGCCATCCGGAATCCCGCTCGTGATGCGCTGCCACGTCTTGCCGCCGTCGTGCGTGCGGTAGATGTACGGTCGCAGGTCGTCCAGGCGGAGCGTGTTGACGGCGGCGTACGCGGTCATCGCGTCGCTGTGTCCGGCGTCCATGAGCGACACCTTCGCCCACGGCGTCAGCACAGGAGGAGTCACGTTCTGCCAGTGGGCGCCGCCGTCGTGCGTCACGTGAATCAGCCCGTCATCCGTGCCCGCCCAGATCGTGGCAGCGTCCACCGGAGACGGGGCGACCGTGTAGATGACGCCACGCCGCGACGGACGGGCGGACGGGTCATCGCGATAGATACTGGCGACGCTGCCCGGAATGTCCCACGTCTCACGACTGAGATCGGGACTGATCTGGGTCCAGGTCTGGCCACCGTTCGCCGTTTTCCAGAGCGTGTTCCCCGCGAAGTAGAGCACGTGCGGGTCCGTGGGCGAGAACAGCACGGGCGCCGTGCGGACGGTGCGGACACTCACGCCACCCGCGGACGCCGGGCCCACGATCTCCACCTGGCCGGTGCGACGATCGAACCGCGATACACCACGGCCGCCGTAGATGATATCGGGATCGAGCGGATCGGGAGCTGCGTAGCCATACTCGTCCACCCCAACCGGATGCCATTCACGGAACGTGATCTGCCCGTCGTTGCCGCGGCTGGCGATGCCGACCGAGCCGCTTTCCTGCTGGCCGCTGTACAGCCGGTACGGGAACGCGTTGTCGGCCGCGACGTGGTAGAGCTGCGCGGTGGGCTGGTTGTACCACGAGCTCCAGGTAACGCCGCCGTTCAACGAGACGATTGCGCCCTGGTCGGACGCCTCGGCGATGATCGACGGATCATCCGGATGAACCCACACGCGCTGGTAGTCGTCGCCACCCGGCGCGCCGCGGAACCCGGTCCACGTCTTGCCACCGTCGGTGGACTTCCAGGTCACGACGCTCCCACTGTAGAGGATGTCCGGGTTGGTGGGATCCACCACCGGCACGGGGAGGTCGCCCCCGCCAATGCGCCCCGCGGGTCGGGTGTCCTTGGTGATCTGCGTCCAGTGCTCGCCCGCGTCGTCCGAGCGGTAGATGCCCACCGGCCGCCCGGTCGAGATCGTGGCGTAGAGCCGTTTGGGGTCGCTGGGCGCGATGGCGATGTCCGCCTGCTCCACCCCGTTCTCGCCCGACGGCAGGCCGTTGGTGAGCTGGCGCCACGTGGTGCCGCCGTCGGTGGACTTGAAGATGCCGCCGTTCGTGCCGGCCCACTCCGCGTTCTCCCACGGCCCTTCCTGCGCCTGCCACAGGCAGGCATACACGATGCTCGGGTTCTTAGGATCGATCTCGACGTCCGAGGCGCCGGTGTTCTGGTCCTTGTAGAGCACGCGCTGGAACGAGCGCGCCCCGTCGATGGACCGGTAGAGCCCGCGCTCCTCGTTGGGGCCGTACGGGTGACCGAGCACGGCCACGAACAGCCGGTCCGGGTTCCGCGGATCCACGGCAACGCGCGGAATCTGCTGCCCGTCGCGAAGGCCGAGGTGTGTCCACGTCTTGCCGGCGTCGGTGGACTTGTAGACACCGTCCCCCGTGGAGAGATCCGGCCGGTGCAGCCCTTCGCCGCTCGTCACGTACACGACGTTCGGATTCGACGGGGCGACCGCGATGTCGCCGATCGAGCCGGTGGGCTGGTCGTCGAAGATCGGGTTCCACATGCGTCCCGCGTCGGTGGTCTTCCACACGCCGCCGTTCACCACCCCCACGTAAAACACGTGCGGCTGGCCGGGTACGCCGGTGATGGCCTTGGTGCGGCCGCCGCGGAACGGGCCAACCGCGCGCCAGTGCAGCGAGGCGAACGGGCTCGATGTTTGTTGCTGGGCGGTGGCGGTAGAGGGCGAAGCGGCGAGGAGGATGAGCGGGAAGATCGAAAACCGCGGTCGCAGCGTCATGAGTCGGCTCCAGGGAGGATACGGCGTCCGCGGAAACGCTAGTCCGCGGTGCGGCCTCCGGCAAGGCGTGCCCGCGCGTTAGCGCGGGGCTCCTCGTAGTCCGGGCCCGTCCGCTCAATCCGCCCGCAGCGCCACCATGGGATCGACGCGCGTGGCGCGCCGCGCTGGCGCGATGCAGGCGACGGCGGCCGCAGCGATCAACACGCCGACCGCGGTGAGGTAGACCGCCGGATCGTGAGGCGACACGTCGAACAGGAGATGCTGGACACGCGTCACCAGCGTTGCCGCGAGGACCACCCCGATCACGAGGCCGGCTGTCACCAGCGTCAGGCCGCTCCGCACCACCACCCGCACCACGTCCAGCCGCCGCGCGCCGAGTGCGAGGCGCACCCCCAGCTCGTGCGTGCGGCTGGTCACCATGTACGCGATCAGCGAGTACAGCCCCACGGCAGCGATCACGAGCGCCAGCAATCCGAACGTGCCGATGAGGGTGGCGCCGAGCCGCCAGGGCCTGAGCTGCGGATCGAGCGCGCTCTCCAACGTTTCGATGTCCAGCCACAGCAGTCCAGGATCGTCCGTCATGAGCGCGCTCCGGAGCGGCTGCACCAACGCCTCGGGGTCGCCGTACGGACGCACGAGCAGCGCCGAGCCACCGAAGCCGAGGCGACGCTCCTGGCCGAGGGGGACGTAGTACTGCATGGCCGGCCGCTCCCGCAAGCGGAAGCGATGCGCGTCCTCGACGATCCCCACCACGCGAGCGCACGGCGGATCCTCGTCCCGTCCGATCTGGACACAGTGCCCGATAGCGTCCCCGTCGGGCCACAGCGTGGCGGCCATGGTGGCGTTCACCACCGTCACCGGCTCACTGCCCTCGTGGTCGCCGGCGTCGAAGACTCGGCCGGAGAGAAGGGCAAGCCCGACCGTTGCGAAGTAGCCCGGCGACACCGCCTGGATCTTTGGTCCGCCACCCGGCAGCCGCGGGATCGAGTCCCGGCCCGGCACGCGGAGGCGAACCTGGAACGAGGAGTGGAATGGCGTGCCGACGGCGATGGCCGCGCGCTCGACCTCGGGCATCCGCCGCGCGTGCGCGAGCGCCGCGTCGTAAAAGGACGCGGCCCGAACGCGGCGCCGCTCCTGCTCATCCGGTGTCGTTGACGGTCCGGCGGTGGCCCAGTTGCCATCGACCACGAGCACGCGCTCCGGCTCCACACCGAGATCCACCGCACGCGCCTGGCGCAGGCTGCGGACGAACAATCCCGCACCCACGAGCAGCAGCACGGAGAAGGCCGCTTGCGCGACGGCGAGCGCTGCGCGGAGCCGCGAGGTGCGCACGCCATCCGCATGTACGCCGGCGCGGAGCGCGCCAATCAGGTTCCGGCTCCCCGCCTGCAAGGCCGGCACCAAGCCGGCGACGAGGCCGGTGAACACCGTGAGGCCAATGGCGACCGCGAGGACCCGCGGATCCACCGGCGGACCGGTCCATTCGACGCTGGGGAGCAGCGTGTGGCGCACCAAGCGCGCCGCAAGTGGCACCATCAGGAGGGCCGCGGCGCCACCGAGCGCGGCGAGCATGAGGCTCTCGGCAAGGAGGAGGCGCGCGAGCCGTCCGCGGGAAATGCCGAGTGCCAGTCGCACGCCAACCTCGCGGCGGCGGCGCAGGGCACGCGCGAGCAGCAGGTTGGCGACGTTCGCGCAGGCCACCAGGAGCACGACGAGCGACACCCCGATGAGCCAGCGGGAGACGGCCACCTCCACGGACTCGTTTCCGGCGTCGTCATACCACAGCGGATTCGCGACGATCGCCGCCTGTTTCATCGGCTCCTCGTCGCCGGTGTACGCGGCGCGGAACGCGCGTGTCGCCTCAGCGGACGCGTCCGCTGCGGTGAGGCCGGGCGCCAGGCGGGCAACCACCTTGAGCCACTGCGCGTCCCAGGCGGTCGGCCAACCCGCGGTGACCTCTCGCAGCGACATCGGGAGCCACGCGTCCACTCGGCGCAGCTCCACGCCAGTGAACCCCTCGGGCGCCACGCCGATCACGGTGTACGACGCACCATCGATTGGCACCGTCCGCCCAACCACTGCGGCATCGCCGCCAAAGCGCCGTCGCCAGATGCCGTTTCCCAGCACGACCACGCGCCGGGCGGCTCCGGGACGGTCTTCGCTCGCGTCGAAGAAGCGCCCGAGCGCGGGGCCGACGTCGAGCAGAGGAAAGAAGTCCGCGGTCGCGTGACCCACGCGGATGGGCTCGGCATGCTCGCCTTCGCCCAGAATGGCGTCGGTCTCCGAATAGGCCGCCACGCCCGAAAAGCCGCGCGCGCCGTCGCGCATGATCGTGTACGTCACGTAGCCAAACGTGTTGTCCGAGAACCGGCCCAGTCCCGGCACGGTGGCGGCGTACGACAGCCGGGTCAGGCGCCTGGGTTCCCGCACGTGCTCCGGACCTTTGAGGAGCAGGCGGTCGAGGATCGCGAACATGGCGGCGTTGGCCCCAACGCCGAGCGCGATGACGATGACCACGACCGCGGTGAATCCCGGCTCCGTGATCACCGAGCGCCACGCGTGCCGCACGTCCTGTCGCCAGCCATCGAACCAGTTGCGGAGCGCCACCCGGTCCCCACGCCGCTGGGCGGCCCGCCGGAGATCGCGGCGCGCCGCGTCGAGCGCGCCGAACCGGCGCCGCGCCTCGGCGCGCGCCGCTTCGGGACTCATCCCCTGCCGTTCGAGTTGCTCGGCGCGGAGGGCCAAATGCGCGGCGATCTCCTCGTCGGTCTCGCGCGCGACCACGTCCTTGCGGCCGAGCCCCAGATGGAACAGCCGCCGGATGCCGGGTCGGTTCATTTGGGGGCCGCCGTGAGAATGGCCGCGACTAGCTGCCCGTGGCGCACCAAGGTTCGCGTCTCGCTCGCGAGATGGCGCTTGCCGCGGGCGGTAATCTGATAGTAGCGCGCCTTGCGGTTGTGCTCGCTGACACCCCACTCGGCCTTGATCAGATCCTTGGCTTCCATGCGATAGAGCGCCTGATACACCCCCGACTCGTCGAAGCTCAGCTCACCGCCCGAGCGCTCCGCCAGCCAGGTGGTGATCTCCAGGCCGTGCATGGGCGTCTGGCTCAGCGCTTTCAAGACGAGGATATCCAGGGTGCCCTTGAGCAACGGCACCGCGTCAGCCATGCGCGACTCACTTGAGACGTTCGGTTGAGAGTCTACATGGAGCGGCCTACCGCGTCAAGCTCGCGGCCTCGCAATCGGCGGGTCACCATCCGCTGCGACCGGCCTCCGATAGCACCGCGCGCACCGTCTCCACACCGATGTTCCCACCGCACAGCACGATCACGACGCGCGCTCCCACCCAGCGCGCCCGATCGCTCAGGTATGCCGCGATGGCCATGGCGGCCGAGCCTTCGATCAGTTGGCGATGCGCGGCAACGAACCCGCGGAGCGCATCGCGGATGGCGTCTTCGGAGACCGTCACGTACGCGTCCACCAGCGTGCGGCAGAGATCGAACGTCATCGCGCCGGCTTCCACGCCGCCGGCGGTCCCGTCGGAGAGCGTGGGCAGCGACGGCAGCTCGAGGATCCTCCCCGCCTGCACCGAGCGAATCATCACGGCGGAGTTCTCGGGTGAGCAGCCGACGATGGTAACGGCGCTGCCGACGGACTTGAGGTACCCCGCGACCCCCGAGACCAACCCTCCGCCACCCAGCGCGACGAAGACCGCGTCGAACTGGTCGAGTTGCCGCGTCAACTCGAGGCCCACGGTTCCCTGCCCCGCGATCACGAGTGGATCGTTGTATGGCGACACGTACGCCTTCCCGTGCTCGGCGGCGTAGGCGCGCGCGTGCACCTCCGTCTCGGCGCTATCGTTGGCGTGCATGCGCACCTCGGCGCCCAGGCGCCTGATGGCGGCGACTTTGCCTTGGTCCGCGGTCTCCGGCACGAACACGAGCGAGGCTACACCCACTTCGCGGGCCGCGCGCGCGACGGCGAGCCCGTGGTTGCCGGTCGAGGCGGTTACCACGCCCGCCGCGCATTTCTCGTCCGTGAGCGCGAGCACCTTGTTCATCGCACCACGCGCCTTGAACGAACCGGTGTGTTGGAGATGCTCGCACTTCACCCAGACGTCGGCCCCGCCGGCTTCACTCAGGTGCGGCGATGGCTCGAGATACGTCTCCCGGGTGAACGGGCGGATGCGGGAGTCGGCGGCGAGGACGTCGTCGGGGAAGCGCATGACGGATAGAATGGCCGGCGGGTGCGGAGCGCGATAGGCCTCGCCGGCTGTTGGGTGCCAGGCCGGGGAAGATCGTCTTCCGTTCTCTCAGTCGCGGATCAAGGCGTAGCCGTTGACCACCAGGTACCGAACCGCCGGTAGGCTCTCCGTGGGAGGTACGTACGCGTTCACACGCCAGACGCGGCCGTCCTGGTCGCTGAGCGTGAGCGTGTAGGCGCTCAGCGTGTACGTGCCGCTGCCGCCACCCAGCGCCCGACGCGCCTGCTGGTCGCTCCAGCGTTGTACCATGATCGCCGCGTCGGGTACCACCAGGTTCCGCGCGGCGCCGACCATGTGCAGAAAGCCTCCGCGGTCCTCGTAGGTGCCGTCGGCCCGGAGCACGAGCCGCGGCGCGGCCGCGTCATGATAGTCGGCGCGCGCGAAGCTGCCGTCCACCCGCGCGTCCGCGAGCGACGGGAGCTTGCGCCATGGCCGCCCGCGCTCGGACAGGAGGCGGTCGCCATCCACCACGTAGCTCGTCGTGTAGCTGCCGCGTTGCGTGACGATGCGGCTACCGTCGCGGCGCCACGTGCCCCACGCATCTGGCAGCTGCGCGCGGTCCCAGGCCAGATCGGTGGCGAGCCCCCGAGCCGGCAACCCTCGGCGGTAGCTGCCGTCCGGCAGGAACACGTCCACCTCGGGATAATCCTGCACCGACGTTTGCACCTGCGGCGCCCCGGGCGCGTTGCCGACGCTGAGAAATCCGCTGGCCAGATCGAGCACGAGCTGTTGACCGCCCGCGCCGGCCCCGGCGCGCGCGCCGCGCTCCAGCCCCAGGTACGCGCCGGTCACACCGGAGCCGAACGTGGAATCGATGCCTGGAGCCGGGGCGACAACGGCCGCCGGCACGGCGACGGAACCGAGATCCGCGTCCTGCACGCTCGAGATTCCGTTCATCACCGCGTTCTGGTAGCGATTGAACGTGTCGTCCGTGTCGGCCAGTGCCCAGAACCGCGCCAGCTTGTCCCCTTTCCGAGCCACCGCCGCGAGCGCGGTGAAGGAGCGGCCGTCCTTTTCCACCACCCCGGTGCCGTACCGGAATGTCCAACCGGACTCGAACGTCTGCTCGGCCGGGTCGCGCACGGGCCGCCAGCGGCCGATGTCGCCGATGGTGCGTGTGTACGCCGCGTCGAGTGGCTCCGCCGACGCCGCCAGTGGCTCCGCGACGAAGACGAACGACGCGCCAACCGGCAGATGGTTCGGTACCACGACCACCCGGCCGCCCTCGACCGCGCGCGACCACGCCACCGGCACGTCGAGCCACGGCGCGAGCGCGCGCGCATCGGGTTGCTGCGCCGCGGCCGACGTGAAGGCCACGAAGGACAGGACCGTTTGGGCGATGGCGCGCGATGGGCGGTTCATGGGGCTTCCTGGGGTCGAGGCGACCGCGCCGGTGCGCGATTGGCGCCTAACCTAGCGCCGGCCAGGGCTTCTCAGCCAGACGCCGCCCAGGAACTGGGCCCCTCGGCCCGCCGCACCTCAGATGTACGCCCCCAGATCCAGCCGCTCCAGCTCCCGCACGAATTTGATCTTGTGGGTCGGCGTGCGCTCCAGTTTCCGCTCCAGGAGGTAGATCCGTTCCGTGGAGAGCTGCGCGGTCATGTCCGCCAGCGATTGCGCGTAGGCCACGGCCTCCAGCAGCCGGCTCTTGAGCGCCTCTTCCCGACGTAGACCAGCATCCAGCGCCTGGCGGAAGCCCGCGTCCTTCTCGATGCGCGGCCAATCCGGGAAGACGAACACGCTCAGGAATTCGCCCCGCTCCAGCTGCGTGACGAGCGCGTCCTTGATCCAGATGGAGCGCACCAGGAGGTTCGACAGGTGCATGCGATCGATCAGGCTGCCGTCGCTCCACGCGATCAGCTCCTTCTCCCGCCCCACCAGAAACACCCATCCGTCCTCGTCTATCCACGCGAGGTCGCCGGTGTGG
>Ga0307424_1000901_pt1 | contig 15861 bp, 6 predicted proteins | sample SalMarWE160320MG_FD_202157 | JGI IMG/M metagenome (GOLD analysis project Ga0307424, IMG submission 202157) | Salt marsh sediment microbial communities from the Plum Island Ecosystem LTER, Massachusetts, United States - WE1603-20 | ecosystem: Environmental > Aquatic > Marine > Intertidal zone >... | reverse complement strand
AGCTCGTAGAGAACGCAGCCCAGGGAGAAGAGATCCGCGGCCGGGGTGGCCTGCCCCCCCTGGACCAGCTCCGGGGCCATGATGTTGGCGGTGCCGATCAGGGACCCGGCCATGGTGAGCTGGGTCTCCCCGCTCCGGCGCGCCACCCCGAAGTCCATGACCTTGAGATCGCCCTCGGCGGTGACCATGAGGTTGGCGGTCTTGATGTCCCGGTGGACGATCCCCCGCTTGTGGGCCACGGCCAGGGCCGCCGCCGCCTGGCGCGCATATCTCAGGACGTCGGCTACCGGCAGGGGACCCTGCTTCTTGACCAGCGCCTCCAGGGTGTCCCCCTCCACGAACTCCATGGCCAGGTAGGCCTCGCCCTTGTCCTCCCCGAAGGCGTAGATGGTGGCGATGTTCGGGTGGTTGAGCTGGGCGGCCAGGCGGGCTTCGCGCTTGAACCGGTCCAGGAAGGCGGGATCTCCCAGGGTGCGGTCCCCCAGGAGCTTGAGCGCCACCGGCCGGTCCAGGTTGAGGTCCACGGCGCGGTAGACCCGGCCCATGGCCCCTTCGCCCAGGAGTTCCTGGATCTCGAAATGCGAGATGCGTCGGTTGGTCAATCCGCCTCCGGGAGTCAGGACTGGGTGCGGGGGTTCAAGTTACGCGGTCTTCCCGACTTCCTCAAGCCGGTAAAGGGGTCTCCGGCCGACAATGGAAAGGGGCGGCCCGCCCGAGTTGCCTCGGGTCGAGCCGCCCCGGATGTGCACCCAGGAGCGAATTCTATCGGGTGAGGCGCACGACCTTGCGGACCGCCTCGTTCTTGTCCCCGGCCTGGATCCTGACGAAGTAGACCCCGGCCCCGGAGCGCCGTCCCTGGTCGTCGCGTCCGTCCCAGAAGACCGCGTGCTGGCCCGCCGGGTACGGCACGTCGTCGGCCAGGGTCCGGATCACCGAGCCGTCCACCCCGAAGACGCGCAGGGTCACCGGGGCCGCCTTCGGGAGGTCGAACCGGATGTGGGTCGCGGACAGGAAGGGATTGGGCGCGGCCGGCAACAGGGCGAAGCGGGCCGGGATCTCCTCCTTCACCCCCACCACCGACTGTCCGATGGTGAAGGGCTGGGCCATGATCTCGTAGCCCAGAACCTTGTTCTTGGCGTCGCTGGCCACCAGCATGAGCAGGCACCGGCTCGACTCCTGCTCCGGTGTCGTCCATTCGTACCGCGTGTCGTCCTCCGTCCCCTCGACCACCGAGGTCCAGGTCTCCCCCAGATCCTGGCTCAGGTAGATGTTCATGTGATCGGCGGGGCCGCCCTGGATGGATGTCCACTCGATGGTGGTGGCGGACAGGGGCGGCAGCGCCGTCCCCGCCCGGGGCGACTTCAGGTGGGGCCGGAAGACGCGGATGGAGTCGACCCCGGCGAACACGCGCCCGTCGTGGAGACCGGTGACGTGCACCGTCACCGACTGGCCTTCGGGCAGCACCTCGAAGGCCTCCGACCGGAGGAACTTCACCTCCAGTTCCTCGATCCCGTCCCCGTTCTTGTCGGTGAGGGCGGTCTGGCTGGTGTCCGCGTGCACGGTCTGCTCCAGCCGGATCGACTTCACGTCCGCATCCAGGGGATCCAGGAAGGGCGGGAACTGGATGGCCGCGCTCAGGTACTTGCCCTTCGAATTGAGATTCACCGAGTTGGGATCCATCTGGAGCAGGACGTCCAGGTCACCGATGGTCTGGGTTCCGGCGTTGATGATGCTCACCGTGCCGTCCCCGGAGTTCACCACCAGGAGCCGTCCCGAGCCGTCGGGCACGAATACGATCCCGATCGGGTTCTCGCCCACGACGATGGTGTCGACCAGCCGGAAGCCGAAGGAGGCCCCGCCCGGCGCGGCCACGGCCGCGCTGCCGCCCAGGGTGACGATCTGGTAGACCAGCACCGTGTTGTCCCCGCTGGTGACGTACACGAAGGCGCCGTCCGCGGAGACGGTGAGCGCCTTGGCCCCCGATCCCGTGTTCACCGAGGACTTGGCCCGGTCGCCCTCCGGGATCCCGGGCCGGATGTCGATCAGCTGGAGCTGGTCACTGTCGGTGAGGACGATGGCGAACGCCCCGTCCGCGGTCACGGTCAGCGCCTTGGCTCCCGATCCCGTGTTCACCGAGGACTTGGCCGATCCGTCGGCCGCGTCCAGCAGCAACAACCCGGTGGACGTCCCCACGATCACCGTGCCTCCGTCCGCGGTCACGGTCAGCGCCTTGGCCCCCGACCCCGTGTTCACCGAGGACTTGGCCGAGTTGTAGGTAGCGCTGTTGGGGTCGATGTCCATGAGGTCCATGGTGCCGTCCCCGAAGTTGAGCACGTACAGGGTCCGCCCGTCCGGATGCACGGCGATCCCGGTGGGGTTGGGCCCGGTGGGTATGGTGTCGATCACCTTGTTCAGGTGGGCCGGATCCGAAGCGTCGCTCGAGATCACGGAGATAGTGTTGGAGAAGTAGTTGGTGACGTAGACCTTCCGGCTGTTCGGACCCGCGGCAGCGGCGAAGGGGTTGAGACCCACCGCCACCGGGGTTTCCGCTCGTTCCATGCCCAGGGTGAGATCGATCGGCACCACGGTGTTGGTCCCGGCGCTGGTCATGTAGGCCCGGCTGCCGTTGGGCAGGGCGGCGATCTGCTGGCCGCTGCTGGGCACGCTGACCTGGTTGATCACCTCGCTAACCGGCGACGTCGAGGGGGTGAGCACGATGTAGGGAAGCGCGTTGGACGTCTCCGGAGCGGCGTCGTTCACCACCACCCGCAGGTCGCCGGTCGACGCCGCGAAGGGGATCTTCACGTTCAGCACCCCGGTGTTGCCGGAGGTCGGCATGGCGGGCACGTTGCCGAACAGCACCTGGTTGTTGGACAGGGTGGAGCTGAAGCCCTGCCCGGCCAACACGATCGAGTTCCCGGCCAGGGAGGACGCGGGCTGGGCCGAGTCCAGGCTCAGGGCGGGAGGCCCTCCGGTGGTGAAGGGGAACACGCCGGGGTTGGCCAGGGCGTTGGTGTTCAGATCCTGGAGCCCCGCCGTCACCTCGAACTCGTAGGCCGTGTTGTAGAGCAGGGGGCCGCTGGGATTGAAGACCACCCGCTTCCCGCCGTTCGCGGTGGTGAAGAAACCGGACAGGGCGGGACCGCCCTGCGGCCGGAGCTGGAAGGTGGCGGTGGAGATCGTGGCCGGGTTGATCACCTTGGAGAAATCGACCGCCACGTCCGTGTTGACCCCCGGGGTGTCGGCGGCATGCGGCAGAACCCCCACCACCTGGGGCGGCGCGGACGCGGTGTCCCCCACCACGGTGAAGAAGGCGAAGGCGTTCCCGGAGGAGGACGAGACGATGACCGTGTCCTGCCCCCCGGTCCCCGGCCCGGCGATGTAGCTCGCGCTCACCTGGCCGCTCTCGTCCGTCGCTCCCCAGAGCAACTGGTCCCCGAAGCCGAAGTCCCCGGAGGCCGGCGTGGCCTGGAAGCTCACGATGACCCCTTCCGCCGGATCCCCGACCGTATCGTGGAACCGGGACACCAGGGGAGCGGGAAGCGGCTGGTTGGCCACCCCCACCTGGTTCTGGCCGGAGACGAAGTTCATGCTGCTGACCCGGGTCAGGTCCACCACGCCCAGGGCGCCGCCCAGGACGGGGATGTAGGCCCGCCCGTCGTCCGGCGAGAGCACGATCGAGCTGAGGCCGCCCAACCGGGCCGTGGCCGAGGTCGCCCCGATCAGGGTCGGGTCGTTGATGTCCCAAGCCGTGACCTGGTGGGCGTCGCTGTCGCCGGCGAAGAGCACGGTGTTGCTCCGGTTCACCGCCAGCTGCGGTTCGGCGTCCAGGGCCACCGCGAAATCGGCCCGCCGGGTCAGGAAGTTCGGATCGTCGGGGTCGGTGTAGATCTCGTGCGCCTCGTAGGCCGCGCTCACCGCCGCCGCCCGCACGGTGAGGGCGAAGACGTACTTGCCGTCCCTGGTGGGCACCAGCTGCAGGGGCGGCGAGGTGGCGGAGGCCGAAGGCAGGGAGACCATCCCCACGCTGGTCCCGAACCCGGGGGAGTCCGGATCGATGTCCACCACGTTGACCGCGCCGTCCACCCCATCGGTGGTGCCCACGAAGGCGTACCGCCCGTCGGGATGCACGGCCAGGGCGCCGGTTCCGAACGCGTCCACCTGGATCGAGTCCCCGGTGTCGGTCGCGGTATCGATGATCCACAGGAGCCCGGCCGACGGGTCCAGCCCCAGGAGACGCTTGCCGTCCGGGGTCAGGGCGATGTCGGTAAGCCCGGCGATGATGTTCTCGCCCGTGTCATAGGCGAAATCCCCGGGCAGGACCGGTTCGGGGGGGACCCCCACGTCGAAGCGCCGGGCATGGGTCCCGATCGTCTTCCCGTAGAACCGGGTCCCGTCCGGGCTCATGGCGAAGCTGTCCGTGTTGATCCCGAGATCGGTGGACCCGGGGTCCAGGTTCTGGATCGGCCTCAGGAAATCGGGCGACGCGGGATCCGCGGAGATCGCAACCACGCCTCCATCGCTCTGCACCGCGACGAGGACGTTCTCCTTCGGGGAGAGGACCAGATGCCGGATATCGGCCGCGGCCACGTTCTCCAGATACGGGGCCACCTGCATGTTCCCCGGGTCGTCCCGGCCCACCACCCGGTAGGGCCGGGCATTGGAGGCCAGGGGGCCGCTGGTGACGCTGACCCCGGCGGAGGTGGCGCTCGCGTCCTGCTGAACCACCAGCGAGGTCCCGTCGGGGCTCGCCGACAGCGGGGTCGCGATCTGGCGTCCGACGTAGACCGTGTTGTTTCCGGGAACCGGGTCGAACCCGGAACCGATCAGGGTGATGAGGGTCCCCGGTCCCCCCGAGTCGGGGGAGAGGGCGTCGATGACCGGACCGTTCTCGGTGTCGTAGACCTCCAGCTGGTCGGAGGCGCTGGTGGTCACGTACAGGTACCGGCCGGAGCCGCCGGTCACCAGGTCGGTGGGATCCACACCGGTGGCGATGCTGGAGACCTGGATCGGCGGCGTGGCCGTGAGGTCGTAGACGTCGACCTTGTTCAGGATGAAGTTGGCCGCGTAGGCATAGCTCCCCTCGGGGGACACGGTGAGACCGGTGTATCCCCCGCCGGCGGTCGTGGATCCGAGGAGCGGCCCCCGGTCGTCGTACTCGCGGAGGACGCCGTCCTCGTCCACGGCCAGGAAGCGGAGCCCGTCGGGCCGGCTGGCCACTTCACGGGGATTGGGGCCGGCGGGGAGCAGGGCCACGATGCCCTCCCCCGTGCTCAGCCCCAGCACCGCGATCCGGCCGTCGGTGGTGGTGGCGTAGGCCTCGGCGCCGTCGGCGGAGACCTCCACGTCCCCCCGGAAAAGGAGGCCGCTCTGCAGCCACTGCCGGGTCTCCAGGCCGAAGCCCGGCCCCGGGGCCGCGTTGTGGGCCACCACCCGGTCCGCGTAGGCGATCAGCACCTGGCTCCCGCCGGGCAGCACCGCCAAGCCCAGGGGCTCGGCGACCAGGTTCCGGAGCGTGGTGCTCAGGCTGTTCCGGAAGACGCTGGTCGGATCGGCGTCGATCACGTTGAGCCGGGGCGGGCTGGAGGAGACGGCCAGCACCCGCTTGCCGTCCGGCATGGCCGCCACCCCGCGGCTACCGCCACCCAGGGGGATGTCCACCACCTCGGTCATGAAGTTCGGGTCGCCCGGCAGCGCGTTGACCGCGCTCACCCCTTGGTCGGTGGCCACGTAGGCGTACTCGCCGCCGGGACCGATCACCACCCGTTTCGGGTCCGCACCCAGGGCCGCGGCCGGGGTCAAGGGCGTCCCCGCCGGCACCCCGCGCGAGGGCACGATGGTGATGGGGAAAGCGTTGCTGGTCTCCGTCCCATTCACCGTCACCTGGACGGTGCCGGTCTGGGCCCCGGAGGGCACGTTCAGGAAGAGCCGGTCCAGGGTGGCCCCGTAGGGAGTGGCCAGCACGCCGCCGGTGAAGCTCACCGGGTTCTGGGCGGGATCGCTGCTGTTGAAGCCGGCGCCCTGGATGACCAGGGCCGCCCCCACCGGGGCCTCCGAGGGCGAGATGCCGGTGATGGCCGCCGCCGGCTGGGGCCGGGTGCGGAAGTGCACTTCAACCGAGTCGGTCATGGTGTTCCCGAGCGGGTCGGCGATCCCGGGTCCGATGGTGAGCACGTAGTCCGTGTCCCAGAGCATGTCGGGGCTCGGCTTGAACACCATGAGGCTGTCGTACTCCAGGGGAGCCACGTCGCCCCCGAGGGTGGCGGTGCCCAGGGCCTCCCGCAGCTTGAACTTGCCGTTCACCGTGCCCCGATCGATCCGGTCGTCGAACTTGACGGTCAAGGCGTCGTTGGCGCTGATCGAGTCTCCCTCCGCGGGCACGGTGAAGAGCACCTGCGGCGGATAAAGGTCCGGGTTGGTGATGATGTCGGCGTCGGTGATCGGGAAGCTCCCCGAGCTGGCGACGGTTCCCGTTCCGCCCAGGTCGCTGTTGGTCTCCGCGGGCCCGTCCCAGTACTCGGGCAGGAAGTCGGTCTGGGCCACTCCGACAAAGTCCGAACCGATGCCGTCGGGCCCCAGGCCGTGCACCGCGTCCGTGCCGTCCAGGGGTAGGACGTAGATCTTGAACGCGGTCGAGGTCGGCGCAAAGATCCGGTAGGCCCCGTCCATGCCGGTCAGGGTCATCTGGAGGGTGTCCTGGGTGGCCTCGTCGATGGCCAGGACCGCCGCCCCCACCACCGGGCTCACCATGTCCGTGCCGTCGATCACGTGGCCCGAAACCGCCAGGGGCAGGGGCAGCGCATGGTACAGGTCCTGATAGCCGCGCAGGGCCAGGGCCACGTCGTCGTTCTCCGGGGTCTCCTGGTCCGCACCTCGGCGCACCACGTAGAACATGGTGGACTTGGTCGCGATCGAGTGCCGGAACCCGAAGAAGTGCCCGAACTCGTGCACGCCCACGCTCCCCAGGTTGAAGGCGCCCGTGCTGACCGGAGTGGCCGAGAAGTCGTAGAAATACGTGTTGAACAGGATGTCGGAGTCGATGATCTCGCCGGGACGGTACCAGCGGCCGCCGATCACCGTGTCCCGGTCCGCCACCGTGGACAGGGTGAGCGCGATGGTGTCGAAGTCGAACCCGTCCGGGTCCGAGAAGGTCATCGTGTTCCGCAGATCCCCGCTCATCGCGTCCGAGGGTCCGGCGTGGGTGCCGTCGTCCCCGCCGGCCAGGGTCACCCCGGCCAGGGGCCCGGTGAGCCAGGTGTCGAACGAGGACTTGAGGATGGCGAAAGTGGTGTTGGCTCCGAGGGCCGGATCGCCCACCGCGTCGGTCTCGTAGAGCACCGGGAGCTGACTCTCGCTCCAGAAGCGGGTGAAACGGAAGCTGCCGGTGGGATCGGGGCAGCCGTCGAAGTTGCGGTCGATCTCGCCCAGGACCGGAGCGAGGTCCGGGCAGGTGTCGACCACGTCGGGGACCAGGTCGCCGTCGGAGTCGGCCAGGAGGCCGCTCAGGTCGGCGACGTAGATGTCGGTGAGATTGCCCGAGCTGTCCTCCCGGGTCGAGGTGAAGGCCAGGTGCGTCCCGTCCGTGCTCCAGGCCGGCTCGGCGTCGACAGCCGCATCGGTGGTCACCTGGATGAGGCCATACTGCGCCCCGTTCGAGTTCATGATGTAGACGTCGAAGTTGCCGGTGCGGTTGGAGGCGAAGGCGATCCACTTCCCGTCGGGAGACCAGGCGGGGTTGATGTTCGCGTACCCGTCGTCGATCAGGGTCTTGAACCCCCCGGTCTGGCCCAGGGTGGCGGACATGGTCTGGATCTGGCTAAAGGTCGCGGTCGCCGAATCCGCGCGCACGAAGGCGAGGCGCGCCCCGTCCGGGGACCAGTCCGGAGCGCCGAAGCTCTCGGAACCCACCGGAGTGGTGAGATCGGTCACCAAGTCGGTGCCCACCTCGATGGTGGCGATCCGGTTCCCGCCGCCGGGAGTGCTCTGGCGGTAGGCGATCACGTCGGCCGCCGGCGACCAGGCCGGACTTCCGGCCTGACCCCCGGTGAGCTGGGCCGACGGGTCCCCGGAGGGCAGGTCGCGGACGTAGATGTCCCCGCTCCCCTGGCTCTCGTAGACGATCCGGTCCCCGCCCGGGGACCAGTCGAAGGTCCCGGCCAGATAGTCGTTGGTCACCTGCTGCACGTTGGCCGGAATGTCCGGCAGGTTCGGCAGCTTCTCGAAGATCTCGTAGGCCAGGATGTCCTCGCCCGAGGCCCGATCGGAATAGAAGCCCAGGTGGCCGTCGGAACGGTAGCGCGGGAAGCGCTCCTGGGTGGGCTGCGTGGTGGCCCGGAAAAGCGGCAGGTCCTCCGCGTACACCACGACCGCATCCTCGAGCGTGTCCGTCCCCGCCGTGTTCACCAGGATGAGGTCGTAGCCCCCCAGAGGGGCGCCGGTGAAATCGAAGGTCAAGGACAGGGTGTTGAGTCCGGCGGTGGCCCACCCGGTGGCATTCAGGGCCGTACTCGTGCTCTGGAGCCGGGCCACCGACGGCAAGTCGTATCCGACGTTGGGGCCGGTCAAGCTGATGGCCGCGGGCCCGATGTTCTGTGCGGTGTTCGGGGTCACGAACTGGATCTGGACCGAGGCCGGGGTGAGGGTGACGCTCAGCGAGGAGACCACCGGATCCACCGGACTGGGGAGGGTGGGAGCGTACCCGCCGTAACCGACGAGGGAATCGCCCAGCACCGCGGCGAAAGCCGAGTACTCCCGGCCGGTGAAGGTGACCCCGAGGGGCACCGAGTAGGGCAGGATGCCCACGGGATCGTCGAAGGTGCCGGGGGCCCCGAAGCTGCCGTAGTCCCCGTAGGTCTTGACCCAAAGGGTGTCGCCGTTCAACTGGTTGACGATGACCAGGGATCCGTAGGCCGATCCGTCGGAGGTCTGGTCGTAGACGTGAACCTCGGCCTGGACGCCGGCGCCGGTCTCGGACACCCCCCGGAGCTGGAGGGAGTAGAAGTCCACGTTGACCGGGCCGGAGTTGATGCTGTGGGCGGCGGCCGGAGCCGAAGCCAGCAGGATCGAGGCGGCGGCCAGGGCGGCGGCGGGAATCGCGCGAAGGAGGATCCGGGTGTTCATGACTAGCGCCCTCCCTGGTTGGTCACGTCACGCACCAGATCGCGCAGACCGCCCAGGAACCGGTCCAGGGGGACCGGCCCCGCCTGGGCGGCGATGGGCGCCGATCCCATCCGGGCCATGCTGCTGCGGAGGTTGCCCAGCGATTCCACGGTCAGGCCGCGGACGCTCTTCCGGCCGTGGGCGTCGGTCACCACGTCGAAGCGTCCCTGCATGAGACCCACCACGTGGGTTACCCCGCGCGGGGAGCGGTCCAGGAAGAGGATCGCTTCGTCCCCCACCCGGAAGGCCGCGGCCCCGTCGGCTTCCACCCGGATCGCGCCCACCGCGCCCCCGGGCTGGGTGACCACGACCTCGGAGACCGGGTCGCCCTTGAGCACGTCCTCGACGTGGACGCGCACGTCGGTCACGATGAGGGAGTGGTTCTCGGTCCAGTGGCTTTGGCTCCCGACCACGGTGCCGTGGACGATGGTCGGGGCGTCGGCCGCGAGCTGGCGGAGGCTGCGCTCGGCCACCTCGGTGGCCCGGGCGCTCCCCGCCGCCGCGGCCAGGAAAAGCACGATCGTGAAGAAACGTCGCAGATGCATGGCTCCCCCCTGCGAGATCCGGCGGATCTCAGGTCACATGACGGACTTCCGATGGATGAATGCGCCCCCCCGGGCGGAGGCGCAACAAGACGGTTCGGGAATAACCGGGGGACGGGTCCGCGCAACGGGCGCACTACCCCGCGGAGCCGGGATGGGGAACAGGAGCCTCATCGAGGTCGAGGCGGCGCGGCGCGGAAAAGTCATGGTCCCCCTGAAGAGCAGGCTGCATGGATCCGAGATGCAAAACCAGTGGAATTTTATGCGAGACGGCGTGTGATTGTCAACAACTCCTTGCGCTACGGGTAGTTAACCGGATCAGGCGGGTCCCATGAGCACGAAGGGTGCCCAGTAGAACGGGTGCGCAAAGTCATGGGATCGGCGCAGTTGTCCCTTGGCCCCGGCAAGGGCCCGCGCCGGCGGTTCGCCTCGGGTGATCAGATTCTGGTAAAACCCGTCCATCAAACTCGCCGTCGACCGGTCGGAGACCGACCAGAGGCTGACCAGCACCTCGGAGGCCCCGGCGTAGAAGAAGGCGCGCGGCAGCCCCAGCACCCCTTCCCCGGCCACCATCTTCCCCAGGCCGGTCTCGCAGGCGGAAAGCACCACCAGGCCGGCATGGGTGTGGAGCCGGTAGATCTCCGAGGCCTGCAGGTAGCCGTCCTCGGAGGCATCCCGCGGGTGGGACAGGGCCAGGCTCGAGCGTTCCGGATACCGCTCGTCGATGAGACCGTGGGTGGCGAAGTGCAGGATGTCGAACCGGTCCAGGAACCCCGGCGCGGTGATCCGGCTCTCCCGCGCCTCCTCCCCCAGGAGGATCTCCCTCCGGTCCGGCGGGAACCGCTGGGCGATCGCCTCCACCTCGCCCCGGGTGAAGGGGAGCGGGGCCAGCCCCGCCCGCACCAGTCCCGTCTCCGCGGCCGAGTCGCCGGCGGCGGCGAAGGCCGGAGCGCCCAGGCCCAGGAGCCGGGCGTGCTTCAAGGAGTCGGTGCTCCGGTTCCGGGCCAGGGTGGCCAGGGTCGTGGCCGAGGAGCCGTAGCAGAGCACCTGGCCGGAGAAAGCGTAGGGCAAGGCGGCAAAGGTCGCGTTCCGTTCCGGTCCGTCCTCCGGGAGTGGCGCGTCCGGCGCCTTGCGGAGCAGCGCCCCGAAGGGCACGAACTGGAGCGCCCCGTCGGGGACGATCAGCACCGTCTTCGCCTTGGCGAGCGGGCCGGCCACCGGTTCCAGCAGCATGCGGTACAGAGCGGTGGCCCCGTCCAGGTAGGCGGCGTCGCCGGCGGCGCGCGGGCTGGTGAGACCGCTCCGCAGCCGCTGCACCGCGCCCTCGATCTCGGACCGGGGGGGCAGGGCGGCCAGGGTGAGGTCCTTCCGGGTCACCACCCAGACGTAGGACGCCGAGTCCCCCAGCGCGTACTCCAGGAGCACGTCGTGTTTGTCGCGCAAGAGATCCCGACGCAAGGTCTCCAGGTCGCTCGGCTTCCCGGCGTCCAGGGTGCCGAAGCGCGGGTTGTTGAGCCGGATCTGCTCCAGCACATCTGTCTGTTCCTTCTCCAGGTCGCGAAGCCGCGCCTTGAACACCCGCGCGCTGTCGGCGGGGATCTCGCCGGTCTCCACCAGCCGCAGCCGGTATTGGACCTCTTTCAAGGCCCGCTCCACGCGGTGCTGCCGGGCGGCGAGCACGGAGTCCACGCCGGCATCCAGATCCACGCGCCCCTCCCCCATCGACTCCAGGAGCGCCCGGGCCTTGCCGCGCTCGGCCACGGCCAGGGCCCGGCGGGCGAATTCCTGGCTCCCGGTGCGTTCCCACAACTTTCCCAGCACGTGGATCTGGGCCTCGTACACGTAGGCACGCTGACCCAGGAAGGCGGTGCGGGTCGCCTCGGACAGCGCCCGCCCCCGGAAGGTCTCCAGGAGGTCGATCGCCATCCCATTGTAGACCTGCGCGCTGTCCAACACTCCCCGGCGTTCGAAGCAGTCCGCCGTACCCAGGTAGCTCCGCCAGACCAGATCCTTGCGAGCCAGTTCCCCGGCCAGGGCCGTAGCTTCCCGGAAGGTGTGGAGAGCCTCGTCCAGGCGGCCCAGGTTGTTGAGAGCGTTGCCCACGTTCACCAGGTCGCCGGCCATGTCGCCCCGGGAATCAACCGCCTGGTCGCGGTTATAGATATCGCGGTAAATCTGGAGCGCGGTTTCGTACTCCCCGCGGCTTTGATGGGCATCGGCCATGCCGGCCAGGGCCGAGCGCGCCGACGACACCGCCCCCAGGGTGTCGAACTGCGCCACCGCCCCCCGGTAGGCCTCCAGGGCCCGGTCCGGGAGGTTCATGTACAGGTAGACGTCGCCCGTGTTGGCCCGGGCCAGGGCCTGATCGAGTTCGTTCTCCGAGGAATCCGCGTAGGCGCCGGCTTCCTTGAAGGCGTCCATGGACCGGGGCAGGTTCCCCAGCTCCCGGTAGATGATGCCGGTCCAGTTGAGGGTGGTGGCCAGGTCGTAGGTGTCGTCCTCGGCGACCTGCAGTTCCCGGACCTTCCCCAGGGAGCGCAGGGCGGCGGTGGGGTCGCCCAGGGCCCGCTCGGTCAGCGCGATGTTGAGGAGGGCCTTGGCCGCCTCCTGGGTGTTGTCCTGCTCCTGGGCCAGGGCCAGGTGCTCGCGGTAGAGATCCAGGGCCCGGTGGTACTCGCCGAGATCGCTGTAGACGTTGGCCAGGCCGAGCCGGGCCGGGTGGAGCATGGTGGCCCCGGCCGGACCGAACACCCGGATCGCCTGCTCGTAGCTCTCCCGCGCCTCCTCCAGGCGGCCCATCCGGTAGTAGACGTTGCCGAGGTAACCGAGGGTGGTGCCGAGATCGCGGGGGCGGTCCAGGGTCTCCCGGACCGCGCGGGCGCGCCGGTAGTAGTCGAGGGCGGTGGCGTAGTCCCCGAGCTGGAAGTGCACCGAGCCCAACGCGTTCAGGCTCCGCCCGATCAGGAGCGGGTCCCCCAGCCGTTCCCGCGCGTCCAGGGCCTTCCGGTACGCCTCCTTGGCCTGGGTGAGTTCGTTGGCCACGAACAGGGAGACGCCCATCGAGCCCCAGGCCACCGCCTCCCGACGCAGGTGGCCGAGGGCCCGGTAGCTCTCGGCCGCGGTGCGGAACGCGGCCGCGGAGGCATCCAGATCCTCCTGCCGCAAGGCCAGCCCCCGCGCGTCCTCGGCCAGGGCCCGGGTCCAGGCGGCCCGTGCCCCGGGGTCGGCTCCGGCCACGAACGCCACATCGGCCACCAGGAGGGAATCCCCGGTCACCTCCAGGTAGTCGCCGGCCGCGGCGTGGTAGAAGTCGGCCTCCCCGGGGTCCGCGAGGTCGGCGTGGACGATCGCCCCGTCGAAGGCGTCCCGGAATCCCGCGGCATCGTCTGCGATGGCCTCCTGCCGGGCGTCGGTGCTGTCCGGGGGGAGAGCGCGGTAGCGGGCAAGGGAGTTGCCTGGGTCGGGCGCCGCGGAGGCGGCCGTCAAGGAGGCGGCGAGGGAGGCCAGAAGGAGCGCGGCCAGGATACCGGCCGGGGCGAGGACACGGGCCGTTCCTCGCCGCGCGGATGCAGGACGCCGCCTGGGAGGGGTTGTCTGGTCACCGATGTTCACGCCGTCCCCCCGGCATATGGACCGCGCCGCGAGGGGTTTCTCGCGGCGCGGCTGTGTCATCACAGAACCTCAAGGCACGAACCTACGGTTTGAGCGCCGCCCGGTAGGCCTCCGCTGCCTTGTCGTTCCGGCCGATGGCCTGGTAGAGGAACCCGAGTTCCTCGTGGAGTTCCTTCCGGTCCGGATGCCGGGCCACCAGGGACTCCAAGCGACCGATGGCCTCGTTGTAGAAGCCCTTGTTCCGGCAATAACTCCCCAGAAGATAGGCGGCCGTGTCCTCGCGGGTCGCGTCCCCGGAGGAGAGGAGCGGCTCGAGCTTGGCCTCCAATCCGGCCAGAGCGTCCGCCCGGTCGTGTCCGGCCACCTCGAAGGAGACCTCTTCAGAACTCACGGCCCCGTCCAGGGTGACAGCCTCCACCGCCCACGTCCAGCTCTCTCCGGGCTGGAAGGTGCCGTCGTCGGAGGTCCAATCCGGCTTGGAGGTGCTGTGGCTCCCCGCGGCCGCGCCCGGCCCGGAGAGGATCACCTTGTACTCGACCGCGTCCTCGACCGGGGTCCAGCTGAAGTGGACCGCGCCGGGGGCGACCAGGCTGTTGCGCGGCGAGACCGGGGTCGGCTCGTCGTGCTTCGGGCCCCCGCGCAGGGTGGGGAGCGCGGCCAGCGCCCCCTGATCGGAGGAGGTGTGGGCGAACTGGTCCAGGCTCCCCGAGAAGGCATCCGGGATCTGGGCCAGGGCCTCGTTACCCTGGCTCTCGTGCTTCTCCGGCAGGGCGCCGACGCTGATCTTGCTCCCCGGCCCCAGCTCGATGATCTGGCCGGACTCGAAGAGCACCGCCGCCTGGGCCTTGGCCCCGGTCTCCACCACGTCCCCGGCCTGGAGGGCGGCCCCGAAGGACCCGTCCAGGGACTGGCCCCCCCGCTGGATGTGGACGTCGCCCGAGACCACGGCCAGCACCGCCGCCGGCTCGTCCGCCCGGGCCGCGGCCGCCGGGAACAGGCCGGCGGCCCCCCAGGTCAACGCTATACTCCACAGCAAGATAGAGAATCCACGACGGGGCTTGGGGGCGCTTTGCATGGTTGGGTCTTCCCTCTGGATAGGGCCGCGGGGGCCGTTCGCGTTCACAGGAAGTACACGGTAGCCCACCGGAAGTTGGTGGCGCAATCGCGGCGATCCCCCGTCCACCGGCCCGGTCCGGTCGCGGTCAGCGCTTCCAGTAGAGGACGAGGGCGGCCTGGCTGGCGTCGGAGGCCCGCGGCGCCGCCGATTTCCACAGACGGGCCCGCTTCTTGGAGGCCTCGGGGGGAGGCGCCGCCCCGCCCGCCGTCGTATCCGCGACCGCAGGCTCCGGCTTCAGGGGGACCATCGCCCCCCTGAGGAGATCCCGGACCTCCTGCTTGTCCACGAACACCTTGTCCGAAGCCTTGGCCGGTTGTTCCGTCTCCTCGTCCGGGGCGCCGATCCCGGTGATCGCCGCCAGCTCCTTCACCCCTCCCGCCATCCGGATGGCCCGGGCCGCCTCGCGCTTGGCGCGTTCCTCTTCCCCGGTCAACATGAGGACGGTGGCCCGGTTGAGCTGCACCCCGGGATCGGTGCTGTCCGCCTCCAGGGACCGCCGGTAGAAGACCAGAGCCACATCGAGGTCCCCCCGCAGGCAGCTGATGTTGCCCAGGTTGTTGAGCGCCCGGGCGTCGGCGGGCAGGTCGGAGAGCAGGGACACGAAGACGGATTCCGACGGGGCCAGCTGCCCCTCCAGCGCCAGCGTGATCCCGAACTCGCACTTCGCGGAACCCGGCGCGGGATCCGCACCGGCGGCGAAGGCGGCGGCGAGGGCCAACAGGGCCACCATCGCTCCCGCGCGGCAGCCGCGTCCTGCGAGTCTCGTGTTCCTGGTTTCCAGCATCGGATTCACCGTTTCCAGTAGAGAGGAAGCTCGGCCGGCTCCCGGTCGAGGAGCCTTTCGCGCGAACCTTCCTCCGCGCCCTTGACGGCGGGGGCGCCTTCGAGCCCCAGCCTGGAGAGCAGCGAGGGGAACCCCCCCGCCTGCGTCTCGGCCTCCGCCAGCACGGCCCGGGCCGAGTCGGCGTCGCCCAACTCCCAGAGGACCCGGGCCAGGTTCACCCGGATGCCCGGATCCTCGGGAGCCTGCTGCAAGGCGGTCCGGAGGTGCTCCACCGCCACTGCCAACTCTCCTAGTGAGACATACACGACAGCGAGGTTGTTGTTGGTCGCGGAATTGCCGGGGGCGATCCCGAGGACGGCTTCCAGGCGGCGCCGGGCCTCCTCCGGCTTCCCTGCCGCCAGGTAGACCTGGGCCAACTCGTTGATGCCGGCGGGGTTGGCCCGCGTGGACCGGGCCGCCTCCCCGAAGCGGCCGGCCAGGTATTCCCGGCGGCGGACCAGGAACTCGGCGCTGTCCGCTTCCAGGCGGCGGCGGAGGGCATCCGGATCCAGGGAGGGGGCCTCCGTCCGCCGCACGGGCAGGGCGGGCTCGTAGCGGCTCTGGGCCCGGGCCACGTCCACCAGGTTCACCCGTCCCCGGGCGTCCCA
>Ga0307424_1000899_pt1 | contig 15891 bp, 16 predicted proteins | sample SalMarWE160320MG_FD_202157 | JGI IMG/M metagenome (GOLD analysis project Ga0307424, IMG submission 202157) | Salt marsh sediment microbial communities from the Plum Island Ecosystem LTER, Massachusetts, United States - WE1603-20 | ecosystem: Environmental > Aquatic > Marine > Intertidal zone >... | reverse complement strand
GGGTCTCGCTGGCGCTCGGCCTGGGACCGCTCTTCTTCAACCTGCTCGGCGTGGCCTTCGGCGTGGTGGCCGCCGCGCTCTTCGCGACCGGGCACGTGAATCCGGGGGGGTGGGCGGTCCTGCTCGGTGGCGTCGCCGACGTCCTGGACGGGCGCATCGCCCGCGCCCTCGGGATGGCCAACCGGCGGGGTGCGTTCCTCGACTCCACGCTGGACCGGTTCGCGGAGGTCGCGGCCTTCGTCGGACTGGCGCTCTTCTTCAGCGCCTCCGGCACCGGCCTGGTGCTGGTCGTCACCGCACTCGGCGGCTCGCTTCTGGTCAGCTACGCGCGAGCGCGAGGCGAGAGCGTGGGCGTCGTGTGCAAGCTCGGGGTGATGCAGCGCGCCGAGAGACTTCTCCTCCTGGGGTTCGGCGCGATCCTGGATCCGGCGGTCTCCGCCTGGACCGGCCGCGCGACGGGCGCGCTCCTTGTTCCGGTCATCGGCCTGGTGGCGGCTGGGACTGTCGGCACGGCGATATTCCGAACGGTGTGGATCGCACGTCGCCTCCCGGAAGTCGATGTCTGACTTACGTTTGGGAGCATGGTCCACGCGCGGCCTACGTCGGCGGCGGATCGCGTCTACGTCATCCTGCGTGGTCGATACGTAGAGAGTCCTAGCGCGACGGGGGCGTTCGGGTGGCAGAGTGGGTGCACACTCGCAACACGATGCCGAGAGGAGTCCGCCCGATGGGTCGGCGAGCGCCGTCACGACTGGAGTCCATGCCCCCCAAGTATTGGACGTCCGTGGTGGAGCTCCCTTCCCGAAGATCCCGCCCGGGTGCGTCCGACGAGATCGTCTGCTGCCGCCGGACCACCCCATCCTCGTTCGGCCGGACGCCAGCGTCCGGTTCCCGCGCTTCACAGCCCACCCTTTCGACAGCAGGAAGGCTCCTCGCGGGCACGGTGCGGCCCATCGGGCGGATTCGGCCTTCCCGGCGCCGGCGAAATCCGGCGCCGCATGCTGCCTTGGAGCCCCTCTTAGGGCCGATACGCGATCGCGTCGATCTCCACCCGGAGGCCGACGTGGGGCAGCGAAGCCACCTGGACCGTGGTCCGTGCCGGGCGGTGGTCCCCGAACACACGCGCATAGACGCCGTTCATCGCTTCGAAGTCGCGCATGTCCACCAGGAAGACGCCGCACCGCAGCACATGGTCCAGATCCGTTCCCGCCGCCTCGAGGATCGACCGGATGTTCCGGAAGACCTGCTCGGTCTGCGTGGCGACGTCCGGACCGGCGAGCTTCCCGGTGGCCGGATCGGTGGCACCCTGCCCCGAAACGACGACGAGTCGCTCGAAGGCGATCCCCGGCGAGTAGGGGCCGACGGGCTCGGGAAGTCCGGGGGCGACGACGGGTTGGTGCGCGGCTCGTTCGGTCATGGAACTGTCCGTGCGAGGGTTGAAGGGGCCCGGCTCGCGGGACCCTAGCGACGGGCGGCGCACGGCGCCATCCCTCCGGCGCGTCGGCGATCGGCCCCGGGCCCCGGCCCGGGGGTGCCGATGTCCGAAAGCGGCCCCTCCGTTGTATCTTACGGCGAGGCGGCCCAATCGTGCGGAGCGCCGGACGCGCTGGCACTCCGAGGAGGACGTTCCATGCTACGCTCGAGTCCCGCGACGTTGGTCATCGCGACGGTCGCGGCGGCCCTCGTGCCGACCAGCTGTACCAGCGATCTCGATCCCACGCAGCCCCAGGTCGCGCAGGATGTCCCGGCCGACGCCACGCCCGTGCAGCAGGGAGGCGTGGAGTCGGTCGTCACACGAGCCAACCAGGCGATCCGGGAGCCCCGCAGGCAGCTCGTGGAAACACAGGCGGAGTGGGAGGCGGTGTGGGCGGAGTCGAGCGCCGACGTGTTGCCGCAACCGCCCGCGCCCGCCGTCGATCTGTCCGACCACGTGCTCGTGGTCCTGGCGATGGGAGGCCGCCCCACCGGCGGCTACTCCATTTCGGCGGAGTCGCTGAGCCAGAAGGGCGCGGATCTCTGGCTGACCGTCGTCGAGCGCTCCCCGGGACCGGGCTGCATCGTGACTCAGGCGACCACCGCACCCCTCACCGTGGTCCTCGTCCCGCGCACGGGCGGACAGCTCTATCTGGTCGAGCGACAGGCGACGACCGACTGCGGGTGAGGTCAGGCGCGTGGGCCCACACCGCCCAGCCGGAGAGGGACCTTGACCCGATCAGGACGCTGTCTGCTCCAACGTGCCGCCCGCGTCCGGTGGGGTGGTCGCTCGGACGCGCAGCTGCCAACTCGCGCTTTCCGGCGAAGGCTGGATCGATGACGGGATCGGCAGCTTCCGGTCGTCCTGGCCCGCGCCGAGGTCGTATACCTCGAGACCGCTGACGCGATCGTCCACAGCCCAGACCAGGATACCGACCCTTCCCCCCGACGGCGTTCGCCCGATGCCGTCGGCAACGAGCCTGCAGCTGCCGGGCTCCGGCGTCGTCTCGAAATCCACCGACGCGCACCCGCAGTCGCAGGAAGCCCGGATGCGTAGGTCGTGGACGCTCCGGCGGAGAAGCGAGGCCCGGTGGCTGATCGGTGCGACCGCCAGCGCGGCTTCGACGACCGCGATCTCCACCGGGCTCGCGGGTCGCTCCGGGGCGCTCATGGGAGGGCGCGCCCGAAGACGGCGGCGCCAAGGATCAACGTGGGGGACGCATCGAAGCGGAAGCTGGGCATGGGCGTGCGCGGACGGAGCTCGATTTCGGACGATGACCAACGATCGATGGCGCGGCGGCGTGACGGGCCGCCCATCGTGTCGAAGCGCGCAATGATCGAGCGGGCGCAGAGGCTCGCCCGGTTCGTCGCCATACGTGATTCCTCCCCGCCAGCCCGGGGGGCGTGGTCCGGCGTCTCCACTATGATGCGGGAGAACGGTCCACGCCACCCCGACGTCGTGGAGGGTGCCCCCGCCGTCGACCCTCCTCACCCCTCAGCCCGGCAGGAACCACCCGAGCGCGGCCTCCGACACTTCACCCGGCACCTCGTGCCCTCCGTCGAAGGGATGGAAGGTCACGTCGTATCCGAACCCTTCCAGCCCGGGGACGAGCGCCTCGGCCGTGTAGGCGTAGGAGAGGATCGGATCCTGCCTGCCGTGGGAGATGAAGACGCGTGGCTCCCCGGTAATGGGCCGGCCCGGGTCGAAGAACCCGGGTGAGTAGGCGATGAGGTGCGTGAAGAGGTCTCCGTTGGCCACCCCCAGAGAGAGGGCGTACGACGCTCCGTCGGAAAAGCCGCCGAGCACCAGGCGCGTGGGATCCACCCGACACTGCTCGAACGTGTGGCTCAGCGCCTCGTCGAGGAAGCGGGCGTCCGGCCCGAAGAGCCCTTCCGTGACGAGGTCCCACGTCGAGGCGCGCGAGTCGGGCGCCAGCACGATCATGCCGTGCGCATCGGCCCGACCCGGGTAGCTCGCCCAGTCACGGCCCTTGCCGCCGGCCCCGTGCAGGGCCACGAAGAGCGGCATGGGCTCGTCGGCCGAATAGCTCGGCGGGACGTAGAGGTACCCGTCGCGCTTCCCTCCCAGACCCAATGGCTGAATGCTTCCTGTGACGGGAGCCCTGGTGGGGGCCCCCGGACGGGCCGTAAGTGTCGGGCCGTCCCGGTAGTCCGTCAGGTCCTTGAAGCATCCCACCAGGTTGGGAGCCAGCACGGCTCCCAGCGAGATCCGCACGAACGCCCTTCGCGGCAGCACCCCCCGCACGGTTTCACTTCCCGTCATCACCAGCCCCCCGGAGCCAGGGAACGTCCGTTTCACGAGGGTTTTACGCAGCGAGGTCCGGGACCTTTCCGGCTCCGCGGCCTTGGGTCCTTTGCCCTCCGCCCGCCCCGGGGTCGGTAGCACCCTCCGCCTTGCACGTTGATGAAGTGAAGCACGTCGACGATGACGGGGACGATGGGGTGGAGGTTGGATGGCCTTGTTCGCGCTCCTCCGGAATCGGTGCACGCCGCGTGGACGGAGAGCCATGCTCCTGGCAATCCTGCTCGGGATGCCGACCACCGCTCACGCCCAACAGACGCGTCCGAGCGTGGCCGCCACGCGTACGGCCTCACCCATCCGGGTGGACGGCAAGCTGGACGAGCCAGCCTGGCGGGGGACGCCCGCAGCCACCGGCTTCACCCAGCAGGAGCCCGACGAGGGTGTGGCAGCCACACAGCGCACCGAGGTCAGGTTCCTGTTCGACGATGCCGCCCTCTACGTCGGTGCAAGCATGTACGACTCGGACGGGGCTGCGGGCATCGTGTCTCGCACGTTCCGACGCGACGGGGATTTCGAGTGCGACGTGCTCCAGATCGTCTTCGACACTTTCCACGACCACCTGGGCCGGACCACGTTCATCGTCAATCCGGCCGGGGTCAAAGGCGACCAGTTGGGACTCGGCGGAGCGAATCCCGACGAATCGTGGGATCCGGTCTGGGACGCCGTCACGACCGTCGACTCCCTGGGCTGGACCGCCGAGCTTCGCATCCCCCTTTCCCAGCTCCGCTTCCCCCACCAGCCGCTCCAGACCTGGGGACTCCAGATCTGGCGCGGGCTGCACCGGCGGAACGAGTTCTCCATGTGGAGCTACTATCCGGCCAACGAGTCGGGAGGCCCGGCGTTCTTCGGTCACCTCGAGGGAATGTCCATCGAGGCTTCGCCCGCCGGGGGCGAGATCCTGCCCTACGTGGTTACCAGCGATGAACGGCTGGGCACCGCCGACCCGGCGAGCCCGTTCTATCGACGAGACGACTGGAGTGCGCGTCTGGGCGCCGACTTCAAGTACCTGCTCACGTCCAACCTCACGCTGACAGGCACCCTCAACCCGGACTTCGGGCAGGTCGAGGTGGACCCGGCGGTCGTGAACCTCACCGCCTTCGAGACGTACTTCGACGAGAAACGCCCCTTCTTCGTCGAGGGCGGCGGGTATTTCCAGTTCGGCGGCCTGTGGTGCTTCTTCTGCGACGGGTCGGGCCTGGGCCTCTTCTACTCGCGTCGGATCGGTCGGGCGCCACAGGGCGCCGCCCTGGCCCGCGAGGCGGGTGACTTCGCGCGGGTTCCCGGGAACGCCACCATCCTTGGCGCCGCGAAGGTCACCGGCCGCACCGCCTCGGGGTGGTCCGTAGGCGCGCTGAACGCGGTCACGTCTCGCGAGCGGGCCCGTGTCGCCGCGCCCGACGGTAGCCGGTTCGACGCGGAGGTGGAGCCGTTCACCAACTACTTCGTGGGTCGCGTGGCGAAGGACTACCGCGGCGGCAATCTCCAGGTCCGTGCGATGGCCACGTCCGTCGCGCGCGACATCGGCAGTCCAGAGCTGGCGGCACAGATCACCCGCCACGCCGAGGCGGGGGGCCTGGATGCCGAGTGGTGGTTCGGGCAGCGACGGTACCGGTGGGCGATGACCCTCGCGGCATCCCAGGTGGCCGGCGATTCGAGCGCCATCCTGCGCCTGCAGCGCTCGAGCGCCCACTACTTCCAACGACCCGATCGCGACCAGGGAACGAACGGGCTGTTCACGGAGGCCTACGATCCCAGCCTGACGGCGATGCGCGGCTGGGGGTTCGAGAGCCGCCTGAGTCGCGAGGCGGGAGATTGGTTGTGGGAGGTGAACGCCGGCGCTCGTAGCCCAGGCTTCGAGACCAACGATCTGGCCTTTCTCAGACGAGCCGACTACGTGTGGATGAACGCGAACGTGATGCGCCGTCGCACCACGCCGGCCTGGCTCTTCCGCCGATACACCCTGATCGCGGGCGGTCAGCAGCAATTCAACTTCGATGGCGACCCCGTCAGCCGGGCCATGCGAGCCCACGCGAGCGTCACGTTCCGCAACTACTGGACGTTCTCGACCTTCGCCCAGTACATGCCCTCCATTCTCGACGATCAGCTCACCCGCGGTGGGCCCGTCGTGCCATATCCGGCGCGCACGGGGTGGCAGGCGCAGGTGTCGACCGACAGCCGCAAGACCCTCTCAGGGAGGCTCGGCGTGTACCTCGGCTCGAACGCCGAGGGAGCACACGACCGCCACGTGGATGCCGAGATCACCCTGCGGCCTGCGCCGAACGTGAACCTCGTCGTAGGGCCAATGCTCGACCACTGGGAATCCACGGTCCAATACGTCACCGTGGTGGAGGACTCGACGGCAACCGCGTTCTCCGGCGTGCGCTACGTCTTCGCGGACCTTACGAAGCGCACCCTCGGCATGAACGTCCGCCTCGGTGTCGCTCTGACCCCGACCCTCACGGTCGACCTCTACATGCAGCCGCTCATCGTGAGCGCGGACTATGCGCGCTTCAAGGAGTTCGGCCGGCCGCGCGAGATGACGAAACGGGTCTACGGGACGGACGCCGGGACGATCGCGTCGGCCGAAGGGCAATACGTGGTCGATCCCGACGGAACGGGCAGCGCGCCGGCGTTCTCGTTCGACGACCCCGACTTCAACTTCCGCTCCTTGCGCGGGAACGCCGTGCTGCGCTGGGAGTTCCGCCCGGGCTCCACCTTCTACTTCGCGTGGACGCATTCGCGCAGCGACCAGGCCCCAACCGGGACGCTGGACGTGCGCCGGGACATCGACGCGCTCGTGCACGCGCCAGCGGACGACGTCTTCCTGGTGAAGCTGAGCTATTGGATCGGGATGTAGCGTCGCGTCGCCAAGGTGCGCACGCAGGGCCGAACACGACGCCCCGGGAACCGAGAGGGGCTCCCGAGGGCGGTTCGACTCCGGGGGTGGGACTCGAACCCACGACCCTCTGATTAACAGTCAGAGAACCTAGGCTGCACCACCTCCCGCTCAAGTCACACAAAGGCGCGTCATCATTGGTATTATGGCGAATCAGACCTACATTACCGCACACTCGATTTCGCTATGCGTTGCCAACCGCCTGCCAACCGGAGCCCCATGCTGACCAAACGTGATGTCGATCACTTCTGTTTCGATCCCTCCGGCCCGGCCACGCAGATCCTGTACGATGAGGGTGGCGTCCCGGGCTTCGGGGTGCGCGTACGGGAGAGCGGTCGGAAGTCGTTCGTGCTCTGGTACCGCACGAAGACTGGACGCCCCCGGATGATCACCCTCGGCACCTTCGGCGCGATGACCCTGAAGCAGGCGCGCGACGAGGCAAAGGACAGGCTGGCAGAGGTGAGGCGGGGTTCCGATCCCCTTGAATCCCGCCGGAAGGAGCGTAGCGCCGACACTGTCGCGTCCTTCGCCGACATCTACATGGAGGATCACGCCAAGCCACGAAAACGATCTTGGCGGGAGGACCGCCGGAGGCTGAGCCGTTACATCGTGCCGGCTATCGGTAAGCTGAAGCTCACGGAGGTACGCCGAGCAGATGTGGCTCGGCTGCACAAGGCCATCGGGAGGACGAAACCGTACGAGGCCAATCGCGTTCTGGCCCTGATTTCGGTCTTCTTCTCCAAGGCGGCGGAGTGGGGATATCTCCCGGAAGGCGCCCCCAATCCGGCCAAGAACGTCCAGCGGCTCGAGGAGCGATCGAGGGAGCAGTACGTGAAACCGGACCAGATGCCGGCTCTCGCCGCGGCCATCGACAGCGAAACGAACCCGTATGTCCGAGCGGCCTTCAAACTCTACCTCCTGACGGGGCTTCGGCGGTCGGAGCTGTTGTCCCTGAGATGGTCTGCTGTCGACCTCCGAGCCCACCGGGTCCGACTCGAGGACACGAAAGCCAAACGAGCCCACGAGGTGCACTTGTCCGAACCGGCCGCGATGATCTTGATGGCGTTGCCTCGGCAACTCGGAAGCCCCTACGTCTTCCCAGGTCGCCGGCCCGGAAAGCCGCTGGTGAACGTCACCAAGCCGTGGCACCGGATTCGCGCCAGGCTGTGGCTGAGCATGAATCCGAAGGCAGCGGGTGACCTACGCCGGCGGGCTGAGGCAGACCTTGACGCTCGCAAGCGGGGCCCCAAGCGCGGAACCGCGCGGCGGGAAGCTGTCGAGGCCAGGCTGCTGAAGCTGGCAAGGAGGGCCATGGCGTCGGACAACCCCCTTCGGATTCACGACCTGAGACGCACGACGGGTAGCTGGCTGGCGATCGGCGGAGCCTCCTTGCCGCTAATCGGCAAGGTCCTGAACCACTCACACGCGAAGACGACGCAGATCTACGCCAAGCTCAGCCAGGATGTCACCGAAGCTCCCATGGAAGCCGTCGGCGCCGAAATGACCAACGCAGGGCTGAAGGTGGGTTAGGAGTGGCTCTCTCCATGCCCGAAGAAAACACGAAACGATGGTGTCAAGGCCTCATTTGAATTGATTTGAAGAGTCTTGAGTACTTTTGTAAAGTGTTGAATCGCTTGTGTTTGCACGGTTGCGCGCGGTTGGCGATCTGTCTACCATCGTGGTCGATGAGACAAACAGGAGACGATCGCCATGGACCACGTTTCGACACTGCCCTACAAGCTCCTATCGGAGCGCCAGGCGGCTGACGTTCTCGGCCTAACCCCCCGCACTCTTCAATCCTGGCGCGGCCTCGGTATCGGACCCGCCTTCGTCCGAATCTCCAGCCGTTGCATCCGATACCGTTCGTCAGATATCGACGTTTGGCTTGCCACGAAAGTGCGGGCTTCGACGTCCTCTCCAGAACCCGCTTCCGCCTCGTGAGACCTCGGAGTCTGGCGATCCGGCAATGTCAGCCGCGTACGGTCACGAGGAGAGGAAGTTGACGCAGGGACCGAGTACATCAGCAACAGAAACGCGGGACGCCTTGGGCCAGGCCTTGGGGTTCCGTCAGGCCGTGGTGACAGGTGTGTGGTGGGGAAAGTGCCCGAGGTGCGGCGAACCCAATGCATCCGTGTCGCTGACCGGGCTGTCCTGTCCCGCAGATGGTTGCGGGGCCTGGAGCCTGGAGCGCGCTTCGGAGGCCTATCTGCTCCAACCCTGGCCGGCGCGGCCGGACGTGCCCGGAGCCAGTGAGCCCGAACCGCTGCCGGTGGATGTCCTACCGCCTGTGCTAGGAGACCACGCGCGTGGTGTGGCGGTGAGCGTCCAGGTGTCCCCCGACATGACGGTGCTACTGGGGCTGTGTGCCGTGTCAGCGGCAGCCGCGGGGAAGGTCGAGGTGCGCGTGGACGACGCGTGGACGCGAGAGTGGGTGACGCTGTACGGAGTGATCGTCGCGCCCCCGGGCGAGCGGAAGAGCGCTGCGTATGCCGCCATGACCGAGCCGCTGCGCGAGTGGGAGGCGGACGAGGCGGCACGTGTTGCACCCGAGCACCGGATGGCCGTCGAGCAGGCCGACGTCGTCGAGCGGCGGCTTCGGCGGCGGAAGGACGAAGCAGCCCGCGAGAAGGCGACGGCCGATCAAGTGGAGGCAGAGGTCTTGGCGCACGCGGAGGCGCTACGAAAGATCCCCGTACTGCCGGCGCTCCTCGCCCAGGACTCGACGCCCGAGGCCCTCGTTGCGCAAATGGCGGAACAGGGCGGACGAGTCGCTGTGATGAGCCCCGAAGGTGGTCCGCTCCAGATCCTCGATGGCAGATACAGCGATGGCGCTGCGCGCCTCGAGGAGCTCGCACAGGCCTATGACGGGGAGGAGCTTCGGCCGCGCCGGATCGGTCGCGAGACCAAGCCCGTCCGGAGACCGGCACTCACTCTCGCGGTCGCGCTTCAGCCCTCGGTCCTCGCCACCATACGGAACGGCCGCTCCCTGCGTGGGCAGGGGATCTACGGCCGCATTGCGTGGGTCATGCCGCGATCGCTCGTAGGGTCTCGCGTGGACTCGTCCGAAGCGCCGGCGCTCGACCGCCACGCTGCTGACCGCTACGCGGCAATGCTCCGGCGGCTGCTGGAGTGGGCGCCGGCAGCCGTAGCGGAGGATGGCACGCTCACCCCGCACGTAATCACGCTCTCACCGGAGGCCGTGGCGGTGAAGCGCCGGTACCACTACGCGGTGGAGAACGCGATGGGTGAGGGCGGAGCGCTGGTCGGCGTCCAGGACCACGCCGCCAAGTCCGTGGGGCGAGCCGTGCGCATCGCGGTCCTGCTGGAGCTCGCGGCCCGGGCGGCGGACGGACGGCCACTCACGGCTCCGATCTCAGGATGGTCCATGGAGGGCGCTGCCCGGCTGTGCGCGTCTTTGTCCACCCACGCCCAGCGCGTCTACGCCGAGATCGGCATGGACGACCAGACCCGGCTTCTCCGCTACGTGCTCGATCGAGCCACCGGGTTGCCCGAGGGATCCACGTTGCGGGATCTCTTTCGGGCGGTGGAGGGAAGGCCCGGGCTCGCCACCATGGACGACTTTGAGCCGGTCGTCGAGCGATTGGTGGAGAGGGGGTGCGTACGGGTCCACACCGTGGTTCGCGGGCGCCCGGGGCGGCCGCCCTCGCCCATGGTGGAGGTGCATCCGGCGCTGAGGACTCGCTGCAAGACAGGGGACAGAAATGACAGAACTGAGGTCTCCACCCCCAAGAGGTTGAGTTCTGTCGATTCCGTCTCCCTCTACGCGGAGGAAGACTCGCGCATGTCGGTGAGGGGGTCCTCGCCCGAGCCGACCCCGGCCGAGGTTGGAACGGAAGTGGTATTGTGACGGCCGCCGCGGCCCTTCGGAAGCTCCAGGAGGCCGGCGTCGAGGTCTTCTACGAAGCCCCCGACCGGATTCGGCTCCGGGGCCCCATCAGCGACGACCTCGTGGCCCTCGCCCGCGCCGCGAAGCCGGAGCTCATCGCATCCGTCCGCCCACGCGTCCAGGCTTATGCCTGCTCCTGCTGCGGACGGTTTTCCTTTGTCGAGCCAGCGGCGGTGTGCTTCTGGTGCCGGCGGGGGAAGCTCGACATTCGAGGACGAACTCCTCCTGGGCAGCGGGTCCAGTCAAACCACGGCCGGCAGCTCGTGGACCGCCGATGCCCGTCCTGCGGTGGGGGGATGCACTCATCCGACCCGGACGGAGCGGTGTGCTTCACGTGCCGAGTCAAGACATGACGGCCGCCCGCGGGCCGCGCGTCGTCCGTGCTGTCCTGGTCGGCGAGGGCGACGGCGCGCGCTACGTCGTCGAGCGCTGTCCGTATTGCGGGCGACGCCACGTCCACGGAGCCGGGGACGGACACCGCGTGCCACATTGTCTTGCGCCCGGCGACGGCTACGTCCTCGTAGGAGAGCGGCCCCCCGGGGCACCGTCGCCACAGCTCCGGACGCCTGCGTTCCATGACCTGACCGAGCCCGGCCGGTATCGCGCATTTCGCGAAACCCTCGGCGACCCCAAGCGGGCCGCGCGCGTGCTCGGCTGTCGACCGTCCACCGTCCGGGCCCGGGAACGCGGGTACCGACGGATCACCGATGCAGCAGCGCTGAAGCTCCACGACTCCGTGCACGCGGCTGCTCTGGCCGAGGAGGAGCGACGTGAGGCGCGCCGTCTGCGGGCGGTCGAGCGACGCGCGGCCCGGGAAGGCATGACCACCGCCGAGTTCCACGCGTGCCTGGAGGCACTCGACTGGACCCAGGCGGCGGCGGCTCGGTACCTCGCTGGCGGCGACGCGGTCGCCCGTCGGTGGGTGAGAGGATGGGCGAGCGGCCGGATCGTCCCCAAGTGGGTCGCGCGCGACATGCGGACCGCGCTCGGCCTCGGCGCCCACGACCCATGGCCCTCCGCCGCCGTTAAGGGGCAGGACGGGCTGGAGGGCGATCTTTGAGCGAGACGCCCACGCAGGCGGAGCGCAGGCTCACTGCGCCGTCCTGCCGCCCGATCGACCTCCAGGCCGCGTTCAAGCGGCTCGGCTGGAGCCGGCGCAGGGCGGCCATCGAGTTGGGTGTCGCATCACGGCACCGCATCAACGAATGGCTCCGCGGCGCACGGGCCGTGCCGCCGTACATTCAGGCACACATCCGCTTCCGTCTTGGTATCGGCCCCACCGACCCATGGCCTCCGTGGCCGTGGACGCGACACCCCGTGGTCCTGCCGAAGGGGCTACGACCACGGAGTTGATTCCCGGTAAGCACTATGACGAGTCGTCGTAGGGGGGCCCATGTGATCCCCGTAGACACCCTCCCGGAAGTCCGGGCCGACCGGAAGCACGAGCGAGTCGCCAGGTACAGCAAAGGGTGGTGGCTTCCCGCGGCCTAGACGGACGACCCGGACTATGCAGGGTACCGCCTCAGGGGCGTGGAGCGCCACGGGCTCGCCCACCGTCAAGGCCGCTCAGCGGGACGTCGATTTGGCCCAGGTCGTCGAGGAACTCCGATCCCGGCTGCACGCCCGTGACCAGGAGGTCATCCCGGGCGCGAGTGCATGCGACGTAGAGCAGGTGGCGCTCGGTGTCGTAGGTCTCCTGAAGGTCCGCGTCGTCGCCAACGGACTCATCCGTGAAGCCCGGGGATCGGGATTCCTCCTCGTGAGGAGCAACCACGCGGTTGGGAACTGTGGAACCAGTGGTGGAGGGAGTGCCTGCACGCGAGACGACCGTTTCTTGCGTTCGTGGTACGGGGCAGGAAGACGGTCGATATGAGCGTCGAGAACGAGCCCTACTTGTTCCCGAGCTCCCTGTGCACGAAGCTCGGGGCGCTGATCCAGCCGGCTCTTGTTCCTCCAGGATGGGCTTGGGCTGACGAATATCGGTGCGATGCCTATGGAGTCCGCCGCGAGTGCGTCGACACCCTCGCCGCGAGCATCCTGGCCGTCGTGCTCCGCGACTGCCGGCCCCCCGATCCGTCAGGCCCGCACCGTGTGTGAGCTAGTTGTGGAGGACGCGCACCCAGGCTGTCGAGACACCTGACGGGTGACCCGGCTGCCGCCGGCATGGTGGCGCCGTGGGTTCAAGGGCAGATGCGGATCCTGTGGTGGGTGGGGCGCGACCCTGCGCACGGCAGGCTTCCCCCGGGCCTCGTCGGCAGCCACGTGATCGGCTGCCCGCCGAGCAGCCAGGGAGCTACGCGCCGGCTAGGAGGGGCCAACCGGGCCCCCCGACCGCCGGGCGGGGATCCACCACCACCAGGTCAGCCTTCCCCCCGAGCTCGGCGGCCACCTCAGCCACCAGTCCTTGTGCTTCCTGCGGCCACTCTTGCCATGTGCCGTTGTTCTCCGGAGCCACGCGTGCGCGGTGTAGGCGCAACGCGGTTGACCTATGACGAGGCGATCCGGTCGCCCATCGGAGTCACCGGGACCAACGCTCTCAGCTCCCTTGATCATCATTCGGGCAGGCCGGCCTTCCTCAGATTCTCGCCCATCCGTTCCAAGGTCGCGGACGAAAAGACCATCGCCGCCTTGTACTTGGTTACGGTCAGATCGGGGTAGGCGGCCGTCAAACGCGTGAGCTCGGCCGACGCCTCGTCCATGCGTCCGGCGCCGACCAAAGCCGTCACTACATTACGCAGAATCCATTCGGCATGTGGTCGCTCCTGTAGAGCTCGCCTGTACGATGCGACCGCGTCGCCGAACCGCCCCGCGATCTCGTTGGCGGCCCCTATGCCTACATAGTTGTTGAAGTTGGTCGGGTCGAGGGGACTCAGCCGCAGCGCTCGCTCGAAGTGAGGAATCGCCCGCTCCGGCCGGTCACTGTAGTTTTCGACCCAACCGAGCCGACTCCAAGCCCACGCCCCGTTGGGATCAAGAGTCACCGCACGTTCCAGCAATACGCGCGCCGTCCCGTTGTTGCGCAGGAAACAGTGCACGGTGCCGAGGACGGCGAGAATCAACGGATCTTCGGTGCCCACTTCCGCCGCCTTCTCGGCGAGTTCCAGTGCGGTGGCACACGCCGACTCGGCATCGTCGGTCCAGTTGTAGACCGAGCCCTGGGCGTGACACCAGGCGGCAAGCGATAGCGCGAGCGGGTATTCGGGTTCGGCCGCGAGGGCCCGAGCGAGGAGTTCCAATGCCTCGTCTCTCGATCGCTCCTCCAATACCCAGACGAGGGGCATGGCACGCATGGTGTAGTCGTACGCCCCCAGATCTTGCGGTCGCTTCCGTCGGGCGCGCTCAATCTCCGCGAGGCGGATAGACGGCTGGAGCGCACCGGCGACTCTCTCGCTGATGCGATCTTGAAGGTCGAACACGTCTTCGAGCGTACCGTCGAGCCGGTCGGCCCAGACATGAGCGCCGCTCGTAACGTCGATTAGCTGCACGCTGATGCGCACCCGGCCGCCGGCCTCCTGTACGCTGCCTTCGAGCACGTAGCGGACCCCGAGTTCATTGCCGACGCGCGCCAGGTCGACGGCTTCACCCTTGTAACGGCAAGCGGAGTTGCGTGCGATCACGAAGAAGGAGCGGATCCGCGAAAGCGTTGCCGTGATATCCTCGACCAAACCATCGGCGAAGAAGTCCTGCTCCGGACCGCCCGACAGATTGTCGAACGGCAGTACAGCGATGGAAGGCTTGTCCGGCAGCGCGAGCGCAGGGGGAATCGATGCCGGCTCTCCGAAGGGCGCCCCGACCCCGGCCGGTGGAGTGATGGCCGCCTCGATCTCCCGGAGGAGCGCCTCCGCGCTCTGCCACCGATCCGCGGGCCTCGCCTCCAGACAGCGCATCACAGCCGCTGCAAGCACGGGCGGCGTCGACGCACGATACTCCGCGACCGATCGCGGAGCGTCCACGACCTGGGCGGTGAGTCGCTGACGCGGCGTGAGGCCCTCGAACGGGCGGCGGCCGGCGAGAAGCTCATACGCCACCACGCCCAAGGCGTAGAGATCGACGCGAAGATCGAGGTTGTGGTCGGCAGCCGCCTGTTCGGGAGCCATGTAGGCCGGCGTGCCGATCGACACGCCCGCGGCGGTCAGGTCACCGTGTCCCGTCGCGGCGCTCACGGCCTTGGCTACCCCGAAGTCCGTCACGAGCGCGTGGCGGCCCCTGAGTAAGATGTTCGCGGGCTTGATGTCTCTGTGGAGGACGCCCTTGGCGTGCGCCTCCGTGAGTGCGTCGACAACGTCACGCAGGATATGCATCACTTCAGCAATCGGCAGCTCGCCCTCACGGTCCAGCCGTTCCCGAAGCGTTTCCCCTTCGATGTAGGGCATCACGTAGTAGAGGACACCGCCAGCCTCGCCCGAGTCGAAGAGTGGGAGGATATGGGGATGCTGCAGCCCCGCGGTTGTCTCGATCTCGGCGAGGAAGCGGTCCGCCCCCGCGGCCGCGGCGATCTCGGGGTTGAGCACTTTCAGCGCGACCTTGCGCCCGTGCCTCAAGTCCGCAGCGAGGTAAACCGTGGCCATTCCGCCCTCACCGAGCTGCCGCTCGACCCGGTAGCGGCCCGCGAGGGCGCCATTCAAGTGGGCGAGAGGATCCAACATGGGTCCCGGGCTGTGGGAAGACCGCAGTCAACAATCGGGGTCGCCCGAACGGGTCGCAACCCACGAGCAGGACAGCCAGAGCACCAGGAAACACCGCGACCCACACGACCCCTTCATCGGATCAACCGCGAATGCTCGGCCAACCGCCATCGGCCCATGAGGTCGAAGAAGCCATCATGGACGAGGCGGGTTGCGACCTCTTGGGTGCGGCCGTCGTCACCTCCGTCGCACTCCCTGCACCTGCCGTGGCGGCCGGCATCGGGCTGCTAAGCGGGCCGTATCATACAACATCAACCACGTGCATGGTCGTGCGCAAAACCCACGCCAGAGCGTCTGAAACGCGCCACGAGTTCGCGGCGCGCCGAAGCCAGAACGGCGGCTGGCTAACGACTCTGGGTTTCTGCTGCGCGTCCACAATGCCGACCCCGGGCCGCGAGGTGCAAGCGGCGCGGCCCGGGGCCCTGATGCCTACCGCGTCAGCAGCAAACCCTAGTTGAACTAAACCGCTACGCGGTGGGTGGTGGTGGCATCGAAGTAGGTCAGAGTCGGAGGGCGTGAGCAGGCGAGGGAGCCTGCGGACGGTCCGGGGACTTGGCGGAGTAGGTTGCGTTTCCCCAACGCAACCCCGTCGAGGAGGACCGATGAG
>Ga0307424_1000895_pt1 | contig 15911 bp, 11 predicted proteins | sample SalMarWE160320MG_FD_202157 | JGI IMG/M metagenome (GOLD analysis project Ga0307424, IMG submission 202157) | Salt marsh sediment microbial communities from the Plum Island Ecosystem LTER, Massachusetts, United States - WE1603-20 | ecosystem: Environmental > Aquatic > Marine > Intertidal zone >... | reverse complement strand
CGCTGCCCGGCTCTCCCGTCACGAGGCTCTCGATGCGCGCCGTATGCGGGAGCGTTGCCGCACTCCACGCGCGGTCGTCGAACGACGCGCGCTCCGCGCCGTCGGCATCCGCCAGGAGGAACCGCCAGCCGGGGTTGAAGTCGGTTCGAAACGTACCGGGCCGCAGACGTGCCGGCATGATAGGTGGCAGCGCGGGGCGAACGGCCAGCGCCGCCCCTGCCACGGCCGTGTGCTTGACGAAGTCGCGTCGTTTCATGTCGGTCAGTGCTTGGTGTCGAGGGCCACTCGCTCGATGGCGAACCCGTGCGCTCCCGGGACCTCGGCATCACCGAACTGGTCGGCGCTGATGGCGAATTGCACGCCGTCGAGCTCGCCGAGCCGCGGTCCCGCACGCGTGGTAGCCGGCTCGAGCAAGTAGGGAAGGAACTGCGGGTAGGGTCGTGGTAGCAAGGCCAGTGGCGTGGGCCGCAACTCCGACAGAGGGATTACGAACTCCCGCCACGTATCCGTCAGGTCGATGGTCGTGCCCCACGCGGCCCCGTCGCGTTCCACGAGTGCGACGCTCATGCGGTCGGAAGCCCGTTCTTCGGCGCGCGCGCGAACGCGAAGCACGCCGTCGTCGTCGGCCTCGCGGAGGCGGGTGCGCTCCTCGTCCGGCAGAAACGTCCGGAGCGCGAAATGGTGTGGGGCCGGCCTGAAATCCTCCACCACGGCGGACAACGCCAGCCGTTCGGGCTCGCTCCCACTGACGACGTCCGTACGGAACCGTACGTAGTCCCAGGGATGCGGATAGAGCACGTGGTCCAGATCGCGGCGAGCGTCGAACAGCAGAAGCGGTGCGCCGGCCGCCACGACCGGGACTTGCCAGAAGGTTCGGCCGGTGACATCCCACTGATACGGGTCACCGGTGACGCCGTCCGGGAACGTCCGGGCTGCTCCGCCGTCGTAGAGCGACACGGCGTACTCGATCGCGCCTTCGCGGCGCGGATCGGCGGGAACCTGCGTCCGGTAGGCAAACGCACCCGCCGGCTCCATCGGGAGACGAACCATGCGCCCCCAACCGCCGATCCTGCGGAGAAACAACGCGACCGAGTCCGCAGGTTCGCGCGACACCACCTCGACTCGCACCGTGAAGGGCTGCCCCGCGGTGAGGTCCGCCGGTGGGGTGTGCAGCACAATCGTCGCGGCCTCCGACGAGGGCGGCGCGACGAAGGGAAACGGCTCGTGGATCGACGCCGGTGGTGTGGAGCCAGCGCGCGTCAGGACGTAGACGCCCGGGCGCGCATCGAACGCGCCCGCGCGCGCCACGGGCCGATGGGGATTACCGACGTTGGCTGGCTCCACCGAGAAAGTGGTACCGAGGTCGGGAAGGGTGAGGGCCATGTGCCTCGTCCGCCACACCACGCGGGCCGCCTCACGGCCAAGGCTCGGCCTTGTGAACGGATCCACGACCCAGGCGACGTCTGGATACACCTCCAGACGCCACACCCCGTTTGCCAGCCGATCGAGGAAGTAGGCGCCAGCCCCGTCGTAGGACACCACCGGTGACGACCCGACGCCCGCCACGTGCCGGAGCGCTGCGGGAGATGGCGGGTTCGTACGAGTGCGGTTGGAATAGAAGAACGCCGTGTCGGTCACCATCTCGCTCAGGTCGTCCGCGTAGCTCACGCGAAACGGCCCGAAGCGCGCGCTCTCGGGATACCGGCCGTACGTTGTGCCCCGCGGGGTCATCCGGAACGCCGCGCCGGCGATCATGAAGCTGATGGCCTTGCTCGGCGTGTAGACCAAGTTCAGGAAGTGAGTCTGGTATTCGGTGTTCGCGTAGGCGATCGCCAGCGGGTCGTAGGCGAACTGTGTCGCCCATTGGAACCCCGCTCCGCGGAAGCTCCGGGCGATGGCGGGATACATGTACGAGCCGCCGATATCCGCGGCGTCGAACTCGTACACCATGCGTGCCTTGTCCCGGCACTCGGGGAAGGTCTCATAGGGAATCGTGTAGCGATCGACGTTGGGCAGCATGTTGCCGCCCACCATGCCGTTCCGCACCAGGCCCGTCGGATACCACTGGTGGCTCACCCCTTGGATGTGGGCGGCACACACCGCGCGACCGTGTGCGTCCGAGTAGCCCTGGCTGATGTTGTAGAAGACGGGCTTCCGAAAGCCCGCCGCCCGCAGCGCGGCCGCCATCGCGTCGATGTAGCTCGTGGTTGCGGCCGGACCGCCCGGATGATCGGGCTCGTTGAAGATCTCGATGGCCAGGACGTTGGGGTCGCTCGCGTACGTGAGCCCCGTGTAGGGATTGCGGTGGGCAACGAACTGCCGGAGGTAGTTCTCCTGTTTTCGGCGTGCCTCCGGACTCGTGGTCATCTGGCCTTTGTCGTAGCCGTCCGAGAGTCCGTGGGTGACGGGGTCCCGCTCGGGGTATCCCGTGGGCCACCAGGCAATGGGAGTGAGGATCGCCTTGATGCCGTGCTCGGCGAGGCGGGCCAGGAGATAGTCGAACAGGTCCAGATGGTCGTTCTCCACGAGGTTGCCCAGCGTGTCGCTCACCTCGCGGTCCCAGACGTGGATGCGGTAGGCGTCGAGACCGAGGCGCGCGAAGTGCAGCACGTCCGCGTCAATGGCCTGCTTGCGATCGACGCCGAGGTAGCCCAAGGCGCGGTACGCGTAGGCAAAAGGCGCGGTGTAGTTGACGCCCCAGAGCGTGACTTCGTTGCCCGTCGCCGTCCAGCGTATCACCCCTTGCCGGTCCACCGTGACTGGAACGGTGGTGGGCCGCGGTTGTTGCGCGTGAAGCGGTGTACAGATACCCATGCTGAGCGGGAGAAGCGGGAGCACGACGAGGCACCCCTTCACGCGTGGGCGCGTGCCCGCAGTTGTCACTCGCGAATCCAGACCCGCGCCGCGCGCGGCGGCAACTGGGCCGTCAGCGTGCCGGTGGCGGTGACAGCCACGCCGCCCGCCGGAAACGCGACCCCATACCGGCCGTCCGCCTTGACCGAAATCTCGTGCGGCTCGTCCGAGGCATTGAAGGCGACGATGGCACGCTGGGTCCCAAGGACGCGCTCATAGGCCAGCAGGCCGTGCGCGTCGTCCGCGAGGAGCCAGCTCAGCGTGCCGTCGACAAACAGGCGGAGATGCTGCTTCCGCAGGGCAATCAGATCCTGGTAGACCCGGAAGAGCGCCGTGTCGGGCGCTGCGCGGTCGCGGCGTCGCGCCTTGCCGAACGGGTGAGTGATCTCGTCGTCGTAGGTGAGGTCGGCCCACACGACGGGCTTCCGCTCGTCCGGATCGTCCGCTCCCCACATGCCGACCTCGTCGCCGTTCCAGACGTGCGGCGCGCCGACGTAGGTGAACTGCTGCACGAGCATCATCCGTTGGATGCGCCGCGTGCGCTCGTCCGGTCGGTCGATCCTGTAGTTGGGGTCTTCCCGCGGGTTCGCGTGGTACTTGTAGCGCCCGGGATTGTAGACCGACGTGCCGAAGCGCGGGGTGTCGTGGCTGGCCGTCAGGTTCATCATCACTCGGAGGTGCGCGGCGTCGATGCCCGCGGTCAGCGAGTCCAAGTACGCGGCGTACCACGATGCGCTCATGCCGGGGGGCGCGCCGGCGAAGAAGCTGCGCGTCGGCATGTACCAGCGGTAGTTCATCACCGCGTCGAACACGTCCCCCGCGAGCCACGGTGCCGGGTCGTACATCTTGTCCGGCCACTGCTCCCACCAGATCTCGCCCACCAGGTAGGTCTCGGGGTTGAGACTCCGCACGAAGCGCCGGTAGTCACGCCAGAAGCCGAGCGGCACCATTTCGGCCACGTCGAGCCGGAAGCCGTCCACGCCGTCCGAGGGATCGCCGTCGCCATTCGGATCGAGCCAACGACGAGTGACGTTGAACACGAGATCCCTGACTCCCGGCATGAGGTTGCCCTCGATGGCCCCGTGGGTCTGGCCCTCCGGCCGGCCGACCTTCTTCCATTCCGGGAGCCACGGGACGCCCACCCATCCCCGGTACGCGAACTCGTTCGTGTCGGCTGTCGCAGGATCGTCGAACCGCTCGATCTCGTACCAGTCGGCGAAGCGCGACTCTCGCTGGTGCGCGAGCACGTCGCGCCAGGCCCAGAAGGTGATGCCGGTGTGGTTCCACGAGTAGTCCATGATGACGCGCATGCCGCGCCGATGGACCTCACGCACCAGGGCAAGGAAGAGACTGTCGGCGGCGGTCCAGCCCCACGTGGCCGGATCCCACGGTGTCTCGGCCGCCATCCGGGCCTCGTCTCCTCTGGGGTCCGGTCCGAAGTTGCGGTCGATGTGGCGGTAGTTCCGGGCGTCGTACTTGTGGAGCGACGGCGCGTCGTTCACCGGGTTGAGATACAAGGCCGTCACGCCGAGATCCTGGAGGTAGTCGAGCCGGTCCATGACGCCCTGGAGGTCGCCGCCGTACCGGCGGAAGTTCACGGTGCCGTAGAAATCCTTGCCCGTCGCGGCGGCCCATGGCTCTTGCCGATACCAGTCCTGCGACCATGGCGTTGGCCGCCAGCTCGCCGGCGCCGGCTCGTTCGTCACCCCCTCGATGTCGTGCGCGGTGGGGTCGTTCGACGGATCGCCATTCCGGAAGCGCTCGACGAAGATTTGATACCAGATCGCGTCGGCGGCCCACGCGGGCACGTCGCTGGTTGCCGCCGCGCCACGCTGCGCTGGCGGTGTCTCACTCCCGCACGCGACGGCCAGGAGCAACAAGAACGTCGTACGCGCTGTCACTCAGCCTCCGGTTCTTCCGAACAGGAACGTCAGCGGGTCATCGAGCCGTGCACGCCAGGAGGCCTCGGTATGGGTGGCGCCCTCGTACCGACGAACCACGAAATCCTTGCCTTCGACGAGCCCCTGCTTCAGCAGCCACGCGCGCACGGCCTCGTGGGTGGGCCCATACGCGGCATCGAGACTTTGCGTGCCGTAGTCGAACCAGTAGCGCGTCCCCTTGGGCACCGTCATCCCGGCCGCGATATCGCGCAGGATGTACGGTGTGGTATCTGGAGGAGACCCCGTCGGCGTGCCGTTCGGGCCGAACGTTGCCTCGGAGAGCGGGAAGTGGGTGGACTCACACCCACAAGCGCCGAACACCTCCGGGTGGTGCGTCACCAGATAGAAGGACAGCAGGCCACCCATGGAGGAGCCCATCACCGCGGTGTTCTCGGGTCCCGTCAGCGTACGGAACTCGGCATTGACTCGCGGCATTAGCTCCTCGATGAGGAAGCGGGCGTAGTCGGGCGCGCGGTGCCAGGGCGAGTACTCCGGCCCCCGGTCGGCCGTGCTCCAGGCACCCACGACGATCACGGAGGGGATGATGCCGTTCTGGACGAGCCGCACCACCGCTTCGTCGACGCCCCAGTCCACACCCGTGTTGGCGATGCGCGGGTCGAACAGATTCTGCCCGTCGTGCATGTACAGGACGGGATACCGCTTGGTCGGCATGGCGTCGTAGCTGGGTGGCAGCCAGATCTCGACGTGGCGGGTCGGACCCAGGTACTTCGACGAGACGTCGGTCCAGTAGACGAGTCGGCCGAGAACCCCCGAGCCTTTCCAGTCCGCGATGTACGCCTTCGGGTCCTTCTTGAAGTCCGCGATGTCGTGCGAGGCCTCGACGTCGCCGTCGACGATCATGCGGTTGTTCGGTGGCACGGTCCCAGTCGGGCCCAGCGCCTCGCGGTCCCATGAGCCCAGCGTGAACTTGTATTCGAAAGTCGTGCCGCGTGGCGCGGTGACGTGGGCGGTGCGCTCGCGTCCCGTTCCCTCCATTGGGCGTCCGTCAGGATGCCACGGTCCCAACTCGGGAAGACTGCCGGCGAGGTAGACGGTGCCCGTGCCTTCCGGCACGCGTGCGTGAATGGTGACGGTGCAGCAGTCGGCGGGCGGCGCGCCGGCGGTCTGTTCTTTGGGAGCGCAGGAGACGCTGGCGAGCCCGGCGGCGATGGCGAGAGTCAAACGCATGGGCGAACGCTCCACGGGGAGGGCGGTGCGGCGCACAGCGGAACCTACGTTGCGGTGCTTGGGTGGCCAAGAGTCCGGACGGGGTCGAGCGTCCGTCTTTCCCCGCACGCTACGTCTGAGTGCTCGATACTCCCACCGTATCATCGTGCTTGCGCCGTGGTGCTGGCGCCTCGATCAGGTCACCATAGAAGAAACTGTGACTGGGCGGAGTCCCGATGATCAGCGTGGCATCGTTGCATGAGACGGGCTCGGTTCGAATCTCCGCCGCTCCTTCCGTCTGGAGGCCGCCGCGAGCCCGGAGCCAGATGGACTGTAGGAGGTAGGGCCGGGGCACACGATACGTCGTGTTCGACATTCCCTGGGCGGCGCGGCCCGGGGCGTATGGACCGAAGGTGATCTCCACGTCCAGGGAGCTTCTGTTTTCGACGTGAACCGTGACGGCTGCCCCTCGTCGGCACTCGTCGGTCAGGTCGACAGCCGGCGGCTCGGTCGCGGTGGAGTCTTGCGGCGCCGGCGCGGGGTGTCGGCCGGACGCGCACCCGAGGACGAGCACGACGCCGAGCAGTCGGGAGATCATAACGATCGCATTCCTTCGCGCCGTCGTGCCCGGGGACCGCGGATTCCGTCATGAAGCTCAGGCGGCCGCGCTGGCGCGTTCGCGGTCGGAAGGGTCCGCTCGAGGATCGTGGTTTGATCCTGAAGCTCGGCGGTCGCCGCCCGGAGCGCAACGTGGGGGCGCGCGGCAACCGCCCCCCCCGTCACTTGGCCGTCAACCAAACGAGACACGCTTCGTCGTTACCGCGTCGTGACGACTATTCCTCCCGCACCGCGACCATGGGGTCGATGCCGGCGGCGCGGCGTGCCGGGAGATACGACGCCGCCAGCGCGGTGGTGGCCGCCACGACCGCCACCACGGTGAGCGTGGCGGGGTCGGCCGGTTGCACGCCGTACAACAGTGACCGGAGCAGCCGAGAAGCGAACACCGCGCTCACGATGCCAATCGCGAGACCTAGTCCGGTGAGCCACAACCCCTGTCCCACGATCATCCGGGTCACGCTCTGCCGCGTCGCGCCGAGCGCCATGCGGATGCCCACTTCGCGGCCGCGTTGCTCCACCGCGAACGCGAGCACCGAGAAGATTCCCAACGCGGCGAGTGCCAGGGCCACGACCGCGAAACCGGCAAACAGGGTGGTCGCGAACCGGCGGTTGCCGTAGGTCCGGTGGACGACGTCCTCCATGGACGAGGCGCCGAAGAGCGGCAACGCGGGATCCACCGCCGCGAGGGCACGGCGGATGCCGGGCAGCACGGACAACGGATCGTCGTTCGTGGTTCGGACGACGAACGCCTCCGTCCGCGACGTTCCCGTCGCTTCACCGAACGGTCGGTAGAAGGCCGGTCGCTTGTCTCGGGCGACGCCAAACTCGCGCACGCTGCCCACGATCCCGACAACCTCGAATCCGGTCGCGTTCCATCCAGGATTGATCCACTGGCCGAGCGCGTTCCCATCGGGGAACAGGGTGTGGGCCAGCTCGTCGCTGATGACCACGATGTTCGCGCTGTCCCGACCGTCCACGTCGGTCAGCATGCGCCCTTGCAGCAGGGGGATTCCGGACGCTCGGAAGAAGTCGGGTGTGACCCAGCGGATCTCGACGAACTTGGCCTGAATGGTGGCGTCCTCCGGTGAGGCGAGCGTCGTGATGTTGTAGCCCCCGAGCAGAGGGATGCGTTGGCTCACACCGGCGCTCTGCACTCCCGGGACGGCCGCGACGGCGGCAAGAGCGCGGTCGGTGAATTGCGCCACCGCGCCCCCGGACGCGTATTTCGTCGCCGGCAGGTCGATCTGGAACGTGAGGGCGCGCCGCGGCTCGATTCCGGTCGCGACCCGATTCAGTCGCCAGACGCTGTTGAGCAGCAGGCCGGCGCCAGATACGAGCAGCACGGCCAGCGCGACTTCCACCATGACGAGGCTCTTCTGGAGGCGGTTCCCGCCGCGTGTGGAGCCGCGACCCCCCTCGCGCAGCCCGTCGTACAGGCGTTCGACGTCAATCCGGAGTGCCGGCACCGCGCCCACCAGCAGCCCCGTCAAGAGGGCCAGGCCGACGGCGAATGCCACCACCGGGACTCCGAGGTGCACGTCGCCGGCGCGCGGCAGCGTGCTCCCGAAGAGCGAGAGCAGGGCCCGTGTCGTGAGCCAGGCCAGCCCAATGCCGACGACGCTCCCGATGGACGCGAGCGTGAGCGACTCGGTCAGGAAGCCACGCATCAGTCGCCCGCGTCCCGCCCCAACGGCGGCGCGGACGGCGGTCGCGCGCTGCCGTCGCTCCGCGCGCACGAGCAACAGGTTCGCGACGTTCACGCAGCCGATCGCCAGCAACAAGAGCACGGCGCCGGAGAGGAGCTTGAGCGACGAGCGGCTCACCCCCAGCAGACGTTCCCGAGCCGGGAACGTGACGATGGTCCAGTCTTTCGTATTCTGATCGGGGTAGGTCGCGGCGAGTTGGGCGAACAGTTGCTGGAGCTCCGATCGTGCGCCGTCCTCGGTCGCGCCCGGCGCGAGGCGCGCGACGATCTCCAGCATGCGGTTCCCGCGCGTTTGCGTGAGCGCTTGGGGCGTCCAGGCGAAGGGGATGAGGAGTTGGGGATCGCCGGGGAACCAGAACGACTTCGGCAGGACGCCGACGATCGTGTACGGCTCGGCGTTGAGGGGGAACGTCTGCCCGATGACGTCCGGGCGCGCCCCGAAGCGGTCCCGCCACAAGCGGTCCGTGATGATGACCACGCGCGCCGCGCCCTCGCGGTCCTCGCCGGGGAGGAACCCGCGTCCCAGGGCCGGGTGCACGCCGAGCGCCTCGAGGAAGTTGTCGGTGGCGTTGATAGTGGAAGCGCGCACCGGCGCTTCGTCGGTCGCGAGATTCACGGCACCCTGCGAGTATCCCGCGAAGACGTCCACCGAGCGTACCTGTTGCCGGAGGTCCAGGTAGTTCGGGACCGAGTTGGGTCCACCCCCGCCCGTTGGCAGGTACGATCCCCGTACGAAGATCAGCCGGTCGGGCCGTGGGTAGGGCAGCGGTCTGAGCACGGTGCCCTGGAGGATGCTGAAGATCGCCGTGCTCGCCCCGATCCCCACGCCCAGCGTGAGGATGACGGCGAGGGCGAAACCGGGTCGGTTGCGCAACAGACGCAGTGCATAACGCATGTTCTGCCAGGCATTGGCCATGAAACCTCCACGTCGATGCGGGCGTGCGGGATCCGAGTCGCGAACGACGCCCGTCGTGTTTGGAAGGACCCGTGGGTATGACACAGCAGGGCCCGGGAGGGTTGGCGACCGATGGGACGGCGCCGAGGGAGGGCCGTTCGGATGGTGTCGGCGAGGAGGGCGGCTCCGGGCCCAGGGTGTCGCCGCGCTTCATCCACGCCCAATCCCTACTGCTCTTATTGTTTTTCCGTCCCCGCCCAATCCCCAGATTGGCCCAGGCAAGTGGAGGAGCACTTGGTGACACCAAGTGCATTCCTTGAAGCCGAGTCCGGAGGCCGCACCCGGACCGCCCAGGAATCACCAGCCGAGAAGAGGAGTGCAACCATGAGAGGCCTGCGCTCTGGGCGCCGAGGATCACCTCGGCAGTGTGGAGCTGGGAAAGCTGGCCGACCTCGTGATCCTGGACGGCGATCCTCTGGAGGATATTCGGAACACCACGCGGATCTGGCGCGTGATGAAGCGGGATGGATTCTGGATCCAGCGGAGATCGTTCGCCGGCTGTTTGCCCTGCGGCGATGAGCCAACACCGTCGTGGGAGTTCGGTCTCAGATCGGCTTGAACAGGTCTCCGAGCGAGAGCGCGAACGGCTCCGCGGCGCCGGTAGGTATCCAGCTCACGGATTCCCGCTCGACGGATGGCAGCCTGATCTCCGGCGTCCACACCTCAACGACCTGCTCGTCGGGATCCACGATCCAGTAGGTGGAAACGCCGACTTCTTGATACAGTCGCCGTTTCGTGAAACGGTCTGCCCGCGCGGTGGACGGGCTCAGCACCTCAATGGCCAGCAGCAGCGTCGTCATCCGCGCCCAGTCGAGCGTCCGCGCCTCGGCGAGCTCGACGACGAAGACATCGGGCTGCACGAGGGTATCGTCCGCCCACGAGATGTCAGCCGGAGACGCGAGCACGTGGCCGATGCCCGTTCGTGACGTGTACGCCCGCAGGTCCATCAGCAGGCGCACAACGATCTCCTGGTGCCACGCTCGCGGCGCCGGGGTCACGAGCAACTCCCCGTGCACCACCTCGTAGCGCTGTCCGTCGTCCGGGAGTGCGCGCACCTGGTCTGCGGTGTAGTAGCTGACGGCCATGCCCATAAGGTCGGCTCGGCATGAGGGAGATCGCAAGGCCACACACGCCACGATGCGGCGACTCGGCGTTTCGCGTGTCATCGATCCAACGCGACAAGGTACGTGCTATTGCAGTCTCGAAGGCAGCACATACAAGATCATCTAGAACGCGAACGCCGCCGCAATGAGGTAGATGATGCCTTCCAGCGCGGTGAGGCCCATCGCCGCCGCCCCCCGCATGCGGAGGCCGAGGTACGTCCGCCGCACCGGCCTCTCAGCCGACGTGCTCCGCGCGTGGGAGAAGCGTTACGGCATCCTGAAGCCCGCGCGGTCCGGCGGGGCCCGCCGTCTCTAGGCGGACGACGACATTGAGTACCTCCGACTGCTCCGCCGGGCGCTGGCCGGGGGCCAGACGCGTTACCTGGCCACGTTCCGGCGCGGCGCGTTCTTCGGCGAGATGGCGTTCCTCGATCTCGAACCACGCTCGGCGGATGCCGTCGCGGAGCGCGAGACCGATCTCTACGTGCTCTCGCGCGCCCGATTCGACGCGTTCGCCGACGCTCACCGCCACCTGGCCCTGAATCTGGTCGAGGGGGTGGCGCCGGCGCTGGTCCATCGGCTGGGGCACACCAATACCGAGGCGCGCGGGCTGGAGGAGTGAGGCGCGGGGCGTGGGGCATGCCGTGTTGACGGTGGTTCGGCTGGCGAATTGCCGGCCGGTCGTGCAGCTTCCGCGACGGAATCATTGCCGCACGCTGCTCCCAGCCGAGAGGTCGCCCCCGGCAGCGGTGGCAACCGCGATCTCACCGACGGTTGATACCAGTTGCCCGTGTCTCCCGTAGGGGTGACACGACGCCGCTTCACGAGACACGACGGAGGTTCTCCATGCGTGGCGAGAAGATCTACGAGTACGATCTCGATGTTACGGGAGTGACGGATTACGGCGTGACCCTGGACGCCGTTCTTTCGGGCAAGGAGAAGATCCCGCCGCAGGGGCTTCGGTTCGACATCGCCTTCGAGGGCCATGCGAAGGGCCGCCTGGCCGGGCGCGTGCGGGGCGTCGACTACGCGCGGATGCGCGCCGACGGCCGCGTCGATCTGGGTATTCGAGGAACGATCGAGACCGGCGATGGTTGCCGCATTGCCCTGTCCGCCGACGGCGTCGCGATGCCGCGCGCCGCCGAGCCGATTGCCGACCTGTGCGAGAACGTGTCTCTTGGCACGGCGGCCGACGACTACGCGTGGGTCAACGCGCGACAGATATGGGGCGTTGGGACCGTGAATTTCGCTACCGGTAAGGTCCACATCGACGCGTACATGCAATGATCTCCCCCGCGTGCGCTCGACCGAGTGGACGAATCGGGAGAGCTCCGGGAGCGACCTTGGGGGATCCGTGAAGCCGCTGGCGGTGCCCAATCTGTGCCCAAGTTGGGGCGGACTCGTGGCAGGGAAATCGTGTAAGTCGTTACGGAGGGCGGGGGATTCGAACCCCCAAGGGCTTGCGCCCGACGGTTTTCAAGACCGTTGCCTTACCAGTTAGGTCTAGCCCTCCCAGACAGGCCGAAAGCTAACCGCTCACGAACCGGGAGCCGAAGAAGCGCTCTCTGCCCGACTCGCGTATCGGCCAACCGACGGCTCGCTTGGACCGTTCCGCCCGGCAGACGCGGTTCTACCATGTTGATGTAGAATGACTTACATGTCACGGCGACCGCCGGAAACCACCGCGAGAACGGGCGAGGCGGTTCGGCCTGTTGTATGTTTGTCCAAGACGGATTCCAGCGAGCCCCCGTGCCAGAGTCGCCGCAACACAAACGTCATCCCATCCAAGTCGTCGCGCGCCGCACCGGCCTCTCAGCCGACGTGCTCCGCGCGTGGGAGAAACGTTACGGCATCCTGAAACCAGCGCGCTCCGGTGGGGGGCGCAGGCTCTATGCAGATGACGACATCGAGTACCTCCGCCTGCTCCGCCGGGCGACCTCGGCGGGAAGGAACGTCGGCCAGCTCGCGAGTCTCTCGCGTGCCGAGCTGGAAGCCCTCGTCCGCGAGGACGACGCGGCGGCCGCGGTCAGTCCCGCCGTCACGGGATCGCCGGCCGAGCTGGGTCCCGCGGTGGAGCGGGCGCTGGCCGCCGCCGATGCCCTGAATGCCGCGGAGCTGGAGAGCGTGCTCCGCCGCGCCATGATCGAAAACGAAGCCGAGCGCTTCCTCGACGAAGTCGTGGCGCCACTGCTCGTCGGGGTCGGATCCCGCTGGGAACACCAGCAGCTCTCCCCGGCCCACGAGCACCTTGCGTCGGCCGTCGTGCGGACCGTGCTCGCGGAGTTCATCGCGTCGTTCGGGAGTGAACCCAACGCCGCACGTTTCGTGAGCGCCACCCTTCCGGGTCAGCGACACGAGTTCGGCGCCATGCTCGCGACCGCCACCGCGGCCTCCCTCGGATGGCGCGTGATCTACCTTGGGGCGGACCTCCCGGCCGACGCGATCGCGTCGGCGGCCCGGCAGGCGGAGGCAACCGTTGTTGCGCTCTCGTTCGTCCATCCCGCGGCGGATGCCCGTGTGGCGGGCCAACTGAACGACCTCCGTGCGGCGTTGCCCGCGGACGTCGTCCTGCTGGCGGGAGGCCGGGGTGTCGACAGCTACGCAACCGCGCTCCGCGACGTGCGGGCGATCGTCGTGCCCGACTTGGCGCGGCTGCGCGCGACGCTCGTGTCGCTCGGTGGGGAGCGACCGGCACGGCGGTGACCCGCGGATTGGTACTCGGCGCGGCCTGCGCGCTCTCGCTCCAGGGAGTCGCACTCGGCCAGGTCCCGACACGCCCCGACACGACGATCCGGCTCCCACCCATCGCAGTCGCCGTCACGCGCAGCGCCGAGCTGGTGTTCCGGGCGCCGTATGCCGTGTCCGTCGTGCGCGGACCGCTCGCGGTCGCCGACCTCGGGCTGTCCCTCCCGGCCGCCCTTGCCGCCGTCCCCGGCGTCATCGCGCAGAGTCGTGGGACCGCGGCGCGCGACGAGGCGATTTCCATTCGCGGGTTCGGGGCGCGCGCCGCGTTCGGGGTGCGCGGGATCCGCATTCTCCTCGACGGCATTCCGCTCACGCTCCCCGACGGGCAGAGCCAGCTCACCAACGTCAACCTGCGCCGGATCGCCCGCGTGGAGGTATTGCGCGGCGCCGCGTCCGCGCTCCACGGGAACGCCACCGGCGGGGTCATCGATCTCGAATCGAGTCGCGTGGTCCCGGAGCGCATCAATGGGGAAGGGCGGATCGGCGCGGGTGCGTACGGCTTGGTGACCGCGGACGCCCAGGTTGCCGCTCCGCTAGGCAGTGCCGTGCTCGACCTCTCGGCCGAGCGTACATCGGCCACCGGGTACCGCGCGCAGAGTCGCTATGAGGTCTGGCACGCCAACGTCACGGCGCACGCATCCCTTGGCCGAGGGACGCTCACCTGGCTCGCGGACCTCGGGGCGCTTCCCGAAGCCCAAGATCCCGGAGCACTGACGGCGGCCGAGGTCGCCGCGGATCCGCGACAAGCCAACCCCGCCTACGCGTCGGCCAACGCCGGCAAGGACGTCTGGCAGGCCCTCACCGGGGTGTCGCTCCGGCACCCGCTCGGCCCGGCGGGGCGCCTCGAGCTGGCGACCTTTGCGTCACGTCGTGACCTCGACAACCCGCTGCCATTCTCGCTGATCACGCTGGGACGCTGGGCGTACGGCGGCCGTGGCGTGGCGACCGTGCCGCTCGTCCCCAGGGAGCGGCTGACCTTGGTCGCGGGCGCGGACGCGCAGTGGTTGCGCGACGATCGCACGAACCGCACGCCCGGCGGAACCGTGCGCACCCGCGATCAGATCGAAACGGTCCGTGAGCTGGGACCGTTCGTCCAGCTGCGGTACCGCCCGATTGCACCGCTGGCGGTCGAAGCGGGCGGCCGGTACGACGTCGTGTCGTTCGGTGTGACCGATCACCTGCTCGGTGACGGCGATGCTTCGGGCACGCGCGACATGCGGTCCCCCTCCGGCACCTTGGGCGTGTCGGTCGCCCTCGCGCCACCGCTGGTGGTGTGGGGCCGGATCGGCACCGCTTTCGAGACGCCGACCACGACCGAGTTGGCGAACACGCCCGACGGCAACGCGGGGTTCAATCCCAATCTCGAGCCGCAGCAGACCACCGAAGTCGAGGCCGGCGTCCGGCTCGAGCACGCGGGGGCGCACGTCGGTGTCACGGCGTTCCACGACGCCGTGCGGAACGAGCTGATCCCGTTCGAGGTGCCGAGCGATCCGGGCCGGCGCTACTTCCGGAACGCCGGCCGTGGCCGGCACCAGGGTCTCGAAGTCGAGGCCGGCGCGCAGTGGTCGGCCGGTCCTTGGGCTTCCGTGGCGTACACGTTGAGCGATCTTCGCTTCACCGACTACGCGACGGCCGATGCCCGCTACGATGGGAACCGCATTCCGGGCGTACCGATGCACTTCGGACGGCTGGCCGGCGGTATCCGCATCGGTGCCGTGACGGTCGAGAGTGAGCTCCGGGCCGCATCCAAGGTCTACGTGGACGACGCGAACTCCGCCGCCGCCGATGCCTGGTGGGTGGCCGACCTGGCCGTCGCGGCAGACGTCCGGGTTGGTGGCACGCGGGTGCGGCCCAGCATCGGGCTCGAGAACGCGTTCAACCGACGGTACGTCGGGTCGGTGGCGGTGAACGGCACGTTCGGCCGCTACTACGAGCCGGCGGCCGGACGCACGGTGTACGGGAGCGTGACGATACGAAGACGCTAGCGTAGTCGGGGTGACCCGGCTGAAGTGGGTCCTCGGTCACTCGCCGGCTATGGTCCGATCAGGGCCCGGCGAAATGGAGGCTCGTGAGCATGCGTTCCGCGAGGTCCGTCGACACCTTGGCCTCTCGCTCCATCTCCGGTGTGCGAATGCTGTCCGGCAGTGCCTGCACGATTTCGCCGAACACGCCATACGTCACGTAGTAGAGCGATAGGATGTTGGCGGAGGGTTCGTCGATCCAGCCGCGCGGTCGCGCGCGCGCCGCGGCCTCCGGGTGATACACGTCGAACAACAGTTCCTCCGTCCGTCGCAAATCGATCCAGCCAACGCCGCGCACGAACTGCACGCTGTCGCTCGGCACCACCGGACGGGTCGTGACCCGGCGCACGAATCCTTGACTCAACAGGTAGTTACTGAGGCCGAGTTGGTCGGGCGTGTTGCCGGTGGTGCGGGCGAAGTAGATGGGGCGTTTCCCCAGATTGTCCTTGATCACCTGCAACGTGATCAGGGTCGCCCGATCGTACACGCCGGGTTCCAGGACCGCGGTCAATTCTCCTACGTGCAACGCACTCCGCTGCTCGACCCGGAACACGATCGGCAGGGAATCGATGCCCGAGATGGGGATGCTGAAGGGAGGAGTGTCTGGCTTGGGCGGGTCCATATCGCGAAACGGTGCCGCGGCATGCTCGACATCGAACGTCGCCAGGGGGCGCCGCAGGATCTGCTTCAAGTGCCAGTCGGTGTTCATCAGCGACTGATTCAGCACCGTGACGTCGCGCCGGACGCCTTGCACTTCTTGCGCGTGCCAGAGCGGGAACAGATCGTTGTCGCCCGCCGTGATCA
>Ga0307424_1000893_pt1 | contig 15920 bp, 9 predicted proteins | sample SalMarWE160320MG_FD_202157 | JGI IMG/M metagenome (GOLD analysis project Ga0307424, IMG submission 202157) | Salt marsh sediment microbial communities from the Plum Island Ecosystem LTER, Massachusetts, United States - WE1603-20 | ecosystem: Environmental > Aquatic > Marine > Intertidal zone >... | reverse complement strand
TCCGGCCCGGGTCGACCGGGCTCCGGGAACCGTATCGGGAGGGAAGGGTATCATTGAAGCGGGGCTTCCCGCCCCCCCTTGCCGATCTTGTCCGCCGTGATGAAGCGGCCTATACTGACCCAAACCGGGTTTGTTCGCAGGGAGGAATCACGATGCGAACGATCATCTGGCTGACTACAGCCCTCCTTCCCCTGGCCACGGGGATCGCCTGCAACCAGGCCCCGACCGCGACCGAGGACCCCATCGAGGCCCGGCAGATCCCGGAGAGCGTCCGCGCCGACGCGTTCTCGGCGGCCGAGGGCAACAATCGGTTCGCCCTGGATCTGTTCCAGGCGATCCGCGAGAAGGAGGACGGCAACCTCTTCGTTTCGCCTTTCAGCATCTCCACCGCCTTCGCCATGGTCTACGCCGGGGCCCGCGGGGAGACCCAGGCCCAGATGGCGGACGTCTTCCACTTCACCATGGACCAGGAGCGGATGCATCCCGCCTTCGGGGCCCTCCTTCGGAGTCTGGACACCGGGGCGAGCTTCGACGGCTATCGCCTGAACATCGCCAACCGCCTGTGGGGGGACGACGGCTTTGCCCTCCTTCCCGCCTACGTGGACCTCACCCGGGAGCACTACGGCGCCGATCTCCGGCAGCTCGACTTCGGGCAACCCGAGGCCGCGCGCGGGACGATCAACGACTGGGTGGCGGAGAAGACCGAGGGGAAGATCGAGAACCTGATCCCGCCCGGGATGATCAACGCCTACACCAAGCTGGTGCTCACCAACGCCATCTACTTCAAGGGGCGCTGGCTCAGCCGGTTCGATTCCGACCTCACCCAGGATCGGCCCTTCCGCCTGGACGCGACGAATACGGTGAGCGTCCCCACCATGACCCAGGACGGGAAGTTCCTCCTGGGCGGCGCCGACGGGGTGCAGGTGCTGGATCTCCCCTACGAGACCGAGGACCTGTCCATGATCTTCCTCCTCCCCACCGCGGTGGACGGGCTCGGGGCCCTGGAGGACCGTCTCACCCTGGAGAACCTGCGGGACTGGATGGACTCGGTTCACGAGACCGAGGCCGATCTCTTCATTCCGCGCTTCCAGGTGGAGTCGAAGGTCACGCTCAAGAGCGTGCTGGCCGACATGGGAATGCCCCTGGCCTTCTCGGAATCCGCCGACTTCTCCGGCATCGACGGCAAGCGGGATCTCCTGATCCAGGACGCCGTCCACAAGGGCTACGTGCTGGTGAACGAGGAGGGAACCGAGGCGGCCGCGGCCACCGCGGTCGGGGTGGGGACGACCAGCGTGCCTCCGGCCTTCCGGGCCGACCACCCGTTCCTGATCCTTATCTGGGATCGGGTGACCGAGAGCATCCTGTTCCTGGGCCGGGTGGCCGATCCCTCGGCGTAGGGGGCGGCACCGGTCCTCTCCGCGGCGCCCGGGTGGGATCCGGGCGCCGCGCCCCACCGCATCACGCCCCACCGCACCCCGGCGGCAATGCCGACCCGGGCGGTACCCGTTGGCGCTCCCTTCGCTTTCCTGACTACGCACTATCCACCGAACGCCGTTGTCCCGCCCCGGGGGGAGGCGTAGCCTCATGGGACCATCCCCGGAGGAGGCAACGATGAACGCAAACCGCACGCCCGACGTGGCCCTGGACGTCTACCGCTACACCCACAAACCCCTCGATTGCATCTTCTCCCCCCGCAGCGTGGCGGTGATCGGCGCCACCGAGCGCGAGGGGAGCGTGGGGCGGACGATCCTCTGGAACCTGATCTCGAGTTCCTTCGGGGGCACGGTCTTCCCGGTGAACCTCAAGCGCCCCAACGTCCTGGGCATCAAGGCGTATCCCTCGGTGGGGGCCATCCCCGACGAGGTGGACCTGGCCGTGATCGTGACCCCGGCCCCGGCCGTTCCCGACGCCATCGCCGAGTGCGTGGCCAAGGGGGTGCGGGGCGCAGTGGTCATCTCCGCCGGGTTCAAGGAGATCGGCGAGGCGGGGAAGGAACTCGAGCGGCGGATCCTGGAGGAGGCGCAGAAGGGGAAGATGCGGATCATCGGACCCAACTGCCTGGGGGTGATGAACCCGATCAGCGGCCTCAACGCCACCTTCGCCACCGCCATGGCCCGCCCGGGGAAGGTGGGCTTCATCAGCCAGAGCGGGGCCCTGTGCACGGCTATCCTGGACTGGAGCTTCCGCACCCACGTGGGGTTCAGCGCCTTCGTCTCCCTCGGCTCCATGCTGGACGTCGACTGGGGCGACCTCGTCTATTACCTGGGGAACGACCCCCGCACCGAGAGCATCGTCATCTACATGGAGACGATCGGGGACGCGCGTTCCTTCCTCTCCGCGGCCCGCGAGGTCGCGCTCACCAAGCCGATCATCGTGATCAAGCCGGGACGGACCGAGGCCGCGGCCAAGGCGGCGGCCTCGCACACCGGCTCCCTGACCGGGAACGACGACGTGCTCCGCGCCGCCTTCCGCCGGGCCGGCGTGCTGCGGGTGGACTCGATCGAGGACCTGTTCCACATGGCCGAGATCCTGTCCAAGCAGCCCCGGCCCAAGGGCGGGCGCCTGTCCGTGGTCACCAACGCCGGCGGCCCCGGCGTGCTGGCCGCCGACGCCCTGATCACCGGTGGCGGCACCCTGGCCGAACTCTCGCCGGAGACCACCGAGGCCCTGAACAAGATCCTCCCCGAGCACTGGAGCCACAACAACCCGATCGACATCCTGGGGGACGCCAGCCCCGAGCGCTACGCCCGGGTGCTGGACCTGGTGGCCGGGGATCCGAACAGCGACGGCTTGCTGGTGATCCTCACCCCCCAGGCCATGACCGATCCCACCCGCACCGCGGAGGAACTCCGCAAGTACGGGACCGGTCTGGGCAAGCCGCTCCTGGCCAGCTGGATGGGAGGCGCGGACATCGCGGCCGGAGAGGCGATCCTCAACCAGGCGGGCATCCCCACCTTCGAGTATCCGGACGTGGCGGTGCAGATGTTCAACTACATGTGGCGGTACGCGGTGAACCTGCGGGGTCTCTACGAGACGCCGAGCTTCCCGGAGGAGGAGGCCGAGGTCCACGATCCCGCGCCGGTGGCCCGGAAGGTGGCCGAGGCCCGGGCCGCCGGGCGCACCATCCTCACCGAGCACGAGTCCAAGGAGATTCTGGCCGCCTACGGCATCCCGGTGGTGGAGACCCGCCGGGCCTCCCGGATCGACGAGGCGGTGGCTGCGGCGGAGGCGATCGGGTTCCCGGTGGTGCTCAAGGTCGACTCCAAGACCCTGACCCACAAGACCGACGTGGGGGGTGTCCGTCTCGACCTGTCCGACGCGGACGCGGTCCGAAACGCCTTCCTGGGCATCCGGGACGCGGTGAGCCGCGTGGCCGGTCCGGAGCACTTCCAGGGGGTCACCGTGCAGCGCATGGTGGACCGGAACCGCGGCTACGAACTCATCCTGGGCAGCAGCCCGGATCCCCAGTTCGGCCCGGTGCTCCTGTTCGGCGCCGGCGGCACCCTGGTCGAGGTCATGAAAGACCGCGAACTCGGGCTCCCCGCTCTGAACACCACCCTGGCCCGGCGCATGATGGAACGCACCCGCATCTACAAGGCTCTGAAGGGCGTGCGCGGCCGGGATCCGGTCGACCTGGACGCCCTGGAGCAGCTCCTGGTCCGCTTCAGCTTCCTGGTGGTGGAGCAACCCTGGATCCGGGAGATCGACATCAACCCGCTCCTGGCCTCGCCGGACGGGCTCACCGCCCTGGACGCCCGGGTCGTGCTCTACGGCCCGGAGGTGCAGGAGGAAGACCTCCCCGAACTCGCCATCCGCCCCTATCCCATCCACCAAGTGGCCCGCTGGAAGACGCGGCAGGGGGTCGAGGTCAACATCCGCCCCATCCGCCCCGAGGACGAGCCGCTCATGGTGGACTTCCACGCCGGGCTCTCCGAGCACACCGTCTACATGCGCTACTTCCACGCGCTGAAGCTCGGCCAGCGGGTGGCCCACGACCGGCTCACTCGGATCTGCTACGTGGACTACGACCGGGAGATGGTGCTGGTGGCCGTGCGCCAGAAGCCCGAGCGACAGATCGTGGGGGTGGGGCGGTTGAGCAAGATCTACGGGACCCGGGAGGCCCAGTTCGCCATCCTCATCAAGGACGACCACCAGGGGCAGGGCCTGGGGAGCGAGCTGCTCCGCCGGCTCCTGGCCGGGGCGCGGACGGAGCGCGACCTGGACCGGGTGGTGGCCCACATCCTGCCCGAGAACGTGGGCATGAAGCGGGTGGCCGAGAAGCTGGGGTTCAGCCTGCGGCTGGAGGACCAGGTGCTGAAGGCCGAACTGGACCTCGAGACGGTGAAGCCGGAGACGCTGGTCGAGGCGGGGGCCTGATATCCGATGCGTCCGGTCGGGAATCGCCCCCTCCTGGACGTGCCGAATATAGATTGCGTATGACGCGGGGGGGCCCGAACGGGGTTAGGGTCGATTCAGGAACTCCCCCGTCCGCCCGGACCGGTGGAACCTGAATTCTTGCTGCCCTTTCCGCGTTCCGGGAAGGAGGACCAAGACCATGACCGGTACCTTGCCCGCGCTTGAACAGGGGAGTCTGCCCCGCGGGGCGGACCTGCTCCACGACCCCGCCCTGAACAAGGGCACCGCCTTCCCCATGGAGGAGCGGGACGCCTTCGGGCTCCACGGCCTCCTCCCCCCCCGGGTCTGCACCCAGGATGAGCAGGTGGAGCGGGTCATGGACAACTTCCGCAAGCAGCCCAACGACCTGGCCAAGTACGTCCAACTCATCGCGCTGCAGGACCGGAACGAGACCCTGTTCTACCGCGTGCTGCTGGACAACCTGGAAGAGATGCTGCCCATCATCTACACCCCCACCGTGGGGCAGGCCTGCCAGGAGTACGGGCACATCTTCCGCCGCTCCCGGGGCATTTTCATCTCCAGCCGGGACCGGGGACGGATGAAGGAGATCCTTCGCCTGTGGCCGGTCCGCGACATCCGCATGATCGTGGTCACCGACGGCGAGCGCATCCTGGGCCTGGGCGACCTCGGGGCCAACGGCATGGGCATCCCGGTGGGTAAACTGTCCCTGTACACCGCCTGCGCCGGCGTCAACCCCCGTCTCACCCTCCCGGTGACCCTGGACGTGGGCACCGACAACGATCCCCTTCGCGGTGATCCGCTCTACCTGGGACTCGACCAGCGCCGGATCCGCGGCGAGGAGTACGACGCCCTGGTGGACGAGTTCGTCTGGGCGGTTCAGGAGGTCTTCCCCGGGGCGGTCATCCAGTTCGAGGACTTCGCCAACGCCAACGCCTTCCCCATTCTGGAGCGCTACCGGGACCGGGTCTGCACCTTCAACGACGACATCCAGGGCACGGCCGGGGTCAGCCTGGCCGGCATCTACTCGGCGCTGCGCATCACCGGCCAGTACCTGACCGACCAGCGGGTCCTGTTCCTGGGCGGAGGCGCGGCGGGGATCGGGGTAGCCGACTTGGTGGTCTCGGCCCTGGAGCACGAGGGCGTGTGCCCGGAGCGGGCCCGCCAGTGCTGCTGGCTGGTCGACTCCAAGGGGCTGGTGGTCCAGAGCCGCACTGACCTCAACGAGCGCAAGCAGCGCTACGCCCACGACCACCCCTTCTGCCCGGACCTGCTCTCCGCGGTGCGGTCCCTGCGGCCCAACGCGATCATCGGGGTCTCGGGGAAACCGGGGATGTTCACCAGGGAGGTGGTGGAGGCGATGGCCGAGATCAACGAGCGGCCGATCATCTTCTCCCTGAGCAATCCCACCTCCAAGACCGAGTGCACGGCGGTGGACGCCTACGGGTGGACCCGCGGCCGGGCCGTCTTCGCCAGCGGGAGCCCTTTCGATCCGGTGACCCTGGACGGGAAGCGGTTCGTCCCCGGCCAGGGGAACAACGCCTACATCTTCCCCGGGGTGGGGCTGGGGCTGATCGCCTGCGGCGCCCAGCGGGTCACGAACGAGATGTTCTTCGTGGCGGCCAAGACCCTGGCCCACGAGGTCACCGAGGCCGACCTGGAACAGGGCTGCATCTTCCCGTCCCTGACCCGGATTCGCGACGTCTCCGCCGCCATCGCCAAGAAGGTGGTGGAGGTGGCGCGGGATGCCGGGGTCGCCGGGCGCCCGGTGCCCGAGGACATCGAGTCCCTGGTCCGGGCCCAGATGTACCGGCCGGTGTACCGGAGCTACGTGTAGGCGGCTTCGGCGTTTGGCGTGACTTCCGGAACCCCGGCGCGCCTGCCCCCCTCCGGCCGCGCTTCGGCCCGGTGGCAGAGATAGCGTCCCAGGGACCGGATGGCCTGGTCGGCCGAGCGGAAGACGGGGAGGCCGCCCGCCCGCAGCGCCCGGACCAGAGGGTCGTAGAGGGGACCGGAGTCCACCACCACCAGCATCGGCTTCCGGGTGCTCCGGAACAGCTCGGGGAGCCGGCGGGCCAGGGAACCCGGGTCCTCGATCTCCCCGGCCGTGGTCTTGAGCGCCGAGGTCAAGGGGACGATGCCCACCACCACCGCGTCCACCGCGTCCGCCTCCAGCATCACCCGCACCGCGTCCTCGTAGGCGTCCTCGCCGGCCATGGGGGTGAGGTCCAGTGGGTTCCGGGCGTTGACCAGGCCGCCCAGTCCGCGCTCGGCCATGGCCTCGGCCAGGCGGGCCTGGGAGCGATCGGTGAGGGAGGCGATCTCCACCTTGTAGCGCTGGCCCTGGATGGCGTCGGCGATGCCCACCGTCTCGAAGCCGGCGTTGGACACCGCGCCGATCCGCACCCCGCGCACGTCCTTGTCGTGGAGTCCGGCGCACAGTTCCATCAGCTGCTCGAACTCCTTGAAGGTGTCGGTGACCAGCGCCCCGGCCTGCCCGGCCGCGGCCTGGCACACGTCGTAGTCCCCGGCCACCGAGGCGGTGTGCCCGGCGGCCGCGCTCCGCCCCGGTTCGGTGCGGCCGGCCTTGTAGAACACCACGTCCTTGCCGGCCGCGGTCGCGGTGGCGATGTTCCGGAGCAGGGCCAGGCCGTCCAGGTCGTTGAATCCCTCGGTGTAGACCCCGATCACGTCCACGTCGGTGCGGGCCCCGATCGTCTCCAGGAGATCGGCCGGAGTGAGATCGATCTGGTTCCCGATGGAGATGGCGAAGGCCGGATTCAGGGTCTCCAGGTTGCTGAGCCGGCTTACGATGAAGGCTCCGCTCTGGGAGATGAGGGCTACCGGACGCGGCGGGCGGTCCCGCCCCTTGTCCATGCGGTTCTTGGGAATGAAGAAGGTGTCGAACCGTCCCGGCCGCGACACCGCGCCCAGGCTGTTGGGACCCAGGAACACCGGCCCCCCGTCGGGAAGGGCCCGGCCGCGGGCGATGGCTTCACGCACCTCGCGGGCGATGTCCCCGCTTCCCGCGGTCTCGCCGACCCCTCCGGGAATCAGGATGACCGAGCCGATCTTCCCGTTGGCCACGATCTCGTCGATCATCCCCGGAAGCTGGCCGGCGGAGGCGGCGATGACCAGGAGGTCCACCGGTCCGGGGAGCGCCCCCAGTCCGGGCACGCAGTGCACGCCGTCGATCTCGGTCTCCCCCTCCTTGATCACGGTCAGCCGGTCGCGGGGGAATCCGCACTCGATCACGTTGTTCAGGATGATCCGCCCGAAGTTCATGGAGGTGGAAGACACGCCCAGGACGGCGATCGACTCCGGCTCCAGCAGATGCTTCACCTTCTCCTGGGGACGGCGGGGCAGCGCCCGGGCCGCCGCGTCCAGGCGGCCGCGGCCGTCCAGGGGGATCAGCCGCTGCTGCTTGAAGGCGAAGGGGTTCACCTCCAACTCGGCCACGTCCGGGCCCTCGTCCCCGCGGTCCACGCAGAAGCGCTGGGCCAGGAGCAGGAAGGCGCGGAAGCAGCGCAGGAGTTCCCCGTCGGACACGATGCGCCGGTGTCCCCGGGCCTTGCCGGAGAGGATCTCGTAGCCCGCGGTCTTCCGGAAGAGATCCAGGAACTCCTCGGCCGAGGTGTCCATGGCCGTGGCCTTGGCCACCGCGATTCCCGGCTTCATCTTGGCCGTCAGGTACTCGGTGTCGATGCCGCCCAGCCCCGCGGCCAGCACCGGACCGAACTCCCGGGTGGCGCGGATCCCCACGAAGAGTTCGTTCCCGAACCCGGGGCGGACGCGCTCCACATACTCCACCACCAGGACCCCGCGCACGTCGGAGGTCCCCCGGTGGCGGGCGATGAGGCGGTCGATCTCCTCCCGGACGGTGGCGTAGTTCTTGGGCACGAAGGCGATCCCGTTGGCTTCGGTCTTGTGGACGATGTCGGGGGAGACGATCTTGAGCACCACCTGGTCCCCGGGAAACTGGGCCAGGGCCTCCTCACTGAGCAGCTCCTCGGTAGAGAGGAAGAGGTGGTGGGGGGGCGAGATGGCCCCTACCAGCTGGACCAGGGTGTAGACCTCGTGCTCGAAGAGCTGGCGCCGGCCTTCCTCGTGGACCCGGGCCAGGGTGCGCTCCACCGCGTGGGCCTCGGCTCCGGACAGGCGGTCCTCCACCGTGACCACGTCGAAGACGGGGGCGTCCGGGCGCTCCGGCTCGGCCAGGTGCTCGGGGGACAGGGTCTCGATCCAGTGCCGCACCGCGGCCGAGGTGCCGCCGCGCTGAAGGCCGTCGATATAGGCCAGCCCCGCGTTCCGCCCGAAGCGGAAGGCGCGGACGTTGACGTCCACCACCTTGGATCCCTTGGCCTGGAACAGCTCGGCTACCGCCTCCTCGAGGTCGGCCACGTCCAGTTCCAGGAACACCGAGGCCGCGCCCAGCACGGCCAGGTTGGCCGCGCGGCCGGAGCCGGCGGCCCGCCCGATGCGGTCGGCGTCGATCAGCAGATGGCGGGGCTGGGTGGCTACCCGGTCCAGGAGTGACTCCACCGGCGGGTAGTTGCCGATGTTCACGAACACGTTGACGCTGGAGACCACCGCCCCGTCGGGCTTCAGGTAGTGCAGGTAGCGCAGGGACTCCAGGGGCTCGACCGCGATCAGGAGATCGGCCCGTCCCACCGGGATCAGGTCGCTGTGGATGGCCCGGTCCGAGAGGCGGAGGTGGGACTGGACCCCGCCCCCGCGCTGGCTCATGCCGTGGACCTCGGCCTGCTTGACCTGAAGGCCGCGCCGTACCGCCGCGCTGGAGATGGCCTGGGCGATGGTCAGGATGCCCTGCCCGCCCACGCCGGCCAGGATGAGATTCTGTTCCACGATCGACTCCTTCGCCGGTCAGCGGCCGGCCACCGCCTCGCGCGGTTCTGCCTGGCGTTGTTTCTGGCGGACGTGGATGCAGGCCCGGGTGGGCACGATCACGCTCAACCCCCGGTGCGCGATCTCCTTCCGGATCCGTTCCACGTTCTCGGTGTGATGCTGGGGCAGGGGCTGGATCACGTGCAGCCGTTCCTCGGGGACCCCCAGGCCGCGCAGCAGGTCCAGGAGCCGCTCCCCGGAGGCCATGGAGTCCTGGGTTCCGGTCATGGCCACCGTCGCGTTGTCCAGGATGAACACGGTCATGTCGGCGTCGCTCTGGATCGCTCCCAGGAGCCCGGTCATCCCCGAGTGCCCGAAGGTGGAATCCCCGATGGTACAGATCACCGGATAGGCCCCGGCCTGGGCCGCCCCGTGGGCCATGGAGATGGAGGCTCCCATGTCCACGCAGGCATGGACCGCCCGGTAGGGGGGGAGGACGCCGAGGGTGTAGCAGCCGATGTCGCTGAACAGGAGGGGATGCTCGAAATCCGAGGTGGCCTCCACGATGGCCTTGAAGCTGTCGGCGTGGGGGCAGCCCCGGCAGAGCTGCGGGGGGCGGGCGGCCAGGTCCTCGATCGGATGGCCCGCCCCCGACGGCGGCCGGCCCAGGGCCGCGGCCACCGCGTCCGGTGTGAGTTCGCCGGTCGGGGGGAGGTCGCCGGTCAGCTTCCCCCGGATCGCCTTCCCCGGCACCCCCAGCACCCCGTTCAGGCGGCGCTCCAGGAACGGATAGCCCTCCTCCACCACCAGGATCTCGTCGCAGTGGTCGACCAGCTTCCGCACCAGGGCCACCGGGATCGGGTAGGCGCCCAGCTTGAGGATCGAGAACTCCCCGCTCCCGGCCAGGGCTTCCTGGACATAGTTGTGGGCCAGGCCGGCGGTCAGGATGCCGCGGCGTCCGGCCAGGGTCAGCCGGTTCCGGTCCGAGCGTTCGGAGTCCTCGAGCAGGGTGCTCTGGAGGTCGACCAGGCGCCGGAACCGGCGCCGGGCGTGGGCGGGGACCAGGGTCCAGTCGTTGGGATCGGGGCGGGGGCGGGATCCGTTTCCCGCCGCCTCTCCCGCCGGACGCAGGATGACCCCGGCCCGGCTGTGGGCCAGTCGCGTGACCAGCCGCACCATGACCGGAAGCCCTACCTTCTCCGAGTAGGCGAAGGCGCCCAGGGTGAAGTCGTAGGCCTCCTGCTGGGTGGACGGCTCCAGCACCGGGATCTGGGCGAACTCCCCGTAGAAGCGGCTGTCCTGCTCGTTCTGCGAGGAGTGCATGCCCGGGTCGTCGGCCACCACCAGCACCAGCCCCCCGTTGACCCCGGTCAGGGCCGAGTTCACGAAGGGATCGGCGGCCACGTTGAGGCCCACGTGCTTCATGGAGACCAGGGCGCGCTTGCCGGCATAGGACATGCCGAGCGCCTCCTCGTAGGCCACCTTCTCGTTGGCCGACCACCGGGCGGCGATGCGCTCGTCGTGGAGTCCCTGGATGTACTCGAAGATCTCGGTGGCCGGGGTTCCCGGGTAGGAGAAGGCTCCTCCCAGACCGGCGTCCACCGCGGCCTGGGCCACGGCCTGGTTGCCCAACAAGAGTCCCGTGCGCATGATGTGCTCCATACCGGGCGGTGCCGGACAAATCCGACCCGGCCGGTCTTCTCGGTCCCGCGACCCCCGCGTCCGGGCTTCCCGAACGCCACCATGACGCTAACAGCCGCGCCTCCGGCGCGGTTATCGCTTTTCGGGATTCCGGGCATCGTTGTTTTGGAAGCAGGCCGGCTTGTGGCAAGATCCGCACCTGGAGAGCAGTGCCCGCCCCCGTTCCGGCGCGGGGAGGCGGTCCGGGCCCGGTGTTTCCCACGACGGAGGACCCTCATGAAGATCCGCTCCCTCATCGTCTTGATGTCCGGTTTGCTTTGGATCGGCTGCGGCCAGGGAACGAGCCGGGAGTCGGCCACGGCCGAGGCCCCCGGCGAGGCAGTGGCCGAAGCGCCGGCCGCCGGTGTCGCCTCCGGGACCGCGGCCGAATCGGGTTCCGAGATGGAGGCTCTGAACAAGACCGATCCCGCCGGCCTCTACGGCGCTCCGGTGACCGCCTCGGAGGTGGTTGAGATCGCCTCGCTCAACGAAACCCCCGAGCAGTTCCTGGACCGGCCCATCGTGGTGGAAGGCGTGGTGTCGGAGGTCTGCCCCATGCGGGGGTGCTGGATCGACCTGGCCGACGAGACCGGCACCTCCATCCGGGTGAAGGTGAAGGACGGAGTGATCGTGTTCCCGCTCAGCGCCAAGGGCCGGAGCGCCCGGGTCGAGGGGACCCTGGAGAAGATCGAACTCAGCGAGGAGGATGCCCGGGACTGGATGCAGCACGAGGCGGCGGAGCTGGGACGGGAATTCGATCCGGCTTCGGTGACCGGTCCCCAGGTGATCTGGCGGGTGCGGGGTCGCGGCGCGGAAATCGAGAGCTGAGGCGGCCGGCCGGGTGAGGGCGCTGCGCCTCGTTCCCGTCGGGTTGAGCTTCCTGCTCCTGGCCGCGCACTTCCTGCGGGCGTCCGCCTTCGTGGGGGTGGCCGTGTGCCTGTTCCTGCTGCTGCTCCTGGCCGTGCCGTCGGCCTGGTCGGCCTGGACGCTGCGGCTGGCCCTGGTGCTGGGCGGCCTGGAGTGGGTGCGGACCCTGGTCGGATTCGCGGTCGAGCGCCGGAGCCTGGGGGAGCCCTGGCTCCGCATGGCCCTCATCCTGGGAGCGGTGGCCCTCTTCACCGGGCTCAGCGCCCTGGCCGTGCGCGGGCCGGCCGGCGCGGGACCGCCGGGGGAGGAAGGGTCCCGGACCGGCTGATCGCGGCGGGGGAGGCCGCTCCCGGCTACCGCAGGGTGATCCACAGCACGGCCAGGACCAGCAGGTCGGCCGTCACCATGGACCACCCCAGGGTGCGAAGCCGGCGAGGGGTCATGTCGGCGGCCAGGACCCCCGCCGCCACCAGGCCCGGGGGCAGAATCCCCAGGAAGGCCCGGGCCGTTCCCCCGGCCAGGAGCGCTCCGGCCACCGCACCGGCGGCGAGTCCCAGGGCCAGGACGATCACCCCGCGGGCCCCGCCGCCGCGTCCGGTCTTGAACCGGGCGATGAGGGTACGCACGGCCAGGGTGCCCAGGCCGAAGGCCGCCGACCACACCGCGGCCGCGGCCAGGGCCGCTCCCGGAGCGACCCCGCCGGCCAGGGCGGTGGGGACGGCGGCGGCAGCGAAGGTGAGGGCCACCAGCAGTTCCCCGCCCACCGATTTCTCGCGGCCCGAGATCATCTGACCGAGGGCCAACACCGCGAAGGGGAGCACGGCCAGCGCGGCGATCCAGACCGGGCGGGACCCGCCGGCCAATCCGGCAAGCCCCGAGGCCCCGGCCAGGCCGGCCAGGAGCGCGGTCTGGACCCGGGCCCGGTTCCCGGCCTCGCGCTGCCGCCGGGATCCCCGCCGCCCCAGGGCCACCTGGGCCGGCTCGTGGGCCAGGAAGATCCCCGCCACCCCCAGGGCGAGCAGGATCGCGCCGCGGCTCCCGTGTCCCAGGAGCAGGGCGGTGACCTGGGGGAAGGCCATCATGGCCGTGGCCCCATGCTCCCGCGGCCAGAGCCAGGAGGGTCTCTTTCCGGGGACCGAGGTCGTCGAGGCCGGCATCCGGAACTCCCGAGGTGAAGGGTGGCCCGTCATTGAATCAGATACCCGGATCGGGCGGCCAGGGCTCGGCCGGGGGCGGACTCCGGCCGGTCCATGGGACTCCTTGCCGGAAAGCGGGTTACGGGCTCCGATCCCGATTCGGGAAGTTCCTAAAGGCGGCTCCCCGAAGGCCGATAGTTGGAGCGAAGAACCTGGCTACAACCCTTTGCAGGTGTCCCATTTATGGCTACGGCTCCGATAGCGTCTGATGGCGCCGGCCTGCGTCTTCCCGAAGACCGGACGGATGCGTTCCCGGATCGGTTGCGGGTCACCGACCCCGGCGCCTCCCGGGCGGCTCCGTACCTGCGCGCCGGTTTCCGGGTCGCCCTGCTCACCCTGCTCTTCCTGAGCACGAGCTGCGGGCGGCACGACACCGGGTCCTCCGGCGGCGCCGGCGACGGGGTGGATCTGGCCGCCGCCCGCACGCCCCGCCAGGGAGGCACCCTCCGCATCGCGCTGGAACGCCCGATGTCCCTGGATCCCGCCGGCACCGACGACGTCTACGAGGCCACGGTGGTGAACCAGATCTTCAGCGGCCTGGTCCAGCTCGACGCCAACCTGAACGTGCTCCCCGAGCTGGCCCAGTCCTGGACCATCTCCCGGGACTGGCTGACCTACCGGTTCGAACTGCGCTGGGACGCCCGGTTCCACAACGGCCGCCCGGTGGTGGCCGGGGATTTCGTCTACTCCTTCACCCGGCTCCTGGACCCGAAGCGGGTCCGCCCCGGGATCATCCAGGACTACCTGCTGAAGATCGAGGGCGCGGAAGCCTACCGGGAGGGGCGGGTGGACAGCGTGTTCGGGCTCCGGGCCCTGGACGCGCACACCCTGGAGATCCACCTGGAGCAGCCTTACCCCTCGTTCCTGAGCGTGCTCACTATGGACCAGGCCAAGGTCGTCCCCCGCGAGGACGTGGAGCGTCTGGGGGCCGGGGCGTTCGGCCGGCACCCGGTCGGGTCCGGACCCTTCCGCTTCGACCTGTGGGATCCGGCCTCGGTGATCCGTCTCCTGGCCAACCGGAGCTACTTCGGGCCTCCGCCGAACATCGACACCCTGCTCTTCGTGCAGCCTCCCGAAACCGACGACGACTGGAGAAAGCCCGCCTTCCTGGCCGGTGACCTGGACCTGATCGAGGTGCGGGAGCAGGAACTGGGCAGCATGAAGAGCCAGGGCAACTTCCGCGTCATCCGGCGCCCGGAGCTGAGCATGGAGTTCCTGGGCTTCAACCTGCGGCACCCGCTCCTGGGCGACGTCCGCGTGCGGCGGGCGGTGGCCATGGCCATCGACCGGACCTCGCTGAAGGCGGTGGCCGGGCAGGGATTCGACGCCCCGGCCGGGCTCCTCCCTCCCGGGCTCCCCGGCTTCTCGCCCAAGTCCAAGGTGCTGCCCTACGACCCGGAGGGGGCCCGGCGGCTCCTGGCCCAGGCCGGCTACAACGCCGCCCATCCCCTGCGGCTCCCCCTCATGACCGCCAGCCGCACCGCCTACGCCACCGCCCGGGACAGCGTGGTGGTGGCCTCCCTGAACCGGGTGGGGATCCAGGTCGACCTCCAGCACGTCACCTGGGACGAGTTCGACAAGGCGCTCATGACACGGTCCCTGGCCGCCTTCCAGCTGAGCTGGATCGCCGACCTTCCGGATCCGGACAGCTTCCTCTACAGCCTGTTCGTCTCCGGCGGGGCCTCGAACTTCTTCGCCTATTCCAACACCACGGTGGACTCCCTCCTGGACGAGGGATGCCGGGACCTGGACCAGGTGGCGCGGCTCAGCGAGTACCGCCGGGCCGAGCAGATGATCCTGGACGACGCGCCGATCGTGCCGCTCTTCAACACCATCGGGCTGTACCTCCTGCAACCGGACGTGCGCGGGGTCGAACTCTCGCCCTTCGGGATCTGCAGCGTTCCCATGGACCATATCTGGCTCGACGGCGCCGCCCGGAGTCTCCATGCCCAGCGATGACAGGGTGAAGCGGCTCAGTCTCCGCGCCCGCATCATGGTCGTCCTGGTCGGCCTGGTCACCGTGGCCATCGCGGTGGTCGTCTTCGTCCAGGACACCCGGCAGGGGCGCATGCTCATGCAGCTCGAGCAGAAGCGGGGCATGGCCATCGCCCGCAGCCTGGCCGCGGCCACCGCCACCCCGCTCCTCACCTACAACTACGTCAGCCTGCAACAGCTGGCCGAACGGGCGGTGATGGAGGAGGGGGTGGAGTACGTCATCGTGCTCGACAAGGAGGGCGCGGTGGCCGGGTTCAGCGGCCAGCCCCAGCGCCAGGGCGAGCGCATGGAGGACTCGATCAGCCGCGCCGCCTCCGCCAGCCGCGACGTCCTCATCCAGGAGGTGCCGGTGCTCCTGCGCAGCCGGAGCCCCGGGTTGGACATCGCGGTGCCGGTCTACGTGGAGGGCTCCCCGGAGAAGTGGGGCATGGTCCGGGTGGGACTCTCCCTGGCCCCGGTGCTGGCCGAGGTCAATCGCACCCGGACCTGGGTGCTCGGCCTAGGCTTCATCGTGCTGGCCCTGGCCATCGTGGCCGCCCAGCTGCTGACCCGCCGCATCACCGGCCCCCTGAACCGGCTGGTGGAGGCCACCGGCGAGCTGGCCAAGGGGAACTTCGACTATCGTCTGGGCCTTCGAACCGGGGACGAGATCGAGGGCCTCTCCCAGAAGTTCGACGACATGTGCACCATCGTCCGCCAGAAGCAGGACGAGGTGGCGGCCTCGAACCACGAACTGGCCGCGCTGAACGCAAGCCTGGAGGAGAAGGTCCGCGAGCGCACCCAGGCGGTGGCCGAGGCGGAAGAGAAGTACCGGCTCCTGGTCGAGCAGTCGCCCAACGCCATCTGCATCATCCAGAAGGGGGTGCTGCGGTTCTTCAACCAGGCCTTCTGCACCACCTTCGGCTATACCCGGAAGGAGCTGGACGCCCGGGAACGGCCGTTCATCGAGTTCATGGACGAATC
>Ga0307424_1000892_pt1 | contig 15929 bp, 14 predicted proteins | sample SalMarWE160320MG_FD_202157 | JGI IMG/M metagenome (GOLD analysis project Ga0307424, IMG submission 202157) | Salt marsh sediment microbial communities from the Plum Island Ecosystem LTER, Massachusetts, United States - WE1603-20 | ecosystem: Environmental > Aquatic > Marine > Intertidal zone >... | reverse complement strand
CAACCTCAATTACGACAAACTTCATCCGGTTGCCGCCGACCTGCTGCCAAAGGTCTGCGCGGCCGTCGGTAAAAATCTGCCTTGGGACAACATCTTCCTGAGCCTGCCGGCCCGGGCTGTTGAAACCGTGCATGCCTTGGCCCTTGCGGCCGATATTCTTGAATCCTACGTGCCACCTTCCCGCTGCCGAATTCCGATAACGCCCCGTGCCGGATATGGCGGCCACGGCACCGAGGCGCCCCGAGGCCTCTGTTGGCATGATTACCGGACGGAAAACGACGGGACCATTTCATTTGCCAGGATCATGCCTCCCACGGCCCAGAACCAAATGTGCATCGAGAAGGACCTTTACGAAATTGCAAAGCAGGTCGTGGACCTGAATGATATGGAGGCCGCCATGCGATGCGAACATCTCATCCGCAACTACGATCCCTGCATCAGTTGTTCGGTCCATTTTTTAAAGTTTGAACGCAGATGGCGCGAAGATCCAAACGAGTCGCTTTTACAGAGGGTTTAACCATAAAAAAGCCGATCCTGATCGTCACCTGCGGCAATCCGGATGCCGGAGACGACGGTTTCGGACATGCCGTGGCTGAAAGCCTTCGTGCAGATGCATTTCCCGGCGTAACGGTTACGGAGCTGGGAATCCGGCCGACAGACTTGCTGGAAAACGCACAGGGATATGCCGCCCTTATCATCGTGGACGCGGTCTGCTGTCCCGGCGAAAAACCGGGCAGCCTGATTGATGTGGACTGGTTTGATCCGGCGCGTCCTGTCTTAAAGAGCGAAGCGGCATTGAGCACCCACGGCATATCAATCGGCCAGCAACTTGACCTGGGACAATCCCTGGGGATGCTGCCACCTGTTGTCCGGGTGGTAGGGGTCAATATCGTCCAAGTTGAAATCGGATTTCTCATGACGGAAGCAGTGCAAAGATGCATTCCTGATGTAGTAAGGATCATCAGAGAACACGCCATGTGAAGACTGCGGCATAGCAAGGAAAGGAGTTCAAGGCCACCAAGGGCGCCCCGCAGATGATCCTAGAGTTGTCGGCCAATGCCGCGCAGGTCAAGCCCGCCGTCGAGAAAGCCGTCAACGAATTTGCGGCGCGCGCAGCCGCGTCCATGGTGCTGTTGACGTCCGGCCTGTCGGTGATCATAGACGCGATCAAAGAGAGCCGGAAAATCTTCCAGCGGATGAACAGCTATGCCATATACCGCATCGCCGAGACGCTGCGCGTTCTGCTGTTCATGACGCTGGCGATCCTGATCTTCAATTTTTATCCATTGACGGCGGTGATGATCGTGATGCTGGCGTTGTTCAACGACGGCGCGATCCTGTCCATTGCCTATGACAACGTTCACTACAAGGACAAGCCCGAGGCCTGGAACATGCACATGGTGCTGGGGATCGCCACGGTGCTTGGCGTCATTGGACCCGTGGCTGCGTTTGGCCTGTTTTACCTCGGCGAGCGTGTCTATCACCTCGACCGTGCGCACATCCAAACGCTGATGTACCTGATGCTGTCCGTGGCCGGACATCTGACGATATTTCTCGCGCGCACGCGCGGCCCGTTCTGGTCCATACGCCCAGCATGGATTTTATGGGTCGCCGTGTCCGGCACGCAAATCGTGGCGACGTTGATAGCGGTTTATGGGCTGTTTATGACCCCCCTCGGCTGGGGTTGGGCCCTGTTCGTTTGGGGCTATGCGTTGGTGTGGTTCCTCGTGAGTGATCGCGTGAAACTGCTGGCGTATCGGGTGTTCGATCCGACTGCCGCGCCTCTATTGAATAAAAACCTGTCGATGTAACGCCGCGGATCGCCAAACAAGCCTATGAAATTTGCGAGCAGCGAGGCCACCAAGACGGCAAAACAGTTCAGGACTGGGAGAAGTCGGAGCAGGAGACCCGGAAAGATGAGGCCCCCAAATGAAGCGGAAGCAACAGCCGGCAGTCGTTTTCGCTAAGTTGCAAGAACATCTGCCAATCGGAGAAGAACATCATGACCGTTAATAATCCTAGCCATGACGCCCATTGCCAGATCTGCGGCGGGAAGGCCTCCGACCTGGAGCTTTTACCTGCCGTTCTTGTAAGGCCCGTTATTGCAGGCTTAATTGCTAAAGCCAATCCGAAGTGGTCGGTTGATGGATATATCTGTGTCGATGATCTGAACAGGTTCAGGTCCGATTACATCCGTTCCCTTCTCGAAATGGAAAGAGGCGAACTGTCGGACCTGGACAGGGAAGTGGTCGAAAGCCTCCAAAAGCATGAAATCCTTTCCTCCAATACCGACCAGGATTACGAGTCTGTATTGACGTTCGGAGAAAAGCTCTCGGACAGGATAGCCGCATTTGGGGGCAGTTGGAGATTCATCAGCATATTTGCCTGCATTCTGTTTGTGTGGTTGTTGATCAATTCAATCGTCCTGCTATTCAAACCGTTTGATCCCTATCCTTACATCTTGTTAAATCTGATTCTGTCCTGCCTCGCTGCTATTCAGGCCCCCGTCATTATGATGAGTCAGAACCGGCAGGAGTCAAAGGACCGTCTTCGCGCATCCCATGACTATCAGATCAATCTCAAGGCGGAACTTGAAATCCGGAATCTGCACCAGAAGATCGATCACCTGCTGTCCCGCCAGTGGGAACGTCTCGTGGAAATTCAGGGAATACAACTTGAAGTTTTAGAAGAGATACGCATCAAATCCTCGCAAACGGGCTCTTTTAAATAGATGGAGTCATGACCCAATTTGGATCACCCCCGGATATGAAAACAACGTCATTCCGGGTATGACCGGGAATCCGGGAATTTCGTTCAGAAATACTGAAATCCCGCGGGAATGACGTAGATACGATATCGCAAGCATTTTTATGGGGAAGCTGCACCTGCAATGGTTTTCCAATGACGAAATATACCGGTAGTACAAATTCATAACGCTTTGTTCGGTAACCGCATATGTTTACACCCTCGCTGCCCCTATACATCGCCCCATCAGCGATTATACACCACGGATCATCCCTTTCCTCGAGGAAGCGGCAGTGCCCCTTGAAGCTCACCACATCTTGTGGTATAAATGATGGAGTCAGTTCGTGAAGCTCGGATACTTCAGGAAAGAATGAAAATTCGCCATGGAACACGTCCTATTGTCCAGGATTCAATTTGCGTTTACGGCCATGTTTCACATCCTCTGGCCCGTGCTCACCATCGGGTTGAGCCTGTTTCTTGTGCTTGTGGAGGCCCTGTGGCTCAAAACAAAGAATGAGATCTACTACCGTCACGCTCGATTTTGGGGCAGGCTGTTCATCCTCAATTTCGCGGTAGGGGTGGTGACCGGAATTCCAATGGAATTTCAGTTCGGCACCAACTGGGGTCTTTTTTCCCAGGCAGGCGGGGACATCTTCGGGCATCTGCTGGGTTTCGAGGCGACCATGGCCTTCATGCTGGAAGCGGCCTTCTTAGGGATCATGATCTGGGGCTGGAAGAGGGTGTCCCCCGCCATGCACCTCTTTGCTACGGGCATGGTTGCCTTGGGTTCTTCCCTGTCGGCTTTCTGGATCATGAGCGCCAATGCCTGGATGCAGACGCCTGCCGGTGGCGTCTTTGAGAACGGCCGGTAGCTGGTGACCGACAATCTTGCCGTCATCTTTAATCCCGATATGCCCTGGGCGGTTTCCCACATGTGGTTTGCCTGTCTGGAAATCAGCACATTCGTGATCGGCGGTATCAGCGCGTGGCATCTTTTGAAGAATCGTCATGTAGATTTTTTTCTCAAGTCCTTCAAAATCGTCATCATCGGTGCGGTTCTGATTACGCCGCTCCAGATATACTTAGGCGATGGGTCGGGAAGAGAAGTGGCCGAAACCCAGCCCACCAAACTGGCCGCCATGGAGGCGCACTGGGAGACCAATCCTCCCGGAAAAGGGGCTTCGTGGAATTTTCTGGTATGGCCGGATAAATCTCGGCAGGAGAATACGTGGGCCATCAGCATCCCCTATGGCCTCAGCATGATTACGACACATTCCCTCACCGGAGAGGTAAAAGGATTGCGTGACTTCCCGGTAAAGGACCAACCCCCGATCTGGTTGCCCTTCTACGCCTTTCGTGTGATGATCGGTCTGGGGTTTCTGTTCTTCCTTTTAATGCTGTGGACGGTATGGGTGTGGCGAAAAGGCGGGTTGCGACCGGACTTTGTCTTTCGCCAAAGGAAATTGTTGTGGGCCTGGATGGCGGCGCTCCCCCTCAGTTACGTGGCCATGGAATCGGGCTGGGTAACACGCGAGGTCGGTCGGCAGCCGTGGATCATTTACGCCGTGCTGAGGACCCAGGAGGCGGGCAGTCCCCTGCCGGCCTACCCGGTAGCGGGTTCGCTCCTGATCCTCGCAGGAATCTATACGGGTCTCTTTTGCTTTTTTCTGCTCTTTGCCGGGTACGTCGTCTACAAGGGGCCAGAGGAGAAAGCGGCGGCAGGGAACCGGGAAATTGCTGGGACACTTGGACAAAGGGGGACATAAGATGGAATTCTCCCTTGCAAACATCTGGCTGCTCATCATCGGTTTTTTTCTCCTTTACTATGCCGTCACGGACGGGTTCGGACTGGGTGTGGGAATTCTCTGCCTGTTTTCCGGAAAGAGCAAAGACCGCCAACAGATGTTTCAGAGCCTGACATATATCTGGCACACCAACCAGACCTGGCTGGTCATTGTGGGAGGTATTTTGTTCGGCGCCTTCCCCATGTTTTACAGTATCCTTTTCTCCGCCCTCTACATCCCGGCCATCCTCATGCTCGTGGGCCTGATCTTCAGGGGGATTGCCTTTGAGTTCAGCGAGCATTCCAGAAGCAAACGGTTCTGGAACTTGAATTTCGGGCTGGGGAGTCTGATGGCCACACTGGCTCAGGGGTTTATTCTGGGAGGGCTTCTCAGCGGCATCAGCGTCAAAGATGGACGCTTTGCCGGAGGCGTGTGGGACTGGGCCACTCCTTTCACTTTTCTCCTGACTCTGGGCGTTGTCATCGGATACCTGATGTTAGGCGCCAATTATCTGATTCTCAAGACGGAAGGGGATCTGCAGCGGCGGAGCTTTCGTCTGTCCTTCATCTTTACCATGTGCACGCTTATTCTCTTCGGGGCAGTCTATCTCCGGATCAGTCTGGCATACCCTCAAACCGGGCACAAGTGGATCTCCACGCCGGATCTGTATTATTTGCTTGCCGTGATCCTGTCCGCGGTTTTCGGGTTTTTCATGATTTTCAGGAGTCTCCACAAGAAACTTGATGGCGCACCGCTTCTTTGGAATGCCATTACCGTTACCCTGGGGTTCCTGGGACTGTCACTGTGCCTCTATCCCAACATGATTCCCCATGTGGTCGCCCCGGTGACCGTTCAAACGGCGGCTGTTTCACCTCAAACCCTGACGTTCATGCTGGTCGTCATGGGCCTTTTGCTTCCCGTCATCATCTTTTACACCACTTACACCTATCGGGTGTTTCGCGGTAAAGTAACAGCTCAAGAGTGAGGAAGCGCTTCGAGGTAATGGCGTCAACTGATGCAACGTCTGACCCCATTGTCCTGCTGCCGTTCCGACGCAGCATATCATTCAAGAAAGTAGACGCCATAGGGTTCAACGCTGCCGTCAAAGAGACTCTTTTCGATGCGGTCGAATTTTCCTTTGTATTGAGGGAGCGCAACAATATCTTCACTAACGTTTATCACGGCAAGCATGTCGCTTTTTTGCTGCCGCCTGTTCATGATAAAGAGCCGCTCATCCGAACTCAGGACGTCCCGGTCAACGGAATGGTGAAATGCTCGGATCTCTTTGCGCACGTTAAGAAGGGCAATGAATTTTGTCAGTACCTGATACGTCTGGGATTCAGTATTTGAGAGATCACGGCAAAGGGTTTTGAAGAAAAGTCTTTCCCGGTTGATCATCCTTTTTATGCCGCTCTCTTTCACGCCCTTCAGATTGTTTCTGGAACCTAAGAGACAATGGATATAGATGCCGGGGATCCCTTTGTCCGAAAGGGCAATGGCGCAGGCAGCCATGTAACGTTTGACATCTTTTTCCATATCCGGTCGGTTCGGGTCGTTGATGGCATCATAGGCGGTTGTGTTCAGCTCATAGGGGGTGGGTTCATGCTCCGTGGTTTTATAGGATATCCCCCCGCCGTGTGCTTGAATCGTTTCAAGGAGCGCCTGGAAACGGGAATGGGGTAAAATATCCCTTGCGCTTAATAAACCGATGCCGTCGTGGGATGACAGGAAGTTCATAAACGGCAAGTCTTGACGGATTCGAGCTGTTTCCTCTTGAAGGATTGATGCATCTCCCTGGGCAAAACCGTCGATTACCAAGGGTGGCAGGGCAAAATGATAGGCCACATTCGCTTCGTGCCTCGCCTCGATATAGGAGACATTATCCTTATAGGGAAAATTGACCTCCGTTACGATAATGGCATAGGGAGCCACAAATTCCGCAACAGTTCTCAGAAATTTTACGATCTCATGTGTCTGGGGGAGATTGACACAATCGCTTCCCAATTCTTTCCACACATATGCGATGGCGTCCAGGCGGATAAATTCAATTCCCCGGGAAAGATATTGCATGAAGACGTCAAGGATCTCCAGCAACACCTGTGGATTGTGAAAATTGAGGTCTATCTGGTCCTCGCTGAAAGTGGTCCAAACAAATCTTCCGCCCATGGCCGTGTCAAATTGTGTCAGCAGGGGATGCGCGCGGGGTCGGAAAACCTTTGATACGTCAACGGCTTCGTGAAAGCTCAGGAAATAGTCGCGATACCGCTCATCACCGCGGAGGAAGCTCTGAAACCAGTCTGATCGGCTTGAAACATGGTTCAGGACCAAATCGGCCATCAGACGGTACTCTTTTCCGATGGCCAGTATATCATTCCAGTCGCCGAATTCCGGATCCACACGGCCATATTCGATGACGGAAAACCCGCCGTCTGAACTGCTTTCGAAAAAAGGGAGAAGATGCACGGTGCTGACGGCGGACTTCACATGGCTTTTTAAAAATCTGTGAAGGGTTTGAAGCGGCTTTTCCCCTGTCTCACGAAGACTGTCCGGATAGGTGATCAGGATGGCGTCGTCTTCGCCGAGCACAATCTGGTCACCGTATTGTCTTCTTTTTTCAATAATTAATTTTTCGGACTGATAGGTCTCGACGATTCCGGTGATGCGTTTAAGGATTTCATTTGGGTCTTCTTCGGGATAGAGTTCCTTCAGGATGCCTCTCATTTGCTTCTGAAACATACTTTGGTTCATTAAAATATTCTCCATGAAATTGCCGTGAATCAAACCTGGAAGCCAAAAGCATGTCCGGCGTGACCTTAGCTGTGAAATCGATGGACATCATCGCGCACAGGATGGTGACGGTCAGGATGGAGCCCATAAATAATTTTCTGGCCCAGATGCGATTATCCGTTCTTCCGAAACCCCGCCAGGCTGTATGCAGCCAGAACAGGTTTACGGAAATGGCCACGGCCAGAAACCCGTAACCGGTGTAGCCGCCGAATGTCAGCATCAAAGTGGCGGCGATAAAGGCCAGCATATAGCCGATCACATGCTTTCGGGTTGACGGGATGCCCTTTTTGATCGGAAGTATGGGAATATTTGCGGCTGCGTAATCTTTATATCGGAAAACGGCGATGGCGTAACAATGGGGCATCTGCCATAAACCGAAGATGAGCAGCAGGATCAGCGCCCCCATGTCAAATCGATTGCTGACTGCGCAATATCCCGCGAGGGGCGGTGCAGCTCCCGCGAGACTGCCGATTAGGGTGCTTTGGACGGAACGGGGTTTCAGGTAGAGGCTGTACAAAACCACATAGACGATGAACCCGGCCAGCACAATGATGCCACATAACGGCTTTGTGGTGCTAAAGAGCAGCGTCATGCCCGCAATTCCCAGCAATGTCCCATAAAGAAGGGCGGCTCCCGGCGAGATGAGCCCTTGGGCGAGGGCCCGATGTTTTGTTCGGGCCATTTCTTTATCCATGTTTCGGTCGATGCAGTTGTTGAAGACGCATCCGGAAGCGATCACCAGGGAAAGGCCCATGGTCATCGAAAGCAGAAGGGCCGTATCGACGCGCCCCTTGGAAGCCAGCATAAACCCGGCTGCCGCAGTGATCAGGTTTCCGAAGATGATCCCCGGTTTGGTAACGAGCAGATAGGTTTTAATGGTTTCGAGCATGATTACATCATACGGTAATTCAGGTTCAACATGATCCAGATGCTTCCTCCCACAAAGATGAACATGATCAGCAGAGTGAATAACAGGGCCAGCACGTTCCAGCGAGCGGATGATGAGCCGTCCAGGTGCAGGAAATAATGCAGGTGCACCAGCATTTGGACGACGGCTGCACCCAAGAGGCCGAAAAGGATTGCCGACCGGGGCAGACCGCCATTCATCACTAGGGCAAACGCAATGACGGTTAAAATAATGGAGAGGATGAACCCGACGGCGTAGGCATTGAAGCTGCCCCTCCCGGCTCCGGTACTGTCGATTTGTGGTTGATCCATTTACATGACCCCCATCAGATAGACAAAGGTAAATATGCCAATCCAAATAATATCCAGAAAGTGCCAGAACATGGAAAAACGCACCAACCGGGATCGAACGGGCATGGTCAATCCTTTGATGGCGGCCTGACCCATCATGGTTGCCATCCAGATCAGGCCGAACGTCACATGCACCCCGTGGGTGCCCACAAGGGTGAAAAAGGCAGAGAGAAAAGCGCTTTTCTCAGGCCCGTGGCCGTTTTGGATCATTTGATAAAACTCTTTGATCTCCATGGCGATAAATCCCAGGCCCAGAAAAAATGTGATGGCAAGCCATAAGAGGACTTGAGCCTTCCTCCCTTTTTGCAGGGTCAGCATGGCCAGACCGCAGGTTGCGCTGCTGAACAACAGGACCATGGTTTCCCCGAAGGTATAGGGCAGGTTGAACAGATCCTTTCCTGTAGGCCCGGCGGCATAATTGTGAGCCAGAACCGCATGGCTTGCGAAAATGGCCGAAAACAGGACCAGGTCGGTCATCAGGTAAATCCAGAATCCGAATGCCTGGATTTCGATGGTTTTCGAGTGTTCAGTTCCTTCTGAATAAATGGTGTCGATGGTCGAAACATCCGTTGCCATTGTTTACACCCCTTCCGCCGCCCGGTTTGCCGCGGCCGATGCCAGCAGACGATAGCGCTCATTCTCGATTTTTTCCACTTCACCGGCGGATATCACATACTCCGTGTTGTCATCACAGGCGCGGTTGATGACCATGAAAACGATGCCCAGGGCACTGAGGACGGCGAGCCACCAGATGTACCAGACCATGGAAAATCCGAAAAGAAAGGTGAATCCCCCGGTCAACAGGCCTTTGGCCGTGCTTTTGGGCATTCTAATATCGTGGTATTTCGTCGGCTGTTGGTATGCAACGTCTCTTTCCTTCATGTCCCAAAAGGCGTCGACATCCTGAACAACAGGGATTACCGCGAAGTTATAGACGGCTGGTGGAGAAGCGGTCGCCCATTCCAGGGTCCTTCCGTCCCAGGGGTCACCGGTCATGTCGCGACGGGCATGACGTTCCCGGATGCTCACGAACAATTGCATCATCAGGCAGAGGATCCCTACCGAGATCACGGCCGTTCCCACGGCGGCGACGATCAGATAGGGGTGCCAGGCCGGATTTTCGTAATGCTGCATGCGGCGGGGCATTCCCATAAACCCCAGTATATAGAGCGGGATGAACGCCAGGTAGAAGCCGATGAGCCAGCACCAGAACGCCCGTTTGCCCCATTTCTCGCTCAAGGGAAAACCGAAGGCCTTTGGGAACCAATAGGCATAGCCCGCGAAAAACCCGAACAACGTCCCGGGGATCAGCATGTTGTGAAAGTGCGCGATTAAAAACAGGCTGTTGTGAAGCACAAAGTCCGCGGGCGGTACGGACAGCAGCACGCCTGCCATGCCGCCAAGGGCAAAGGTCGAGATGAATGCCAGGGTCCAGTACATGGGGGTGGTAAATCTGATGCGACCCCGATACATGGTGAAAAGCCAGTTGAAGATCTTCACCCCGGTGGGGACCGCGATCAACATGGTGGAAATGCCGAAGGCAATGTTCACGTTGGGACCGGCCCCCATGGTAAAGAAATGGTGCAACCAGACGCAGAAGGAAAGCACCATGATCGCCACTGTGGCATAGACCAGGGATGTATAGCCGAACAGCCGTTTTCGGGAGAAGGTGGCCACCACTTCGGAGAAGATGCCGAAGGCCGGTAGAATCACGATATAGACTTCCGGATGTCCCCAGATCCAAAACAGGTTGGTGTACATCATCATGTTGCCGCCCAGACCGTTGGTGAAAAAATGCATTCCCAGGTAGCGGTCCAAGGTGATGAGCAGGAGGGCCACTGTCAGCACCGGAAAGGCGAAGATCATGAGCACGTTGGTGACGAGGGTGGTCCACACAAACATGGGCATTCGCATGAGTTTCATTCCCGGCGCCCGCATTTTCAGGATGGTCACCAGAAAGTTGATGCCGCTCATGAGTGACGCGGCACCGGCGATCTGAAAGGACCATATCCAGTAATCCACCCCCGTTCCGGGGCTGTATTGGCGCTCGGTCAAAGGCGCATAGCCCGACCAGCCCGCCTTTGAAAACTCGCCGATCCCCAACGATGTCATGACCAGCAAGGCCCCTGCCGCGGTCAGCCAGAGGCTCACCGCGTTCATGAAGGGAAAGGCCACATCCCGGGAGCCGATCTGCTGGGGGACCACGATATTCATCAATCCGGTCAGAAAGGGCATGGCCATGAAAACGATCATGATGGAGCCGTGAGCGCCGAAGATCTGGTTGAAGTGATCCGGCGGCAGATACCCCTGGCTCGCGCCCACTGCAAGGGCCTGTTGGGCCCGCATCATGATGGCATCGGAGAATCCCCGAAGCAGCATGACCAAAGCCAGGATGATATACATGATGCCGATTCTCTTGGGATCGAGACTGGTGAGCCACTCGTTCCAAAGGTACGGCCATTTTCGGAAATAGGTAATGAGGACCAGGATGATGATGCCCAAAAGCATGGCGCCCACCACAGCGCCCATGGTGATGGGATTATGGTACGGTATCGCTTGAAAGGTTAACTTTCCGAACATATTAACTCTCCTCCGAAAGGCTATTTTTCCTTTGTGCGGATCCGTATTTTCCCTTCATGGCAGGGGGCTTCATATTCATGGAATTGTATTTGCCGATGATGTGGCCGAAGAGACCCGGTTTGACGGAAGAAAAGTACGTTACGGGATAACCGATGCTCGGCTTTTGAATTTCCCCATATCGGGCCAGGTCCAGTTTGTTGGAGGATTGTTTGGTTTTTTGCACCCATTCGTCGAATTCCCTCTGGGTAACGGCCATCGCCTTGAAATGCATGTGGGAGAAACCGGCGCCGCTGAATTGTTGGTTTTGGCCACGGTAGATGCCGGGTTCGTCCGCCATGAGGTGCAAACGGGTCTGCATGCCCGCCATAGCATAAATCTGGCTGCCCAGCTGCGGGATGAAAAAAGAAGTCATTACCGTATCCGATGTGATTCGGAAGCTCAGCGGAACTTTGGCGGGAAAGACGAGTTGATTGACAGCGGCAATATTATGATCAGGGTAGATAAAAAGCCATTTCCAATCCAGGGAAACGGCTTCGATACGAATGGGCTTGACGCTGAAAGCGATGGGTTTATAGGGATTTAAGCGATGCGTTTCAACCCAAACCAGAATCGCCAGGGCCGTTATGATGCCAATGGGGATGAGCCAGATGACCCAGTCGATCCTGGCGGAATAGCTCCATTTGGGGCTGTAGGTGGCTTTGGTGTTGGAGGCGCGGTATTTCCATGGGAACCAGATGGCCATCACAAAAACAGGAATAACAACGATCAACATCAGGGCGATTGCCGTGTAAATGACGAACCTTTCGGCCTCACCGATGGGTCCCTTTGGGTTGAGCACCAGCATTTCGCTGCAGTTCGTCAGGAGAAACGCTGCGCACAACGACGCCAAGCCAAGAAAAACGGTGGTGCTCTTTCTTTTCATGTATCCACCCTGTACGGCATAGGTTTTTTGCGTTAAGAGAGGTCCGATATGAAAGCCTTTCGATACGTATTGTCTATTGTTTGCGTCTTAAGGTAAATGGGGTGAACAGTGTATTCTGACATAAAGAACCGTGTAGGTATCTGGAAATTAGCTTATCTGGTCGTCGGTTTTTCAATGGGAAACGTCAGACTGGCGCCGAACCACCCGATCAGGGTCACTACGAAGAACATGAAAAGGATGAGTAAAAGATAAATGATGCTCTGCCATCTCAGGGATTGAAGAAGGTCCGGGTTTTGCCATCGCCAGAGAAAAAGTATGATCTCGATGGAAAGAAGCAGAAAAGAGAGATATTGTTTCTTTCTTACCGGCCGGACGGGCCTGGCGCCGTAGTTCACCCACCAGGTGAAAAAGCCGGTCAAAATGGCGACGGGGGTAAAGAAAACGGCGGCCCCCAGGCAGTAAAACGCCGTGATGTCAAAGCTCTTCAATCCCGTTATGACATAGAGAAAGGTGAAACCAAGGGCGGCAAAGGTGAAGGCAATGGGAAAATGAATGGTCATGGGGTGCGGGTGTCTTCTGAAAAAGGGCACCCTCTCCAGAATCCGGGAGAGCATTGGCGGCAGTTGACGGTCGGTTTTCTTCTCCTTTTTTACGATCCCCACTTGCGGATATCTCTCGATCACGCTCGGTTCATGGGGTGCCGCCTGAATGTCGGAGGTCAGGTTGTTCCCTGCGTGGTGCCGGTTCATGTGAAGGCCGCCTTTCCAGCGTTTGCTGCCGCTCACATCGTAAACCTTGCCGTTGTAGGCGACATACGCAGGTTTGCCTTCCTTGCCGTCAAATTCCCGCAGTTTTTCAAGCTCGAATTCCTCCATGCAAATGACCTCCGATGGTTTCGTTTGGTTTTCCGAGGGTTATGATCCTTTCGATTCATCCAAAAATTCACAAAAATCCGCCCTTTCAGCCGAACCGCACGTTCGGGCCACGGCCCATTTAAGAGAGACAAGTGCGACAATTTTCGGGAATGCGTTTTTTCTGTGAAATCACAGGCCTGGGCGACGGGCCACCCGAAGGAAAAAATATTTTTTCAGCGCTCATACAGATTGTCAACTTATTTTAGACTTTCAAAAAATTCCTTATGGTGGTATAATAATATATTCTAACACAATCTTGAGGCAGTTGCTACAACTTTTTGACGGAAACCCATTCGACGCCATTGAACGAAAAGATTATTAAACGGAAATGTCGATTTCTCACACGCTGGAGCTCATTTTTAAGCATGCTGTTCGCTTGTCTCAACAATTAGTTCAAAACACTTGTTCACCAGCAAAGGCAGGCGCGCATCCGGCTACGAGCATTTTTACCTGCATGTGAAGAGAATACTGGAGTTTGCCTATGCGCACACTTGTGCAGCATTTTACCATACGCTACACCTACCCTGTTTTTTTCGAACGGGATGTCTTTCATTCCGGCTGTCAGATCCTTGCTTCCCTGCTCGCTCAAGCGGGGGCAAAACGGCACAAGGTGCTTGCCTTCATCGACTCAGGCGTGATGAACGCCACACCATCCCTTGGCAGAAAATTAACCGCCCATGCCGAAGCTAACCGTGATGTGATTGAGCTTTGTGAGCCGATTCTGACAGTAACCGGTGGAGAAGGCTGCAAGAGCCGGCCTTCCGTTATCGATACGGTGATCGAAGCAATTCGGATCCATCATATTTGTCGGCAGTCCTTCGTACTGGCTATCGGCGGCGGAGCTGTTCTCGACGCGGTGGGCTATGCTGCTGCCAACGCCCATAGAGGCGTCCGACTCATCCGCTTTCCAACCACTGTTCTGGCCCAAAACGATGCAGGAATCGGAGTCAAAAACGGCATCAATGCCATGGGCCGCAAAAATTTCCTGGGGACCTTCGCCCCACCGTATGCCGTCATCAACGACAGTGCCTTTCTCGATACTCTCTACCCCAGAGACCGGCGGTCGGGTATTGCCGAAGCGGTCAAAATGGCGCTGATCAAGGACCGCCCATTTTTCGACTTTCTCTATGCCAGGCGACACGATCTGGCTCTATTTGAGCGGCATGCCGAGGCTGAGATGATCTATCGTTGCGCTGCCCTGCATATGGATCATATTGCTAGCGCCGGAGACCCGTTTGAAATGGGCTCAGCCCGGCCCCTCGATTTCGGACACTGGTCGGCCCATAAACTGGAGGAGATGACCGGCGGACGTCTCTGCCACGGAGAGGCCGTGGCCATCGGCATGGCCCTGGATTCTCTCTATTCCTGGCACGTTGGACTGATCACAAAAAACGAGTTGCAGCAGATTTTCAGTCTGCTGGAAGACCTGGCGCTGCCTCTGTACCACCCGGCACTCACAAGGCTCGACATTCCGGTTGCCCTGGTCGAATTCCAGGAACACCTCGGAGGGGAACTCTGCATTACCCTATTGAGCTCGATCGGCTGCAGAAAGGAAGTACAGTGGATCGATACAGAGCTGATGATGCTTTGTATTGACGAACTGGAACGACAATTCGGCACAAGAAGACGATCCCCCGCTCAACAGGGCCGCAACCGTGTCGGATGATAGGAGCGCAATTGATGGTGACAACTTCATACTGCACCAACATTCATCCTGGGGAGACCTGGCAGGAGATTTATTTAGCAGTCCGCCGCCATGTCCCGCCTGTCAAACAGCGAGTCTCCCCCGATGCGCCGTTTTCGTTGGGACTGCGCATTTCTGGAAGAGCAGCCGAAGAGATGAACGCACGTGATGCTGATGACTTTTATGGCTGGTGCCGGGACAACAACGTCTATGTGGCCACCATTAACGCATTCCCCTATGGAACCTTCCACAATACGCCGGTCAAGGAATCCGTCTATTTCCCGGACTGGCGTTATCCGCAACGTCTCACCTACACCAAAAAGGTCGCCGCACTGCTGGCCGAGTGGCTACCCGACGGAATGACCGGTTCGATTTCCACGGTGCCGGCCGGCTTTCGTACAAGCCTCAGCGAAAAGGACTTTCCTGAGATTAAAAAAAATCTCGTGGCTGCGCTTGATTATCTGGAGGAGCTACGCCAAAAAAGCGGCAAAGAGATCCTTCTCTCCCTGGAACCGGAACCGGCCTGCCTGCTGGAAACGACCGCTGATATGGTCGCCTTTTTCAGCCGACTGGCGTTGTCCCCGAGCCACCGTTCACTTCTGGCGGTCTGCTACGACTGTTGTCACCAGGCGCTTCAGTATGAAGACCCTGCCGAATCGCTACATCAGTTTGCCGCCCACGAGATCAGGATTGGTCACGTCCAGGTCTCTTCTGCGCTTAGCCTACGGCATCCTGATATTGGCCGGCTCGAACAATTTTGCGAATCATGTTATCTGCATCAGACGGTAGGCAGAACGGAGGCGGGACAGTTGCTGCGCTTTGCCGATCTTGATCAGGCCATCGCGGCCGCCCCGGACAACGTGGAAGAGTGGCGGGTTCATTTTCATGTTCCAGTGTTTCTCGAGGCCACGGCGGAGTGCTCTACCACCCGCTTTTTCCTCGAGCGGATTCTGCCCCTTTTTCCCGGCGAAATTCCAATGGAAGTGGAAACCTATACCTGGACGGTGCTGCCCGTTGAGCTTCGCTGTGAAACGGTCGTTGATTCCATTTCTCGAGAAATCGAATGGGTTGAGTACGCTAGGAAACGCCCAATGAAAGATAACGTCGCCAAAGAATAGTCCGGAAAATGCTCACAAGCAAGAAAACGCTCACCGTCAGGGTGGTCAGGACGATGAAGGATGCTAGTTTGCCATCTGCACCATGCTTTCAATAATCTTCAGTAGAGGAGAAGAGGCCACTCCCGCCCACAGTAGAAA
>Ga0307424_1000889_pt1 | contig 15939 bp, 11 predicted proteins | sample SalMarWE160320MG_FD_202157 | JGI IMG/M metagenome (GOLD analysis project Ga0307424, IMG submission 202157) | Salt marsh sediment microbial communities from the Plum Island Ecosystem LTER, Massachusetts, United States - WE1603-20 | ecosystem: Environmental > Aquatic > Marine > Intertidal zone >... | reverse complement strand
GGAGGAGCACCGACTGGTCCAGGACCGGCACCGTGTAGTAGTCCACCTCCCGCCGCTCGACGAAGGCGGTCTTGCCTTCGAGATCCAGCCGGCGGACCACGTAGGTTTCGCCTTCGTGCAGGTAGACCGCCTCCGGGTAGAGAAGTTCCAGGGCGCTGATCGCGTCCACGTTCCCCAGCACCGCGGCCTCCCCGCGGCCGGGCGCGGCGAAGTCCGGCCCGGTCTCCGGCCGGTACGCCGAACCCCGGCCCGCCTCCGGAACCACGGCCACGATGGTGTAGGTGTCCTGGGACATGTGGCGCAGGTTCACCCTCCGGGCCGGGAAGGCGGGGGTGGCCCAGTAGCTCTTTTCGTCGATGCGCCGGGTGAGGCCGCTCGCCTCCAGGAGCCGGACCAGGTCCCCGGCCCGCTCGCCGAACCGCGCGGGGTCGTCCTCCCCCAGGGGGAGTTCGAAGGCCGCGCACTGGAGATGATTGGCCAGGATGTACGGGTTCCCCGGGTCCAGCACCGCCCGCTCCGGGGTGCGGGAGAGGAGATAGTCCGGATGGCGGACCAGGTACTGGTCCACGGGATCGTTGTAGGCGATGAACACGGCCAGGGCATCTTCGTTCCCACGCCCGGCCCGCCCCAGCTCCTGCCACAGGGAGGCGATGGTCGAGGGGAAGCCGACCACCAGGGCCGCGTCCAGTCCCCCCACGTCGATCCCCAGCTCCAGGGCGTTGGTGGAGGAGACGGCCAGAAGCCGGCCCGAGAAGAGCGCGCGCTCGATCTCCCGGCGCTCGCGAGGCAGGTAGCCCCCGCGGTAGGCGCGGACCAGGCCGGCCAGATCCGGGTTCCCGCGGGTGAGCGCCTCCTGGGTGTAGCGGTAGATGAGTTCCGCCACCACCCGGGAGCGCGAGAAGCAGATGGAGGGGACGCGTTCCTTCACGAGTTCGGTCAGCAGCCGGTGCGCCTCCACGTTGGAACTCACGCGGTGCATGGGATCCCCGTCCGCGGCCGGCGGGTTCCAGAGGACGAACCGCTTAGCTCCCCTGGGCGCGCCGTCGTCGTCGATCAGGGTCACCGCGTCCCCGACGAGCGCCTCCGCGTGCTCGGCGGGATTGGCGATGGTGGCGGAGCAGAGGATGAAGACGGGGTCGGAGCCGTAGTGCCGGCAGATCCGGCGCAGGCGGCGGACGACGTTGGCCACGTTGGAGCCGAAGATCCCGCGATAGGCGTGGATCTCGTCCAGGACCACGAAGTCCAGGTTGGCCAGGGCCCGCGCCCACTTGGCGTGGTAGGGCAGGATGCCGGCGTGAAGCATGTCGGGGTTGGTGAGGATGACGTTCCCCGCGTCGCGGAGCTTGCGGCGCGAGGCGGGCGGCGTGTCCCCGTCGTAGGTGCCGGTGCGGAGCACCTCGCGGACGCCCGGGGAGAGCTCGGCCAGGCGGTGGAGCCCGCGGAGCTGGTCCTGGGCCAGGGCCTTGGTGGGATAGAGCCAGAAGGCGGCGCGGGCGGGCGCCTCCAGGAGCCGCTCCAGGACGGGCAAGGCGTAGGCCAGGGTCTTCCCCGAGGCGGTCCCGGTGACCAGGGCGGCGTGGCGTCCGGCCCGCACCGCCTCCATGCACGCAACCTGGTGCGTGTAGAGATCGGTGATCTCCAGGCCGCCGAGCGCGGTCAGGAGCGGCGGCGGGAGGGGGTTCGCCAACTTGCCGTAGCGCGCGGGCCGGGCGGGAAGGTCTTCGACGTGGACGATCTGCCCGGCGTAATCCGGTGCGGCCTGCAGCTTGGCGAGGAAACGATCGGTATCCATGGGCTCCCCCTCCGCGCGCGGTTGGGCCCGGCGCGCGGGACGGGGGGAAGCCGGGAAGGGGACGGGGACCGGAACCATACGCCGGGGAGGGGCGGACGGCAAGAGGGCGGCCGGGAACGGCCGGTGCGGTTGCCCCAGCGGGCCTCCATCCGCGGCACGGGGCGAGAACGGGGCCTCTGGCCTAGCTGAACGGCGAGGGGTCGCCCTTCCCCCGCCGGATCACCCGCGGCTCGTCCTCGGTCAGGTCCACGATGGTGGTCGGTTCGGCGCTGCAGAACCCGCCGTCGATCACCGCGTCGAGCTGGTGGCCGAAGCGCTCCTGGATCTCCTGGGGATCGGTGAGGGCCATGGTCTCCCCGGGGGGAATGAGCGACGACGTCATCATGGGCGCGTCCAGTTCCTCCAACAACGCCAGGGCGATGGGGTGGTCGGGAACGCGCATGCCGATCACCCGGCGCTTGTCCATGAGGCGGCGGGGCACCTCGCGGCTGGCCGGAAGAAGGAACGCGTAGGGTCCCGGGGTGCAGGCGCGGAGCAGCCGGTACATCGGGGTGTCCACCACCGCGTAGTGGGTGGACTCGGAGAGGTCGCGGCAGATGAGGGTGAAGGGGTGGTCGAGCTTGAGGTCGCGGATCCGGCAGATCCGCTCCAGCCCCGCCTTGTTCCCCGCCCCCGCTCCCAGGGCGTAGCAGGAATCGGTGGGATAGGCGATCACCCCGCCGCCGCGCACGATCTCCGCCGCCTGGCGGATGAGCCGCGGCTGGGGGTTCTTGGGGTGGATCCGGAGATACTCGCTCATGAACCGGTACTCTACCCCGTTTCCCGGAAAGGGGGTAGACGCCCGGTCCCGGGCCGGGCGGAGGCCTCTACTCCCACTCGATGGTGGCCGGCGGCTTGGTGGTCACGTCGATGGCCACCGCCCCCACCGCATCGAACTCCAGGAGCGCTTCGGTGATCTCGGCCGCGCACTCCTTGCCGATCCAGGCCGGGCGCGCGGTCATGGCCCGCTCCGAGTGCACCGGGCGGACCACCACCAGCTCCCGCCCCCGCCCATCCAGACGGAGCGGCACCAGCACCGTCGGGCACTGCCACACCGTCTTCATGAGCCCGTGGCGCTCCAGGGCCCGCATCACGACGTCGTCGAGTTCGCGCAGGAGGTCCAGCCGCTCGCGAGTCACCGTGGCCGCCAGCAACTCCACCTCGCGCGGGCGGCGGTCGCTGAGTTCGTAGAGGCAGCGGTTCAGGCCCGGCACCTCCTTGGTCAGGGAGGTGGCCAGGGCGGTGAGCCGCTCCCAGCCCGGATCGTCCCCGCTGAGCAGCACCGGGTGCTCGTAGCTCCGGAGATCGGCCTTCACCCCCACCGACCGCACGGGGAGCGGCAGGCCGCGGAGTCCGCTCCCGGCCAGCACCCCCTCCACCTCGCGGCGGAGGCGGGCCTCGTCGAAGTCCTCGGGGACGGCCCCGGCGGCGGCCACCCGGATGCCCAGCCCGGGTCCGGGAAAGGGGTGCCGGTCCACGCTGGCCGGGTCCAGGCCCAGGGCGCGGCCGAGTTCGCGGACCTCGGTCTTGTAGAGGTCGGCCAGCGGCTCCACCACCTTCCCCTGCCGGATCATTTCCTGGATCAGGGGTACGCGGTTGTGGTGGGTCTTGATCACGTCGGAGCGCTTGGTGCCCCCGGTCTCGATGGTGTCGGGATAGATCGTGCCCTGGCCCAGGAGGGCGTGCTCCAGGTCCAGCTTCCGCGCCTCGCGCTCGAACACGGCGATGAAGGTGTCGCCGATCGCCTTCCGCTTGGCCTCGGGATCGGTCAGCCCCCCGAGCGCTCCCAGGAAGTCCGCCGAGGCGTCCACCACGTGCAGGCTCTTTCCCAGCCCCGCCTCGGCCAGCTTGGCCGCCACCCGCGCCGTCTCGTCCTTCCGCATGAGCCCGTTATCGATGTGGAGGAGCTTGAGGCGGTCCGCCCCCAGGGCGCGCTGGAAGAGCAACGCGGCCACGGTCGAGTCCACCCCTCCCGAGGCCAGGAGCAGGACGTGCCGGTCCCCCACCTCCTTCCGAACGGCGGCCGCGCGTTCCTCCACCTGGTCCCCCACCGACCAGTCGGCCCGGGCGCCGCAGACCTCCAGCACGAAGTTCCGGATCATGCGAAGACCCCCGGGGGTGTCGTCCACCTCGGGATGGAACTGGAGGCCGTACTGGCGCCGCTCCTCGCAGGCGATGGCCGCGTAGCGGTGGTCGTGGGCGCGGTCGGACCCGCTTGTGGAATAGCCGAGTTCCGTGAACCCCTCGGGGAGGCGGGTCACCGTGTCCCCATGGCTCATCCACACCGTCTCTTCCCGGGACAGGCCGGCCATGAGGGGCGAGTCGGCGGTAAGGTGCAGCGTGGCCGCGCCGTACTCGCGCTTGGTGTGCTCCACCCGGCCTCCGGCGTACTTGGCGATCTCCTGGTGGCCGAAGCAGAAGCCCAGGACCGGGATACCCAGGGCCAGGACGTCCCGACTCCATCCGTTGTCCTCGTCGTGGGCGCTGAGGGCGGGGCTCCCGGAGAGGATGATCCCTCTCGCATCCCGGAAACTCTCCACCGGATCCTCGGGGTCGCGGATCTCCGCGTAGACCCCCAGGGACCGGATCTTGGTGGCGATGAGGTGGACGTACTGCCCGCCGAAGTCGAGCACGGCGATGGTGTCGTGTTTCATGGGCGGGGAGTATACGGAGCCCGGTCCGGGCTGGCCAGAGGGCGGCCCTCCACTCCAGGCGCCCGGCTAGCGGGCCAGGATCACCTTCTTGGCCGCAACCCGCTTCCCGCACCGGAGTCGTGCCACGTACACGCCCCCGAGGGCGCGCTTGCGGGCGTCGTCCCGGCCGTCCCAGGTCAGGAGGTAGACTCCGGCGGCCAGTTGCCGCCGGAAGAGAACGCGAACCTGACGCCCCTGCAGGTCGTAGAGAGAGAGGCTCACCGCTGCGGTCTCGATCAGGCGGAAGTCGAGATCGGTGGCGCTCATCACCGCCCCGATCGGCCGGATCAGGAACCCGAACCGGCCGGACCCGGCGCAGGCCGCCCCCCCCGGGTGGGTTCCGGCCGGGGACCCGGACGGCGCTGAGACTCCCGCAGGCACGGCCAGGCACAGGGAACCGAGGGCCGTGGCCAGGGTCAGGATGGACTTCGGGTCGAAGGATCCACACATACGTTCATGGTTGGACGGCAGAACCCGCGCTTTTGCCCCGAGCCCGGACCGGGATAGGATGGGAATCCGGCGGCGCCCCGGCGCCGGGCATCCGCCGGAGCGCAGAAGGAGGTTCGCGTGTTGACCGTCTACAGTCCCCAACACCGCCTGCGGGACGCCCGCACCGAGCTCTCCGACGGCCGGCTGATTCCCCCCTTCGAGCGCCCGGAACGGGCGGAGCGGGTGCTGGCCCGGGTGCGGGAGAGCGGTCTGGGGCCGGTGGAACCGCCGCGCGCCTTCGGCCTGAACCCGCTCCGCAGGATCCACGACCCCGCCTTCCTGGATTTCCTGGAGCACGCCTGGAGCGAGTGGACGGCGGCGGGGTTCCCGGGGGAGGCGATCCCCTCCATCTGGCCCGCCCGGGAGACGGTGACGCGCCCGCCCCGGAACATCACGGCCAAGCTCGGCACCTACGCCCTGGCCGCCGAGACCTCGATCACCGCCGGCACCTGGGAGGCGGCCCGGGCCGCGGCCGACGTCGCACTCACCGCGGGGGCCGCGGTGGCGGAAGGCGCCCCGGCCGCCTTCGCCCTCTGCCGCCCGCCGGGCCACCACGCGGCCCGCGACCTCTACGGCGGCTACTGCTTCCTCAACAACGCGGCCCTGACCGCCCAGGCCTTCCTGGACGGCGGCGCCGGACGGGTGGCCGTCCTGGACGTCGACTTCCATCACGGGAACGGGACCCAGTCCATCTTCTACGGCCGTGCCGACGTGCTCTTCCTCTCCCTGCACGGGGATCCCGACCTGGCCTTCCCCTTCTTCTGGGGACGGAGAGAGGAGACGGGGGCGGGCCCGGGCGAAGGGGCGACCGGGAACTATCCCCTCCCTCCCGGCACCGCCTACGACCGGTGGGGCGAGGCGCTGGAGGACGCCTGCCGGCGGATCGCCGCCTTCGCCCCGGACGCCCTGGTGGTCTCCCTGGGGGTGGACGCCTACAAGGACGACCCGATCTCGTTCTTCGCCCTGGAGACGGAGGACTACCTCCGCTGCGGGACGCGGATCGCCGGCCTGGGGCTCCCCTCGGTCTTCGTCATGGAAGGGGGCTACGACCTGGAGACGCTCGGCGCCAACACGGTCGCCGTGCTCATGGGGTTCGAGGGCGCCTAGCCCCCGTCTAGTCCGTGGCCTGCATCTGGTCGTGGGCCCCCACGATCTTGTGCAGGGGCTTGGCAAACAGCAGGATGGCCACCCCGGCCCCCAGCCCCAGCATCATGAGCATGACGAAGAACGCCTCGCCGGACATCTTCTCCCAGAAGGTGCCCAGGAACCCGGAGAGGTAGTTCCCGAAGAAGTTGGACAGGAACCACACCCCCATCATCATGGAGACGATGCGGGCCGGAGCCACCTTGGTCACGAAGGAGAGCCCGATGGGCGAGAGGTAGAGCTCCCCGGTGGTGAGGATCAGGGTCGTCCACACCAGCCACAGGACGCTGCGGCGCTGCTCCGGCCCCAGGCCCTGGCTGGCCAGGATCATGAAGATGAAGGAGGCGCCCAGGAAGAAGCAGCCGATGGCCATCTTGACCACGCTGGAGGGCTCGCGTTTGCTCCGGCTCTGCCAGGCCCAGAACTGGTTCAGGAGCGGGGCCAGCAGGAAGATCATGAACGGGTTGAAGGCCTGGTACCAGCTCGAGGGAACCTGGAACCCCAGGAAGTTCCAGTTGGCATGGGTGTCGGCCCAGAGCTGCATGGTGTTCCCCTGCTGCTCGTAGACCGCCCAGAAGACGATGTTGAGGGCGCAGATCGCGCAGATCGCCCACACCCGGAGCCGCTCCTCCCGGGTGAGCGGCTGCTTGACCTTGGGCTTGTGCTGGGCCTTGTCCCGGGCCTTGGCTTCCATGATGAGGTCCGGGGAGAGGTACCGCTGTCCCCACAGGTAGAGGAACAGCCCCAGGACCATCCCCACCCCCGCCGCCCCGAAGCCGTAGTGCCAGCCCAGCTTCTGGCCCAGGGTGCCGCAGACCAGGGGCGAGAAGAAGGCGCCCAGGTTGATCCCCATGTAGAAGATGGTGAAGGCCCGGTCCCGGCGCGGGTCCCCGGGGGGGTAGAGGGTCCCCACCTGGGTGGAGATGTTGGGCTTGAAGGCGCCGTTTCCCATGATGAGAAACAGGAGGGCGGGGAAGAAGAGGTTTTCCACCGCCATCAGGAAGTGGCCGATGGCCATGAGGATGGCGCCCAGGATGACCGTCTTCCGCTGGCCCAGGACCCGGTCGGCCAGCAGGCCGCCGAAGAACGGGGTGAGGTACACGAATGCGGTGTAGAGCCCGTAGATCTGGGAGGAGAGCGGCTGGATGGCCATGGGGCCGAAGATCCACTCCAGTCCCCCCTTGATGGCCGCGAACCCCAGGACCTTCTGTCCCACGTCGGGGCGCAGGAAGAGGTGGTTCACCATGTAGAGGACGAGGAGCGACCGCATCCCGTAGTAGGAGAAACGCTCCCACATCTCGGTAAAGAACAGGATGAAGAGCCCGGGGGGATGTCCCATGATGGTGCGGCCCCTGGGGGCCGTGAAGGCGGCGGCGGTGGGTTCGGTTCCGGGACTCACGTTGGCGCTTTCCTCCGGCGAGGGGATATCGGCGAACGACCCGGTGGGCCCCCCGGGCACGGTCGGGGATCATAGCAGGATCGGAGGCGGGTCTTAACGTCCTGGATCGGGGGGCGGGAACCGGGGAGACCGCGCGGGGTGGAACCGGGTGGAGGTCCCATGACCCGCCGTTTCCCCATCCTCCTTACACTTCTCGTCCTCCTCCCCCGGCCCGGGGGCGCCGCGAGCCATTCCTTCCCGACCCTCCAGTTGCCGGTGAGCGTGCGGGGGGCGGGGATGGGTTCGGCCCCGGACGGCCTGGAGCCGAACGCCTTCGCGGCCCGGACCAACCCGGCCGCGCTGGGCTTCGTCCGCGGACTGAACGCGGGGGCCATGCATTCCCACCCCTTGCCCGGGATCGCCCCCAAGGTGCGCCTGGATTTCGAGTCGGCGGTGGTGGGAACGGAGACGAGGATCGGGGGGATTCCCCTGGGACTGGCCGTCGGGATGAATCGCGCCTACCTGGATTATGCGAACGTCCCTCCGAGATTCCAGTCCTGGGAATTCCAGTCCTGGGAGAGCACCACCGGGGGCACGGTGGCTTGCTCATGGGGGGGTGTGATCGGGGCGGGACTCGGGGTCAAGCGATGGCAGATCCACTACCTCGATTTCGAGGGCCCTTCCGGCGGGGCGGAGACCGGAGAGGCTACGGTGTTCGACTACGGACTCCTGGCCCGCCTTCCAGTAGTGGCCTCCGGGACCGCCGACTCGCCAGCGCCGTGGACGCTGTTCGTGGACGCTGCCTTGTCCTGGCGGAACCGGAGCCGTGACGTCCCCGTCCACTGGGACAACCGGGTCCGGGACTTCAACCTCCCGGCCGTGAGACGAGAAGGCCTGGGACTCGATCTCGAACTCCTGCCCGCAGCAGGGTTCTTGCCCCCCGCCGAGAGGTGGCCCTGGCGACTCTTCCGAAACGCCCATCTGGTCTCGGTATCGGCGGCGGTGGCCCGCGAGACCCCTCTCGTCCCCAGGAACTCGGTGACCATGCGCGGCCTGGAGGTTCGATTCCTGGACAGCCTCAGCCTGCGCTGGGGATACGTGGACGATATGCGGTATGACTACTCAAAGACCGGGGACACCTTCGGCTGGGGACTGGCCCTCGGCGGCCTGATCGGCGTGGACTACGCCCGCACGCCCAACTATCCGGGCCTCGAGGACGTCACCCGCTGGGGCATCCGCGTGCAGTCGCCGCTGGAGACCGACTGACCCCGGCCTACGGCTCCAGCTCCGCCGGCAGCGGCCGGTCCTTGGTGGGGAGCTCGTTCACCACCGAGACGATCCACCACCGCCCGTCCTTGCGGGTGAGCTGGAAGCTGTCCACCCCCTTCTGAGGCGGGCGCTCGGAGCCGGTGATGTGGGCCTCGTAGAGGACGAGAACGTGGGCGATGTCCCCGAACACCATCGGTTTCAACCGCACGATGGTCTCGGTGAAGCCGCTCTTCTTGACCCCCGGCTTGGCGATGAAGTCCACGAAGTCCTGCACGAACCCGTCCAGGGTGAAGACGCTGGTGGCCTCCCAGCTCGTCCGGAGCTCGATGACCGCCTCGGGCAGGAAGAGGGCGCGCACGGCATCCCAGTCCACGTCGGCCCCGGGCTCGAAGGAGACCAGGCGGTAGAGTTCCCGGACCGTACCCTCGGCGCTGTCCGCGGGATCCGGCGGCGGCTCCCCCCGGACGGGGGCGACCAGGCAGGTCACCGAGGCGAGGCAGGCGATGGGAAACAGGATCCGGGTGTTGCGGCCGATCATGAGGCATCTCCTTCCCTGAAAGGGCCCGGGCGCCCCCGCGGGCACCCGGGCGCATCGATGCTCAGGCGCGGACCACGTTCTTGATGTGGGCCTTCACCTTCTTCTTCATGTCCGCGGAGATCTCCTTCATCTTGTGCTTCTCACGAGCGTGCTTCTCGAGGATCTTCATCAGCTCGGGCTCGTCCTCCGCCTTGGCCGTGAAATCACAGTCCACACCGATGTCCTTGCAGGAAACCTTCTTCATGGTCACTTCCTCGTGGGACGGGCCCCACCCCCGGAACGGAGGGATCCCCCGCCCGAAGGCAAGAGACCGAGTTGTCGTCCCACGGATAACGATACCCCCGGCCCAGATCCGCGCCCAGACGGAGCCGGAATAACCGACCAACTCCAGGCCGGCGAAGAAGATACGCGTGGAGGGCCGGGGCCGGCTAGCGTCCGCCCAGCCGCCCTCGGGGATCCAGGGCGCGGAAGAGCCCGGGGAGCAAGAGGAGGACGATCGGGCCGGACAGGGCGAAGCCGCCGATCACCCCGATGGCCAGGGGCTGGGTGAGCTGGGAGCCCTCCCCGAGGGCCAGGGCCAGCGGGGCCAGGGCGAAGGCGGTAGCCAGGATGGTCATGGCCACCGGGCGCAGGCGCCGCCAGGACGCCCGCCTCCAGGCCTCCGCCACCGGCACCTCCCGCTGCAGCTCGATCCTGGCCTGATGAATGACGAAGATGGCGTTCTCCCCGACGATCCCCACCATCATGATGGCCCCCACGAAGCTGGAGATGTTCAGGGTCTTGTGCACCAGGATCAAGGCGCCCAGCACCCCGGCCAGCACCCCCATGGCGCTGAACACGGTGGCCACCGGCGCCTGCCAGACCCGGAACTCGAAGAGCACGATCACGGAGACCAGGACGAGGCCGGCCAGAAGGACGTAGAACAGGGAGCGGAAGGACTGCTGCTGCTGGCCGTAGAGACCTCCGTATTCGACGGCCATGCCCGGAGCCAGCCGCACCTCCCGCTTGATGCGGGCCCGGATCTCCCGCATGGTCGTCCCCAGGTCCCTTCCGGAAATCCTAGCCGTGACCCCGAAGTAGGACCGGAGATCGTCCCGCTGGATCTCGGTCTCCGGGGTTCCCGTCTCCACCGTGGCCAGGGTGCCGATCGGCAGCAGGGCCGATCTACCGGACCCGGCCTGGACCTCGAGATCCTCCAGACGCCCCTGGTGCTGGACGAAGACCCGAAGGTCGTACATGCGCTCCCCGATGCCGATCCGGTCCACCACGGTTCCGCTGATCGCGGGCTCCAGGGCGGCGTGAACGTCCTCCGTGCTCAGATGGTAGCGGGCCGCGGCTCCGGACTTCATCCGGATGTCCAGACGCGGGCCGGCCACCACGATGCCGTCGAAGACGTCGTCGGTCCCCGGCACCGAGGACACGATCCCGGCGATCTGACGCGCCTTCTCCTTGAGGATGGACTGGTCCTCGCCGTAGATCCGGATCTCGATCGGCTGGGGAACGCCCCCGGTCAGGTCCCCGATATCGTCCTCGATCAACTGCCCGAAGTCCGCGCGGAGGGCGGGTTCCACCGCGGCCAGGCGCTCCCGGAGATCGTCCATCACCTCCTCGACGGGTCTCCGTTGCCGGCGGGGTTTCAGGTTGATGACGTAGTCCCCGCTGTTGGGCTCGGTGATGAAGAACCCGAGCTGGGTTCCGGTCCGCCGGGAATAGCCGCTCACGTCGGGCACGGACAGGATCACCCGTTCCGCCTCGCGCAGGATGGCATCGGTGTCGGTGAGCGAGGTTCCGGGAGGGGTCCAGTAGTCGAGAATGATGGACCCCTCATCCATGCGGGGAAGGAAGTCGCTGCCGATCCGGGTGTACAGGAAGAAACCGGCCCCCAGGAGCAGGACCAGGGCGGCGGCTGGAACCCACCCCCGGCGCAGGCAGAGCCGGACCAGCGCGTCGGCCGCCCGTCGCGGCCGCTCGACCAGCCGGCGGCGGAGGGCGGCCCACGGTCCGGGGCGGGGGGGGCCGAAGTCCAGCAGGCTCATGAGCGGCGGCAGGACGAAGACGGCCACCAGGAGCGAGGCGACCAGGGCCGCGGCCATGGTCAGGGCCAGGGGCTTGAAGAAGGCCCCCACCACCCCGGCCAGGAGCACGAACGGAACCAGGATGACGGTGGTGGCCAGGGTGGACCCGACCAGCGCGGGCAGGATCTCCCTCACCCCACGCTCGGTGGCATCCGGTCCGGCTCCCGGCCGGTGATGGTGCACCACGTTCTCGATCACCACGATGGCGTCGTCGGCGATCAACCCGATGGCCGCGGCCAGACCGGAGAGGGTCATCAGGTTCACGGTCTGGCCGAAGATCCGCAGGGCCAGGGCCACCAGGGCCGCCGTGACCGGGATGGTGGCGGCGGCGATCAGGGTGGGCCTCAGGTGACCCAGGAAGACCAGCAGGACCAGGGCGGCCAGGGCGGCCCCGATCAGGATGGCCTCGCGGGTGCCGTTGACCGACGCGCTCACGAACCGGGCCTGGTCGTAGAAGGAGGACCACTGCACGTCCGGGGGGAGGAGATCCTTCCGCTCCCGGATCAGGGTATCGATGCCCTTGGCGATGGACAGGGTGTTGGCCGAGGGCTGCTGGATGATGTTCAGCAACACCGCGGGCTTCCCGTTGGCCGTGGTCAGCACGTAGGAGATCTGGTCGGCGACCTGGACCCGGCCCAGATCTCCCAGCCGCACCGGGGGCCCGTCGGGGACGGCGATCTCCATGGCCGCCAGCGAGTCCACCGCATGCACCCTGCCGTCGACCAGGGCCAGATAGAGTTCGTGGTTCCGTTCGGTAAGGCCGGCCGGAAGCACCTGGTGGTTCCGGCGGATCGCCTCCACCACGTCGCTCACCGACAGTCCCCAACCCTGGAGCGCCGCCGGATCCAGCCGGACCTGGAACTCCGACCGGCGTCCGCCCTGGATCTGCACCTCGGAAACTCCCGGGATCCGGAGCAGGGCGGACTTGAGCGTGTACTCGGCCAGCTGGCGGAGGTCGGCCGGGGTTCTCGACTCGGAGGTGATGGCGTAGCCCTGGATGGGAAAGATCGCCGTGTTCATCCACTGGACGTCGATCCGGGTCTCCGCCGGCAGGTCCGGACGGATCCGGTCGGTCTCCGCCTGGACCCGCTGGATGGCCACCACCATGTCGGTTCCCCATTCGAACTCCACCGAGATCTCGCAGGATCCTCGCGAGGTCGTGGAACGGACCTGGTCCACCCCCGGCACCCGGCGCACCGCCTCCTCGAGCGGCCGGGTCACGGTGGGGATCATGACTTGGGACGGCTCTTCGCCGACGTCGGCAATGATCTTCACGATGGGAAAGGTCACCGAGGGGAAGATCGCCGATGGAAGGTGGATCCCGCTGATCACCCCGGCCACGACGAGGATCCCGAGCAGGATGTAGATGGCGGTGGCCCGCCGGCGCAGGGACCGGGTCAGGTTCACGGCTCCACCCGGACCCGCGTCCCCTCGGGCAGGCCCACCAGTCCTGAGACCATGACCCGGCGCCCCGCTTCCGGCTCCGAGGAGCGGATCTCGACCCGATGCCGGTCGCGCGCCCCCAGGGTCACCTGGACCCAGTGGGCGGTCCCGTCTTCGGCGAGCATGGCCACCCGGGACGTGCCGGCCAGGTCGTCGGTCAGCACCGCCTCCTCGGGAACGGTCCGGACCCCGCGGCGGCGGTCCACCACGATGGTGGCATCCCCGAACAGCCCGGTTTCCCTGGGGCTCTCCGGGGGAAGGTCGATGCGAACCGAGGCGCTGAGACTCCGGCTGGAGGTGGCGGGGAGGACGGCGTGGACCCTACCCGCCAGGACCGAGCCCTCGGCCAGACGTACGGTCGCCGGTTGGCCGGGGCGGAGCCGGCCCAGGTCGCCCTGGGTGATCTGGGCCACGAAGACGATCGATCCGGCCCCGGCGATGGTCAGGATCTCGTCCCCCTCCCCCACCCGATCCCCGCCGTTGGCGCCGTGCGACACCACCAGCCCGCGCTCCGGCGCCCGCAGGGGCACCCGCACCAGGTTCTTCCGCGCCAGTTCCAGGGCCCGGCTCGCGTCCTCCCGGGCCTGGGGGGTGGAGGCGGCGTCCAGCATGGCGCGCGCGCCCTCGAGTTCCGCCTCGCTGCTCCTGGACACCAGGAAGCCGACCTCCTGGCCGGCCTCGACCGGATCCCCGTCGGCCACTTCCAGAGAAACGAGCGTCCCCGTGAAGGGCGCCCGAAGCCTCCCCTCACGGAGCGCTTCGGTTCGGCCGGGGCCGCCGACCGTCACCAGGAGGGTATCGAGGGTGACGGCGGCGACCTGGACCGGAGTGGCCGCGTCGGATGCGGGGGGAACCGGCAGATCGGCCTTGGAGCGGGCCGGGCCGGGGTCGTCCGACTGCCCCGTACACCCGGCGAGAAGTGCGGCGATCAGGATCAGGAATCTCACGGGGCCCCCCAACGTTCCAGGGACGCCTGGGCGACCCGGTACTGGTGCTCGGCTTCGGCCGCCCCCCGGCGTGCCTCGGCCCAGCTGGTGAACGCGTCGAGAACCTCGACCGCCGTCGCTTCCCCGCCGCGATAGAGACTCTCGGTTTCCAGATAGGCATCCCGGGCCGCGGGAACGGTGTCGGACCGGATCTGGATCTCCCGGTACAGGTGGTCGAGGTCCGCGCGCGCCCGTTCCCATTGGAGCCTGGCCTGGCGGAGGGTGGCGTCCTCGACCCGGGCCGCCTGCTCCGCTTCCAGTTCGGCCCGCTTCACCCGGGCCCGGCGGGCTCCGCCGTCCCAGAGCGGCCAGAGCATCTCCAAGGTGACCTCGCCCCCCCAACCCTCCCCGTTGTTCAGACCGGACCCCACCGGGGACCCGCCCAGGGTGGGAAGCACCCCCGCATCGGCGGAGAGGGTCAACTGCGGGCGTCCCTCGGCCCGGGTCGCACCCGCGGTCTCGCCGGCCTCCGCCCGGGCCGCCGCGGCCCGGGCGACGTCCGGTCCGTCGCGCCAAGGCTCCCCCGGAAGCAGCGCCGGAAGAACCGGAGGCGGGAGCGGGGCCAGGGTCAGGGGGAGGCCGGGAGCGCGCCCCAGGAGATCGTTGAGTTCCATGGCCGCCTCGGTGCGGCGGCGTTGTGCCGCGGCCATGTCCGCCTCCTCCAGCCCCAGGCGCACCCGCGTCCTCTGGAGATCCGCCGCGCCTCCCTGTCCGGCCCGGGTGAGCGCGGTGATCACCTCCAGGTAGGACCGGAGCCGGGACAGCCCCTCTTCCCGGACGGCCAGCTCGTCGTCGAGGGCCAGGATGTCGCTGAAACGCGTCTCGACCTCGAAATCCAGGTCTCTCTCGGCGAGGCGGAACCCGGCGGTCGCCGACCGCGCGCGGGCCTCGGCCGCCCGGCGCTCGCTCCCCCGCCGTCCCCCGTCGACGAGCGACAGCCCGGCGGTCAGCTGGAGCCGGGCGTCTCCGCCGGTGTACGCCTCCGGCGAGCCGGCGTGCACGTCACCGCCCACCCCGACCTCCGGCCATTTCGAGGCGTCCGCCTCCCGCACCCCCTGCTCCGCCACCGCGATCCCGAGCTTGGAAACGGGCAACGCGGCATTGGCGGCGCGGGCTTCGGCCATGGCCTCGGCCAGGGTCAGGGGGTTCCCGGAGGCCGCGGCCCCCGATGCTGCGCACAGGGCCCAGGCCAGGGCCGGAATCGCCACCATCGCGGCTCGAACCATCGACGACCTTCCACCTTCCAGGGTGCCGTGAACCCCACCGCACACCCGGCGGAAGGGGCTTCCTCTCCCGAGGCCATAACCTGTATCCCACCCTATGCACGGCATTCCCGGCCGTCCAATCCGCGGTTTAGAAACCGTTAAGGAGCGGAGGCGGGTCCCGGGCTGGGGCCGGCCGGCGACTCGGCCTATACTGGACGCTTGGGTCATGGTCCCTAGGTGGAGGATTCCTGGTGCCGCACGAAAGCCGGACCCCGGTTCGCGTTCTTGTCGTGGAAGACAATGCGCCGACCCGGGCATTGCTGCTGGAGACCCTCCAGGAGCAGGGGTTCGCGGTCGAGGCCGTGGGCACCGGCCGGGAGGGGGTGCGCCGGGGGCTTTCCGGCGCGTTCGCCGTGATCGTGATCGACATCCAGCTTCCCGATCTCGACGGGCTCGCCGTGTGCCGGGAACTCCGGGAATCGGGATTCGACCGGTCCATCCTCTTCCTGACCGCCCGCGGGGAGGTGAGCGACCGCATCACCGGTCTGGACGCCGGGGCGGATGACTACCTGAAGAAACCGTTCGCCCTGGCCGAACTCAACGCCCGGATCCGCGCCCTGACCCGACGGCGCCGGCCTTCCCCCCCGTCCCGCCTCGAAGAAGGGAACTTGTCCATCGATTTCCGGTCCCGGCGGATGCTCAAGGGCGGGGTCGAGGTTCCCTTGACCGCGCGCGAATGGCAGGTTCTCCAGCTCCTTGCCGATCGCCCGGGCGAGGTGGTCGGGAGGGACGAGATCCTGGACACGGCCTGGCCGGACCCGTCCCGGAACGCCTCCGAGAGCCTGGACGTGATCATGAGCCGCCTGCGCAAGAAACTCCGGGAAACCCC
>Ga0307424_1000887_pt1 | contig 15948 bp, 8 predicted proteins | sample SalMarWE160320MG_FD_202157 | JGI IMG/M metagenome (GOLD analysis project Ga0307424, IMG submission 202157) | Salt marsh sediment microbial communities from the Plum Island Ecosystem LTER, Massachusetts, United States - WE1603-20 | ecosystem: Environmental > Aquatic > Marine > Intertidal zone >... | reverse complement strand
GGGCCGAAACCCCCAGCGGAGGCTCCGTGCTCGCGCAACTCGACATCCTCCGGCGGGACTTGGCGTACGCCCTGCGCCAGCTCCGCCGGAACCCTGGATTCACCGCCGTCGCGGTGCTGTCGCTCGCGATCGGCATCGGGGCCAACGCCACGATCTACAGCATCGCCCATTCGTTCCTCGCCCGGCCGGTGAACGCGGCTCGTCCGGGCGAGTTGGTGCGCGTGTACCGTGGCCAGCATAGCGGGCTCCTGCGGGACTGGTTCCTCCATTTTGCCCGCAACACCCGCACGCTGAGCGACCTCATCGCCGAAGATCCCATGGCCTTGGGCCTGGATCGCGGTGACGCGAGCGAGCGCGTTCGCGGTGCGGTGGTAAGCGAGAACTTCTTCTCCGCACTCGGCGTGGGGCCAGCCGTCGGGACGGTGTTCTCGGGCCGGCCCGGCGACCCGGTGGGCGCGCAGGTGGTACTGACGCACGACTACTGGACGGCGCACTTCGGCGGCGACCCGGCCGTCGTCGGCCGTACCCTCCGGCTCAATAACATTCCGTTCACCGTGGTCGGCGTTGCTCGCGAGGGCTTCAAAAGCTCGCAATTCGGTTGGGCGCCCGATCTCTTCGTACCACTCTCCGAACAGGCGCGGCTGCGCGGCCTACCACCAGGCTCGAGCAGCCAGACCTCGTTCTACATCACGGGCCGGCGAGCTCCCGGCCGGTCGATCGGTCAGGTCGAGGCGGAGCTGTCCGCGCTCGCCGCCACGCTGCCAGACGCACCGCCCGAAGCCACCAGGCCCGGGGCATTCCGCGTCACGGACGCGCGCGGGATCACCGCCGAGGTTCGCACCCCCGCGACGATCGTGTCGGCGTTCCTGATGTTCGTGGTGGGCGTCGTGCTCCTGATCGCCTGCGCCAACCTCGCGAACTTGCTGCTCGCGCGCGCCACGACCCGCCGCCGCGAGATCGCGATTCGCCAGGCGCTCGGTGTGAGTCGCGGCCGACTGATCCGCCAGCTCCTCACCGAAAGCGTCGTCGTCGCGCTCATGGGGGGGACGGCGGGTGTGGGGATCGCCTTCTATGTCACCCGCGTCATCCCGGCGTTGCTGCCCGAACAGGCACGCTCGGAGATGGCCTTCACGGTGACCCCCGATGTCAACGTCTTCCTGTTCACGGCGTTGCTCGCGGTCGGCACCGGCCTTCTCCTCGGCCTCGCTCCCGCTTTGCACGCCGCGCGCGTGGACGTGCACCATGTTCTCAAGGCCGAAACCGCCGGCAGCGGGTCGCGCCGCTCACGGGCGCGCAACGTGTTCCTCGTCGGGCAGGTCGGGCTCGCCACCCTCCTGCTGGTGGCCGCGGCGCTCTTTCTCCGTGGACTCGGCAACGCCCAGCACATCGACACAGGCTACCGCGCCGAGCGTGTGGTCGACGTACCCGTAGACCTCTCATTACGTCAGTATGACGCCGACCGCGGCCGAACGTTCTATCGTGAGTTGCTCGAGCGCGTGCGCGCCCTCGGGCCGGTCGAAGCGGCGACGCTCACGTCGGTGATCCCGCTGACCGGCTCCAGTCGCGGGACGGGCGTGGCACGCGGTGAGGCGGACCCCAATGACCGGCGCGCCCTGCGCGGCACGTCGTTCAACACGGTAGCACCGGGCTACTTCGCGATGTTCGGGATCCCGCTCGTCCGGGGCCGCGCGTTCGACGACGGCGACCGCCCGGAATCGTCTCCCGTGGTGATCGTCAACGAAACGCTGGCCCGGATGCTCTGGCCGGACGAGGATCCGCTCGGCCGGACGGTGCGGTTGGGGGGTGAGGAGGTGTACACCGTGGTTGGGGTGGCCCGCGACGTGAAGTACGCGTCGCTCGGCGCGAGCGACGAGGCGTTCTTCTACCTGCCGACGACGCAGGACTACGAGCAGGCCTTGGTCCTCCAGGCGCGCCTCGCGACCGACTCGCCCGCCGAGCGGGCTGCCGTCCGCCAAGTCGTGCACGACCTCGACCCGGCGCTTCCCCTGGCCGCGACTACCGGTCTCGGCGACGACATGGGCCTGGCGCTCGTGCCGGCGCGCGCCGCCGCAGGACTGTTGGGCGCGTTCGGCACGCTCGCCCTCTTTCTGGCGGCCATCGGCGTCTATGGGGTGACGGCATATCTCGTCGGACAGCGCACCACCGAGATCGGAATCCGAACGGCGCTCGGCGCCACGGCGCGGGACGTGCTGCGGCTCATGATGCGCGATACGCTCGTGCTCGTCGTGACCGGATTGGCCCTTGGGTTGGCGGGCGGGATCGCCCTCGGGAAGGTCGCCTCGAGCTGGCTCTACGGTGTCGGCGCGCTCGATCCCGCGGCACTCGCGGGGGCTTCCGTCATCCTCCTTGGCGTGGCCCTCGCGGGCACGTGGCTTCCCGCCCGCCGCGCCCTGGCTGTCGATCCGATTCACGCGCTCAAGAGTGAGTAGTCCTCACCCTGGCCTCTGTGCCGCGCAGGCCTCACGTTGGCGCCTCTCCGCTCCGTAGCCCGCACCCCCGCCCCTCTCCACTATGTGGAGAGGGGAACGTCGGGGTAGAAACCCAACCCACTACCCGAGCCAGCGATCGCCACCTCCGGGCTTGGAAGGCCGTCTGACATCCCACCCCTCTCCGGGCAGCGGAGGGCGGAGAGGGGGTGAGGACGACGTCGCGGAGAGGAGAATCGAAGCGAGGAGGCCTCCCCTCCGTTCCCGGGTAGATTGCTCCCCATGCTCACGCGACGTGGTTTCATTGGCGCCACCGGCATGGCCGGCCTGGCGGCGGTTCCCGCGCCACTGCGGCCCACGGCGGAACAGGTCCAGCAGGATCTGCCACCGCTGCGGCGGCCCGCCGGGTCACCCGAGTCGGTGGCGCACGACGAGGACTACTGGCGACGGGTGGCCGCGTACTACCGGATCGACAGCGGCTACACCAATCTCGAGGCCGGGTATTTCGGCATGATGGCGGCGCCGGTGCTCGCGGCCTTCTATGGGCACACCGACCGGGTGAACCGCTCCAGCTCCTACTACGTCCGCCGTACCTACGATACAGATTTCGCCGCGTCGCGCGCGCGGGTGGCGGAGTACTTGGGCGCGCGTCCCACCGAGGTGGCGCTCACCCGCGGCGCGACCGAGGCGCTCCAACGGCTGATCATCCAGTACCGGGGCGTCGGCGCGAGCGACGCGGTGATCTACGCCGATCTCGACTACCAGTCCATGCAGTGGGCCATGAACGCGCTCGCGCAACAACGCGGCGCCACCGTGGTGCGGACCGAGATCCCCGAGCCCGCCACGCGGGAGAACGTGCTCGCCATGTACGCGCGAGTGCTCGACTCCACGCCGCGAGCCCGGCTGCTGCTCGTCACCCATTTGAACAACAAGACCGGCCTGATCATCCCGGTGAAGGAAATCGTCGTGCTGGCCCGGGAGCACGGAGTCGACGTCATCGTAGACGCCGCGCACTCCTTCGGGCAATGCGATTTGAAGATCGACGACCTGGGGGCCGACTTCGTCGGGCTCAATCTCCACAAGTGGCTGGGCGCCCCGGTGGGTGCGGGCGCCATGTACATCCGGGAATCGCGGCTCGACGCGATTGACGTGATGCTCGGCGACGAGGGGCCAGCCGACAAGATCGACAGCCGGATTCACACGGGCACCACCAACTTCGCCACCGTTCTCACCATTCCGGCCGCGTTGGACTTCAACGACGCGGTTGGCGCCCCGCACAAGGCGGCGCGTCTCCGCTATCTCCGCGACCGCTGGGTCCACGCGGTGCGCGGCACGCCGGGCATCGACATCCTGACCCCGGACGACCCGGACCTCGTGGCCGCCATCACCTCGTTTCGGCTCGGCGGCCGGACCGGCACCGCCGAGAACAAGGAAATTGCCCGGGAACTGCTGGAGCGCTACGGCATCTTCACCGTGTGGCGGACCGGGGTGGCCAAGGGTGACTGCATCCGCGTGACGCCCGCGCTGTACAACACGCCGGCCGACATGGATCGGCTGGTCGCCGCTCTCAAGGAGATGGCGGCGCACTCGTAGCTGTCGTCGATGTCTCCCTGCGTGGAGCCAGCGGTCCGCGCTCAGAGAGCCGCGCTGTATACCCTCCCGAACCGATCTGTCGCTTCCACCCGCACGTCACGCGCTTCCTCCGGAACCGGAGCATAGAACAGGTGGTCGGTGGGATACGGCTCCACCCACGGCCGTCGCGGCGGGAGGTCGGGACCAGTGTGCAGCTTGACACTCAATGGGTCTTTGCCTCGGCGACGGGACATCGCACCGCGTCGCGCCCCACCCTCGTACCACACGACACTCCATTCGGGGTCCCAGTCCCACACGTTCGCGACGATCTCGTCGGGCGCCTGCGGATCCGCACCGCGCGGATACACGCGTAGCTGATAGCCGGAGTCGCGACCGGTGGCCTGGTATCGCCACGACACCGCCTCGCCATCGAGCTCGTACACGCTGTAGCCGGACGGCGTCCCGTCGGCGCAGATCGGTCCGCTCCACCACGCGCCGCAGACCGTGCCGCTCACGTGCTCGTGCACGCCGTGCGAGAACCCGTGCTCGGTTTCATGCGTGTGCCCCACGAGCACGTGTGCCTTGTACGGCTCCAGGAGTCGATAGAGCGCTTCCCGATTCATGATGGCCATGCTCGGTTCCGGGCTGCGCTTGCCGTTCCGCACGTGGCTGCTGCCCAGCGCGGGGATGTGCGTCAGCACGATCACCGTGCGGCCGCGCTCGATCCGGGCGAGGTCCCCCGCGAGCCACCGGAGCTGATCGCCGCTCAGGTAGCCGATGTAGTCGGTGCCGTCCCAGAAGACGTCGTCGAGCGCCACGTAGTGCACGGCCCCGCGGTCGAACGAGTAGTAGCGCGGGCCGAAGTACCCGCAGAACGTATCGCTCGACCGCTCGTCGCTCGTCGCGGCGTAGTCCGTATCGTGGTTGCCGATGACCTGAAAGAACGGCACGCCCATCGCGGCCACCGCTTTCTCGTAATCGGGGAAGAACTCCAGGTGATCGAACATCAGGTCGCCGCACGTGACGCCGAACACCTCTCGACCGCCGAGCGCACCCACGGTGCGCCGCACATCCGGCACCGTCTGCTCGTGGAGCCATTGCATTTCCTGCGCGTCCTGCGTCTGCGGGTCCGGCAGCAGCAGGCACACGTGTCGCTCGTCCGATTGCCCGAGCGCCTCCAGATCGAACACCGCCGAGAGGTCGCCGCGGGCTTCCCGCGGATTGGGCTGGTAGCAGCGGGCCGTGCCGGTGGGATTCAGCGGGATGCGGTATCCGGCCGGAAGAGAGACCGCCACGAACTCGCGGTCGGCGGTGGTGATCAACTCGAAGGACCCGTCGTTCGCGGTCTCGACCGTCTGCAATCCATCGGTGACCCCCACCCGCGCGAGACCTCGCCTCCCGACGCGGACGCGACCGCGAATCCGCAGCGGTGGCGCCGCGATAGGGCGCGAACGATACGGCGCGTAAGGATCGCGAAGCAGCGACTCCAATCGAAGCGCGGGGAGTGCGGCACCAGCCGCGATCAGGAACTGCCGGCGGGAAAAACTCGGGGAAGACATGGCGGCCTCGGGACGAACCGATGGCCAATAATGGCACCTCGGCGTCACGATCGCATCCCGAACGTGTCACGACGGGCTGAGCAGTCGGGGCGGGCCAGGCGATTCAGACAGCCGGGCGTCACCGGATGGATGACTTGACGGTGTCTTGACGGCGTTGCGCGATCCTGCACGCAACAGGAGGCACCATGTTCCGACAACTCGCCGTACTCATCGCTCTTGGCATCCTCGCTGGCCCGCTCGGCGCCCAGCAGGTCGCCCTCCAACGCGGATCCGAGGTTCGCGTGTACACCCGAGTCGCCTACGTCGCCGGGCGGCTGCTCGATCTGTCGCCCAGCGCGATCGTGGTGGCCGAGATGCGCAGCAGGACCGACACGACCCGCGTGATCGAGACGTTGGAACGATCGGCGGTCCTGCTGCTCCAGTTCAAGGATGGAAGAGAGTGGACGGATGTTCCGCCGTCGAGCCTACCGGATACGTGTCCGACTCCCACAGGGCCGGTGCTGGCGAACGGGGAGATGATCGCCCCGGGCGCACGACTCAGGGTCAGGACCCCGCGTGGCCGTATCGAAGGCACGCTCGTGGAGTGGAAGGGCGAGTCCATTACTCTCGCCGGGGCGAATGGCAATCTCAGCACCGCGCGCATCGGTCCGGACACCCGGATTGCCGCGCTTGCCGGTGGGCACCGGGGAGCTATCACCGGCCTCGTTACGGGCGTCGCTTTCGGCGTCCTCGTTGGTGCGGTCGCCGGCGGAGCCGCGTGCGGCATCGGCCCCGTCTGGGGCGACGGTGCTTCCTCTGATCGTGGTTGTCCCGCGGCTGGCGAGGGTGCGCTGATGGGTGGGATGGTTTTGGGAGTGCTCGGCACCACCGTCGGAGCACTCGCCAGCGGGAACCGGTGGGTGGAGATCCCGAGCGAAGAGCTGCGCCTGTTCGTCGCGAACACGCGTTCCTGACCTGGTAGCCGGTAGCATTCCTACCGCCCCGTCCCCGCCACCGCACACCGGCTAGCCCGTTCACCCCACGCCAGCAAACCCCGGTACCGACACGTAGTTTTGGGTGGCGCGCGGTCGGGCCGCCGGTCCGACCGGCCTATCGTTCATATCCATCCCTTCCGCGGATGAGGTCGGACCGCATGTCATCTCGTCGAATAGTCTTCGCTTCGCTCATCGCCGCCGGCGCTATGCTGCTGGCGGACGCCTCCACTCCTCAGATGGCCCTCGCCCAGCGAGGCCGGGGTGGCGGTGGCCGGCCCGGTGCTGGCCAGGACTCGGCCGGCGGTCCGGGCGGGTTCGCGTCGGCCGTCCGGGCCATGCGCCTCCGCTCCATCGGACCGGCCGTGATCTCCGGCCGCATCAGCGACGTCGCGGTGCACCCCACGAACCGCAACATCTGGTATGTGGCGACCGCTTCGGGTGGCCTGTGGAAGACCACCACGCACGGCATCAGCTTCTCGCCCATCTTCGATGGGGAGGGATCCTACTCCATCGGCACGGTCGTGATCGACGCGCAGCATCCGAACACCGTCTGGGTGGGCACAGGCGAGAACAACGCGCAGCGCTCGGTCTCCTATGGCGATGGCGTCTACAAGTCCATCGACGGGGGCCAGCACTGGGAGAACATGGGGCTCAAGGCCTCGGAGCACATTGGGAAGATCCTCATCGATCCGCGCAACACGGACGTCGTCTACGTCGCCGCGCACGGCCCCCTGTTCAACGGGGGCGGTGACCGCGGTCTCTACAAGACGACCGACGGCGGGAAGACGTGGAACAAGATCCTGGACGGCGGCGACTGGGCTGGCGTGGCGGACGTGGTCATGGACCCGCGCAATCCGGACGTGCTCATCGCCTCGGTGTGGCAGCGCGCCCGCCGCCAGTGGGGGTTCATCGCGGGCGGACCGCAGTCGAGCCTGCAGCGCTCCACCGACGGTGGCGCCACGTGGACCAAGGTGCGCGGCATGCCCGGAGGGGATCTGGGCCGCATCGGCCTCGCCATTTCGCCCGTCAACCCCGAAGTCGTCTATGCCATCGTGGAGGCCGCCGAGCGGGGCGGGTTCTACCGCTCGACCGACAACGGGATCAACTGGGAGCGGATGAGCGACTATACCTCGACCGGGAACTACTACCAGGAGATCTTCGCGGATCCCGTCGATGTCGACCGCGTCTACTCGGCGGATACCCGCAATATGGTCAGCAACGACGGTGGGCGCACGTTCAGCCCCGTCGGCGAGCGCAACAAGCACGTGGACAACCACATCATCTGGATCGACCCGGACAACACGGATCACCTCATCATCGGGTGTGACGGTGGTCTCTATGAATCGTACGACCGGGGCCAGACCTACGATTGGTTCCAGAACCTGCCGCTCGGCCAGTTCTACCGGGTCGAGGCGGACAACGCGATGCCGTTCTACAACGTGTACGGCGGCACGCAGGACAACAGCTCCGTGGGTGGCCCCTCGCGCACGCGCACGCGGATGGGCGGCCGCAACAGCGACTGGTACCTGACGCAAGGCGGCGACGGCTTCTACTCGCGCGTCGATCCCACGGACCCGAACACCGTGTACGCCGAGTCACAGCACGGCGTGCTGTCGCGGTTCAATCTCGCGACCGGTGAAGACGTCAACATCGTACCGCAGGCCGAACCGGGCGAGCCGGGGCTGCGGTGGCATTGGGACGCGCCGCTCATCATCAGTCCCTTCTCGCACACGCGTCTCTATTTCGCGGCGCAGCGCCTGTTCCGGAGCGACGACCGCGGTGACACTTGGACGCCCGTGAGCGGAGACCTGACGAAGCAGATTGACCGTAACAAGCTGAAGATGATGGGCCGGGTGTGGGGCGTGGACGCGGTGGCCAAGAACACGTCCACGTCGCTTTACGGCACCATCGTCACCGTTGCCGAGTCCCCCATGAAGGAAGGGCTGCTATGGGTGGGGACCGACGACGGCCAGCTCCAGGTGAGCGAGGATGGTGGTCAGAACTGGCGTGCGATCACGTCAGTGTCGGGCGTGCCGGACACCACGTTCGTTTCGCGCGTGACGCCGTCGGCATTCGACGTGAACACGGTCTACGCCTCGTTCGACAATCACAAGTCGGGCGACTACAAGCCCTACATCGCGAAGAGCACGAACCTGGGCCGGTCGTGGACCATGATCACCGGCAACCTGCCCGAGCGCGGGACGGTGTACGTGGTGATCGAGGACCAGAAGGACCCCAACATGCTGTTCGCCGGCACGGAATTCGGATTGTGGGTCACCAACAACGGCGGCCAGCGTTGGACGCAGATCCGCGGTGGGCTCCCCGTCATCATGGTCCGCGATCTCACGATTCAGAAACGTGAGGACGAGCTCGTGCTAGCGACGTTCGGGCGCGGGTTCTACGTGCTCGACAACCTCGAGCAGCTCCGCGCGGCCACGCCGCAACTGCTCGCGAAGGACGCCGCGTTCTTGCCCATCAACCGCACGCCGCTCTTTTCCCAGTCGTCGCCGGACCCGAACTGGCAGGGCGCGCGGTTCTGGACGGCCAGCAATCCGCCGAGCGGCGCAACGATCATGTACTACCTCAAGAGCGCCATCCGCACCAAGAAGCAGCAGCGGCAGCAGGCGGAGCGGGCGGCGGAGCGCCGTGGTGATGACGTGTTCTATCCGTCGTGGGACGAGTTGCGGGCGGAGGATCAGGAGGAAGCTCCGACCATGATCCTCACCGTGACGGATCCCGAGGGTCGCGTCGTGCGCCGGCTCACCGGCCCAACGAGTGCCGGCATCAGTCGCGTGACGTGGGATCTCCGGTATCCGTCGTCCACGCCGGTCACGCCGCCGCGCACCGGAGGCGGTGGGTTCGGTGGTGGCTTCTTCTTCGGCGGCGGCGGTGGCCCCTACGTGGTGCCCGGGACGTACAAAGTGTCGCTCGCCAAGGAAGTGGACGGCGTGGTGACACCGCTCAACGTGGAGCAGACGTTCGAGGTGTATCTGCTCGACGGCGACAAGAGCCCGCGCACGCCGGCGGTGCTCGCGTTCCAGCAGAAGTCCGCGGCCTTGCAGCGCGCGGCACTCGGCGCCAACGCGGCACTCGGTGAGGCGATGAGCCGCGTGCAGCTGCTGAAGCGCGGCATCCAGCAGACGCCGACAGCGAGCTTGCAGCTCGCCGCCGACGTCCGGGTGGTGGAAGACAGCCTCCGGGCCCTCCAAGTAACGATGAACGGCGATCCCACCGCGGAGCGCCGGCAGGAATCGGCGCCGATGTCACTCGCGGATCGGTTGCGGGTGTTCACAGGTGGCGCGTGGTCCGGCTCATTGGGTGAGCCCACGACCACCGTGGAGCGCCAGTACGCGATCCTCGCGCAGGAGTTCGGCGGGATTCTCGAGCGGCTCCGCAGGGCGATCGACGTGGATCTCAAGCGCGTCGAGGATGCCGCCGAAGCCGCGGGTGTGCCGTGGACCAGCGGGCGCATTCCCACCTGGCATCCGTAGACCCCACCCCCCAACCCCCTCTCCACCATGTGGAGAGGGGTACCGCACCCCCTTCCCCCTCTCCAAGTAATGGAGAGGGGGCCAGGGGGTGAGGCACGATGAAGCGCGCAACGTTCGTCTTCATCTTCATCACGGTGCTGCTGGACATGCTGGCACTGGGCATCATCGTGCCGGTGCTCCCGAAGCTCGTGATTCAGTTCCGCGGCGGCGACGCGGCGGGCGCCGCGACGATCTACGGCCTGTTCGGCACCGTCTGGGCCGGCATGCAGTTCCTGTTCGCGCCGGTGCTCGGCGCCATCTCGGACCGGTTTGGCCGCCGTCGCGTGATCCTCCTGTCGACCTTGGGGCTCGGCCTCGACTACATCCTCATGGCCGTGTCGCCCACGCTCGGATGGCTCTTCGTCGGCCGGGTGATTTCCGGCATCACTTCCGCCAGCTACGCCACCGCCTTCGCCTACATCGCCGACGTCACACCCGCCGAGCGGCGCGCGGGACGATACGGTCTGCTCGGCGCGGCGTTCGGCATCGGGTTCATCGTCGGGCCGGCGGTCGGCGGCCTCCTTGGGGGCATCAGCCTGCGGCTCCCGTTCTGGGTGGCGGCCGGGCTCAGTCTGACGGGCACCGCGTACGGCTTCTTCATTCTGCCGGAGTCGCTACCGGCCGACCGCCGCGCGCCATTCGACCTGCGGAAGGCGAATCCCCTTGGATCGCTGGAGCTCTTGCGGGCCCACGGAACGCTCGCCGGATTGGCGGCCGCGGTCTTCCTCTATCGCATGGCACACGACGCCATGCCGAGCCTGTTCGTCATCTACGGCGACTACCGATTCGCCTGGAGCGAACGCACCGTCGGGTTGGTGCTCGCCGCCGTCGGTGCGTCGTCGATGATCGTGCAGGCAGGGCTGGTCGGTTGGTCGGTGAAACGCTTCGGCGACCGCAAGGCCATGCTCGTCGGGTTCGGGTTCGGCGCCGCGGGGTACGCCCTCTACGGCCTGGCGCCGACCGGCGCCCTCTTCGCCGCGGCCGTGCCCTTATCGGCCCTCTTCGGCCTCACCTATCCCTCGCTGCAAGGGATCATCACGAAACGCGTCGGCGCCGACCAGCAAGGCCGACTGCAAGGCGCCCTGGCCAGCATCATGGGAATAGCCGGCGTCCTGGCACCGTTGCTGTTCACCCAAACCTTCGCGCTCGCGGTCGACATCGTGCATCCCATCCACCTGCCCGGCGCCCCCTTCCTACTCGCCGGTTTCCTGCTGCTCATCGCGGCCGGGATCGCGGGAAGGGCGACGGGGAAGCAGTGAGATGAGGGGATGGAAAGGATTGAAGGGATAAACGGGATAAACGGGATAGACGGGACCGTCGGGTCCGCCGGGACCGCCGGGACCGCCGGGACCGCCGGGACCGCCTCGACCGCCCGGACCGCCTAGATTCCGCCCATGTCTCCACGTCTCACCGGACCTCGCGTTACCGACCAATGGGCCGCCGGCCCAGGCGAGAAGGCCGACCACCTCGCCGCCCTCGTCTACCTCTCGAACTTGATCGGCAGCGTACCGAGCCTGGTGCAGCCCGGTGGCGGCAACACGTCGGTCAAGATCCGCGAGACGCCCGGTGGCGCGGGCGCGCCCGACACGCTCCTCGTCAAAGGAAGCGGCACGGACCTCCGCACCGTCGGCGCCGCGGGGTTCGCACGCCTCTCGCTCGATCGGCTGAGCGAGCTGCGGAGCGCCGACGCGATGAGCGACAGCGACATGATGGCGTTCATGGCGAGCTGCATGGTGCCTGGTGGGGGCCCAACGCCGAGCGTCGAAACACCACTCCACTCGCTGCTGCCGTACCGCGTCATCGCGCACACGCACGACGTCGCGACGATGAGCCTCACCAACGTGCGTGACGCCGCGGCGGAACGCCTGGTGGCCGATGTCTTTGCCGGCGAGATCATTTACGTCCCGTACGCACGACCAGGCTTCCCACTCGCCAAGTCCGTGGCGGGCATGGTGGGCGACATCCCCAGCGACGCCGTAGGCCTGGCCCTCGCGCACCACGGCCTCATCGTCTGGGCGAACGACGCGCGGGAGTGCTACGGGCGGCTCGTGCGGCTCGTGGGGAAGGTCGAGGACTATCTGGAGACGGCGCGCCGCGGCCGCAAGCTGCTCGGTACCGTCACGCGTCCCGTCCCGTCGTCCGGGGAGCGCCGGGCGCATGCCGCCCGTGTCATGCCCATCGTGCGCGGCGCGCTCGGGACACCCGACCGTGTGGTCCTGCATCTGGACGACGGCGACGACGTCCTCGAAGCGCTGAGCGCGGACCGCACCCGGGAGCTGGTGCAACGCGGCATGGGCACGCCCGACCACCTGCTGCGCGCCGGGCGACTGCCCGTTTGGCTCGAGGTCGATCCGGGCCTCCCCGACGACCGGCTGGCGGCCACGACCCTGGAGCAACTGGCGCGCGCGAAAGACGAGTACGAAGCCTATCACGCGCGCAACGCGGCCCGCGGGGAGCCGCCGCTCCCCGACTGGGCCAAGGTGATCCTCGTTCCGGGGATCGGCATGATCACGGCGTTCAAGGACAAGCGGAGCGCGGCGACCGCGAGCGTCTGCTACCGAGCGGTGCTGGAGACGATCGCGAACGCGGAGGCGCTGGACGCGTTCCAGTTCCTGCCCGAAGCCGACGTGTTTGAGTTCGAGCATTGGCCGCTGGAGCGTCGCAAGGTGGACGAGCAGATCGCGAAGGGGCGTGCGACCCTTCTGCTGCCGCGTCACGTAGCGGTCGTGATCGGCGGCGGCAGCGGCATCGGCGAGGCCGCGGCCCGGCGCTTTGCCGAGCAAGGCGCGCATGTCGTGGTCGCGGATCTCGACGAGGCATCCGCGGTGGCCGTCGCGTCGGATATCGCCAAGAAACTCCCCGGCCGCGCCATCGGTGTGGGCACCGACGTCCGAGACGACGCGAGCCTGGCGGCGCTCTTCGAGCGCGCGGTGCACGAGTTCGGCGGATTGGACTGTCTCTTTTACACGGCCGGCCTGCCGCCGCGCTTCGCCCCGCTCACCGATCTCCACCGGGACGACCTCCAGCGACAACTCGACGTGCATTACCTCGGCGCGGTCGCCGCCATCCGGGAGGCCGCGGTCGTTATGCGCCGCCAGGGCACGGGTGGCGCCATCGTCGCCTCCGTTTCCAAGGCCGCGCTCGCGCCCGGGCGCGACGCCCTTGCCTATGGCGGGAGCAAGGCGGCGTTGCTGCAGGCGTTGCGCGTCGCGGCGGTCGAGCTGGGCGCCGACGGAATTCGCGTGAACGCCATCAACGCCGACCAGATCGAAACTCCGCTGTTCACCAAGTTCGTAAGCGAGCGCGCCGCGGCGCGGGGCATCTCGGTCGAGGAACAGCTCGAGGCGTACCGCAAGCGGAACGTCATGGGCGTCTCGCTCATCCCCGCCGAGGTGGTGGCGGACATCGCGGTCCTGCTCGCGAGCGAGCGGTTCCGTTACACCACGGGAGACATCCTCACGGTGGACGGTGGATTGCCCGAGGCGTTCCCGCGCTAGGCACGCTCCGTACGACTGGGTGGGGAGTGTCCTCGGGCCGAGTCCGCGAGTAAACTCGCGGCTCGGCTCTCCCGCGTGAAGCGGGCCGCGAATGCCGCTTCAGGCGGCAGCGCCGAGCGGCGGCTTCACGCCGCCGTACCCGGCGGGCGTTGAGATCCCTCACCGCCCAACCCCATGGCCGGCGCCGCACCCGGCCACACTGCTGTTGAGCTAGCCTTGCGCGTAGCTTGTGATTGCTCATTCTCCTAACGGACGATTGCGATGACGGACATCTCTCGCGTTCCAGCCGCGCTCCTCTGCGGCACGCTCGCACTGGTTGGTTGTGCCGGCGGTTCCGGCACCCAATCCACGGCCATGCCGCCGCGTTTCATGCTCGTCGTGCACGGCGGAGTCGGCACCATCCTCCGGGAGAACATGACCCCCGAGCGGGATCGCATGTACCGCGACACGCTCCAGGCCGCGATCGGCGCCGGCTACGAGGTGCTGAACGGTGGCGGTACGGCGCTCGACGCCGTGGCGGCCGTGATCACCAAGCTCGAGGACTCTCCCCTGTTCAACGCGGGCAAGGGCGCGGTGTTCACCAACGCCGGTACCAATGAGCTGGACGCCAGCATCATGGACGGCGCGACGGGGAACGCGGGCGCCGTCGCCGGGGTCACGCATATCAAGAACCCCATCCTGTTGGCGCGGCTGGTGATGGAGAAGTCACCGCACGTGATGCTGGCGCGCGAGGGCGCCGAGGCGTTCGCGCTGGAACAGGGGATGGACACGGTGCCGGCGAGCTATTTCTACACGGATTGGCGCTACCAGCAGTTGAAGCAGGCGCAGGCCGAGGATACCCACGGCACGGTGGGCGCGGTGGCGCTCGATTCCCACGGCAACCTGGCGGCGGCGACCTCCACCGGCGGCATGACCAACAAGCGCTGGGGCCGGATCGGCGACTCGCCCATCATCGGGGCCGGCACGTACGCCAACAACGCGAGCTGCGCGGTCTCCGGCACCGGACACGGCGAGTTCTTCATCCGCAATACGGTCGCGCACGACATCTGCGCGCGGGTGCAGTACCTCCACGAATCGGTGGTGCAAGCCGCCGAGTACGTGATCAACAAGGAGCTGGTGGCGCAGCATGCCGACGCGGGAGTGGTCGTGCTCGACCCGCACGGCACCTTCACGGCGACGTTCAATACGTCGGGGATGTATCGCGGTTGGGTGGGCCCGGATGGCAAAGTCGTGATCAAGATCTACAAGGACGAGTAGCCTGCCTCACCCCTGCCCTCGGCCTCACCCCGGCCCTCTCCACTACGTGGAGAGGGAGAGAGTGAAGTCCCCTCTCCACATAGTGGAGAGGGTCAAGGGTGAGGCCTCGCGCAGAGATTGAACCAGGCTGAGGCTCGGCAGGAGGGGCCATGAACTCCGCACCAACGCTCGCGCTCCTGCTTGCGGCCTGCGGTGGCGGCTTGGGCGAAGTGGCGCGCACCACCGAGCGCGACAGTGCCCAGGTCCATATCGTCGAGATCCGGGGGAATCCCTCTCCGCTGGCGTGGCGGATCGACTCCGTGCCACGGGTGGACATCGGTGGTGAGGACGCCGACTCCACGCAGCAGCTGTTCCGCGTCTCCCGAGCATTGCGGATGCATGATGGACGCATTGTGGTCGCGAACGGCGGCACCGGCCAGCTACGATTCTTCGACACCGATGGCCGGTTCTTACTTTCGGCGGGGCGGAAGGGGGAGGGACCCGCCGAGTTTCGCGTCATTGGATCGGTCTTCCCCTATCGAGGAGACTCTCTGCTCGTGACCGACCCTCAGCTGCGGCGAGTCTCGATCTTCGACGGCCAAGGGACGTTCGGTCGCAGCTTCGCCATCCAAACAACCACCGACTTGCCATTTGCCAGTGTGATCGGCGTGTTCGACGACCTGACGCTGCTCGGCCAGGGCTTCGCGAGCACCGGTGGTGCGACTCCATTCGGCCCGCAGCGGTATGACAACGCCCTGTATCACCTCGATTCGGTCGCCGCTCTCCTGACATCGCTGGGCCATTTCTCCGGAAGCGAGATGTTCTTCGAGGCAATCCAAGGTGGTTTCCGTGTGAAGGAGGCATTGTTCGGGCGGAGTACGGGCTACTTCGCCGCCGGAAGTCACTTGTACGTCGCACCCAACGACACGTACGAGATCCGGCGCTATAGCCCGGATGGAACGCCGGACCGGATTCTCCGCCGCATCCGCGAGCCTCACCAGGTGACCGACCACGGAGCGCGCACGGCGGGTGGCGGACGCGCGTACGGACAACGCAAGGCGTGACGCGGAGCGCCTCCTCGACGAGTTGCCACGTCCATCCGCGTTCCCAGCTTATGGCACCGTGATCGCGGA
>Ga0307424_1000884_pt1 | contig 15974 bp, 14 predicted proteins | sample SalMarWE160320MG_FD_202157 | JGI IMG/M metagenome (GOLD analysis project Ga0307424, IMG submission 202157) | Salt marsh sediment microbial communities from the Plum Island Ecosystem LTER, Massachusetts, United States - WE1603-20 | ecosystem: Environmental > Aquatic > Marine > Intertidal zone >... | reverse complement strand
ATGTCAACATAAATTTGATATCATTGCGAATAAACTTTTTGATTGATTGGGTTAATTTAAAAAAAAGGTAGCGTTTAGGCAGGCTTACAGCGCGAAAAAATTTCGCTCTTCAGAGCTGGACGAAGTTAGCCTTTTTGTATGGAAAATCCAACGCGCACTTAATATCGGAAGACCAGTATCTGGAATCTGGCCAGTTTTTATATCGTAACCTTCACTTCCGGGACAACCGCTTTTCGCAAGGCTGGCAGATCAATCCTTCACCTTTTTGAAAATTTTCAAATTCACCTATAATATAGAGTCCTGCATCATATGATAATTGTTCACCAGGCGGGCAGCGCAAGATATAGCATCCTTAAATTATAACCAGTCTTCCACGATTGTGAATATTGGATTGTTTTCTTGCATACTCGATTGTTCAGAATCCCTTTTCAAACGCCACATCCGATAGAATATGAAATTCTTTTTCGGGGTACGGCTGTTTATTCCATGTCTTTCCGCTGTCATTTGTGTTGGCGATATTGCCGGAACCGCCACATCCTCCGGTTGACACAGTCCAGGCGGTAGTGCCGTTCAGTGCAGCGACACCTACATTATATCCAGACGTTCCAGTACTGAAAATCTCCCACGAAACGCCTCCATAAGTGGATCGCAATACAGTCCATTATCAGCAGCGACCCAGATGACGCCCCCTGCATCCTGCGACCATTGTTGTTAGCGCAAGCAACCAGAATCCAGTATCCTGTATCCATTAAAGCTTTTCCATATCCAGAAGAATCGATATATCGCCGTTTTCCACGATCCCGACACCGGCAAAAGATCCAGCCCTCGCTAAGAGTTCCCCCAACGGCATGACCATAAGGGGCATGTTGCCGATAATGGTGTCAACGGCAAACCGTACAGGGGTTTCCCTATCAGTCGCACCGTTGGTGCCGGGGGGCTGCCTGAGCTTTAGAATATGCGTGGGCTTCCTCGTGCGGGCATCTATTCCGAGTCTATCCCTCAGGTCATAAAAAACCCCGCTTTGTTCTGACGATTTTGCTTCTGTCCTTTCAATCGATGCTACATTCGATGTGGGGATAGAAAGGGTATATTCCCCCAATTTGAATACGATGGCGTAGACAATGGAAAGAGACAGGGGAAGCCTGATGACAAATTGTGTCCCTTTCGAGGGCTCTGAGTGAATTGTCATGGAACCGTTGAGGTATCCTATGGCCCGGGCAATAACATCCATCCCTATGCCTCTCCCTGCAAGCTGGGTAGTTCCATGGGCAGAGGAAAAATCAACACTGAGTAAGGCATTAAAGAACTCATCATCGGGCATCCGCGATATCTCTTCATCTGACATAGATCTCTTATTCTTCAGGTATTGTGTAATGGCAGACCTATCAATACCACGGCCATCGTCACTCACCTTCAAGACAAGGCTATCACCTGTTTTCTCCGCTTCCAGGAGAATTTTACCCTCCTGATTTTTGCCCCTCTTAGCCCGTTCATCCGGAGGTTCAATTCCGTGTGCAATAGAATTTCTCAAGAGGTGCATAAAAGGCTCTCTCAGACGATCCAAGAGGCCAATATCCACCTGAAGTTCGCCTCCAACAACTTCAAACCCCACATCTCTATTATATGTTTTCCCCAGATCCCGGATGGTCTTTTCAAACAGGTAAACAAAATCATTTACAGGTATAAGTCTCAGTCGAGCCAACTGAAAATGCAGACCTTTCAACATTGACATATAGTTGTCAATCCAGATCTTCAGGCCTGTTGATATCTGATCTTGAGAAAGAGGGGGAAGCCTCTTTTCTAACAGCATGATCTCCTGAGAGCGGGCAAGCAGCTCTTCGATCAGCGAATAATCTACCCGGATGCGATCTATCTTTGAAGGAGAAGAAACGAGACGCACTTCAGGAGTGACGTGCTTCATCAGTTCATCCGGGCTATTAGCCAAACTGGCGGTGATCCTGTCCCACTCTTTCAAATTTTCAGGAGAAATGACATCATCCTTTCCCGCCACCAACCCTTTAAGTAGATCTGTCCCGTCAATAAGCAATTGCACGGCATCACCCGAGGGCTTTATATCTCCCCCCTGGAACTGATTACACCAATCCTCCATCGAATGGCACAACCCGGCTATTTTTTCCATGCTGAGGGCCTTAGCCATTCCCTTTATGGAGTGAATCTTACCATGGATTTCACCCCACAATTGCTGATTCGGCAGATCTTTTTCTACCCTTATCAGAACAATGTCCAATTCATCAAGATACTTACTTGCTTCCTGAATAAAGATTTTTTTGTACTTTTCAAGATCCATAGGTTAATTTTGACAAGTTCTTCCAAATTTCTTCAGGCGTAATCAGCTCTATGGTACGCCCTTCCTTGGTAAAGACGGTCCGGCTTCCATCATTGTCCTCAATCCATGTTATCCCGATGATTTTATCTGAAATCAGGCCAAGTTTCCGATGGTCCCATTTCAAGAGAATTAAATAAGGGTTTCCGTTAGGCATGGACCTTTCTTTTCCCATGAGACTCCCTACATCAATGACATCAAACAGATCGCCCCTGAAATAGATCAACCCTCTGTAACATGGAGGGGCAAGGGGGACAGGGGTGATTTGTATATCGTCCGCGATACGGTAAATATGCTCTGTCTCAATTCCTAAGCATTTCTCTGCGGCCTCAAAGATAAAACATTCCATATCTTCTTAATCCCTGCGAAGCCTGAATCGGCGCTGGATCTCCATCATCTTCTCTGACAGAGCATTCAATGACTTCACAACGGTGACGATCTCCCTTATCTCCTCTTTTTGATTCTTCGTTCCAATGGTAGTCTTCTGTGTCGACATAAAGTTCTCCTGGGCAAGCCGTGAAAGTTCATGGAACTGGCTGAACAAAGCCCTCATCTCTTTTGCCTGCTTCGCCGTCACATCTCCCACCTCTTTTACTTCAGTGGAAATATCCTTAACCCCTGAAAGCATCTCACCAAAAGTGCCCACGATGCCGTGAATGATTTCACGCCCTTTCACAATATGCTCTTCACTCTTTCTCAGGGACGTTAGAGCGGCCTTATTGTCTTCAAAGATGTCATCCACAATGCGCCTTATCTCCTGTGAAGACTGTTTAGAATTCTCTGCCATGCTCCTTATTTCGTTGGCCACAAGGGCAAAACCTTTGCCCATTTCCCCGGCCCTCGTGGCCTCGATGGAGGCGTTGAGGGAAAGGAGGTCGGTCTTCTGGGATAGTTCCTCCATGACGCTCATGACCATCTTTATTTTTTCCACCTTGTTTGACAACCTGTATATCGGTTCTGCGTTTTCGACCATCTGCTTGAGGACATCCTCCAAATAGCGCAAGGTCTCACGGGCATTGGCCTCACCCGTTTCGGTCTTGGCTAATGCATCGTTGGCCTTCGAAACCGTTTGGGCCGATTGTCTAACAGCCTCGTCCATCTGCTCCAGGCTCCTGTCTGTGACAAAAGATGTCTTCTGAACAATGAGGGTCTGCTCCTCTGAACCTTTGGCAATTGCCAGGGCTGTATCATCGATTTCCCGGCTGTTGGCCAGGATCTTATCTATCAGACCGCTGAGATTTGCGCCGGTCTCTTCTATCCGTGAAGAAACACTCTTTATCTCCGAAATCATATCTCGCAGATCATTTACCATCATGGCAAAGGCTTCCTCAAGATCACGGATTTCGTCCTGAGATAAACAAAGTATTTCCTTTGAAAGATCACCACGACTGATCTCCTTTGCAACACTACTCAGGCTATTTAACCTCCTCACAATGGATCTGGAAAAAATGCCGCCAAAAATAACTCCAGCAGCTAAGGCCAACGCGGCAGAAATTGCTTGAGCAAGAATGAAATCATTTGTTATCTGGTTTGCTATCCCCACAACCACCATAACAATCAAAAGTAATGCCAGAAAGCTCAGGATGAGCTTGTTTTTTATACTCGTTCTGTTCATTGATCTGCCTCCTCCATTGCGACGATCCAACCGGCGACATCTCCGCTAACTCTTAGAAGTGAAACCGCTAACCGTATTTCTTGAGATCTTACAGTTATACTAAAGCTGATTTTTCTCAGCCCCGGATTCCGGGCAACACCCTTTAGGGCATCGATCAGTGGAACCCTCCCTTCCTTAGGGAGCAAAGATGTAATCGGTTCATTCAATATCTCTTCAAGAGATTTATTTGATATCGCAAGGGCTTTGGAAGTGGCATTTATGACTCTTGCGTCCTTATCAACCACTACTATGCCCAACCCTATACTTTCAGTAATCGCCTTTTGGAAATTCAAATCATCGACTAACTCCGCCGTAGCCTGCCTGGGATATAGAGTACCGGGCTCAATGACGCTCATGTTTTCCGTGGGAGAGATCCCTTGATTTTCGATCCGGTCCATGAGTGCAGAGCAAAAGGCCCTTTTGCAAAGCAGTAATCAGCCTCAATATTAATAACCTCATTTTGCTGTTCCATAATTGTACTTGATATAGCTATAATCGGGAAAGGGAAGTCGGAAAATTTCTGGCGGGCAATTTTGATTAACCGGACTCCGTCTATCTTGGGCATTATTAAATCAGTAAAGAGGATATCAAAGGGTCCATACTCAAATTTTGATATTCCCTCCTTCCCATCATAGGCCTTTATAACCTCGTATCCCCTCTTTTCGAGGAACTCTGTAAGGAATTCCACAAAAAAGAAATCGTTATCTACAACCAAGGCCCTTTTTGACATCTGTTTCACCCCACTATATTGACTATTGACTATCGACTATTGACAACCGAATGACGGCCAAAGGCCACATGATCATAAAATGACTAATGACTAAATCCTCCAATCGACAATTTTACCCAGTGAAATGCTTTTTCTTTTCTATTTCACCGGGGCATCAATCATCAATCAATACAAACCCTGCGCACTTCACTGATATCGGTCAACCCTAAAAAAACCTTACTCATACCGTCCTGTTTCAGGGTAGTCATCCCGTCTCTTACACCTTGCAAAAAGATCTCATCTGTAATTGCCTGTTTTTTTATCAGGCTTTTTATCGCCGGAGTGCCTTCCAACAGTTCATGGATCGCCCTTCTCCCTTTGTAGCCGGTTCCCGAACATACATCACATCCCGATGGACGATAAAGAACAAGTTTTGGGCTGTATTCAATGTTGGTAGAGTGAAATGCTTCTTTTCCGTATTCGGCGGCGAGGGCTTCAAATTCCTCCATAGAGGGATTGTATTTCTTCCGGCAATTGGGGCACAATTTCCTGATCAATCTCTGCGCCAATACACCCAAAAGAGCATCTGAAAAATTTAGCGGATTCAGCCCCATGTCCAAAAGCCTGGTTATAGTCTCCGAGGCGCTGTTGGTGTGCAGGGTGGAAAGAACGAGATGACCGGTAAGTGATGCCTCTATTCCGATGGAGGCGGTCTCACTATCGCGCATCTCCCCTATCATGATTACATCTGGGTCGGCCCTCAAAAAGGAACGCATGATCCTCGCAAAATCAAGCCCTATCTTCGGTTTTACTTCCACCTGCCTGAGCCCAGGCTGTGTAATCTCCACAGAGTCTTCTGCCGTCCATATCTTCACACCAGGATTGTTGATATATGCCAGTGCGGAATGCAAAGTTGTTGTCTTCCCTGACCCTGTCGGTCCCACAGCCAATATCAGTCCATAGGGCTGAACAAGAATCCTCTTCATAACCTGCAAATTCCGTTCGGTCAACCCCATTTCATCTAATTTTAAGGCCCCAGACGCAGCCAAGAGCCTCAACACTGCATCCTCATGCCCGCCTGCTGTGGGCAACGTTGCCAATCTAAGGTCAAGGGGAGGTATACCTTTGCGCCTGAATTTGATTTTACCATCCTGGGGAAGACGTCTTTCGGCAATATCTATACCTGCCATTATCTTCAGTCTCGAGAGAATACCTCTCGCCATAGAGTTGGGAACCTGCATATACTCCTGACATACTCCATCTAAACGGAATCGGATCCCGGTTTTATTAGTAATCGGCGAAGGCTCAACAGGCGAATATCAAGACCCGTGGCTTTCCGTCCCCATCTCACTAAGAGTTTGGCTTTATGTAGATGAAGATTAAGCTCCCAACAGGCAAACTATGCCTATTAGGAGCAGGCCATATACATTTTGAGGTATTTTGTCATGGACTAACCTCCTGGATAGAGGTTGAATGATTGGTAGGCATATTTACATCAAATATAGTAGTACAAAGTTCCTAAGTCAAGAAAAATCGAATTTCATGGATCTCAACAAGGGCCGGGTTCAAGCTTACGTGAAAAGTGTTGCGAAATCAGAAGGGTCCTCTATGCGACCATACATGATCATAGCATCCGAGTCCCCCGATTTATTCAACCTTACCAAATGAAACCTTGAAAATCAAGCAGGTGAAGGTTACCCAAATAAAGCTTCAGTGTCAGGAATGGTCTGAATCTCCCTTATGTCTGTAAGGCCAAATGCCAGTTCTCGCAATACCATCTGGATATATGAAATATTCAACACCACCTAAAGTTACAAATATCTGCCATTCGCCTCAGCCCTTCGATGCTAAAATATGATTAGATATCAATCAGATAGACCGCCACAAAACGATTATTAGGGCGAAGGTTTTCTAAACCCCCACCCCGAATCGATTGGGTTATGCATACAGGTTCTCTATCCATCTCATGGCTTCGGTATCAGGAACTTTTCAAAGGTAGATCCGGTTTCTTGGAAGAATCGTTCAGCGCAGAAGACCTTGCTCACAATCTCCTCTGAGGGGCGGCCATTGTAGCAACTGTTACAGGCTTCCCGTTTTCTTGAAGTCATAATACCTGCCATATTTCAGTAGAATGTGTTAACCTTTTGTAGCGTCTTAACACAACATTGGGGTCAACATGAGAAAAATCAACGAAAGGAGGAAGCGCAATGGCTGATTTTCACCAAGAAGGCCTTATAACGACACTTCATGCCCTCTACGAGGCATTTGATCGTGAGGAATATCTGGCAGATATGGAGAAGAAATTAGAGGAATATGAGAAACATCGCAGAATAGGCCTCCTTCTGCCGTCTCTTCATTCGGAAATACAGAACCCAGCGGTGCTCGATCGGATAATGGATGAGATCCAGAAGGTCCGATACCTCCATAGTGTGGTAGTGGCCCTGGGAGGACACCCCTGAAGAGCTCCAGTTCAAGGAGGCCAAGGAATATTTCGAACAGCTTCGAACACCGGAGCGGGACGTGAAAGTGGTCTGGGTGGACGGTCCGAGAATCCAGAGCATTTTTCGCGAAATTCGAGAGAGAGAGATCTCAACGGGGGTGCAAGGAAAGGGACAGTCCGTGTGGATCACCCTGGGCTATCTCTTTGCCCGTGAAGATACCAATGTAATCGCCCTTCATGACTGTGATATAGTCACCTATGACCGGATCCTTTTGTGCCGTCTTATTGAGCCCACAGCCAACCCCCATAACGATTTCGAGTTTTGCAAGGGGTACTATGCACGAATATCTCCCACCGACAGGGCGATGAGAGGCAGAGTCACGAGACTCTTTGTCACCCCTTTCGTGGATATCATGAGACGTATTACGTATGATAGGGGACACGACGAACTGGGCCGTTTTTTTACCTATCATCGAACCTTCAATTATCCATTGGCCGGGGAATTCAGCTTCCTTACACGGCTGGCACGCGGCATTAACATCGCTTATGACTGGGGACTGGAGGTGAGCACCCTCTCAGAGGTCTACAAGCGGGTGATCCAGCAAAAGATTGCGCAGATTGATCTTGCCCCCAACTACGAACACAAACACCAGGATATTTCCCCGGGAGACGCCAGCAAGGGACTCCACCGGATGGTGGTGGACATCGCCAAATTCTACCTGGGCTACGTAAGATCTCACGGCTTTGCCTTGGATGACTCGGTCGTGGATATGATTTTGCATAGCTACTATGAGAATACCCTCGGTTTCATCAAGAGTTATAGCGACGATGCTGAGGTCAATGATTTGGTGTACGATCGTTATCAGGAAGAGCTCACGGCGCAATACTTCAGGGGCTTTCTATGGACCGCATGGGAGCAGATCAAGGGTCCGCACGAGAGCACCGTGATTCCCTCATGGAACCGCGTGATTTACAGCACTCCCGATATCTATACCAGGCTCCTGGAAGCGGTAGAGAAGGATAATGCTTAGCACTGGGTGGAGAAATGCGGACAGGCGAGCACATGGTTCCTATTTAGAGAAAGAGAATTTGAGAGTATGGTTGAAAGGCTGAAGATACCTTTCCAGTCAGCCAGAAACCTTAGGCTTGAAGCTTCTTTCCCACCGCCTTCCCATAATCCTGGCAGGCTTTCATCCCATCGGAAGTGGATATCACCGCTTCCTTGAGGTTCAGAGGCCCGAGGTCCACCATGTCCATCTTGAATACATACAGCAAATTGGGGGATATGATCGAAGCAGGCAAGCTTCGTGTGCAACAGAGGCTTTCATCTGGATATCGCCAGTTTTCAATAATACGAAAAGTTGACATATCTGCCATTATGTTGCGAATTGCCATAACCCATAGAAAATAGGGACTATTTGGCGTTTAAGGCTGGATATTGGAGATTGGCAAAAAAAGCAGCAGGTTGCGGGGTATTTCAATGATGTTAAGTGGCACACCTGCAACATAGCATTTCGCAAATTTCCATGGGTTATCGGCATTCGCCATGGGGCGTACAATCCAGTTAGAGGCTATCCAGCCAGGCCATGATGTCTTCCTTATTCTCCGATTGAAGCAATTCCTCTATCTTGTGATCATCGACCAAAACCGATTGCATGTGCTGAACAAAGCGGCCCTGAGCCTGTCGTTTTTGCTTGAGATCCAGATGGAGGTAAAGTGTTGAGGATTGCACGTTGTCATGGCCTAAATGATTCTTGATATCTGTGACGGAGTCGCCGCGATAAAGCATGTGTACGGCACAAGAGTGGCGAAAGCTGTGTACGGGATTGATGTTTTTGAGGCGCTTTTTGGGAAGTGCCTTTTCAAGATATTTTCTGCAGATTCGGTAAATGCCGTGGCGTGTCAGTGCTTCACCGCGCTGGCTGATGAAGAGACGGTCTTGATAAGTGGGCTTTGGGGTTACACGGTATTTTTTGATATAGAGTTGGAGAAGCTGAACGGTTTTGAGCTCAAGATGGATGATACGGTAGCGATTTCCCTTTCCAAAAATGGCGAGGGTTTCTTCCCGGGGATTGAGGTAGTCAGGCTTCAGCATTGAGACCTCACTGGCCCTGGCTCCTGAGTCATAAAGGAGATGGAGCAGGGCATAATCTCGAAGGCCGTCCTTTCTTTTAAGATCAACCGCTCCGAAGACCTTGAGGATTTCTTCCTGGTAAAGGAAACCAACCAGAGCTTTCCGGGTGCGTTTTTGAGGGATATTGAGGATCCTGTCGGCCAGTTCCCGCTTTTCCGGATACATAAAACGGATCATTCTGGCGAAGGATTTGAGTGCCGCAAGGCGTTGATTGCGGGTCTTGGCAATATTGTTACGGTCTCGCTCCAGATCATCGAGAAAGGCCAGAATCAACTCAATGCAAAGGTGCTCAACTGTAAGAGAGGCGACCTTGATGTGGTGGTATTTTGCTGCGAAAGGCAGAAAGAGCTTAAAAGCATCCCGATAGCTCTTGATGGTATGGAGACTCGTTCCCTTGATGTAAGGGAGGTATCTGTCAAAAAACTCATGGAGTAAGGGGCTCAGTTTCATACTTGATCCATTTGAGATTTGGAGAACGCAATCAGTCCGGCAACGTGTTTCGCATCGGACACTTTCAGGTATGCATGGGTGTAGCGATATTTACGATGCCCCATGTAGGCAGCCAGAACAGGTAAAGCATATTGGGTGGATTCCCCCCGGTCCTTTATCTGTTTTAGCGTATTTATGGCAAATGCGTGTCGGAGGCTGTGAGGGATAGGATACCCAAAGGTGACGTTCCCGATGGTTTGCTTTGATCTTGCAAGGCCGATATCTTTCACTGCCTGATGGAAAACATCACGAACCTGGTGAGCCCTGATCCCTTTTTGATGGTTGCCGGCAAGGAGATAGGGGTTCTCGTCATGGGGCGTCAGAGACTGGCGCATCGAGAGATAGTTTTCGATTTCCCTTATCACAGCTTTGGGAACTGGAATCAACCGGTCTTTTCTAAACTTGGTCTTCTCAATGTAAAGGGTTCCATCATCGGCCCTATAGTGCGTTCGCAGCAACCTTAAGGGCTCTGAGATCCTCATCCCGCAACGCGCCATGAACAGGATGACCAGGTATCTTGAGACATCTGTCAAAAAATGTTTTTGCGTTTTCCGTAACCGTTTGCAGATCGCCCGCAGCAGTTGGTCAGTTTCTTCTGGGGAGAAAATAAAAGGGATAAAATGCTTCTGAGGGAGGGGCGGGATATCTTGCACAGGGTTATGTTCATAAATGCCTTGGCGCATCAAAAAGTCAAAAAAGCTGCGGATTGCAGAGAAAATTCCATTCACCGTGTTCGGGTGGTTTTTGATGTTTGCTCTCAACTGAAGAAAAAATGAGGGTTGTATCACATCCCAATCAGCGTTTTGGTCCTTCAGATAACGGTCGAAGGCTGAGAGGGAAGTCCTTAATCCGTCTTTGGCATAGCCCAGATGTTTTCGATAGGCCACGTATTGTTCAAGTTCCCGGGCCATAAAGCTTTCAAATCTCCTCATGGAAAAGCACCTTTCGCATCAGCTTGACATGGATATGAAGATAGTTCTTGGTGGACTCGATCTTGTCGTGGCCCATCATCTCCTTGATCTCAAATATCGTGACACCGCTTTCAAGGAGATTCTGGGCATAGGTGTGCCTTAACCAGTATGCGGTTGAGGGGAGATTGACTTGCTTCATGCATTCTCTGATGCAATAACCCGCTGTATTCGGACGTATCGGTCGGTGGGGAGCGTAAAGGCTTAAGAAAAGTGTCCTGCGGTTGCTTTTGGGCCTGCCTTTCAGTATGTAGGCGGCTATGCCCTTGATGGTATGCTCGGGGACAGGAAGGGTTATGGGGTTATCGCCCTTTCTGTCTTTGAGGGTCAACTCCCTTTTTGCAAAAGAAATGTCATCCAGTTTGATCTTGACGCTCTCCAAGGGCCGGAGCCCTAAACAATAGGCCAGGTGGACCATGGCATAGGCTCGAAGATCTCTCGGGGTAGAAAGCTTAAGCCCGGCAAAGAGGGTTTGGGTTTCCTGGGGGCGCAGGAACCTGGGCGGTTTGGCCTGAGAATAGGAACGCCGGCCTTTTATGAGGGCGGCAAGGTCTCTCTTGAGGATGTTCCGATCCTGGTGCAAATACCTGAGAAAGCCCCGGAGCATCGAACGGTAGGCCCTGCATGTGGCCGGTGCAAAGGGCTCAAAAAACTCCGCCAGAAAAGCATCGATGTGCTCAATCTCTAATGACGAAAGATCGACGTCATGTCTTTGCAGGTAATTGTGTAAAGAGGCGAGGACCGCTGCAATTCGTTTAATATGCCGGTAGGGGACCTGCCGGCTTTGTTCATGATACGTCAGATAGTCTTCATAGACTGGCGACAACCGGTGACGGATCCTTTCTATGGGTCGTCTGATCCTTTTGCGCTCAGAAAGATACCGGGAAAGTCCTCTGACTCCGTGTGCCTGGGTTAATCCGTTGTGTTTTTGGAAAGCCTTGACCGTGTCCAGAGTAAAAATGTCATTCCACTCAAATTCCCCGTGCCTTATAAAATCGAGAAACTGACGCAACGTCTCCTTATGATTTTCATAGCTTCTAAGGTTATATCCTTCATCTTCCATCCATAGGAGATACTCGTCGATCGCTTGCTCCAGGTTTCTATCTGGAGAATGGTCTTGATGGGCCTTATCTGTCGTTTCAGTCATGGTTTTCACCTAAGGAATGAACAATGAGTCGATGGATGGTGGCAGGGTCATGCCTTTTCCTTTCTTCCGAGTTATCCAGAGGTTGCCGGGAAGTCTCAACGACCTTTTCTGGGAGGGATAACACCTGAAAGACTCTGCCATCAAAGGCGATCAGGTCTTTTTCGATCAGAGCGTTTCTGGCCAAGATGTAATCATCGACAGAAATCCCAAGAAGCGTGCAGATCCTGTCATAGCAATAGAAGGAGATGCCGTTTCGGTCCCCCACGATGACCAGAAATAAATAGAGCACCAGTTCATGGTGATCGAGACTGCTCCAAAAGCCATCACGCAAAAACCGATGCTCAATAAAGGCAAAGCTGCCATTGATCTTGCGGACCCGGTGAGGAATAAGGGGCGTCTTTTGAATCATGTTTCACCTCCTTTACCCCAACATAAGAACCCAAAACAACAACGCCATCGAGTCCATCTTTGCAAGAACTGGCTAACCAATTGGAATGAGGAGATATTTATGCGATAACGCGTCCATCTTTGCAAGATCTGCTGTGCCAGGAATTAAATAGTAACTCCCCGCTTTTACATGGAATTTTGGGTTTAACGCGTCCATCTTTGCAAGATTATCGGATCGGCGTCTTTGGTCCCGTTCCCGTTGTAAAAGCCGGTTCTGTTCTACATACTCGGGGTGTTGATCTCTATATCTTTGCCAGTAATCTTGGTTTTGTTCTGTCCAACATTGCTGACTCTCCTGCTGATCCTTTCGGTATCGGGGATCATCTTTCATCTTTTGGCGCTGCCAACGGTTTCTCCTGACACGTTGGCAACCTTCTCTGCCACAGTATCGATGGTTCTTTACCCGAGGATCCGGAAGAAAAAGACGCCTGCAACTTCGATTTGCACATCGGATCTTTTGGCTCATGGCTTCCCTCCGGGAAAAACCATAACCTCATCCGAACTGTTCAACGACGAAAAACAAAAAGTAGATACACACTAAATGGCAGCTCAGGAGTGTGTTAAGAAAAGAAAGAAGCTCATAGGGGGAAGATTAAAGGGATCATTCTTGCATTTGACCAAAAAGTACAAAAAGAATATGGAAAGTAGAAGGACTTTTTCGAAGTCTCTCTTTTAAGAAGATCGGAATAAGTAAAATACAACATAACAAAACTGGCAACATAACTGCCATTTCGGTCAGCTTTTCTAAAGCATAAATTCCCTTGATATCAATTAGATAGCCACCGAAAGCGGATCTATCTTTTATGATATCTTAAAAAGTGTTTATTTCAAATTCCGGGGTTTGGATCTGTGGGGGCATATCCGGCCACGAATCATCGCAAAAACGGGCCTGTATTTTATAGCGGCCGGGTTTTAAGTCAATGGGCAGTTCCCATTTGATGCTGTTCATTTCATCGATATTCCTAAAGTTCATGCACCGATCTGTTAGGGAAGTGTTGAAAACAGGTATAAAATCCTGGCGATTTTCAATTCCATCCCGATCGTTTTGACGGATTAAGGAAAATTCAGAAGTTACACGAATGGGAAAAGCCGTCATTCGAATAAACCGAAGAGTAACGGTCATCCCCGGCCAATAAACATCATAATCGGTTATAATGCCGATGAGTTTGTTGCCATCGGAAATTCCGGTTCCCACACCGGATGTGATTTCGTCCCAGAATCGGGCTGGCCCCACATCAATATGAACCACATCCCCATGGTAATACCCTGTACCGCCGAATTTAAGATCCCTGACATAATGCCACAGAGTTTCGGCTTCTACCCCTTGGATTTTGAGATCCGCCGCCATGCCGTACTGGTGAAGGCTGGCCTTAGCCGCCAGGTTCCCTTTCTCCCGAAGCATGGTATTGTATTCCGGCTTCCGATAGCCGGAGGTGATGGTGATTTTTGCACCGCTGTTTAAATGGTCTTCCAGATAATCGATAAACTCGATAAGTCTTAAGGAAAGTCCCATTCGGGAGGGTTCACAGGGAGCGTCGAATACGCGGCAGATCTCATTAAGTGCTTTTTCACCATAGCTTCCCAGTCCTTCGCGGTAAGCGCCTGAGAAGGATTTACCGGTTCTTTCACTATATAATGTGATTTCACCGTCACCGGAAAAGAAATACCGGCCCATATCCTCGGATTCTTCACTGGCCCACAAGCATGATGCTAAAGCTGCCGTCAGTATCAATACAATTGCAAACTTTCCCGAATATTTTTTGACGATTCGATTAAATGCCATTGGCTCTCAAAACAGTAAACGCTTGTACAATCAGGTTGAACCGCCGGCAGTTACCGAATTTCTAATACAGGTTTCGGGCGTTAACTGCGGGCTGGTTGAAATCACCGGCAATGAATCCCGAGTTGATTCATCGCCTTATACAAGCCGGACATGAAGTGTCGCTGGAACCCAACGCCAGCACGGGAATCCCTGGATGGTCAGCCCTGGACAATTGTCATGGTTGAGTACACCTTCTCAATATTTTGCTAAAAAATTCAGAGCAGGTTCAGGCAACGGTACAAAATTATACTTGAGGGGGTATTTGTAAACTGCTTGATGGGCCTCTTTTAGATTTTCATAAAGTCTATGAAGATGGGCCATCGGCACGCCCATTATCATTTCATCATCGCTGGCCATAGCATAACGTCTCTCGCCAATGTCAGCTATAGCCAATTTCACCTCACCGGTGAGATAGGGTACCACCATCACTTCATAGCAGCATGCGCCGTGACCATTGGTGCTCAAGGTCACATTATCGCTGCCATCCCACATATTGGCATAGACCAGGCTGAGCATCTGATGGGGATTCCCAAAAATTTGCACCACATCAGGTTCAACCGGAATCGTACTCAGGGGGGCCGCGGCTAAGACCTTGTATTTTCCCTGCTCTATGGACATCCTGTCTGCGAAGATCTTTCTGGTCGCCTCTACGTTCTTTGCGAACCAACCGGCGCACCTGGTTCCGTCGACTAAATCCTCTGGAAGGTCAAAAAAGCCTTGCAATGCGCCACCTGCGGCGCAGGCCGTGGCGAGATCTCCCGTGGTGTAAACGGCCTTTTCATGATAGCGCGCCATTCCTATAAGCTGGCAAATAGTGATCTGCTGTTCGACCTTTTCAAACGCCTCGGGTAGGTCGTTTTCATTTTCAAAGTATTTTATTCCTAACGGAGTTGTTCGCACCTTCAAAATCCTATCCAACTCTTCACCTATTTTATTAAAATCCGGCATTCCTTTCCCTCCTTCTTTGCTTCCGGGTCAATTGAATGGCCTCAACCGCGCCGACTTCACGTCCCAACGCCCGGCCCACATAGTCCTGACCCGCGGGCCCGCCTGCTAACTGCGAAGCTTTTCAAGCACCTCTTCATTTGTGGGAAACCGACCCGCCGTGTGCTTCGAAAAGACAAGATCGCCATCCACCACCACATCAAAAACGCCGCCTTTTCCTTTGAAGCACTTGCGTGAGAATCGGGGTCACCCTTGAAATAGGACAGATTCCCCATGTCGAGGCCGTCCCCAATCAGTGTTTATAACATATTTTACTCTTTCGATAATACTGTTGACAGCGCCATATTTTTCAATGCACTTCCCCCAAGCCACAAAACAAAACCCCGCTCTCCATCTGTTCAGAGTAACGGGGTTTTGGGGTAACCATAGACCATTTCAAATCCTCTTTCTTTATCGGGTTGAAAGAAGAACATTTTTCAGTAATATTGCCTAATATCGTTTACAAAGAACTATTTCGGAAGTCAATGAAAAAGGTAAAGTGAAACTTGTCGAAGATCCCGTCTTTGCCGGAAAGGTTGACTTTGACTTGATCCGCAAGACCAAATCTTCTAAAGTAGCTAAGACGGCTGGGTACCGCCCTGCAAGGTGGGATGTCCCACTTCAGTGCCGCCGATGGCGGGATTATTTTTGAGTGCGCCCATAGTGGATACAGCATGAACATATTAACAAATCATATCGTTTTCAGGAAAGGAGCATTTTATGGGGAAAAAAGTACTTCGAACGAAATTGTGTGACATTCTGGGAATTGAATATCCCATCTTGAGCGCAGGGATGGGTCCCACACTTATTGGCGAAAATACGGGGGCGCCTGTTGA
>Ga0307424_1000883_pt1 | contig 15978 bp, 15 predicted proteins | sample SalMarWE160320MG_FD_202157 | JGI IMG/M metagenome (GOLD analysis project Ga0307424, IMG submission 202157) | Salt marsh sediment microbial communities from the Plum Island Ecosystem LTER, Massachusetts, United States - WE1603-20 | ecosystem: Environmental > Aquatic > Marine > Intertidal zone >... | reverse complement strand
TTACCAACAAATCATTAGATGGAAAATCATAATTTTATCCGTTTTAAATGGATGGATAGATGGTGTGTATTGTCAAAAACAGGTCATCCGATTTCATATTGGAAAAGATAAGACGTATAGTTGAAACCACTGAACTTAAGGAGGGAGATAAGTTGCCTAACCAGAATGAATTAGGTGCGCAACTGTAGTGTAGGGGGTAAAGCATGAGATTGGAAGATATATCCAGGGTGGCAATAGTTGGTGCTGGGACTATGGGTGCCGGGATGGGCTTGTGCTTCGCCCATGCGGGCTACGGTGTAATCCTGCAAGATATTTTTGATGACCAGATAGTAAAGGCGTTGGACAGGATAGAGAAATCCCATAAGGTATTCATAGAGGAGAATGTTTTCTCGGAAGAGTCCGCAAAGGCGGCCACAGAGAAAATCTCGGTCACCGGGAGCCTCGAACGGGCTCTGGATGGGGTTCAGTTTGTACTGGAGGCGATCCCTGAGGACTTGAAACTGAAACAAACGCTCTTTGGCCAGATGGAAGCCCTTTGCGCGCCGGAGACCATCTTGGCCACGAACACCTCGGGGCTGAGCGTCGCTTCAATTGCCTCGGTCTGTAAACGACCGGAACGGGTTGCCGGCATGCATTGGGTGAATCCACCGGAATTGGTGCCTTTGGTGGAGGTGATTCGGGGAGATAAAACTTCTGATGAAACAGTGAATCTGATTTTCGGCATCGCTGAGAAGCTGGGAAAAATGCCGATTATAATTCAAAAAGAAATGCCTGGATTCGCCATGAACCGTCTTCAATTCGCTGCCCTCAGGGAGGCACTTCACCTTGTGGAGGCCGGGGTGGTCACCCCTGAAGATGCTGACAAGGCAATGAGTTACGGTGTCGGTTTTCGTTATCCATGGTTAGGGCCCTTGAAAACGGCGGACCTGGGCGGATTAGACGTGTTTCACAGTGTGGCGAGTTACCTCTTCAGCGACTTGAATACCATGGAGTCCCCACCAGAGTCGTTAAATCGCCTTATCGAGGACGGAAAATTGGGTATAAAAACCGGAAAAGGGTTCTATGATTATGAAAAGGAATCGAGTGAGGAGATTTTGCGAAAGCGGGATCTTTACTTCCTCCGGCAGTGGAAACTGATTCGAGACATACAGCAAAGTTAGGGTATTTGTATGGGACCCAATACCTCCGATGGTCAAGGTGTTGGATGTTTTTGGTTTCCCTCAGAACCGAGAGTGCGTTTTTCAAGGAGGAACGCCAATAATAGAGCTCAGATTTCACGGCCGCGGCGGAAGGCGATCCTGGAGCAAAGTAAATAAAGGAGAGATAAAAATGAAAAGCGACCAGATGAAAAAGGGGCTGCAAAGAGCGCAGCATCGAGCCCTCTTCTATTCCATGGGATACACCAAGCAGGAACTGGAAAAGCCCATCGTGGGTGTTGTCAATACGTTTAATCAGATCGTGCCGGGTCATATTCATCTGAACAATGTGGCGGAAGGTGTGGTCAAAGGTGTCTATAGCGGCGGGGGAACGCCCATCATCTTCCCCACCGTCGGTATCTGCGATGGCATCGCCATGGGTCATGAAGGCATGAAATACGTCCTGGCCAGCCGTGAACTGATCGCGGATTCGGTGGAGGTCATGGCCATGGCCCATCCCTTTGATGCCCTAGTGCTGGTGACGAACTGCGACAAGATAACTCCAGCCATGCTTATGATTGCCCTGAGGCTCAATATCCCGACCGTGGTACTGAGTGGGGGCCCCATGCTGGCCGGTCGCTGGCATGGACGTGAAACAGACCTGACTACGGTGTGGGAGGGTGTAGGAAAGGTCAGCGCTGGAACCATGACACATGATGAAATGGAGGAGTTAGAAGAATGTTGCTGCCCTGGGTGTGGATCTTGTGCCGGCATGTTCACCGCCAATTCCATGAACTGCCTGACAGAGGCCATGGGGTTAGGCCTGCCGGGGAACGGGACCATCCCTGCCGTGAGCGGGGCAAGGATAAGGCTGGCCAAGTTTGCCGGGCTCAAGGTGATGGAACTGTTAAATAGAAAGATCCTCCCCCGCGATATTGCCACGAAGGCCGCTTTCATGAACGCCATCGCAGTGGACATGGCCATGGGTTGCTCCACCAATACCATTCTACACGTTCCTGCCATAGCAAACGAGGCCCACATCCCTATAGATCAGGGTCTTTTCCAGGAAATGAGCGACCAAGTCCCGCACCTATGCGACATGAGTCCGGCTGGACCCCACCACCTTGACGATCTGGACATGGCCGGGGGGGTTCAGGCCGTTATGAAACGCTTAAGCGAAAAAGGATTGGTGGATCCGGGGGTCATGACCGTCACCGGTCAGACCCTGGGGCAGAATCTGGAAAAGGTTAATATCCACGATCAGGAACTCATCCGGCCCTTTGAGGACCCGATCCATCCCCAGGGAGGCATTGCTATCCTAAAGGGAAACCTGGCGCCTGAAGGTGCGGTTGTAAAGCAGTCTGCCGTTGCTCCCGGCATGCTTCAGAGAAGGGGAATAGCCAGGGTTTTTGACCATGAGGAGAAGGCTGTTGATGCCATTCTGGGCGGAGAGATAAAGCCCGGAGATATCGTGGTTGTTCGCTACGAAGGCCCCAAGGGTGGACCCGGCATGCGCGAGATGCTCGCCCCCACATCAGCCATTGTTGGTATGGGGTTGGGCGAGAGTGTGGCCTTGATCACAGATGGCCGCTTCAGCGGAGTAACCCGTGGCGCGGCCATTGGGCACATTTCCCCCGAAGCAGCGGAAGGGGGACCTCTTTCGCTGGTAAAGGAGGGGGACAGCATATTCATTGACGTTCCAAACAAAACACTGACCTTAGAGGTAGAAGAGGAGGAGATGGCCCGTCGCAAAGACAAATGGTCTCCTCCCGCGCTGAAAGTTAAAGATGGGTATCTCTACCGCTATGCCAAGATGGTCACTTCGGCCAGCACCGGTGCTATATTGAAGATCTGAACAGTTCTCTTGAATCAAACGTAATAGGGGCATTTTTGCTTTATTAGTTGAAATCGGAGTGTTGAGGGGAGATGTAATGACAAGGCTCAGTTGTCAATTACCGCTGGTCACATTGAGAATTACTGACTGAGGAAAATCTTTAGCTGAAAGGGGGGAAGATATTGACCTAAAATGAAGTGAATAGAAGTATAGGATGAATAATAGATTTGTCGAAATGCGTCCAATTTTGGAAACTGAGCCCAAAAAAGGAGCCCCTCTGTAGTTGCATTTCGACAGAATTCTGGCAACAATTCTTTAACTCAAGAAAGGAGAAAACAGATGAAAAGAATTCTCAAAACATCTACCATTGTATGCCTTGCTTTTGCTTTGGGCTTGGCTTTTTCACTCGCCTCTCCTGTGAGCGCAGCAGAGACGATTAAAATGGGAATCATCTATGCCATGACCGGTAAGGGGTCGGCCCTCGGAACTAAACAAATGGATTCCGCCAAACTGGCCATCAAAGAAATCAACGCGGCGGGGGGCGCCAATTTTGGAGGCAAACGAGTAAAGATTGAAGCCTTTTACCAGGACACGGAGACAAAACCGGATGTGGCCGTTCGCAAGATGAAATCCATGATCGAGGATAAAGGCATCACTGCCCTGGTGGGGGGAACCTTCGCCCATGTGTCTCTGGCCATGAATGCCCAGACCAAGCGGACCCCAATCGTTTTCATGGCCACCAACGGCGTGCCCGAGAAAATGTTTACCAAGAAACTGAAGGGGCCCTACAGCATGTCCATGATCCCTCCTGCGGAATCCATCGGGAGCGGCGCGGCAGCCTATGTGACTGAGATCATGAAGCTGAAAAATATAGTTGTCATGCTGCCGGATTACGCCTACGGGCATGGCGCCCTCAGGGGGATGAAGAACGTCTTTGATAAGATGCCCCAAGTCAAATACACCACCATCATGACCCCGGTGGGAACCGCCGATATGACCCCTTATCTCATCAAGGCCATGGAGGCCAAGCCCGACATCGTCATGATGGGCCAGTGGGGAAACGACGCCATCAACATCCTCAAGCAGGCTTACGAGATGGGTTTGAACAAGGATACTAAGATTTTCTTCAACTGGATCGTGAACGTCTTTGCCATGGGTATTCCGCCCGAGGCCCTGAAAGGGGTCAGGTGCCAGATGTTCTGGTATTTTGACATGACCGGCTTCAAGGACGCAGAGGTGGTGAAGTTGTCCAACGAGTTTACCAAAAGATATATGGCTGAATACGGCGAACCGCCGGATCCCTATGGATGCAGCGCTTATATGGGTGTGAAAAACGTAATCAGAGGAATGGAATTGGCCAAGTCCACGGATCCCAAGAAGGTGTACAACGCCATCATGGCGAATCCCAAATGGACCGGACCTAAAGGACCGGCCACCTGGATGATCGACGGTAACCCCAGGTACAAATACTCATCCTTTATTGCTTTGGGTCTCGGAGCTAAAGAAAGAAAGACCAAATGGGAGTATGTAAAGGTGATAGACTACTATGGGGGTAAGTACTTTCAGCGGACTCCTGCGGAGTTGGGCTGGAAATAGTGTAGCGGATAAGGAGAAAGAGGCGGTCAAAACCCACGGCCGCCTCTTCGCCCCACAATTTTAGGGCAAACCCTTGGGGAAGCGAAGACAAAGTTAGGTGATATGCCTGATTTAATTACGACACAAAATTTGACCAAACGTTTTGACGGCCTGGTGGCCGTGGACGGGGTTGAATTACGAATCCGGGAGGGTCAGATTGCAGGCGTCATGGGACCCAACGGCTCCGGAAAGACCACCCTGTTCAACCTTCTCTCAGGGCTCTTTTCTCCCAGTGCAGGACAGATCGACTTTGGGGGGAAGGACATCACCAAAGTCGACCCTCATAAAAGAGTGGAGATGGGGATGGCCCGCACCTTTCAGCTGGTATCCGTGTTCGACTCATTGACCGCCTGGGAGAACCTGGTCCTCTCAACCAGCCGGTTCCGGGAAGGACAGCGGACCGTTCGTAACCTATTTTTCTCCCCGGCACAGAAAAGGACAACTCTCGAGGCCTGCCTGGAGGCCCTGGAGATGGTGGGATTGGAGGAGCAGGCTGGAAAACCCACATCCGAACTTTCCTACGGCGAGAAGAGAATGCTCGAGATCGGGATCGCCCTTTCGCTCCAGCCCAGATTGCTCCTCCTGGACGAGCCCCTGGCCGGGTTGAGCGATCATGAGGTCAGTGAAGTGTTGAACCTCATTGACCGGGTCAAAGATAAATTTACCCTGGTGATCATCGAACACAAGATATCCAAAATCATGGACCTGGTAGAGACACTCAGTGTAATGAACTTGGGAAGGATCATATGCGAAGGCGATCCCCAAGAGGTCCTTTGCGACCCCTCCGTCAGAGAGTGCTATTGGGGAAAGGAAACGGATACTTGCTCTATGTAGACGGAATAAATGCTGGTTACGGCAGAGCACTGGTCCTTCATGATGTTTCTTTGAAATTGAAAGAGGGCGAGATGGCCTTTATCGTAGGGAGAAATGGTGCCGGTAAGACCACTCTTTTGAAGACCATTTGCGGATTAATGAAACCTTCCAGGGGTTCCATCACTTACCGCGGTGAAAATACCCGGGGTGTGGCGCCTGAAAAATTAGCTCGAAGGGGCGTACGTTTCGTCGCCCAGGACAAAAAAGTCTTCAGTAATTTGACAGTGCGTAGCAATATCGAACTGGCCGCCTATGCCGCGGGTGAAGATATGCCGGCGGCCATCAAAAAGGTGACCAGTATCTATCCGGACCTCCAGCGCTTTATGGACAACAAAGCCGGGGGTCTGAGCGGGGGACAGCGAGAAATCCTCCTCATCGGCAGGGCCCTGGTTGGAAATCCCAGACTGTTTCTTATCGATGAGCCCACCGAAGGCCTGGCCGCCATTGTGATCGAAGATATCTTCAGGATCTTGAGCCGGATGAAACAGGACAATGTCTCAGCCCTCATTGTGGAGCAGAACCTCTCCGTGGTTTCCCGTCTGGCAGACCGGATATTCATTATGAAGGAAGGTAAAATCATTCGGGAGATATCTGAAAAATCAGAGATGGCGGAAACCTCGGCGCTTGAAAGTTATCTGTAAGGAGAAATTCTCTTTGAGTCCACTGAACCCTGACACTTCCCTGTCCCGGATCTGCGCTACAAAAAGGACAACGATTTACCGCGATATGGTCCTCATGGCAGCGGGTTTTCTTGCCTTGATTCCGCTCCTGGCCATGCATCGGGTTACCGATTTCATGATATTCTGCATCTTTGTAATGTCCTTCGATCTGCTCTACGGCTATATGGGCAGGTTGTCCTTCGGCCAGATGCTTTATCTGGGCACCGGTGTGTATGTCTCCACCCTTTTTTCCCTGCATTTTAATCCCAACCCAATTTTGTCCCTGATGGCCGGGGTCGTTGGCGGGGCCATCGTGGCAGGGATACTGGGATTGATCGTCGTGGGTCTTGAAGGGGCGTCCTTTGCCCTCACAAACCTTGCCTTCAACCAGGTGGGATTCTTTCTTATCGGTTCCGCATTTCAGAAAGTAACCCAGGGGGAGGATGGGATCTCCGCCGGGGTCGAGCCGTGGGGGTTCCTGGATCTTGCCAATGAACATGTGGCCTTTGGTTTTGTTCTCCTGTGTCTGCTGTTCACCTTTTACATGCTGCGCATCCTGACCAGTTCACCCTATGGGATTATCATCAGATCCATCAAGGAGAATGAAACCCGGGTCAAGTTCCTGGGGTACAATACCTTTTTCTATAAGTGGCTGACCTTTGTCCTGGCCGGGGCCTTTGCGGCCCTTGCGGGCACCCTCTATACCCTGTATGTGGGATTCGTGAGCCCGGTCTTCATCCATCCTATGAACAATGTGGATGTGATCTTCGCCGCCCTCATAGGCGGTGCCGGGAACCTGTTTGGCGCAATAATAGGAGGAGTTCTCTTTATGGCCATGAAAGACACTTTATCAACCCATATTCCCCAGTGGGAATGGATATTGGGTCTTCTATTGCTGGTCATAGTGTTCTGGCTTAGAGGAGGTGTGACAGGGCTCATCAAATCTCTGAGGGATTTCCTCAGAGCAAGGATGTCAAGGGGACCTGTGGCGGAGGTTAAAAAAGGATGATCCAGACCCTGCTCTACGGACTGACGACCGGGGCGATTCTCTACTTCTTCGCCATTGGCCTTTCCATTACCTTTGGAACCATGCAGATCATTAACTTCGCCCACGCCATGGTCTATGCCCTGGGTGCCTATTTTCTCATCACTTTTTTGCCGATTCTCCAGGGTTTCTTTCCCCTGGCGGCCCTGTTTGCGATTTTAGCGATCATACCCATTGCCTATGTCATGGAACGGTTTGTCATCAGACGGCTTTATGGCGAGTCCCTGGACTACGCCATGATTGCAACATTCGCCTTGCTTTTGATAGGTACGGACGTCATTAAATGGATATGGGGTAACACGCCCCAGCCGGTCACAGACCCCATCGGTGTTTCTTTTCAGCTTTTCGGCATCGATCTGCCCCTTTATCGCGCGGTAATCGTTACCATGGCCTTTGCGGTGTTTGCGGGGCTGAATCTTTTTTTCAAGAAGAGTATAGTGGGCAAAATCGTCATTGCGGCCCTCGAGGATACCGAAGGTGTCCGATGTTTAGGGCTGAACGTGGACAAGTACTTTTCCATTGTGTTCATTCTGGGAAGCGCCCTGGCGGTTCTGGGCGGTGTGCTTTACGCCCCGATCTCCTCGGCCGAGCCCTATATGGGCTTCGATATCCTCCTTATTGCCTTTGCCGTGGTGATTGTAGGTGGTATGGGGAACCTCACGGGAACATTCATCTCCGCTTTCGTACTCGGCATGGTCATTGCCCTCACAGGGCGGTATTACTCCCAGGCCGCGGATACCATGGTTTTCGTGGTGATGGCCGCCGTACTGATTTTCAGACGTTCGGACGCGTAGGCCTTCGGCCGTCTCCGCACCTTCCTGTCCCCGGGGAGGTCAGGCTTTAAAGCATGAAACTTTTTTTTGTTCAAATTTATACAGGTTAGGAGGTCAGATATGCAGGATATGGAAAAGGTGATCCAAGAGTGGGGCCCCACCAGGATCCACTTCGGCGAAGGGGCCATCAACAGGGTGGGGGAAGCGGTCCGGAGATATGCGGACAATGCTCTCCTGGTCATCGGCCAGGGTTCGGTCAAGGCCACCGGTGTCCTGGATAGGATCACCGGGCTCCTGGATGAGGCCTCGGTCAGATATAAAATCTGTGAGGGAGTGGAGCCGAACCCCAGTAAAGAGACGGTTTACCGGATCGCCTATCACCTGCTGGCAGGAAACTTCACCTGCCTGCTGGCAGTCGGGGGTGGATCCGTGATCGACGCCTCCAAGGCCGCCGGCATATTGGCCAAGGTGAAAGAGGGCGACCTGGATGACTATTTCGGAGTGGGGATGGTCTCCAAGAAGACCGAACGGGCCATGGACCTTGTGGCCGTTCCCACAACCAGCGGTTCCGGAAGCGAGGTGACCCGCTTTTCGGTCATTACCGACCCCGGACTGGGGGTTAAAAAGCTGATGATCGATCCGGCCATCGTCGCCAACGAGGCCATCGTCGACCCTGAACTGACCTACTCCTGCAGTAAAGGGGTCACCCTTGTTTCAGGCCTCGACGCCATGACCCATCTAGTGGAGGGCTACCTGAACACGGTGGACGACGCCGCAGATACCCAGACCAACGAGCGGGCCCTCGCCGGAATGTCCCTTGTCTTTGAGGCCCTGCCCAGGATCGTCCGGGACCCGCAAGACAAAACAGGAAGAAGAAACATGGCCCTTGCGAGCCTGCTCGGGGGAACGGTCCTCTTCTACAAACAGGCCGGCGGTCCCCATCTGAATTCCTTCAGTTGGTGCAATGTTATGGATCACGGCGAGGCCTGTGCCGTTATGCTGCCCTATTACGGGGCATACTATGCCCCGGTCGTGGCGGACAGGCTGAAAAAAGTTTCCCAAATTATGGGGGTTCGGGATTCCGGTGACGTTGCCATGGATTTCTCCCAGGGGCTGCTTGATTTCTACCGGAAACTGGGGTTTCCCTTGACCCTGAAGGAATTTGAAAACTTTTCCAGTGATCTCATCCAAAAGGCGGTTTCGGATGCCGCCCAGAACAAGATGAAACTCGACGCCATGCCCCGGCCGGTTCCCCTGGAAGAAAGCGAATCGGTCTTGCGGACCATCATAGAAGGGGCCTATGAGGGAAAACTGGACGAGATTCTCAAACTCTGAATGAATTTATTTCCTGAACAAGGAATTAGCATATGCTAAAAGGAGTCGGCCATATCGGCATAGCAGTGAAGAACATCGAAGAGAGTGTAGCAGCCATCAGCAAGGCCCTGGACCTCCCGGTCCCCCGGATTTGGGATCATCCTGACAAGAAGATGAAGGTGGCGGTGTTGGACCTCAAGGGGATCGGGCTGGAATTCATCGAAGACTACAGCGAGGCGGGGGCCTTTGCCGCGTTCGTGAAGGAAAGGGGCAATGCCATCCATCATGTTTGCCTCTTGTCAGATGATATGGAGGCGGATCTGGAGATCCTTGAAGAACGTGGGGTAGAACTGGCCGACCGGAAGCCCAAGATGGGACTGAGGGGAAAGAGGATCGCCTTTACCCGGCCCTCTGTCCTGGATGGCATCCCGCTAGAATTTTCCGAACCATAGGATATATCCCTGAGCATACTGTGCGGGCTTCCATTGCAGCTTTCAAAATCAAAAACCGTTCAGGCGAAAGGAGCGCCCCATGAAGGATAAGGTTATCATTACTGCCGCCCTGGCAGGCGGGCAGTCCATGAAGGAGCACAATCCAAGCGTTCCCTACACTCCGGAAGAATTTCTGAGAGAAGCCAAAAGGGCTGAGGAGGCTGGCGCTGCCATTGCGCACATCCATTTCAGGGAACCTGACACCGGGAAACCCACTGCCGATCCAAAGTACATGTTTCCCATCTACCAGGCGCTGAAAGAGAATACCGATCTGATTATCAACACCAGTACTGGTATAAGTCTTGAGACGTCTTTGGAAGAACGCCTGCAGCCTGTTACCGCACTCAAACCTGAAATGGCTTCCCTGAATCCCGGCTCAATGAATTTTTGTTTTGTGAGTCAGACCGGCGACAAGATCTACCACGACTGGACATTTGAGAATCCATTACACGCAACGGCAGAGTTCGGCAGGAAGATGAAGGAAGTTGGGTGCAAGCCGGAGTTGGAGGTATTTGGGCTGGCGCATATCCACAACACCCTGTGGTTTCATGAACACTTCGATTTTCTGTCTGACCCTCTTCACTACTCCTTTGTTTTCGGTGTCATGGGCGGTATCCTTTTCAACTCCGATACCATCAACTCTTGTGTTCATGCCATTCCGCCGGGAGCAACATGGCAGGGTATTGGTGTGGGGTCTCTTTGTTTTCGGGTGGCCATGGCTTCAGCAATTTACGGAGGACACATTCGGGTGGGACTGGAAGACAACGTTTATATTGATCCCAGCACAAAGAAACTCGCGAAAGGAAACTGGGATCAGGTTGAAAAGGCTGTTCAAATTGCTCGCTTTATTGGAAGAGAGGCTGCTACACCGGAAGAGGCTCGCAAGATTTTAGACATTCCACGCCGGAATCCGGACCTCTGACTGGAAAACTCCATTCAGCCGCCAAAATAGGGATGGACCCATCTGATATGATCGCCTTCATGGATCTCGATGGACTCATAATCATTGGGCGGTGCAACTTGTCCATTCAGCACAAACATGACGTGGTCCTTTCCGGTTTTTGCCCTTAAGGTCTTGATCATGGGCTCTTCCTTCTTGGCCTCCCGGATACCTTTGACCACCTCAATGAGTTTGGTCCCTTCCGGGAATTCCTGTTCTTTACAGTTGATGAAAGCCTTCATATGGAGTCTCCAAAAGAAAACCGGTTTATCAGGGAGGTCAGGCAGACACTGTATCACCGGCCGTCATAATATTCGATGACGAATTCTTACCGGTCCAGCCCATGGTCACAAGGTCCATCTTACCCCCTTCGGCCGGATAGATTATGGTAAATCAACCGGTGTGTCAAGCGGCAATAATGACAAAGATTTCGATTTCAGGGCCAAAAGTACGACTGAATGTTTAAAAGATCGCTATTTCCTATTAAAATTTGCACGGCATTGGAAAAACGGATTGACGTGCAGATGACCAAATGATATGATCAATTGATTTTTTTGGACATAAACAACATCATTTTTTACATTATACAGAGAGGTTGTTTTTGGTGCGCGTCGTAAAGAAAAAGCTGTCCGACTCAGTGCTTGAAGAAATCGGTCGTATGGTTAAAGCAGGTGAACTAAAGAGAGGAGACAAACTTCCCCCTCAAGATCAGCTTGCAGCTCAGCTCGGTGTAAGCCGTCCGTCTCTGCGAGAGGCGTTGAGAGCAATGGAGATGATTGGAGCCATTGAACAACGACCAGGCTATGGCACTGTCTTCCTCGGTGGAGTGCCCGTTCTCTACGCTGAACAACTGAGTGTCCCATCCATAGATGACGAAGCAACAAACATCGATCTGGGCGTTGCCCGCAGATATGTGGAAACGGCATGTGTGGAGTTGGCTGTGGACAGAGCCACCACTGAGGAGATTGATGAGATGGGCAGGATGATCGATGATATGGAGCAGGCGCTCAAAGACGATCGGAAGGATGATTACGAAGTCGCTGATATTAATTTTCATTATCTTGTGGCCAAAGCGTCCCAAAATCAATTTTTGATTCATTTCTCGGTGACCATACGGGGAATCATGGAACGCTTTATCATGGAAATTTTCCGTATCTTGCCGACTAGATATGGGTGCTCAATGGAATTTCACCGGAGGATCTACGAGGCCATACGACAGCGGGAAAAAAAAATGGCGGTTAAGGCAATGACGAGTCACATAGACGACATTCTCGGGGGCCTAAAGACATACTATGAGGGGGAAAGTCAAGAACGTTCAGATGAGTTATCTGAAGCTTAAGGGATAGAGGAACACAGCGTCCAATACGACCACCGGCTGCCGGCTGGTTTGATAGAGAGACTGGACGCAAAAAATAAATTGAATATGGAGGTGTAACATGAAAGGCGTATTGAACAAGGTTCTGAAGATTGATTTGACCGCAGGTACCTGCAGTTCTGAAGAAGTACCCGATAAGGTTTACGAGTACTTTCTGGGTGGCGCCGGTATGGCCGCCTACTATATGTGGAAGGAGTGTCCGGCTGGCACTACCGCTTTCAACCCGGCGAACCGTTTGACATTTGCCGCAGGCTCCCTAAACGGGGTGGCCCAGTCCGGCGCAGGCAAATGGTCGGCAGGGGCCATATCGCCGGCCTTCAATTTGAACTCCGACTCCGCCGCCACAGCGAGTTTCGGGATTGCCATGAAGCAGGCCGGCTTCGACGCAGTGGTGACCTGTGGCCGGTCGGATAAACCGGTTTACGTGGTGGTGGACGACGGCAGGGCAGAAATAAAACCGGCAGACGACATATGGGGAACAGATGCCTACCAGGCTGAAGACTCCATCCACGCCCGGGAAGGCGATGACTATGAGGTTGTGACGATCGGCCAGGCCGGTGAACGACTGATCCGTTTCGCCAATATTCAGACGCATAAGAAGTCCTTTTTAGGACGTTCCGGACTTGGCGCGGTCATGGGCTCCAAAATGCTAAAGGGTGTCGCTGTGAGAGGCAAGAAGCAATTGGACTATCATGATGCCGAGGAAATCAAGAGACTCAACACCCATATAAATAAACGTATTCTGGAGATAGACAAAGACAAACCCGAGTGGCTGCAGATCAAAAGAGTGGGGACGGCGTTGGCTACCGAGCTGTTCGCGCCCCAGGGTAACTTGCCCATTAAGAATTATTCCCTGGCCGATTGGCCTGAGGGGGTGGAGGCCTGGCATGCCTCTAACTACTACAAGGAACTCCAGGTCACTCCCTGGCCTTGTAAATTCTGCGTGATTCAATGCCACAACAAGGCTCATGTCAAAGAGGGCCCCTATGCGTACGAGGGTAAGGGACCCGAGTACGAATCCTTCGCTATGATGGGTCTTAATACCCTATGTAAGGACGTCAAAGCCGTCTCCTATGCCTGCGAGCTGGCTAATCTTTACTCCATGGACACCATAAGTCTGGGGGTGATCATCGCTTTTGCTATGGAGTGTTATGAGAAGGGTCTGATCACCAAGGAAGATACCTACGGTATAGATCTGACATGGGGCAATGATGAAGGGGTGGTGGAATTCACAAAAAAGATCGGTATGAGGGCCGACGGGTTGGGATATCTATTGGGAGAGGGTACCAAAATTACGGCCGAGGCCTTGGGTCGGGGCGCTACGGACTGGGCTGTCCAGATGAAAGGCCAGGAAATAGCGGCCCACAGTTGGAGGGCCCAGTACATTTCGGCCCTCAACTATTGTACCGGTGTGGCATCCGGCCCCAACCACGAGCGCGGAAACTCCCAGCACATTTGGGTTGGTCATATCAGACTGCCCGAGTGGGGCATAGACGAAGTAGAAAACGAGGAGCGTTGGTCTTGGGAAAATGCGGGAGATCGCAATGCCAAGTTCCACGACTACTGTAATGTGATCAATTCGGTCGGTCATTGCAAGTTTCAGGAGTTCCGAGGGTACACGTTAACCGATCTCACCAACACCATCAATGCCGCTACTGGTCTCAACTGGGACGTAGACGATCTCCGTCGTTCCGGCGAGAGGATTACGACGCTACAGAAAATACTGAATATCCGCTACGGTTGGGAAAAAGCGGATGATTTTGCCTACCCGAAACGCTTTATGGAGCCTGTCACTGAGGGCCCGGCCGCTGGGAGGATACCCGTCGGTCTAGATAATGCAATTTTGGAGTATTACGGTATCCGCGACTGGGATTCCGATGGAAAGCCCACCCCGGAATTGATCCAGCGTTTGGGGATGGAAGATTACACCGACTAAGGTAGTCTGTGAGGGCGGGGGACCTTTCCCGACCTCTGATCGTAATAAACAATCTCTGAACCTCTAAATTCACATATGCTCGCAAAAAGGATTCTTTGCGGGCATATCGACCTTCATCTCAAACTCATATAATTGAGTATTTTTTCATAGCTATTCAGTGGTACCCCTTCCCACTTATTACTGATAGCACTAAATAGGCGGTGTCAATCGGGTTCCGTTTTGATGCACCTGAAGGATAGTGGCAAACCTTTATATAGTGTCCGAACGTATCACACAGCTTGCACTGGAGTGCATATTTCCAAGCTCTTGAGAGATATCAGCTACTGCCCCCAGCATCTCTTTCTTCTTGCTGTCCACACTCTGAGATATAAGAACCTCTTGTTAAAGTGTTCACAGAGTTTTGTGTCTTCCATGATTCCTATTGCTCCAAGTGAACTATTATAAAAAAAGGAGTGAGCCCTGACCATGAGGTCTGATTAGGTTTGACACGGAAGCCAATCTTCCCATATCATCAAACGCCGAAAAGGGGTTCGCAGAGTTGTAATAATTGGGCGAAAAATAGAGAATAGGGGGACGACACAAAATGCATACGCTCATTAATAAGGAAATGGTTGACACGATCCGCGCTACGGGTAAAACGAGCAAAGGGCTGCCCGATAGGGAAGGGATACTCAAGGAGTATGGCCTGCCCTACGACAGAGAGGCGGAAAATGTGATTATTACAGGGTGTCAGATATTGTCCATGCTGCCCCATATTCTCAGCTCCCTGACCCGTATTCTGGATCGAAAAAACTTTTCATACACCTTTCTTTCCGAGGAACAGTGCTGCGGCAATTATCTTTACCGTCCGGCCATAAAGGCAAGGGACGATGAAGCCATGGCCCAGTGCAGGGATTTGTCAAAGGAATTTGTGGAAATGAATATCCGACGGGCAAAAAACTTTGGTGCAAAGCGTTTAGTGATCTTCTGCTCCCCCTGCTATCCGATTTATAGACACGCCTTTCCCGAAGAGGATATCGTCTTCTATCCCGTGGCGATCAGCGAGGTCATGGGTGGGGTCAATCTTGAGGAACGGATTGACTATTATGCAGGCTGCTATAAACTGCACCGGAAGTTTTCGCCTGTGCCGATGGACCTGAAATCCACCAACGAGGTCTTCAGTAAAATGGAAGGGCTTGATGTTCACAGAATCAGCGCACCAAAGTGCTGTTTTACCCCTGAAGGTCTTTCTCATATGACGGAAAACGTCCTGACCAGACTCATGGTCCATATCTGTACGGGCTGTTATGGCCAGGCCCTGCAAAACATACCGTCAGATAAGGGGATAGAAATCCTCATGCTTCCTGAGCTTGTAGAGCGGGCCCGTGATATTGTTGTTTGAGGGCCTTTGCTGAAACAGGCAAGCTGGAGTTTCACATGACAAGGATTTATCTAATACGTCACGGCAGGGCCGAAACGGGGTGGGATAGGGATTATGATCCGGGTCTCGACGATCTGGGACGCTCTCAGGCAAGGGCTGCTGCAAATAAACTGGCGCCCCTCGGGCCCTTAGAGGTTATTTCGAGCCCCCTCAAGCGTGCCCGACAAACTGCAATGCCCCTGGCAGAATTATGGGGCTGTTCAATAAGAACAGAGAAATGTTTCGGGGAGATTCCTTCACCACGGAGCAACCTGAGAGAGCGGGGGAGATGGCTGAGAGATATAATGGGGGAGAAATGGTCAGATTTGGGCGGGGATCTCCAGGTTTGGAGGAGGGGTGTTATCAAGGGACTTAGAGCCCTTGATACCGAGGCCGTGGTGTTCAGCCATTTTGTTGCCATAAACGTTGTCATTGGTGCATCAACAGGGGATGACCGGGTGGTTGGTTTCTGGGCTGACAACGGCTCGGTGACAACAGTTGATGTAGATGGAGACAGACTGAGCATAGTCGAGCGCGGTTCAGAGATATATACGAAGGTAGGCTGAGT
>Ga0307424_1000882_pt1 | contig 15985 bp, 14 predicted proteins | sample SalMarWE160320MG_FD_202157 | JGI IMG/M metagenome (GOLD analysis project Ga0307424, IMG submission 202157) | Salt marsh sediment microbial communities from the Plum Island Ecosystem LTER, Massachusetts, United States - WE1603-20 | ecosystem: Environmental > Aquatic > Marine > Intertidal zone >... | reverse complement strand
CTTGAGTGGCTCAAAGCTGGCCTCAAAAGAGATATTTCCTCCTTTTTGAACAGACGGGCTGCTGACCCAATTCCTGATTTTCTTTGTTGGTGCGCACGCAGTTAATAAGATTATAAGCAAAAGAATCCTCCAGATCTTTATTTTCATGGCTTTTCCTCCTTGCGGTCTTCAATGAACTCTATTCTTTTTTCTCTTTTTTGACAGGAATTATAGGTTCTACTACTTTAATCGGAACCTCGAGGGTTCTTTTCATAATTCCCAACAACCCCGATCCAACCTCTCCAGCCGGAAGATACTCTACTTTTGGATCCCCCAATTTTCCTGTTACTTTCATGGCAATAGAGACCAGCTTGTCATTAAGCACATACCCTATTAGCGGGAGTATTCTTATGATGCGGTCCACTGTTTTAAAGGGAGCGGCAAAGATTTTAAGATCCAATTTATTTTCCAATAAGTCAATATCACCGTAGCAGGCCAGGTTCATCGAAGAACCATCCATCAGCGCTTTTTCCAGATGCACCTTGCCATCCTGAAGATTACCTTCAGCAGTTATCGAATTGTAGGCAAACCCTTCATTTGCAAGGTCAGGGAGTTTTCCTCTGAATATCTCGGTGATATTGAGAAGCGAAAATATTTTTACCATTAGAGGAGCGCGCTTGATGCGGCCATCCCTGGCAGTAAATTTATAAGGTCCATGAAGAGATTTAATCAATTGAGTGCCCATCCCTTCCCCTTTTATCTCGCTTTCAAAATCAAGAGTCCCGTCTATTGCTCCGGATTCCTTAGAAGACACACAGGTAATGGTCTCTGTCAGCGGCTTCTTTTTGGCAAGCAATTTAAAATCCAGGCCTATTCCCTTTGGGGATATGTTCAACGTCCCTGGCGTGGAAATACCGCATAAATTACCCTTGGTGACTGTAACATTAACTGTGTCCCCTTCTGCAGATATGTTGCAGTGAAAGGGTTCCCATCTGAATCCCCCGTATGTGAGGGAATCTAATTTGACGCGAGTAGTTCCTTTTACCGGCAGGGACCATCTTTTTTTGCCCTTATTGACTTCTGTTTCTTTGCCCTTCTTATCAAACGCGTTAATGATGTCCTCCAGTTCAAAGTCATCGGAGGAGAGGCCCAGGTCGAATAGGATCCCCTGTTCTGACAGGTCGAGGGTTCCGGTTGCGCTGATTTGAGTGTCGTCTACTGCGAGGCTGGCCGATTTCAAGATAATCCTCTGTTGACCGGCCTCAAGAGAAAAATCCTTTAGCTTTGCAGGGAGACTCAATTGCGGAAAGGTGATGTCCCCACCCTGGAGATACCCCTCAAATGTGGATTCAATGGCGCTGCCCGGTATGATACGTGCCCACAGATTACCTTTGATCCATCCATTCAAAACCCTGTCTTTGGCCAACAGCGAATCCAGACTTGTCTTGTCCAGATTCCCGGTAAATCTGAAGGCAATGGCATCCTCACGGATATTGCATTCAAAGGAAGCATCTGATTTGTCATCTCTGATAGTCAGGTTTTCAATCTTGAGTACCCCTGGGGTCTTGAGCACACTCAACGAAATATCAGGTCCTTTTGGGGCGGACAGATTTCCCTTAAAGGACGTTTCAGCGCCCTTATCCCAGAGGAGATGGGCCTTTGAAATGGTCACTGGGGATATGACCTTGAGGTCCTCCGGCAGGTTGATAATCTCTGAAGCTGACCGGATAGCCTCTATACCCATGTTGCCTTCAAAGGCTGCTTCCAGTCTGTTCAGACCCCCCAAATAGCCCTTTGCTTCACCTGACACGTCTAAGTTGGCATCGAGGATGCTCACTCTGGCGTCTTTGAGGATAAGCGTTTGGAGGTCTGCTTCCACTCTTCCCTCTGTCACAGTTAGCGGGCCAGGCAACAGGGTCGAAGTGAGGGTGAAGTCCTTGATGTTGCACTCCGTATTGAAGCGCCAGGCCTTTGGCCTTAAAAGGGGGCCTTTGAAGTCTAATCTGTTCAGTGTAACATAACCCTTTAGACTTTCTATCTCTTTTAGGGCTTCTTTGGCTTCAGTAAAAGAAGAAACCCAAGGGTAAATTTCGTCCAAAAGGATGTTAGCCTCAGCCGATTCAACCTCCATATATAGCTCTTTGCGCCAATCCAACGTTCCTGAAACCTTGGAAAAGTATGTCTTCCCCAACTTGCCGGCCAAATCCCTTGCCTTGATTACGCCATTGGCATAGGAGAAATGAGTCCCTCTGATTTCAACAGGATAGGGAATTTGCCGGTATTTGGCACGCAGGTCGAATGCAGAGGCATCCACACGGGGCATGATCGATGAAAGGGTTTCGCCTAAAATCAGCCTGGCCGTGGCATCCCCTTTGATGTCATCAATGCGTCTTAAATCTTCTGCAAGTAAGTTGTCCCTGACCAGGTCTTTTAGGATGGGAAGGGTCTGCGCCAGATCAGTCTTTATCATAATATCTAAATGAAACAGGTCATCATTCTCCCCCAAGCCTAATCTCAAATTACCTTTGCTTCCGGAGGTCTTCTCGACCCTGGCCTGGACGCGATTTCCCTGGAGTATCCCCTTTGAAATAAGGGCTTCCCCTTTTACTTCCTCCAAATTCAGATTTATTGCGGGGATTGAGATCTCTCCCCCAAGCATGTTCCCCTTGATAAGGATATTTTCCAGCTTTCCCAAATCATCCAACGAATTTCCATTGGTATCAAAACTGATCAGTGGGATTTTCCCCCCTTTGACAATGGCAAAAATATTCTGAACCGCGGAGTTGTTTCTCCCCATTGAAAGTGCGACTTCACGTATCGAAGGAACATCGACATCTCTACCCTCTACTCTTAGGCTAACTCGAGGTGTCGATTTATCCATGACAAAGTCCGCGGTAAGGTCAAGGCGGGGATAATCAAGATTCAGCTCCAAGATAGAGATCGAGGTTTTGTCGTCAGTGATATTCAGCGTCCCATCTATATTCACGCCTTTGAAGACCACTTCTTGATTATTATAGATTAGGGGCAGAAAAGGGATAGCGCCCTTTATCTCTGTCTCAAGATCCTTTGTCAAATCGGTCTTAAAGGCGATATTCAGATTTGCCTCTGAATCGCCCACCTTTAACGCGCCTTTGGGAAGGATATAATCCGGCAGCATATGTGGTCTGAGACAACTCAGGTCTATTCGTCCATCAGCCCTGAATGTTGTTAGGTCTAAATGAGTTTTTAGAGAAAGTCCTTTCCATAGGTTGGATTTGCAGGTTAGATCACTTTTGAATTGTTTTGAAGCATTATCGATCAGGATATGAATATCGTTAAACCATAAGACCGGGACTTCTCCCTTCAAAAGGTTGACCTTTCCGTTTTCCACTTGGAGAGAAAGACCCTCAGTCTCCGAAATAATCGGCGCTAAGACAGGGGCCAGCTTTTCCCTGAGATATTTTCGATTAGATGATGAACCAGGGGCTTCCTTTATATGCTCTTTTGATTGTGGAAGTTTTATGTTGATATCTGGTGATTCGGCCTTGAGAAAAGCGATTTGCAGCTTTCCGGATATGAGAGGCCATATCTTCGGATAAATCATTAGGGATTCAATCTCTGCCGAGACCTTCCCCGCAACCAAGAGGCTTGCTTCACGAATTACAGCGTGAGGCCGTGGAAAAAAAGAGAAATCAACTCCTTTAATTTCGACCTGCCCGCCTGCTCTGCTTGAGAGATGGGCCACAATTTCTCTCTTTATGAAATCGGAATCGATGAACTTAGGCACAAACAGGATCAGGGTACCCGCAAGGAGCAGGAGGACCAAAATGCTTCCTAAGATCAGAACGGAAATTTTCTTTCGTCTTTTCATGGAAATGATAGTTTCTCGGGAAAGACCATCAGGAGGAGAGAAATGGGGCGGGATCTTCGACAGGGGTTTGGCGTTCATATGGGTTAGGGTTTGTGAAGATGTTTAATAAACCGTGCCTTTTGGGGGAGTTATTCTATCTGCCTTTGTTTTGCTCATCCAGTCTGCGCAGGGTAACGGATATTGCAGAGCCTGAAACACCTAATAGATGCCCCGTCTCAATTAGAGTCAGCCCGAGTTCTTTCACGAATTTTTCTGATAGTTTAGATCTGACTTTCGAGACCTCATGTGGTCGATTCCCCCTTTTCAGGGCTTCAACGCTAATCCCTTCCTTTTTGCAGGTTCTGTCAATCAGCAATAAGGCCCGTTTAAGGCTCTCTCTTCGAGAAAACCGCCTTTTCTTGAATTTGGCTGACTGTTGGATAAGTTTCTTCACAAATTTACCACTGCCTAAAATACGCTCATCGGACTTTTCACGAACCCCACTCCTGCGCATCGCCTTGACTTCTGACCACCCTCCCTTCGATCGTATCAGGCCGCCTCCAATTAAATCAGCGCGATAACCCTGGTCTATCCCTTTTTTTACAAACTGGCGATAAGCCTTTTTTGCTTCGCTCTCTGTTGCGCCAAACTGCTTTAGGAGATAATCTCTATCCTGCCAGCCCTTTTTTATCCTGCCCATCAAAACCGAATGGCCGCACCATCTGTACCGGTCCAGCTTGGCAAGAGAATCAACTAATTTGGTGCGCAATGGGTTCAGATGAATGTATCTCGCCAATTCCTTTAAATACGGCTTTTCTTCGCAAACAATAGACTTGTAACGATCCTGAAATAGTCGTCCATGCCTTCGGTGTTGGCGGTTGTAGTAGATTGCATAGCCGGTCAGAAGTCTTTTCACAAACCTGGACAACCCGGATGGGCCGCTGTGCATAAGGATATGTGCATGGTTATTCATCAAGGCCCAGGCGTAAATTGAAGTGCCGGTTTCTGTGGCAATATTTCCGAGACGGGAGACAAATTCTTCCCTGTCTTGGTCATTATTTACGATTTTCCTTCCCTTGATACCCTTGATGATAACATGGTGCAGGGCGCCGGGGGCATCAAGCCGCGCCTGTCTCGGCATAACCTACCTCCAAATGTGCTATTTTGGGCCTGAACGAAATAACTTCCCTATTTCATAATCTTAATCTTAATCGTAATCTTACTCAAAACAATTATGATTAAGAGTATGACCCCATAAATGCTACTCGCCTTTCCCTTTTGTATCGATAACCGGCAGGGCTTCCACGCCGCTCTTGTCAATTTTCAGATAAATATTTCCATCCTCATAGAGGTCGATCTGGTTAACAGGGATAGAGATATCCTTTTTCCCCCATAAATGTCCTTCTAACAGTATAAGATGGGTAATACGTCCGGTTTTTTTCTCTACAAGGAAATCATCTACCTTCCCTGCGTGTCCGTCTGTGGCGAAAACCTTAGCCCCTTTGTGAACAATAAGCCCTCCGGCCGGAACAGCCTCATGCTCAACAAATACAGAGGCCGGTGTTCCAATATCCCATCCGGCCTGTTCAGCCATATACAGTGTTATATTTGAGGGGATGTATTCCTCCTGAATGAAATTTTTCATCCCCTCGAATTTCTCCTTGCTGATCGAAAGAAAAACCGTATCATGGGAGGCCTCTCTTACCAGTCTTTCAGGTACAAGCCTCTCTGTGTTTTGAAGATCATTACCTCTGACAACGAGATAGGTCACCCTTTCAGTCTTAGGATTAAGTATTATGTTTTCGAGACGACCAATCCTCCCGTCTAAACATTCAACATGCGCATTCAGATGCATATCCATCCATCCACCTCCATAAGTCAATTTTCAGAATTTTTTTTTAAAAGTATTACTGAACCGGGGTTGTGTGTCAAGACAAATGTGTTACACTGCAATTTGTCAAGTGCGCCCCCCATTTAAGGGCGAATGCCACGATCACAATGACGAAGAAAAGTCCACCCCACAACAGACGCTTCAGCCACTTCATTATCGATCTCTCCTCATGTTGAAAGGTTAACCCGTGAACACCTACAATATAGGCGGCAGAAGCCGCTCTGTTGAGAAGGAACTATAGGTAGTTTTCATTTTGGTGTCAATATTGAAGTTCTCCCAAAATGTTGCAGTCAACTGAACAAAATAACATGGCTTGCCAAATCGACTGTTTATTTATACAATTAATATTCGGTTGAAAACTCCGAAACCAGGGATGGTGGAAAGATAATAAGAAACCGGTATGGAAGAACATGATGAAAAGGTAAAGGCTCTTTTGATTGGAGTCTGTCTGTTGGACGAAAATATTGCCGCCAAGGGCGCCTCTATGGAGGAACTGGAAAGGCTTGTAGATACGGCTGGCATTATCACTTCAGGAAAATTTATACAGAGAAAGGACAGAAAAAGTGCGCGAACCTATGCTGGAGAAGGATTTATTAAGAGGTGCCTTGAAAAAGAAGAGGAAGTTGACATCCTGATATTCGATAATGATCTGACCGGGTCCCAGGCACGAAATATCGAAAGACTATTTTCAGTAGAGGCGATAGATCGCACCGAAGTGATTCTGAGGATTTTTCATAACCGTGCCCAAACAAAGGAGGCAAAACTGCAGGTCAGATTAGCGGAGCTGAAATACGAACTTCCAAGGTTGAAGAGCATGTGGACGCACCTCGATAGAGAAAGATTCGGCAGTAGAATTGGGGCTGGCGTTGCCTTCAGAGGGATGGGAGAAAAACAGAGCGAGAAGGACCGTCAGAAGCTTCAGCGGGAAATCTACGAAATAGAGAAACGCCTCGGTAAGATCATTAAACGGATTGATGTCCAGAAGAAGAGGCGAAAAAGGAACTGCAAAAATATTGGTTTAGTGGGATACACCAATGCGGGGAAATCAACGCTGTTTAACAGACTGACCGATTCGAGGGTCCGGGTTGAAGACAAGCTTTTTGCAACACTCGATTCAACCACCAGATCGTTGAATCTTGGAAAGGGAAGGGATGTCGTTATCTCGGATACGGTGGGGTTTATATCGAATTTGCCTCATCATTTAATAGCATCATTCCGGGCAACCTTGAGAGAGGCTGAAGAGGCGGATCTGCTTTTGAACATCACCGACATTTCTGATGATGGGTTTGAAAAGCATATTAATGATGTGGAAAATGTCCTGGGGGAGATAGGCGCTTATGGTATCCCTCAATTATTATTATTCAACAAAATAGACAAGGTTTGTGGGGCTGTTGTTGAAAGGGTCAAAAAGAACTATCCGGGGGCTCAGCTTATTTCAGCCAAAAGTGGAGAAAATATCGAGGAACTGCTTCATCAAATCGCCAAGAACCTGAATGTCCTCCGAAGGTACACACTATCAGTTCCCCAAACCCACCAGAAAGCGATAAATTACACGCATAATTGGGGCAGTATCCTGGAAAAGGAATATGTAGATGGTTTTGTGAAGATGACAGTGGAGATGGGGAGTGAAGAGATCAGGAATTTGGAGGATTATGTGGTGTAGGAATTGAGGGATTGAGGGATGATTGTCGATTGACAAGAGGGAGAAAACAGGGTAACTGATAGTTTTGAACCTTTGAACCTTTGAATCTTTGAACGGTTACGAAAATGGATACAACGGATAAGCATAGATTGAGGATACAAAACTGTGTCTGGACCATTATTGATGTGCACAGTACTATAAACAATGAGTATGAAGACGAAGAGTTTCTTTCTCAGTTTATCGGTTTAGATGAGGCGATAGAAGCGCTCGATATGAGCCTGATTTCTGAAGGGGATATCTTAATGGTTGAGCAGGCCACCAACGCCCTTCTAAGGGAATTCAGTGCCCTTTTTGAAACTGGAATGTTCCGGCCTGTTTATGGACATATGTTGAATTGACGCAACCGTTCACAGGTTCAAAAAAACTTTCAATCATTCCCGCTGAATCGGGATTTCTCTCCGAGCCGGAGGCCGTTCCGCTCCAACAGTCATCAATCCTTACCTCACCCCTGCCGGGTCGACCTTGCAATCAAGGATCTTAGCGCCTTTTACCTGCGCTAAAGTAGTCCTCCATTTCGCCTTCAATTGATCGATCCTTTTTAGCTTTCCCACGGCCCAGAGCGACCCTCCGGCCCCAGCCCCTGCAAACCTCGCTCCGCATCCGGCATCTTCCGCCTCTTTAATCAGTTTCTTCGTGAAGGGAGTAAGGGCCTCGGGTGTTATTTCCCTTCTAATGGACATCTCTTCCCTTAGCAGGCTGGCAGCGCGATTCCAATCCCAGGTTTTAATGGAAAGGCCTAACTGGCGAACAATTTCGTTGGCCTTTATCCATCCAGGCCTTGTCTTACCCGAGAGGAAACCCTTGATCCACCGGCGATTTGTTTTAGACGAGATATGACTTTTTCCACTGTATGCCACCAAAAGGCGCTTTGAAATCTCTCTCCTGCCCTCCCCATCGAGGAGAGGGGTCTTTTGGAACGGGGCGGTTTGATTTCCGTAGCGCCATTCCCATTGATGGACACCACCGTAGACCGCAGCAGCCTGGTCTTGAATGCCGCAGTTGCCACCACTGATACCATCCTCAAGGTGATATGCCAAATGAAGGATCTCCTTATTAGAGCAGCCTTTATTGCCAAGACTTACGGATACCTTGGAAAGCGCCTTGATCAGGGCTACTAAAGCCGTACTTGATCCACCTAAGGCCGACCTGACAGGAGATTGAGAATCGATCCTCACCTCCAGGCCGTGGAAACCGAAAAAAGAGATAGCCGCAAAAAAGAGGCCGAATGGAGAATCAAAGGGAAGCCGATCGATGGAAAAGATCTCGGGCTGTGCAAAACCGATTGAACTGATTTTCACCTTACCTTCTTTATAAGGGTACAGTCCTGCCGAGGTCCTCAATGTAAGGGCGATGTTAACAGTAGTTGGCTGTATTGCCTCAAAGGGAAGGGCTAAGGCCTTGATGTCCCAGGTTCCTCCCGAGTCAGCACGGCACGGAGCTGAAGCTTCAACAGGTCTTTGGACAAGCAGATCTTTAACCGGGATCATTGGCAGAGTCCCCCCTTTCTTCATTCAGATAGAGGCTTGCCATAAATAGCCCTGAGATGGTTTTTCCGTCCGCTATCTCACCCCTATGGACCATTCTAACCGCTTCATCGAAGTTAACCCTATGCACATGAAGGATCTCATCCGCGTCCAGATCTTGGCTGGCAGGGGTCAGATAGGTTGCAAGGAAGATATGGATACGCTCATCCGAGTACCCGGGAAGAGGAGTAATTTCTCCCAATTTCTGCCATGCCTTGGCCGAGAACCCGGTCTCTTCAATCAACTCTCTTTTAGCGCAATTGAGGGAACTTTCGTTGGGGTCCAAGGTCCCGGCAGGGATTTCCCAGATAAAACTTCTCGTTGCATGACGATATTGTTTGATCATCAACAGGGTGTTGTCTTCCGTGAGAGGAACAATCGCAGAGGCCCCGGGGTGCCGGATTATGTCAAGATCAATAGTAACGCCATTCTCTAAAGTTACGTTTTCTCTGACAAGTCTGAATATACTCCCCTTATGCAGGGTAACACTTCGATTTATTGTGGTGCTCATAGTCGTACCTCTTGGTCTGTGCGGTTTCACCTCAAATTTTAAGATCTTGGCAGATCGGAAAAGACTTCAATCATCGCCTGTAACCATGGGTACAAAACGGACAAGCATCACCTCTTCGGTCTTGATCCGTCCCCCTCTCTTGACACCCCGCACTAATTTCTGAACAGCCCCTGCCCTTCCCACCGGAATAATCATGCGGCCCCCCTCCTTTAGCTGTTCAACCAATGGCCGGGGGATCTGTTCCGGGGCGCATGTCACGATTATGGCGTCAAAGGGGGCCTTTTGAGGCCAGCCCTTATGGCCGTCTCCTATCTTGATATGGACATTCTTATAACCCAGCTTTCCTAATGTCTCTTGGGCCCTTTTCCCTAAGGCTTCGATGATTTCAATAGAATATACTTCATTGATTAATTCCGCCAAAACGGCGGCCTGATATCCGGAGCCTGTGCCTATTTCAAGGACCTTCTCCCCTGGCCTCAGTTTAAGGGCCGCTGTCATGAATGCCACAATATAGGGCTGTGATATGGTCTGGCCCGCACCGATGGGGAGCGGATGGTCGGCGTAGGAAAACGCCCTGTTTTTCCGGGGCACGAAAAGGTGCCTCGGGACCTTTCTCATCGCCTTTATGACAGCTGGATCATTTACCCCCCTATCAATGATCTGCCGGTTGACCATAGCCACCCGAAGACGGGTAAAATCCATCTCTTCCTGGGCCGAGCATGTTGAGAAACTCAACAGAATCAGAATCAAGAATAGCGGATAACAAAAAAATATTTTCATGATTGGATAAAAATGCCCATGCATAACAGGTTATATTCGTTTCGGGTAAGAGGGTGCCAGGCGGTCAAGAAAATTGTCCCTGTCCTGATTGTCATTAAATATCTTTCTGCATTCTATCCCACGGATGATAATGTGGTACAGAATACCGGGGGCATCGAGGCGGGCTAATCTTGGCATAAAATTTTTGTTATCAGTTTCTCATCATTTGGTCAAGTTATTTACTTATTTGTGGATGTCCCCTATTCTCAGAATCTTTGCTAAATTGCTGATGCTGACTTACCTATATCATCCATCTGCTGGATTTTCCAGGTAAAAGGTGAAGATTAGATACGTTAATCTTGACAAGATGTGGCTGATATGAGACAGAATCTTACTGCAAGCAGCCAATATTCAGCATCACTTCACATCCCTGGCCCGGACCGGGGCGGGCAGATAGTGAAGCTCTATAAGGCAACAGGGGAGGTAACTCTCAAATTCAAGTTGCCGGGGTTTTGAGCGGTTCTTTAAGCATATCGATTAGCCACTAATCGCACGGATTCCCACAGATATTATCAAAAAATTAGTGTTCAATCGTGTAATGCGTGGCAAAAAAACCCTGTGATCTCTATGGGCTCTGTGAGAGAAAAAAGAGGGGGGCGGTTTGAAATTTTTGTTCTTGGAGCCATTTTTCGGGGGTTCCCATCAGGATTTTGCCGAAGGGTTGATTTCTCATTCGCAATACAGGATTGACCTCATCACCCTCCCCTCTCGATTCTGGAAATGGAGGATGCGGGGCGCTGCACTATACTTCCTCAAGAAAGTTCCCAGCCTCAATGAGTACGACGGCCTTATTACAAGCGACCTCATGAGTCTCTCTGATTTCAAGGGGCTCACAGACCCATCCTGCCCCCCCGCATTAGTCTACTTCCATGAAAACCAGCTTACATATCCCCTGGCCCCCGGGGAAACCATCGATTATCAGTTCGGTTTTACCGATATCACCACCGGCCTTGCCGCACAGCGCATTCTGTTTAATTCCCAGACCCACTTTGATGCCTTTTTTACGGCCCTTCCAGGGTTTCTGAAGATGATGCCCGAATACCGGCCCCACTGGGTGATTGATGAAGTCCTTTCAAAAGCAAAGGTCCTTTATCCCGGATGCCGGTTTCCGTCCGAGGAAAAAGTGCTCCACTTTCCTCAATCAGGGCCCCCGCTTATCATATGGAATCACCGTTGGGAGTTTGATAAAAACCCGGCTGATTTCTTCCGGGCCTTAGATGGGGTCCTTGACCGCGGTCTCGATTTTCGTCTTGCCCTCTTGGGACAGAATTTTCAGGTTGTCCCCAAGGCGTTCATCGCTGCTAAGGAGCGCTATGGGGAACGAATTGTCCAATACGGGTATGTGGAATCAAGAGAAATGTATCTCGAGTGGCTGAAGCGGGGGTCTATTGTCGTCAGCACGGCAACCCAGGAAAATTTTGGAATCTCGATTGTGGAGGCAATTCGCCACGGGTGTATCCCCCTGCTTCCCCATCGACTCTCCTACCCGGAGATCATTCCCGAATCTTTCCACAACGATTTTCTTTACAAGGATCAGAATGACCTGCTAAAAAAGCTCTGTGCTGTTATATCGGACTGTTCCCGATACAGGAGTGAGGCCGAAAAACTCTCCCGCGAGATGGGACGTTTTTCGTGGGACAAGGTCATAACAAAGTATGATGAAGAACTGCGGTGTCTCGCGCAGTCAAATTAGGACCACCCAGAAGAGCCAATTTTTATATTAGACAGGATTCACAGGATTGATTAGATCTATTGCTTTCTCTGTTTCCGGAAGAAACCGAGAAATGGCTATCCCACTTTCAGCGGGGAAGTTAAGAAGAAGGAGGTAAGTTATGGCAGCTAAAGTTTTATTGGAAGGATGTTTTCCACCGATTCCCACACCCTTTGACGTCAACGGCCGGGTCGATCATGATAATCTGGCGCTGAATCTTGAAAAATGGCAGAAGACACCACTGAACGGGTTTCTCGTTCTTGGATCAAATGGTGAGGCCGTGTTGCTCAAAAGTGAGGAAAAGCTTGAGACCTGGAAAACCGCCGGTCAGGCCATTGACCCGGATCATCTCTTTATCGCCGGGACGGGGTGTAACGCCACCGGGGAAACAGTGGAACTCACTGAAAAGGCGGCCTATCTCGGGGCAAACGCGGCCATGGTCGTTACACCTCATTACTATAAGCCCAGAATGGATCATAAGGCCCTGGTCGGGCATTATACGGCCATTGCAGACAGATCGCCGATTCCGATCATCCTTTATAATGTCCCTGCCTTTACAGGAATCGACCTGAGTGCAGAGACGATTATTGAGCTTGCCCGACACCCGAACATCATAGGGCTCAAGGAGAGTTCCGGCAATGTGGTTAAAATGGGAGAGGTGGTTTACAAGTGCGGCCATTTCCAGGTACTGGCGGGTTCAGGGAGTTTTCTCCTCCCGGCCCTGACAGTGGGGGCGGTGGGTGGTGTTATGGCCCTTGCTGCGGTGGCGCCCCATCCCTTGGCTGAAATTGTGGAGCACTTTCAAAATGGAGCCATTGAAAGGGCGCGTGACATCCAGCTCAGGCTTATCGCGGCCAACGCGGCGGTAACCTCCCGTTTTGGAATTTCGGGACTCAAGGCGGCCTTGGACATGATAGGGATGTACGGCGGCCCGGTGCGCCCTCCCCTCCTCCCCCTTGGCAAAGAGCAAAAGGGAACCCTTGAGGAAATTATGAGGGAGGCGGGGATTTTGGAAGGGGTTGAATAGATCTCGGCAGGATGATCAAATACCTAAGAAGGCAGAGCGGAAAATATCGCTCTGAAGGAGCTCCTGGCCCGAGCCTTCCTGTGTGATCCTCCCGGTCTGGAGTACATATCCACGATCGGCCAAATCCAGGGCCTCACGCACATTCTGCTCCACTATCAGAATGGTGATACCCTCTTTCTTGAGGCGGCGGACCGTATCCAAAACCTCGTCCACCAAAATGGGGGCCAGACCTAAGGATGGCTCATCCAACATGAGGATCTGGGGGTTTGACATCAATCCGCGGCCGATGGCCACCATCTGCTGTTCGCCCCCTGAAAGCGTGGATGCGGCCTGCGCACGGCGTTCCTTGAGCTTAGGGAAAAGACCATAGACAAACGCAAGATTCTCCTGAATCTTTTGTTTCTCTTTTAGGGTATAAGCCCCTAAAATCAGGTTTTCTTCCACAGGGAGTGGTCTGAAGAGCATCTTCTCTTCAGGCACATAGATGATACCCCTCCGAACGATCTCTTCTGTGCGGAGTTTTTGAATTTCACGTCCCCTGAATATCACCCTTCCTTCGAAAACACGCTGAGACCCCATTATTGCCCTGAGGAGGGTGGATTTTCCGGCCCCATTGGCGCCCACCACGCATACGGTTTCGCCCTCTCCTACTTCAAGGGAGACCCCGTGCAGAACCGGCAGGCCGGAATAACGCACCTTGATATCTTCAACCTGGAGAATATGCTGGGTCATAAATGCAAGTGCCTAAAGTGAGCTAAAGTGCCTAAAATGCCTAAAATGAACTAAAATGCCTAAAATTGATGTTTGTTTTTTATTCGATGTTGAATGTTCGATGTTGGACGTTCATCTTTTTCTACCACTGCCTACTCCCCACTGCCTACTCCCTACTGTCCCACCCCATGCTCCTGCACATACCTCTCACCGAGATAGGCCTTGATAACGCGCGGGTCTTTTGAAATCGCCTCAGGATCCCCTTCGGCTATCTTTTCCCCGTAGTCCAGGACGATCACCCTGTCACTGATCTTCATGACCAGTTCCATCACGTGCTCGATGAGCATGACGGTTATCCCCATATCATCATGCACGTGCCTGATGCTGGCCATTATCCCCTCTATTTCATTGGGATTCAATCCCGCGGCCACCTCATCCAATAGCAGAAGCTTGGGGTCGGACCCGATGGCCGTGGCCATTGTCACCAATTTCTGGGCCGCCACAGGGAGTTCATTCACGAGATAATCTGACAGATCGTCTATGTTTAAATCCTCTAATATCTCAGTGGCACGGGCCCTTGCTCGGGAGCGCAAATGGGTCCTCATAAAACATCCGACCATGACGTTTTCTATTACGGTCAGGTCTCCTGCAGCAACATAGACCTGAAATGTCCTGGCTAAACCGCGCTGTGCCACCTCATGGGCCTTCAGCTTGGTGATGTCTTCCCCGGCAAAAACAATCTGCCCCGAAGTAATCGGGTAAAGGCCTGATATGCAGTTAAAGAGAGTAGTTTTTCCGGCCCCATTGGGTCCTATCAGACCAACCAACTCACCCTGTTCCAGGGTAAAGGAGATATTGTCGTTTGCCATCAGACCACCGAAATTCTTGGTCAGGTCATGGACTTCTAAGAATGCCATTAACTCCGCTTCCTCCTGCGGATTTTTTCTACGATGCCCCAGACACCGCGGGGTTCAAAGGCCGAAATAACCATAATAATAAGCGCGTAAAGGATCAGATCTATACCCACCAGACCGGCCTGGGCCCCTAACCATTCCTTGAGGTAACTCTTGAGCGGGATCAGGATCCCTGCGCCGATGATCGGTCCCCAGAGAGACCCTGCCCCCCCCAACATAGCCATGAGGGCGATCAGGATCGAGATGTCCAGACTCATGGTGTCTTCGGGCTCTATACTCTTGATATAACAGGCATGAAATGAGCCCACCATGCTGACAAAAGCAGTGGCAATGGCATAGGTCTTGACCTTGGCCCAATGCACATTGATCCCTAAGGAGCGGGCCACATCCTCGTTGTCCTTGATGGATCGGAGCTGAAAACCTAAGCGCGATTTTCGAAACCAGTTCATATAGAGGATACCCATGAAGAAAAAACCTAAGATGACATAAAAATAATAGACGTCCTCCTTAAAGATGAGCCTCAAAAAATCCGGTGGGTGGTACTTAATGGGCGAGATCTCCAGACCCCTGGCCGCCCCTACAAAATCCCAGACCTCAAAGATGTCCTTTAGCACGAGGGAGGTGGCAATGGTGGCAATGGCGAAATAGTGCCCCTTCAGGCGAAAGAGGGGATATCCGATGATGAAGGACCAGATCACTGAAAAAAACATCCCTATCGGCATGGAGACCCAGAAGGGTACATCCCACAGGATCAGCATCACGGCCGTGGTATATGCCCCGATCCCCACGTACTGGGCCTTTCCAAGGTCCACCTGGCCCCCGTACCCGCCAATGGTATTCCAGCCCATGCCATATAATGAAAACATGAGAAACTGGATCATGGTTGACATTGCAAAAGAGGAATGGGGAAAGAGGGGAAAGATAATGAAGGCGATGCCGACAGAGCCTGCAATGATGAGATCGAGACGGGGGAAATCGGAAAAATCGAGGGCGTTTTTTATTGCTTCCATCCAAACATCCCCCTTGGCCGAAGCACCATGATCACAAAATATGCCACATAAACCCACATATACTTGAAGGATGTCATGGGGATATCCATCATCCAGTCTGCCTCAAATGTATAGGTAAAAAAGTCCCAGAATCCCGGCAGTTCGGTAATCATACCCACCACAAGTCCGGCAAAGAAGGCGCCCGGGACGCTCCCAAATCCCCCTAACGCCACAATGGCAAAGGCAATCATGGTGAACAAAAGCCCAATAAAGGGATTGACCGACCAGAAATTCACAATGAGGGCGCCGGCTATCGTAACAGTGGCTCCACCTACTCCCCAGGCCAGGGCGTTCATCCTTTCAGTGGGAATGCCCATAT
>Ga0307424_1000879_pt1 | contig 15994 bp, 11 predicted proteins | sample SalMarWE160320MG_FD_202157 | JGI IMG/M metagenome (GOLD analysis project Ga0307424, IMG submission 202157) | Salt marsh sediment microbial communities from the Plum Island Ecosystem LTER, Massachusetts, United States - WE1603-20 | ecosystem: Environmental > Aquatic > Marine > Intertidal zone >... | reverse complement strand
CTTAAGAATCGGAGCGGATACATGGCACAACCTCCCTTGGTTCGGTTGCTCGAGACTATCTCGAGCTAGGCGCAGTATCGGCAGCCTCTCTGGATCGCGCTGTGGCTTTTGTCACGTTGAACAGGGTTTTTGACAGAGCGCGCGGCTATCTCACCTAACGCGATGGACCGGCCGTGCTCTTGAGCATAACCATGAGGCGCCAATTGAAAGGACAAGGAGCCACTCTAGAAAGTGCCAACAGCCGCACAATCGGCATCGCCGGCGTATGCTCATGAGCCTACCAATTGGGAGGTCCTTGATCACTTTCCGATCAACCTTGACCGCTGCTGCATTTTAGAGACATCCGCAACGGGTCAACGGGGAGCATTGGGCCAGAATTTCACTCGGAAAGACATCCAGGAGATGATAAAGAAGGGAGACAGTGCTGCAAGCGAGGGGCTTCGGGGACCATGCGGCACGAAGCGAAGTGCCTTAAGTCGGCGGCAAGCGGACGCCAAAAAGCGCTCGTCGTTTGTACTCACTTGCGCCCTGGGCGAACAAAGCGCCGATCAAGACACTACTTGCAACCAATCAGCGGTTTGCACATCGCTTCGCTGATCGATGACCGCCATTTTGAAGTTCGGCTCTATCACGAAGACTGGCACGGTCCATACGATACGCGTTCGACAGAAGTCTATGACCTTGTCTTTCTGACCGGGCTGCAAGCAGATTTCGACCGAATGCGGCAGCTGTCCTATCATTTCCGACGGTGCGGCGCGGTGGTAGTTGCCGGTGGAAGCATCTGCAGCCTATTTCCAGAATTCGCTGCTCGCTTCTTTGATGTTGTCTGTGCCGGCGGGATAGACAGCGTACCCGACGTAGTGACCGACTTTCTTGCGGGGAGCGTTGCCCCAATTTATCGCTCACCCCAGAGCCGGTTTACGGGCTACCACGTTGACTACAGTCTCTTTCCAAGGAATGGGATAAACCTGCCTTTGCATCTGATCGAAGCATCACGCGGCTGCAATTTCCGCTGCAGTTTTTGTGTCATCCCGGCCGAAGGAGTGGGCCATACAAGCTACGACATTTCGGTTGTGAAGGCTGCAGTGGAGAGCGCGATAGCCTCGAGTCCGCTATTCAGCTTTCGGCGATGGTATCCCATGATCTTCTTTGTTGACAATAATTTTGGCAGCGAACGAAGACGGATGCTCGAAATTTCTGACATGTTGCACGCCGATAAAAAAGTGCGCGCGTGGGGTGCAATGGTAACTCAGGATGTTCTCCATGATCGCGAATTAGTGAAGCGCCTGGCCGGCGCCAAGTGCCGTGCGCTTTTTACAGGGTTGGAGTCGCTTGATCGAAGCTGGCTACGCAGAGTCAACAAGACACAGAATCTATCACGGCGGGGAAACATCATTGATGATATTTTGTTCGCAGAAGCCCAGGGAATCTGTGTCATGTATGGATATCTTTTTGACCCGCGTTCCCACACAGTCGAAGAGATGAAGTCACAGATAAGGATGTTTGAGGAAGCAGCACCCCTGCCAATGCCAACTTTTTTCAGTTTGATTTTGCCCCTCGTCGGAACCGCATCGTTCTGGGACGATTTTCAAAATTGCGAGCTTCGTCCTAATCTTCGCCTTCGGGATCTTGATGGTGAGACCATCGCTTATTCTCAACTGGCAGATTCAGTCTCCGCCGTACGCCGCTTCGTCAAAGAATTCTCGCGCCATCCTTCGTCGCTCATAAACCGAAGGCGGATCTTAATCGGAGCACTGAAACGCATTTTGATCTCAAAAGCCTTCAACCCGGTGCATTGGTACCTCGTATGGGCCTCCAACTTCCACATGTTCATCTGGTCACGCGCATATCCCTCCAGTCGTGAGACGTACTTGGCAGGCGAAGACGTGTTGGATGCGCAGTATTTCGAGCATCCAGAGCGTATATCCCACGAAGACTGGCAAACGTATTTCAAGCCGATTGAAGTGACCGATGCCCGGGGGCATTTATCGCACTGGCTTCGCCCGTACGCGCCCGAGCAGACTGGGCTTCCCAAATCACGACAAGGCTAAAGGTTTCTCCTGGGCTTCATAAGGCTAGTATTTGTCGGGAAAAATCTGGCCATTGACAAAATTGTCACATTGCCAAGATCTTTGGCGGTGGATGGAAAGTAGGTCCAAGCTGAGCTATACTAAACACCAAACAACCAAGCCCTTGGGCCGTCGAGGTGGGGGATAAGCAACATGCCTCGAAATCGAATATCGCAGTGGGCGCTACTGCTAGGAACTCTTGTGATCGGGCTGTCAGTCGCTAACAGTGCAAAGGCCGGGGGGTTTTCAGTAAGGGAACAATCGACATCGGGATTAGGCTCGGCCTTTGCCGGTATCGCTGCGGGCACCGATCTGAGCTCGATCTTTTGGAACCCTGCTGCCGTATCGGTGGCAGAGGGATTAGAGGCAGAAGCCGGCGGAAGCCTTATCCTCCCGAATTCCCATATTTCCGGAACAGCAACATTTGAACCTGCGCCGCCCCTCAACAATCCGGCTCTTTTGGGTCCAAGCGTGCCGCTCTCCTTTTTGGGTTCCGATGGCGGAAGCCTTCCTGACCCCGCTTTGGTCCCTGCAATGTATATGGGCATGCAATTCAACGACCGGCTCACGGTGGGATTTGGCTTTAACGGGCCATTTGGCCTCGTCAGCGAACCGGAGAATCAGAATTGGGCTGGCCAGTTTGCAGCGCGAACATCAAAGCTTCACACATACAATTTTAATCCGGTTTTTTCCTATCGAGTCACACCAAACCTGGTGTTAGGTGGCGGCGCTCAAATCGAGTACGCGGATGCAACATTAAAATCGGCATTTCCGATCAACGCTGGGGTTCTCGCTATAAATCCCTTCGACGTGATTGGTGCCTTTGGGGGTTCAAATCCGAGCGCGGTGATTAAGGGTAACGACTTCGGCTTCGGCTATACGCTGGGAATTCTCTGGCGCCCCTTGAGTGGCACTTCCATCGGCTTGGGATTCCGTTCCTCGGTGACGCACACCCTCGATGGTGATTTCGCTGTCGCTAACAATCCTGCTCTTGGGCGCGCCAAAATATCTGCAGATCTGGACACTCCTGATATCGCAACAGCAAGCATTCGCCAAAGCATCAGCGAGCGTTGGACGCTACTGGGCACTGTTGAGTGGACAAAGTGGAGTAATGCCGACCAGGTGGTCGTTGAGGCGCGAAGCAACAATCCCAAGCTGAACGCGGTGGCAGGAAGACCCATACAAGTGCTTCCACTGAATTGGCATGACAGCTGGTTCTTCTCGGGTGGGGCCGAGTTCGCCCTCAATGATCGTACTACGCTTCGAGGTGGAGTCGCGTATGAGGAATCCCCCATTCAGAAGGCGACCGAGCGCACGGTGCGCGATCCTGACACTAATCGAGTTTGGCTCGCTTTTGGCGCTGGATACAATTTGAATGCGAATACAAAGTTAGATCTGGCATACAGTCACGTTTTCTTCGAAAAAGGATCGATCGATCGATCCACAAAATATCAAGGCTTGGGCGACATTCAATTCCTTGGGAATACGGAGCAGAATGTCGACATTATTTCGGTGAGCGTAAGGATCAAATTAGGCGCTAGGGCGACTCCCGCTGCCTTGAAATAGAAAGGAAGCTCTCACTTGTCCTATCAGCGCGGATGGCACGCTCGGCGACTGTGCGGATATTGCGCGGCCAGTGATCTCCCGGCGCAGGTCTAGATGATATCTGTCCATACCCAGCACGTTCGAGCCTCTCAATTGCCTTGAAGGCCGACAAGGCAGTTTCCAAGCGAGTTGCCCACTCCAAGCTATTTTGCCAAAGCCTCATGGCTTTCCGAGACTGACCATTTAAGGCACAGAAATCGCCTTCACATCGCAATCTCTCAGCCTTACCGACTGGATAAATACGGGCAAAGCTTTTCAGTTTGCTCAGTGCTTGCTCAGCTAATCCAAATCCTAAAGATGCGTCCACGCCTAGTGTGCTGCTCAAGGCCATGCGCTCCATGCATGCGTCGAACAGAAACGAAAGCGCTGCGAGAGTCCTGACCTTCATACCTGGGCTCAGGTCAGGCAAAAGCCTGTCGCATCTAAGGAGCCACATGTCTCCTGATTCAATATTTCCTTGAGCGAATTTCATGCCAGCAAGATGCGCGCAGCCTTCTACCCTATGAATCAGTTCAAGGTCGGATGCTTCTTGCCGCAACAGCTCCTCCATCTCTTTAAGGCATTTCTTTATTTGGGCGTCTCGCCCGAGAATCTCGTTTCCACGAAGCCTCGCTAACACAGCGCATCCCAGGACATGTGAATCGTCGCGGTCACGGCCTATCTGGTACATCTCATTCAGCAGCGCTTCCCATGCTTTAAGGCTAGAGAAAGCGGGCGTCAGAAGCCAAGGACCACAGATGGTTTCTAGGCTGATAGCCAGCTCACACCACCGTCTCTTGTCGCCGGTCGCTTTGGCGACATCCAGCCCGGCGACAAAATTGGCCTTTGCCTGGGCCCAATCAGCGATACTAGTTCGGTAAAGACCCTCGGTAAGATGCACCATCGATGTAACGTTCGGTTCTTTGTATTGATCAGCGAGATCCGAAGCGCGATCGAGATAATGTTCGGCTTGACGTCTCAAGGGAATGACCCCGCAGATTGCGCCAAGAGTTGCGTAGTTGATCGCTAATTGAGGTGTGATTTCATGGAGCCCTTCAGCCAAGTTGGTCGCTTTGAGTGTTGCGTGAAGCATGCGAGCTTTCTCTCCAGAAAGGTAGTAGATGCGCGTTAGGTCCTCGTAGGCCTGCGCCGCGACATGGAAGCGTTGCCAGGACGTCCCCTTTCTGACTTTAGATAATGGTGGCTTCGCGAGTTGTTCCCCTTTAAGGCGCCTGAGACATTGCCTGAGGCCTTGCCAAAAAAGACCTAGCATCAATCCAGTCCAGCTTTTCGGTAACGCCTGGTGGAGAAGAGACAATCCAGTTTCATAGCTCTTGCGTGCACCGCCCATGCGGCCAGCCCCAACATAGGCCTCTCCGAGCAGTAGGTGGCAGTACGCTCGCCTTTGGTTGTCGAGTTCAATGCCGTGCTCGTGCGAAAGCGCTAAACATTCATTTAAAAGCGTGATCGCTGTCATGTTGTCGAATTGTCGAAGTCGCAAAGCAGCGACCTGATCAAGATACAGAACCACTTTCTGAGGATTCTCTGCGCATCGCCAGTGATGCAAAATGAGCGGAAGACGCACGGAGTCGGCACTTTCCGAATCGGCCTCGAGAAGGCGTGCGAGCGTCGAGTGAGCTCCTCGACGCTGCTTAGTAAGCAAACTTGCGTAGACTAAATCTCTAATAATCCGGTGCCGAAATGCCAGTTCCCCAACCGCACCGGGTAAAGGCTTGAATAGCTGATCGTTAAGCAGCCGCCAGATTGAATCCGCGACATCCAACGTCTTGGGTGCGATCTCCTTGAGAAGATCAATGTGGAATGTGACGCCAATGACGCTCGCAAGCTTGGCGGTCAATTGGTCGTCCATAGACAAATGGTCAATGCGACTTAGGATGGCAGTCTCCAAAGCCTTCGGAAGTTTGGCGGGGTCAACTTGCTCTATCGGATCATCTGCCGCTGACGTGAGTCCTTTTCCTTGATTGATCACATGGCAAATTTCATCGACGAAAAGTGGATTTCCGTCGGTCGTCTCCATAATCAGCTGCCCAAGCGAGTCCGAGACTTGCGCTCGGCTCAGGCGTTTACAGGCAAGCGCAACGGTGTGGTTTTTGGAAAGTGGCCGAAGCGACAACCGTCGATAGTTGATAGCCTTGTCCGAAAGCATTCGAACAAGAGGTTGTACCTCAAGCGCATTCCGACACGTGGCAATCACGAGCGATTTGCAATCGGATTGCACCAGTTGGACTAGGAGGCGCAGAGAGCTTTCGTCGGCCCACTGTATATCTTCGAATACGATGAGATTTTGTCTACGTGAAAGCCGTTTAGCAACAATCCCAAGAAGCATCCGCCTGAGGGTTTCAGCTCTGACATCGCGGGCCATGCTCGTCGTAAACAAATTTTCAGGAACCTTGAGGTCAAGAGCGTCATTAAGTAGAGGGACTAACCTACAAAGGCTCGGATCCTCGGGTAGCGCTTTCTGCACGGTGGTTATGATTTCGGCAGCTTGGCCCGCGGATCGATCCAAATCGAGGCATTGGGTTACAATCCCGCGCCATGCAAGATAAGGAGTAACCTGATCCAAGGCGTCGCACGCGCCTTCCCAAGTCTCAATCCCAGCGTGAACCCGCGTCTCAGCAAAGAACGAGATAAGAGCCGTTTTGCCAATTCCAGGTTCTCCGTCGATGAGGACGACTTCATTGCCCTCGCCGCCGGTTCGCTGAAGGAGCCCTTGCAAGATTTTGATCTCGCGCTCCCGATTGATGAATTGCTGAGACGATAAATCTTTACGGGCGCCAACCGAGCCTAAGGGTACAAAGCCCTGAATCGAATCTCTTATCCCAGCGAGATGAAGTGGCCATGGTCCATCAAAGCGAACGGAGCGCGAAGTGCGGGCCGCGGTCGCTTCATCGACGATGATTCTTCCCGCTGCGACGCTTGATATGCGTGAAGCGAGATACACTGGCGCACCCACGACTGAATATTGGCGGCGATGTTGCGGGCCAACAGGCCCACAAAACACTTGGCCTGTGGCGACCCCTGTTGAAAGATTTAGGTTTCTTCGTTGGAGTTCTGCACCTATTTCCATGGCAGCAAGAACTGCGCGATGGTCGATATTCTCTCGGGGGGCGCTAGGCAGCCCAAAGACGCAAAGCAAGTCCAGTTGGCGCGCATTATTCGCAACTTCCAAGATCTCACCGCCGTGATCGTCAATTTTGCGCTCAACCGTCGAAACGACCTGATTGATGTTCCCAGGGCACCAAGCGGATTCCTCCAAGGAAATCTTCAAAAATGCCACCGTAACGATTCTCAACTCACCTACCCAATCCGGCAACGACGAGCTAAGACCGGCTTTCAGCGCCCGCGGAAGATAGTTCGCAAGATCGCATGGCGGTGCAGCTGAAGTGTCGTTGGACGCAGGCCGAGGCGGCAGATCGACGTGGATGTTCACAAGCCGTGTTGTGCCATCTCTACGAGATTCCGCCTCGCAGCTATTCTCTATGAGAGGCCACGACTCGGAAGAGACCAAAATTTCATCAGTATCGGTTCGAGGCAAAAGCATCCTGGCTTGTTCCACAGCCTCGCCGGTCGGCAGGAGATAGCATCGCTTAGCATCATCACCTATGTGCATAAGTTCGATCGTGCCTGCACCGATTGACATACGCATTTGAAGCGTCTGCCCTTCAGCTTTCCATTCCCTGAAGCGCCTCTTGATCGACAGGGCGCAGCCACAGCAGCGAAGTAGCGAGATCGGTAGCGGGTCGACATCGCGCCGCCAAGCTGCAAGCAAAGCGTCGCCCTCGAAACCGAGAACGAGGCCCCCTTCTGTTTCTACTGCAGATACTAAGTTGGTGAAAAAGTCAGTGAGAATCTCGCCAATGCGCTCGACGCCTGTTCCACCCTGACGAGATAGGCGGCTAGCAATCCTAGTAAATCCGGATACATCAACGACTAGAAATGCACCCTCGAAAGACTCGACCGTGGGGAGCTTAAGTGGCAACTCACGGCGGCGTGACCACTCAGTCAAAGCACTCGGCAGGTATGGGGTAATGCTGCTAAGGCTAGCTTCCGCCATTGGCAAAGCCTCTAAGCTGCTTCCCACTCAGGCAGGGACTACGCGATCCCAAACATTAATTTACTCGCCAGTCGCCTCCCGAACCATTGCAGTCAAACGGTCAACGTCCTTAACAATTAATGCGTGGCCCTCTCGCTCAAGTACCCCGATTTTCGACAAGCGATTCAGCTCGCGGGTAACGGCTTCCCGGTGCGTGCTGATACGGCTCGCAATCTCCTGGTGGGTAGGAACAGGCGTGATGCATGCGGTTTTTCCGCTCCGGTGCGCCAAACTAGCCAGGCGCAGTACCTCGGCCTGGATACGGTTATTTACCGCGAGCGTGCTGAACTCGTAGACGCGGTTTGTTAGCCTACGAATCGTTGCCACTAATTGCCGTGTTAGCGCTCGTCGGACCTTAGGCTCGCTGTCCAGCAGTTCGAGAAACGCAGCGGCGCGCATCAGGCCAACTATGCAGGAGGTTTGTGCCTCCACGCTTGCGGAACGAGGCCCGCCATCAATAGCAGGGTATTCACCGAATAGGTCACCGGGACCCAACTCTAGGAAACTGACAGCCCTTCCGTCGACCGAGTAGATCGTAACGCGGGCCACGCCCTCAGCAAGGAAGAAGACATCATCGGTGGCATCTTCGTGATGAACGATTTGCTGGCCCGGTTCGTAAAGTCTCCAGTCGCAGCGTCTTTGAATCCGCTCCAAATCAGCCGAAGGGAGGCCAGCGAATATTGAAATTCGCGCGAGAGCCTGTAGAGGCTCTGTGCTGTTCGAACGCTGCATTTCTCGTCGCCCGCTGCACGAAAAGCACAATAATTATAGAGCAGTCCCGCAGAAAAGAGATCCCAAAAAAGAGGTTCTTAAGAGATTAATCCAAGCCCTGTCCTTGGTCGGGGGCAATGCCGTGCGCAATTTCCTGTAGATTTCGCCCCCGAGCATCTCATTATTTCCAACAAAGAGAAGTTCCACCGACGGGGGCACGCGCACTACGCGACCTTCGAAGCGGCGGCCAGGAACGAGGCTTCCTGACCCTATCCGAAGGCCAAAAGTGATAACCTGGTATTAGACAACAGTTCTGCGGGAGGCCTCAATGACCCTGAGACGATGGCTTGGGTATTCCGTTTCTAAGGCCGAAGTTGGAATTCTGGCTTTAGGCTTTTGCTTTCTAGCTACCGTTGCCACGAGCGCCCAGGATGTGGAGCCAAATCCATGTGACCAGTTGGTCTTAAAGCCCCAAACGCCTTACGCAAGAACAATCTCAGAGCTAACTCGGATTCGACATCGTAACGATATAACAGAATTCCTGGATACGTTTGATCGACGTAAGAAAACTATAATTTTATTGCATGGGGGCATGGGATCAGAATTATGGCAGACCAGACAAAGTTTTGATCCAAAACGTGATCCAGCTGATTATAGATTCAGAGGACGAGAGGCTTGGCTCGATCTTCGGAAATTAATCATTTGGGGCAATTTAAAGGAGCTCAGGATATACCCTAACAATCGAGATTTTAGCGACCAAATCATCGTTGCGGATTCAGCTGTACAAGCCCCATTGGTCAACCCCTATAAAGACACCTTGACATGTTTTCGGAAGGCATTCGGCTTCAACGCGTACCTATTGGCATGGGACTCGCGGCGGAACTTGATGGTCGCAGTTGAAGAGTTGCGCTCTATCATCGAGCGCATAAAAAATGACAAAGAATATCAGTTGCACAAATTATTCATTGTGGGCCACAGTATGGGCGGAATGGTTGCCAAGGTTTTTCTCGAAAAAAATCCAAATCTAGCCGGAGATATTGGGGGATTGATAACAGTTGGAACGCCGTTTTACGGCTATCTTGGTCAACTCCGACGGATGTTTAATGGTGAGCCAATACTAAACAATAGACAAGCTTATGATGCGAGGGAAGTCGCAGAAATAATTTCTTCGGTCCCAGGGTTTTATACCATTTTGCCAATAGATTCTGGCACATATAAACGAATTAAGAGCCAATGTAAAAAACAGGCGCCTCCCTCGTGGTGTGACGACTGGCCCAAGAACTATCCTGTCACCGACCTACACGGCAATGTTGCGGATGCATACAAGGGTACACATGAATTCCCCGAGTGGGTCCGCAGAGACGAGTTGCCAGAGGCGCTTATGCTGCGACATTGTCTGGCGAAGCCTCTACCCAATTCATTGAGAGGAAAGGTATTTCATATTCGGAGCAAGGGGGAGAAGACGGCTGTCACGGCAAAGTGGCGGCAGAAGCTATGCCCCCCAAGCCAGTCGGATTGCGATTATGACGCGACTCAGCGCCTGTCCCCGATAAAGGACGAGGATATTGAGACGGGAGACGGTGACGATACCATTCCTTACTGGTCGGCTGCTCTAATCTCGACTCCAGCGGGTCATACAGTAAATCTTGCGCGCGGCTCGCACATGACTCTGATGGTCCAAAGCGCGGTGCTTCGAGAAATTTATAAGATCGTCAATGCCGTACCTGCCAGCGAAGAACTTATGGCTAAATGCGATGTTGATCTTCCGCCAATGGCCACACATCAGGAGCTAGAAGCAGAGCTGCAAAAATTGGATGAGATGGATCCTGACGCGCTGAAGACCCTGGGAGAAGGCCTTGGGCTCAGTGTTCCAGCGAGATGGAGACTCCTGCAAGAGCTTGGGATGTGAAGTCTGTCTCCACTGAACGTAATCTCGCAAGCCTCCTCAAGTTTTGAACGGTTGCCGCGAGCAGGAACTCATCCTGGGCTCCACACGGCCTGCGCATTCTTAGCCGGCAAGGAGACCCTGACACTCCTTCCGGTCGAATAAGAACGCGCGGGCGCCGTTCACGCTACTCCCAGCGTCGCACTAGAGGGCGGCACTGACCAAGTTGCATTACGCGCTGGCCGCCCTCTATTTCCCCAGGGCCTGCTGGACAAACTTCTGTAGCCTTCCAGTTGCTGCTAGTATGCGGCTCACTTTAAGGGAAGGGGAGTGGCGAATGCGAGTCTTGCCCAGCGCCGTCGTCGTGGCGCTACCAAGATTCGCGTCATAGAGGGGAGCCTGCCTTGGATGGTAGGGGCATTTGATAAGCTCGAATGCCGAGATACGAGGGGGAATCACTCATGAAGACGATTCATTTGGGGCTGATCGTCGCCTTCATGGCAGCCATCGGCACGAGCGGCGCGGCCCTGGCGGATCCGGCGTCATCCTACAGCAAGGCTGTCCAGCAGTTTTGCCGGGCGGATTACAAGAAGTATTGCGGCGAATACGGGCTCGAGACTACGGCGCTGCGCTCATGCATGGACCGCAACGGCGAGAGCCTGTCCAGGGCGTGTGTCCGCGCGCTGGTACAGGACGGTCACATCAGCCAATCCGAGGTAAACCGTCGCAGACGCCACCACTAGGTTTCTCGAATCTTCAGCAGCCCGCTGATGTACGGCATATGTATAGACATAGGGCGCCCACGCTTACAGGATAACCTGCACTTATTGTTCGTCTAGACGTTGGCTAGAGTGCCGAGAGCGGACCCTAAAGCCTATGGGCCGGCACGGCTGCTATGTGTCAGAAGCTGACGTGAGGTTGATAGGCGGGAAACGATACGAGGAGCACCATCATGAGGAATTTTGGAATTCTCGCGACGCTGGCGGCGCTACTCACTTGTGGAGCATCCCCGCCTCACGCTGCGCCGCGCGAGGTTCTTAACGAGTCCCCACACTACGTCGGCCTAGATCCGGCGACGCACGCATGCGCGGTGCTTACCGTAAAGACGGAGGGCTGGAAAATAATGGGAACCTACAAATCGACGAAGGAGGCAAAGCAGGCGATGGCTGGCATGAAGGAATGCCAGGGACAGCCGGTTTAGAGATATCACTTGGCTGTTCCGACTGCGCCAATGTCCGCTCCGAGTCGCAACCTGACATAAGGCTGGTTCGCGGAAGGCTAGCGCACCTCAGGCTTAGTCCAGCTCTTGTCTGGGTCGAAGGCGTCGATCTCGTCCACGAGCTCCTCAGTGTCCGGCCCAAGGTCGCGTCGCCTTTTTTTCAAAGACATCTCTCGTCTTGGCGTCCGAGGGGGAGTAGTGCTCATCTAATCAACCATCCGCAAAGAAAACCCAGGCGAAACGCCTGCTCTTTGATAAAATTTGTTAGCGTGTGTTTCCGTTTCCAACAGCACAACGCCGTGTTCCAAGGAAGCCTGCTAAAAGAGAGGTTTTCGTCAATGTTAAGCAAATTGTCATTGGTCCTCTGCGGTATACTGGCATCGTCATTTTTGATGAGTGTGCAGGCTGCTCCAATTTCTTCGCTTCGACTGCAACCGGCGACAACGTCTATCACGTTTGTGCGCAACGGTTGCGGATTAGGTTTCCACTGGGCACCGTGCGGCTGCATTCGTAACCACACGGCGTGCCCCGTGGTCGTCGCTCCGGCGGCACCGGTCATCGTTGCGCCACAGTACGCTCCACCCGTCGTCGCACGACCTGTTGTCTGTCCATACGGCTATTACCTCGGTCCGTACGGTAGATGCCTGCCGTACTGAATTACCCAAGCTCATGAGTCGAAAACGTCGGCTTTGGCCGGTGCGTTTTCATGTTTGATACTGCGGCTTCTCGGCTCGCTATGCGAGTTTGCGAGCATGGCAGCGACAGCATCGACCCAAAGCGGACGCGGCGAATGCCAACCCCGGTGCTAGAAGCCAGTGGATTGCATCTGGGGGGGAGTGCGATAATCGCAGGAATCAAGGAATCAGGTCCACGTAACCATGAACGAAGGTACCGTCCACCTGTCCGCCGATAGCCTGTGGGCGATGGTGCAAAAGATGGTGAGTCTGGGGCCGCGGCTAACAGGGTCATCCGAGCACAACAAGTTCATCGACTATCTGAAAGCCGAGATGTCTGCATTGGGGCTGGAGGTCATCCGCGATGCTTACACGTTTGAGCGCTGGCAAGCGCGCTTCTCATCGCTGGCGGTGGAGGACGGAAGCGGCTGCGAGACGCTGATCAATCTTGCGGGCTACTTCCCATACTCGGGCAGCACCGTCCCCGAAGGCATTGAAGCCGATCTCGTGTCGCTCGACCTGCCGATGGAGAATAGGAGGCTCTTCCGCGACCTGCCGACCTTCGTCCGGCGAACGCTAAGACGAAAGTGGAGGAAAACCGTACAGGCCGCGTGGCACGCGCAGCGGGAGGACATCGAAGGTGCAATTGTGCTGGTGTACGGGCCCTCTGTCCCCGTAACGACGGGGGTGTTCCTTCCTTTCCTGACATACGCGAAAGAGGTCGACCTAGACCGGCTTGACTCATCTGATTTCAAACGCGTCTGGCTCGGCGGCTTGCTGTTCGGTGTCGTGGTTGATTTTCTTCGCGAAGCGGGCGCAAAGGGCGCGATCTTTCACCTCGATGCATCGCCGCAGAATGCCAAGGGCCAATACGTTCCATTCTCGTCGCCAATCAGGAAGCTTCCGGCGGTGCTAGTCGACCGTGTGGTCGCTAAAGAGCTGAGGGGCCTCGCCGCGCGTCGGCTTCCCAACGCTCCTAAGGCGCGCTTGAAACTCGTCGCCGACACTTTCCCGAACACACGTACAGATAGCCTCGTCGTCATCCTTCCGGGAGCCAACTACAAAACCAGGCGCGATGAGTGCATGATCATCAATACACACACTGACGGTCAGAACGCCTTTGAAGAGAACGGCGGCGTCGCTTGCCTTGCCATAGCACAGCACTACGCCACCATCCCGCAGGCCAAGCGGCCTCGAACGTTGGTCTTCAGCCTGGTTAGTGGCCATATGGGCCCGGATCTTCCGCAGACGCAGGGCTTTATAGACCGGTTTCCCCACCTCATCCGCAAGGCTGCCTGCGCGATCACCATCGAGCATTTGGGTGCCACGGAATGGCTCGACGACGCGCAGGGCTATCATGCGACCGGCCGGCCAGAGTTCGCCGCTGCGTTTGCATCCGAGACCCTGATCAGCACGATCGCGAAGGAGAGCTATGAGGCCAGCCCGCTGACAGGTGTCAGCCTGCTGCGGCCCATTTTTGACACGCCGATTGCCCGGATCCTCGTGAGTGAGAACTACCTAACAAGACTCCTGCGGCACATCTTCGACACGCGCTGGCTGCCAGCCTATTTCGGCGTTGGAGCTCCGCTACACCAGGCAGGCGTGCCGAGTATTGGGTACCTCACTGGGCCGAACTACCTAGTTACCATCAGCAAGCACGGTGAGATGAGCAAGTTCAACAAAGACCGTATGCGGCGCGAGACGGAATGGGTTATCGATACTCTCCATCGACTGGAGACGGTGCCGCGACGGAAACTACGTCGTAATCAGAGCATTCGACACCTGCTTGGGCTTGTCCTGGGTGGTATCGCGCTGCTATTCGCCTTACGCTATTTGATGGTGGCCGCAATCGAGCGGGCAGGGACCAGCCCTGGTTACCTGCTGTTGTTCCTTTGCCTAGCACTTGTCCTGGCATGTGCAATTAGTCTCGCCGTCTATGCCGCTGTTCGCGCAACAGGATGGTGGGGAAGCTACTGCATCACCAGCAAACTCTGGCGCAAAAGGATCCAACGACAGCGACATGCCCTTCGTCATACCCGGTGAACAATCCTACTCACGACTGGACGCTGGGAATTTGATTCGCACGGAGGGGCGCAAGAACGAACAGCAATATGGTGAGCGCGCAGCGGCTCCCGCCAACACTCGCGCAGGTGATGGAGGCGGTCCAACATCGTCTCTCCACGTTGCCTGGCTATTCGCCGAACACAGGCGGCCTCTTGTGCCAAGGATACCCCTGACGCGCGGCGTTGAAGCCGATGTCGAATAGCTTCGTCATGTAGACGGGATCGAAGGCCTGCGTGCTGGTGTCGGGGAAATCGCCGGGAATGAAGGCAAGATTGTAGTCGATGCCGTTCCGCTTAGCGAAATAGTAGAGCTCTTTTAGCGAAATAGTAGAGCTCTTTGAGCTCGCCGACGCCCTGGCTCTTGATCAGGCTTGAAACGGCGCGCCCGGCAATTGAGAGAGTGCGGGCCTTGACGGCCTTGTATTCGGGTGCCGCAAGAAAAGGCGCAAAAAATAAAATCCGAGCGCTGCAAAGACCTGGCCAGCCGACATCGGCCCGGATGCCATTCGTAGCCTAACACTTCGTCCGGTTTGCCGTCGCGCTCCCTCCCGGCAAGGACTTCGTTAAGCTCGACGCGGCACACTTTGCGAAAGGCGAGGGTCCGTGGAGGGCCTGTGCCGCTTTGCGCAGAGGTATGAGCGATGAAGGAAACCCCGCAAGAAACCCTCGTCTCGAAGGTCAACGACGTTCTGGCGACCCGTATCACCATGCTGGTCGGGTCGATTTGGGCGTTCTACGCCTTCGTGATCTTCGGGCTCACCCCGGTCCTGTGGCCGCAATACGAGACCGAGATTCTCTACTGGTCGAATTTCCTGCAGCTCATCTTTCTGCCGATCATCACCGTGGGTACGGCGATCTTGAGCCGCAACTCCGAGAGGCGCGCGGCGGAGGATCACCGGACCATCAGGAGAGAGTTCACCTTGCTGCAAGACGCCCACGAGATGCTCCACAATTCCTTGCGGGAGATCGCAGATGGTGTCCACGAGCTGATGCTCCGTAGCAACCAAGAAGGCACGACCGTTCTGCGCACCATGGCGAGCGAGGGCACCATAGCAATTAAGAAGGCCTCGGAAGGCTAGTCACCAGCGAGCCGACCTGAACTCAGGCCGTGCGCGCACCAGCCACTTGCAGCTTGGCCTGCCATATCTGCGTGTCGCCGAGAATGAACAGCACGTCGTTGTGCGGTCCGCCGAAGGTGAAGTTGGCCACGCCCGGCGCCTTGATCTCGCCGATGAGGTCGCCGTCAGGCGTGAACACCTGCACGCCGGTTGCCGAGGAGGTGTAGACCCGGTCGAGCACGTCGACCTTGATGCCGTCGGGCACGCCGGGACTGACCACGGCGAACAGCCGGTCCTCTCTGAGATGCCGCCCCTCATGCACATCGAAGGCGCGCACATGATGCGGCAGGCCCACGAAATAGGTGCCTGGCGCCTGGTTGGCGCCGGTGTCGGTGATGTAGAGCACGGACTCATCGCGCGAGAAGGCGATGCCGTTTGGCTTATTGAATGAGTCGGCGACCACCGTCGTCTCTCCGGTCGCAGGATCGTGCCGGTAGACAAACGCCCCCACATCCGGGGCATTCTTGAAGCCTTGGATCTCGCCGTAGTTCGGATCGGTGAACCACACGGTGCGGTCGCTCTTCACCACCACATCGTTCGGCGAGTTGAAGCGCAAG
>Ga0307424_1000877_pt1 | contig 16019 bp, 11 predicted proteins | sample SalMarWE160320MG_FD_202157 | JGI IMG/M metagenome (GOLD analysis project Ga0307424, IMG submission 202157) | Salt marsh sediment microbial communities from the Plum Island Ecosystem LTER, Massachusetts, United States - WE1603-20 | ecosystem: Environmental > Aquatic > Marine > Intertidal zone >... | reverse complement strand
AGAGACCGACGTAGAGAATCAGGAGGAGCACCGGGATGCCCACGAGCGGCCGACTCAGCGCCCGCCCGACCGCGTCCACCCGGCGGTGGTTGGTGTCGCCTCGCTGATCCACGAGGCCCATGAGGAGCCCGGCCGCAGCCCGCTGTCGCTCCGCCGCCACGCGATAGGGAGCCGGCGCACCGAAGCCCGAAACGACGAGGGCGCTCGCCGCGCGAGCGCCTTCTCCACCGTCACCCTCCGTCTCCGCCACGAGCTGCGTGATCTCGGGATCGCCTTGCAGCAACAGCGACCCGATGGCCGTCCGATCCGTGGCGTACGTCCCGCCGAGACGCATGCGCACGGTGCGGATGGCGTGCCCCACCCCGTTGCCATAGTCCGGCAGCGGCGGGGCGGGCTTCTGCAGCACCTCGAGCACGGCGTGCCGCAGCTTCGGGACGCCGCGCCCGGTCACCGCCACCACGGGCAGGACCGGCACGCCAAGCCGCTGTCCCAGGGCCTCGTACGCGATCCGGATCCCCAAGCGTTCCGCCTCATCCGCGATGTTCATCGCGACGACAAGCGGGCGGCCAATCTCGAGGAGCTGCAACGTCAGCGGGAGCTGGAGCGCGACGTTCTTGGCATCGATCACGTGGACGATCACGTCCGCGTCGCCGGCAAAGAGCATCTCGCGCGTCACCCGTTCCTCTTCCGTCGAGGGGAGCAACGAGTGCAGACCCGGCGTATCGATGACCTCGCATGCCACCGGGCCGAAATGCGCGTGGCCGCGGGTCAACTCCACGGACGTGCCAGGATAGTTGGAGACCGTGGCGTAGCGACCGGTGAGACGCTGGAATAGGCAGCTCTTGCCGACGTTCGGACTCCCGACGAGCGCGACGCGAACGTAGCGGTGCTCGACATCGGCAACCGCTGCACCGGCGAAGGGGGTGGCGATGACCCCGCCGTGTCCGTTGGGAATCGTTCTCATCGTCCCCTGTACTGTAGCATCCTGTTGGTGAAGGCTTCGTGAGGGAGATTCCAAGGTTTCCCGGTCCGGATTCCGGGCGGGTGACGCTGGCCGCCCAATGTCGTATCTTCCGCCCGCACGCCAATGCGCATGTCGTTGCCCCCCAAGCTGCTAGCCCTTGCCCGCCTGGTGCGGCGGCAGGCCCAGTTACTCATCCGGCGAGCCGCCCGGCTCGACGAGAGCACGGTCCTGATTGGCTTCGCCGTAGCCATTGGAACCGCGGTCGGCGTGGGGGTCATTCTCTTCTACCGCCTGATCGACGTCGTCCAAGCCATCGCGCTGTCCACCGTGCATCAGCTCACGTGGTTGGGTGTGCTGAACGTCATGCTCGTCGTGCTGGCCGGCTTGATGCTGGCCCATGTCATCGTGCGGTTTGGCGCGCGCGATTCCGAAGGGCAGAACATCCCGGACGTCACGCGAGCGGTGGCCAAAGACGGCGGCCTCATTCACACGGCGCCCGTGTTGGCCAAGACCGCGGCCGCGGGACTCATGATCGGCACGGGGGGAGCGGTTGGGGCGGAAGGTCCCGTGGCGGTGGCGGGCGCCATGCTCGGGTCCCGCATCGGTCGCGTGTTCCGCTCCAGCGCGCCACGGATGAAGCTGTTGGTGGCCTGCGGAGCGGCCGCGGGCATCTCGGCGGCGTTCAACGCACCGATCGCGGGCGTCTTCTTCGCGCTCGAGAAGATCCTCGGGAGCTTCAGCGTAGCCGCGTTCCCTCCCGTACTCGTCGCCTCCGTGATCGCGACGGTCCTCTCACGCGCGGTGTTCGGCAACTCTCCCGTCGTTACTATCCCCACGGAATACGGCATGGGGCATCCGTGGGAGCTCGCGCTGTACGGGCTCCTGGGCATCATCACGGGCGTGGTGGCGACCTTCTACACGCGCGCGACCTACAAGGCATCGGATTTCCTCCGCCGCCGCCCCAATCGATGGGTCCAGATCGCCATCGCGGCACTGGTCGTGGGCGCGTTGGACGTGGCCTTCCGCGCCGACCTGTGGGGCCACGGCCATGAATCCCTGGACATCGGGATCATCGCCAACCGCGCGTCGTGGTACCTGATCGCCCTGAGCTTCGCCAAGCTCGTGGCGACCGCGTTCGCCCTGAGCGCCGTGCGGGCGGGCGGAGTGTTCACCCCTGCCCTCTTCATTGGAGCGACCTTGGGCGGCGGGCTCGCGCTCGCGGGCCAGGAGATCTTCCCCCACCTGATCATCCGCCCGGAGGCCTTCGCCCTGGCCGGCATGGCGGGGTTGGTGGCGGGCGCGACACACGCGCCGCTCACCGCCATCATGATCGTCTTCGAGATGAGCGGGGACTACGCGCTCATCCTCCCGATCATGCTGTGCACCGCGGTCGCGTACATCTCGGCGCGACGCATTTTTCCGACGTCCATCTACTCCGAGTGGCTCCACCGCCGCGGTGAGAACATCGGCCATGGCCGCGACCTGGCGGTGTTGGAGCGACTCCTCGTGGGGGACGCGTACAACCCGAACCCCTTTTCCATTCGCGACATCGACACGATCACGGAGATCATGGCCGCCATCGGCCGGACGCCGCAAACCGAGTTTCCGGTGCTCGACGACGAGGGATGCCTGACGGGCGTCGTGACCTATGGTGACCTGCGCAACGTGCTGGCGGAACGGGAGCGCCTTGCACCCTTGCTGATCGCCGCCGACATCGCCAACCAGGAAATCGAGCCGGTCACGACGCGGGACACACTCCGAACCGCGTTGGAGCGCCTCGGCGTGCACGGCAGCTTGACCATTCCGGTCGTCGACCCCAACGACGGCAAGCGTCTCGTGGGCCTCATCTCCCGCTCGGAGATCCTCACGGCGTACGACCGCGAACTGCTACGAGGAGCGGCATAGCGGACCGGCGGACCCGACGGACCCGGCGGACACCGCAAGTTGGAACGCTCGTTGCGCCCTCCTCTTGTGGAGGCGTGACTGAGGCTATCTTTTCTCGCATTCACACCGGTGGCTCAGACCGGTCTAATTCCTACCAACAGCATCGGAGTTGGTATGCGACGGTCCCTTGTTCTTTTCGCGCTGGCCGCGACTCCGCTCGCGCTCACGCGGAGCGCCCAGGCACAGGGATTCCAAGTCAACGAGCATGGATCCTGTGTCATGGCCCGCGGTGGCACCGGCGTCGCCAAGTCGTGCGACGATGGGTCGGCCATGTTCTACAACCCGGCCGGCATCGTCGGTCCCCGGGGGTGGATCATCTCCGCGGGCGTCACGGTCATTGACGCGAACGGTGGATTCACCGCCGACCTCACGGGCACCAAGACGGATCTCAAGAACAGCCCCATTCCGGTGCCGCACGCCTACCTGCAATACGGCACGGACAAGTTCGCGGTTGGCGCCGGCATGTTCGTTCCCTACGGGCTCGGTACCACGTGGCCCGATACGTTCCAGGGGAAGTTCGCGGGCTACGACAACAACCTGCAGAACATCTACGTGCAGCCGACGGTGGCGTGGAAGCCGCATCCGATGGTGAGTATCGGCGGCGGCGTGGACTACGTGATTGGCTCGGTGACGCTGACGCAGCGGGTCGATCTCTCGGAGAACCCGGTGCCCGGCTTTGGTACGGTGACCTTCGGACAACTCGGCGTGCCGAGTGGCACGCAGTTCGCCGACGGCAAGCTCGATGGCAGCGGGTCGGCGCTCGCCGCCCATTTTGGCGTGGTGTTTACGCCGGACGAGCGTTTCCGGATCGGCGTACGGTACCTGACGCGGGCGAACATCACGTACGATGGCAATGTCGTCTTCACACCGGCTTCCACTGGGATCACGCTGCCGGCTGAAAACCCCTTCGGCGTGCCGGCGGGAACTCCACTCGATAGCGTCGTGTCCAGCGCGTTCGTGAGCGGTCCGCTGGTGGATCAGACGGTATCCGCCAAGGTGACGATGCCCGACCAGCTCACCGCCGGCGTGGCGATGGACGTCGCGCCCACCGTGACGCTGCTCGTGGACTACAACTGGGTGCACTGGGCGCTCTTCAAGGCACTGCCCGTCACGTTCGAGAACGCCGCGCTGAACAGCACTACAGTCGAGAACTACAAGAACACCTGGGGCATCCGGTTTGGGCTCGATTGGGCCGCCAGCACCAACTTCACGGTTCGCGCCGGGTACATCTACCACACCGGCGCGGCGCCCGCTGAGGCCGTGACGCCGTTGTTGCCGGAAGGCAAGCGGAACGAGTTCACCGGTGGAATCGGGTACGCGTTCAGCCAGCGCTTCCGAGTCGAGGCGGCGTACCAGTATCTCGCGCAGCAAGATCGCCGCGGGCGCACCGCGGAGTTCCCCTCGGGCGTCACGCCCACGACGGCCCTCAACAACGGGCTGTACGAATTCAACGCCCACCTGTTTGGGCTCACCCTCACCGCGGGGTTCTGACCATGACGCGCAAGCATCTCATCTTCCCGCTCGCGCTCGTGGCCGCGCTCGCAGCCTGCGACAACGAGAGCCTGATCCCGCCCACGCAGCAGGCGGGCCTCGTCGATCCCATGTTCGCGCGGTACGTCGCGTTCGGGAACAGCATCACCGCCGGCTTCCAGTCCGCTGGGATCAATGACAGCACGCAATTGCAGTCCTACGCCAATCTCCTGGCGGAGCAGATGGGGACGGAGTTCAACATTCCGCTGCTCAATTCGCCGGGCTGCCCACCACCCTACGCGAACGTATTCACACAGGAACTGGTGGGAGATCCGGGACCGCTGGGGTGTGCCTTGCGGAACCCCACGCTTCCGGAGCACCTGAACCTGGTCGCCATTCCGGGCGCCGCCGTGCTGGACATCTATAACCCGCTCGGCGCGGGCAACAGTTCCAATCCGCTGACGACCTTCCTCGGCGGCGGCCGGTCGCAGATCGACAACGCGGCCGATGTGCTGCCGACGTTCGTCACGGTCTGGATCGGCAACAACGACGCGTTGGGCTCGGTGCTCGACGGGGCCAATCCGGGGGATCCGGCTCTCGTTACCCCACCAGCCACCTTCGCCACCCAGTATGCGGCCATGATGGACAGCCTGGATGCGTTCGGGACGATCCAGGGTGGCGTTTTGATCGGCGTGGTCCAGGTGGGGCTCGCCCCCTACCTCACGCAGGGCCGTGTCTGGAAGGGTGTCGAAGCGAATCTGGACGCGCTCTCCGCTCCGCTCAACTTCCTCGACGTGAGCACGGCGTGTCTGGCGAACACGCCCCTCAGCGCGACCGACACGGCATGGACGTCCGTCCCGTTCCCGGTGGGCGGCGCCGCCCTGGCACTGGCGAGTGCCAGGCAGGACTCGGTCCTAGGAGGGCTGCTGAGCCCGGCGAGTGTTGTCCCCGCCGTCATCGACTGTGCCGACGCCAGCGCGGTGACGAACACCGAAATGGCGAACCTGTTCTCGGCGGTGACACAGTACAACGCCACCATCGAGGCCGAGGCGGACGCTCGCGGGTGGATCTTCGTGGACCCGAACGACCTCCTGCTTTCCCTGTTTGGGACCCCAGGGGCCATCCTGAGCTTCCCGGCGTTCCCGGGATTGCCGAATCCTTCGCTCACCGCGCCGTTTGGAACCGCGATCAGCCTCGACGGCGTTCACCCCAGCGCCAGCACGCACATCCTGGTGGCGAACGCGCTGATCGCAGCGATCAACGCGAAGTACGGAACGAGTATTCCGGCGGTGAACTAGCGGCGGACCAGGCGGTCTGGGCGGTCTGGGCGGTCTGGGCGGTCTGGGCGGACGAAGTATGCGGGCGGTTGGCGAGAGCCAGCCGCCCGTTTGGTTTTGCTGGAGGGGCGGTGGAGATTGCGTCCCGGTCGTTAGATTTGCCCACCAATGTCTCCCCTGTCTCGCTCACTGTGTGTCAGGTTCCGGGCTGCCTTCGCGGCCCTGGGGACCGCCGTGTCCGCCCGGACCGCCTTGACCGCCTTGACCGCCCTGACCGCCCTGACCGCCGGGACCGCCTCCGCCCAGCTCCCCGACCCGTTTCTGGTCCCGCGGGGCACGTTGCGCGTCGGGTTCGATCCTATGTGGATGAGCCACTCCGAGTTCTTCGACGTGTCCGGCACCCGGATGCCGCTCGGGACGTACTTCAGCGCGGACAGCCTCGGGAGCACCCTGCTGCCAACGCTGACGACCGCGGAGGCGGCGGCACGGTCGCTGACGGGAGACGGCACGTTCCGATTCAATGCCGGAAACCTGCGCACCCGCATCGAGTCCGACGCACGCCGCTTCCCGTTCAGCTTCTCCGTGGGGCTCAGCAACCGGCTCATGGTCACGGCCACCGTGCCGATCATGGTAACCCGCGTCAAGGCGGTCTCCCAGCTGGACACGGCCGGCGCCGAGGTCGGCTGGAACCCCGCGAGCGCGCTGGCACCGGCCGGGGCGTTCGAGTCGCTCACGACCTTGCTCAGCGACCTCGACGCCGCCGCGGCGTCCCTCGACGCCGGCATCGCGAGCGGCGCGTACGGCTGTCCCAGCGCGCCGACCTGTCAGGACGCACAGGATTTGAGCAACCGGATCCGGACAACCTCGGCCGATCTGCGCGCACTCACGGGGTACGCGGAGGCGACATCGGGCGGCACCGACGTTCCTCCGTTCGCTCCGTTGGCCGACTCCCCGGCTGGCCTGGCGATCACGCAGATGCTCGCGTCGCTCAACGCCGACCTCCAGGCGCTCGGCGAGCCCGGGTTCACGGCGTCAACGCCACTCCCGAACACGCCGCTCCCGCTGGACGCGATGGACTCGATCCTCGTGACGGGTCAGTTCGGATACGACGCTACCCCTCTCAATCCGCCGGAGACTATCAAGCTCGCGGGGCTAGGCGACGTCGAGCTCGGGCTCCGGTTCGGCCTTGCCACCGGACCGACGTTCCGGGCCGTCCTTGGCGCGCTCGTTCGGTTGCCGACAGGTAAGAAGCAGGACGACCCCAACAACCTCCTCGACGTGGCACCCGCCGACGGTCAACTCGACGTCCGCATGAGCCTCGATGGCGCGTTAGAGCCGCACGGCCCACTCGGCATCTGGTTCGCGGGCGCGTACACCATGCAGTTCGGCGATCGGCTCATCAAACGGATCGCGCGAGCGGATCAACCGTTCGCGCTCGCCAGTGCGGTCGCCACCGTCGATCGGAATCTCGGTGACGAGATCAGCGCCAGCCTGAACCCCGCCTTGCGCCTGACGCCCAACTTCCGGGCGTTCGTGTCCGCGGCCGTGTACCACAAGGGAGCGGATGCGTACAGCGTCAACGGCGCCGCCATTCCCGAGTTGGAGGCGCTCACGGCCCAGACCATCTGGCGCTTTGGCGGCGGCATCTGGTACCGCATGGATGAGAACCGGCGCGGCGCCGCGCTCCCCATCGAGGCTGGCTTCGTGTACGACAAGGCGATGTTCGGGAAGGGTGGGACGGCGCCAAAGAGCGGGCGCGTGGTGCTGAGCCTCAGGTTCTTCTACAACCTGTGGGGGAGGAGACCGGTGGCTGAGCCCGCGGCGACGGAACCGGCGGGATAGGCGGGATCTTCCACCTCCCAACCACCCATCCCGCCTTTATCCCGCCCTATCCCGCCTCATCAACAGTCCCGCCGCATGCTTTCTCAACGCTCCATCATTCGGGTCGCCGAGCATGCGCGCCACTTCGGCTTCGCGGTCTTCGTCGTTGAGCACAGATACGTCCACGACGGTCGTCCCGCGCGCAACGGCCTTCGACACGCGCACGTGGTGCCCCGCCGCTGCCGCGATCGGTGCCAGATGGGTCACGACGAGCACCTGGCGGGTGAGGGCCACGCGGGCGAGCGCCTCCGCAACCTGCTGCCCAACGTCGCCCCCGACCCCCTGATCCACTTCGTCGAACACGAGCGTCGGCACCGTGTCGTGGGCGGCCAGGACGACCTTGAGCGCCAACATGAGCCGCGACAGTTCCCCACCACTGGCCACCTGCGCCAGCGGGCGCGCCTCGAGGCCCGGATTGAGCTGCACGAGAAACGTGACGTCGTCGGCGCCCTCCGATCCGACCGGACGCGGGCTCACGTCGATGTCCACGCGCCCACGCGGCATCCCGAGACCCGGTAGCAGCTTCCCCACGTCACGCCCGAGCCGGGCGGCGGCTTTGCGGCGTTTGGCGGACAAGGCGGCGGCCGCCCGCTCGAGGTGGGCGGCGGTCGCCGCCCGGCGCTCCCGCAACGCGGCGAGATCCAACGCGGCGGTGTCCAGGGTATCCAGCTCCGCGCGCGCCCGCTCTCCCGTTTGGAGCACATCGGCGAGCGTCGGACCGTACTTCTGCACGAGCCGGAACACGACCTCTCGACGGCGCTCCACCGCCTCCAGCCGCGCGGGGTCCAGGTCCAGCCCGTCCGCGTAGGCCCGCACCATCCTCGCGAGCTCGTCCGCCTGCGCAAACGCGCCGTCGAGGAGCTCCCGCCATGGTCCGGTTGTCGGATCCAGCCGCTCGAGCTGACCCAGCACGCGCACTGCCCCTCGCAGTCGTTCGAGCGCGCCCTGCTCGTCGCCGTCGAGGGAATCCGCGAGCTGGGCGGCCAGGCGTACCAGCTCCTCGCCCGCACTCAGCCGGCGCGCCTCCGCGGCCAGGGTCTCGTCCTCGCCGACTTTCGGCTGCGCGCTGGTGACTTCCTGCACGACGTGCCGCAGGTAATCGGCGCGGCGCTCAACGTCCGCCTGCCGCGCCACGAGGTCCTGCTCGGCCCGCTCCGCCTCGCGCGCCGCCGCATGGGCCACCGCAACGGCGTCGCGTTCGGCCTCCGCCCCGGCGAACGCGTCGAGCAGCGCCCGCTGCGCCGCGGGACGGAGCAGCGATTGGGTTTCATGCTGGCCGTGGAGATCGACGAGCAGCTGTCCCAGCTCCGCCAGGACCGCCACCGTGGTGGGGCTTCCGTTGGCCCACGCGCGATTGGGGCCGCTCGTCCGGATCTCCCGCCGCACCACGAGCCGTCCGTCCTCGAGGTCCACGCCCGCGTCGCGGCAGGCCCGCTGAAACGCAGCGCTTCCCGGTCCGCCGATGTCGAAGGCCGCCTCGACGACCGCCCGCTCCGCTCCGGGACGGACGAGATCCGCGCTCGCCCGCTCGCCCAGCAACAACGCCAACGCATCCACGAGAATCGACTTACCCGCCCCCGTCTCGCCGCTGAGCGCGTTGAGTCCAGGTTCGAGATGGAGCGCGACGTCCGCGATCACGGCCAGATCGCGGACTCTGAGGTCGGTGAGCACGTCAGCTCTGCTCGCGGTCGGTCAGGTCACCCCATTGTAGCTTGCGCCGCATCCGGGAGAAGAACCCTTCGATCCCGAGCCGTACCAATTGCGCGTCCCACGGGGATCGGCGCACCACGACCCGCGTCCCCGCCTCGAGGGTCTCGCCCACCTGGCCGTCGTAGGACACGATTACCTGGTCTTCGCCGATCGGGGCCACGACCTCGATCGTGATCCGAGAGCTGTCCGGCACCACGATGGGACGCACGGCGAGCGTGTGCGGGCAGATCGGCGTGATGACGAACGCCGCGACGTCGGGCACCACCACCGGCCCACCCGCGCTGAGCGAGTAGGCGGTCGATCCGGTGGGCGTCGCGACGATCAGGCCGTCGGACGCGAACGTGCCGATCTCTTCTTCGTCCACCAGCATGCGCAACCGAACGACGCGCGCCACGCCCGCCTTGTGCACGACGATGTCGTTGACCGCCACCGCCTGGCGGCAGGACGCCCCCGAGCCATCCACGATGTCGGCGGCCAGCACATGATGGGGCTCGACGACGTAGGTCTTCCCCGCGATGGCCTCGAGCGCCTGGCCGAGCAGATCGGGCGTCGCGGTGGTCAGGAAGCCCACTTTCCCGATCTTGATGCCGAGGATGGGGATCCCCCGCGCTCCGACGAGTCGAGCCGTCCTGAGCATCGTCCCGTCGCCGCCGAAGCAGAGGACGATGTCGGGACGCGTCCCATCCAGATCGAGCAGCGGGATTGGCTCCGCCCACGCCGCGGCCAGGTCGGATTCGGTCTGCAAAGTGAATTCGTGGACGCGCGCCGCACGGAGCACCTCGGCGAGGAGGGCGCGGAGGCCCTCGTACCTCGGATTCCCGGTGACGCCGACGATCATGCGGGGGAGAGGCTCTCGCGCGCCGCGAGCTGCCGGACCTTCTCGGCGATCCCTTCGGCCGTGAGACCCGCCTCCGCGAGCTGCGCGGCACGACCGGCGTGTTCCCAGGTGCGATCCGGCACCCCGAGAATCCCGACGCGCGCTTCCGGAGCCACGTCGCCCACGTGTGCCGCGAGCGCCGCCCCGAATCCGTTGACCTCCGTGCCATCCTCCACCGTCACCAGCACGCGATGGTCCTGGAGCAGCGCGTCCAGCGTCGCCAGGTCCATCGGCTTGAGGAAACGACAGTTCACGACCGTGGGGTGAAAGCCTTCCGCCGCCAGTTGTTCCGCGGCCTGGAGCGCCGGAGCGCACATCACACCGACGGCGAGAATGGCGCAGTCATGCCCCTGACGCAGCACCTCCCAAGTCCCGTAGCGAACCGCCGCCACCTCCGCCACCGGCGGCACCGGTCCGGGCACGGCGTCCCGCGGATACCGCATGCAGAACGGTCCGTCGTGGGCGAGCGCGCAGCGCAGCAGACCGATCAACTCCGCTCCATCACGCGGCGCGGTCACGGTCATGTTCGGAACGGCAAGCATGTACGCGATGTCGTACAGGCCCATGTGCGTCTGCCCGTCCGCGCCGACCATGCCCGCGCGGTCCATGCAGAAAATCACCGGCAACCGCTGGATGGCCACATCGTGGATGATGTTGTCGTACGCGCGCTGGAGGAACGTGGAGTAGATCGCCACGATCGGCCGCATTCCCTGCGTCGCGAGGCCGGCGGCGAACGTGGTCGCATGCCCCTCGGCAATCCCCACGTCGAAGAAGCGCTCCGGCCAGCGCTGTTCGAAGAGATTCGTTCCCGTTCCCGACGGCATTGCCGCCGTGATGGCGACGAGCCGCGGATGCTCCTCCGCCAAAACGGTGATCGCCTTCCCAAATACCTTGGTCCACGCGGGCGGGCCGCTCTTGGCCGGTTTGAGCACGCCGGTCACCGGATCGTACGGATTGCGCGCGTGGAACTTCTCGCGGTCCGGCGTGTCGAGCGGGAACCCGCGCCCCTTCTCGGTGATCACGTGAATGAGTCGCGGACCCGTGAGCGGTTTGACCAGCTCGAACGTGCGCAGCAGCGTGGGCAGATCGTGCCCGCCGATGGGGCCGAAGTACCGGAAGCCCAGCTCTTCGAACAACATGCCCGGAGACCACAGGTTCTTGATGCTCTCTTCGAGGTTGCGCGCGAGGTCGATCATCTTCTGGCCGCCGACCACGTGGGAGGCCCTCTCGATCACGTGCTTCACGCGCTCGCGCATCCGCATGCCGAACGGACTCGCGATGACCCCTCCCAGGTATTGGTTGATCGCGCCGACGTTGGGAGCGATGGACATGCCGTTGTCGTTGAGCACGATCAAGAAGTCGCGCTCGGAGTGGCCGGCATTGTTGAGCCCCTCGTACGGCAGCCCACAGGTCATCGACCCGTCGCCGATCACCGCCACCACGTGATAGTGCTCGCCGAGCAGATCCCGGGCGGTGGCGATGCCGTACGCGGCGGAGATGGCCGTGCCGGCGTGGCCCGCCCCGAACATGTCATGCTCGCTCTCGGTGCGTCGCAGGAAGCCGGACAACCCGCCCTGTTGGCGGAGCGTGGGGAGCCGCGGGTTCCGGCCGGTGAGGACCTTCCACGGATAGCCCTGGTGCCCGACATCCCACACGATCTTGTCGCGCGGGGACTCGAACACGTGCAGCAGGGCGACCGTGAGCTCGACGACGCCCAATCCGGCGCCGATGTGCCCACCGGTTTGCGACACGACCTCAATCAGGCGCTGCCGGACCTCAGCGGCGAGCGCCGGGAGTTGTTCCGGCGGCAGCGCCTTGACGTCGGCCGGTCCGTGAATCGCGTCGAGCAGTGCCATCGCTCCGTCCTGCCGTCGCGGCTATGACCGTCGTTCGACGACGAACCGCGCGAGGTTCATGAGAAGGTCGGAATCTAGCCCGGCATCGCGTAGACGGGCCATCCCGCGCTCGAGACACGCGTCGGCGTGAGCGCGCGCGCCCGCGACACCGAGCAGTCCGGGGAACGTCGCCTTGCCCTGGCGCGCGTCCTTGCCCGCGGTCTTGCCCAGCCGGTCGGAGCTCTCGACGGCATCCAGCACGTCGTCCACGATTTGAAACGCCAACCCCACTTCTTGCCCAAATCCGCGCACCGCGCGTCGCCGCGCGCCGTCGACCCGCGCCGCGATCGCGCCGATCTCGGCGCTCGCGGCGAGCAGCGCCCCCGTCTTGGCGCGATGCAATCGAATCAGCGCCTCGAGGTCGAGGTCGTGCCGCTCAGCCTCCAGATCGAGCACCTGCCCGCCGATCATGCCGCCGACACCCGCGGCCACGAACAGCGTCCGCGCCACGTCACCGGCCGCCGCCGACGGCAGCCCGAGCTCAGCGGCGCCCCGCTCGACCATCCGCGCGGCCAGCTGGACCATGCGCACGCCCGCCTCCGTCGCCGTGGGAACATCGAAGGCGCGGTGCACCGTCGGCCGCCCTCGGCGGAGGTCGTCGTCATCCATGCACGGGAGGTCGTCGTGCACGAGCGAGTAGGTGTGGATCACCTCGACCGCCGCGGCCAGTTGCGCCGCGTCACCCCGCTCGCCCGCCGCGCGGTACACCGCCAGCGTCAGCGCCGGTCGCAGCCGCTTGCCCCGCCCCTCGAGCGCGTACACGATGGCCTCACCGACGGCGCCTGGATGCAGGTCGCGAATCGGCGCGCGCCACCGCGCGAACACGTCGCCGACGGCCGCCGCGGCGTCCGCCAGGAAGGTGCCCGCGTCACTCGTCGGCGTTTGCGAGGTCGAGATTCCCATCGGCATCCTCGATCACTTTGCGTACGCGGAGCTCCGCGTCGGCCAGCAAGGCACGCGCCTCACGCAGCTCACCAACGCCCTGTTCGAACAGCGCGAGCGCGCGATCGAGATCCACGTCGCTCCGTTCCAGCTCCCGCACGATGGCTTCGAGCCGTTCGAGCCGCTCGCGGAACGACGGGGCGTCGCTCATTTCGCCTCCACGCGCGCCCGCACGTCACCGTCCTGCACGGTGAGCCGAAACGCGCGCTCGGAGGGGAAATCCGCCGTGCGACGGAGCAACCGCCCGTCGTCACCGCGGGCCACCGCGTACCCTCGGGCCAGGACTTTCAACGGGCTCAGCGCGTCGAGCGCCGTTCCGAGACGCTCGACCCGCGCCCGCCCGCGCTCGAGAGCCGCGGTCGCGCCCGCCGTCAGCCGATCGGCCGTGCGCTCGACGCGCTGGGCACCCAGCTCGACCCGCCCTCCAAGCCCTATTGTGAGGCGACGCGCGACCGCCCGCAACCGATCCCGCTGCTCAGCGCGATCCGGGACAATCGCCTCCGCGGCCGCGGACGGCGTTGGCGCCCGGACATCCGCCACGAGATCCGTGAGGGTGACGTCCGTCTCGTGTCCGACGGCCGAGACCGTGGGCACGCGCACCGCCGCCACCGCGCGCGCCACGGCCTCGATGTTGAACGTCCACAGATCTTCGCGCGAGCCGCCACCCCGCCCCACGATCACCACGTCCACCGGGAGCCGGTTCACCAGCGCGAGAGCATGGCACACTTCGCGGGCGGCCGTCTCCCCCTGGACACGCGCCGGCACGAGCAGCACCTCGATGCTGGGCCACCGGCGGGCGAGCACGGCAACGATGTCGCGCAGCGCGGCTCCATCCGGGCTGGTCACCAGGGCGACGCGACGGGGGAACCGCGGCAGCGGACGCTTGCGCGCCGGATCGAGCAGCCCGTCCCGCAGCAACGCCTGCCGCGCACGCTCGAGCTTCAGCTGCCAGTCCCCCTCCGGCCGCGCGGGCAGCAGCTGGCGCACGGTCAGCCGAAACTCGCCCCGTTCCTCCCAAACCGTGGGCTCCGCGTGGGCAAACACCTCGAGCCCCTCCTCGGGGCGCACGGCGGACTGCTCGGCGTCGCTGCGCCACATGACGCACCGGACCTGCGCCTGCCGATCGCGCAGCGCGAAGTACCAGTGCCCACTCTGATAGGATTTGAAGCCGCCGATCTCCCCACGCACCCACAGCCGCGGGAACCCCGCCTCGACCAGCTGGCGCGCCCGTTGCGTGACCTGCAGGACCGACCAGGCGCCGTCCGTCGGCGCCGCGACGCCGTCGAACAGCGTCAGGCCGGCCACTGACGCGCGGCCTGCACCGTGTTGTAGAGCAGCATCGTGATGGTCATGGGGCCGACGCCACCGGGCACGGGCGTGATCTTGGACGCCACCTCCACGGCCTCCGCGAACGCCACGTCCCCGCACAGCCGGTACCCTTTTTCCTTCGACGCGTCGTCGACCCGGTTCACGCCCACGTCCACGACGACGGCGCCGGGCCGGATCATGTCGCCACGCACGAATTCCGGCTTGCCCATCGCCACGATCAGGATGTCGGCCTGACGCGTGACGGCGCCGATATCCTTGGTCCGCGAGTGACACACCGTCACCGTCGCGTCGGCGCCGGCGCCCTTGTGCAGGAGGAGCGACGCCATGGGACGTCCGACGATGTTCGACCGGCCAACGATGACGACGTGGGCCCCGGACGTCTGGACGCCCGCGCGCACCAGCATCTGCTGGATCCCGTACGGTGTGGCGGGCCGGAAGCCGGAGGGGTCGCCAATCGATACCTTCCCCACGTTCTCCGGATGAAATCCGTCCACGTCCTTGCCGGTGAGGATCCGGCGCAACACGCGCGTCTCGTTGATCTGCTTTGGGAGCGGAAGCTGGACCAACATGCCGTGGATCTTGGGGTCGGCGTTGAGCCGATCCACGACCGCCAGCAGTTCGGCCTCCGGCGTGTCGACCTCGAGCCGAATGGTCTCGCTGAGCATGCCGGCCTGCTCGCACGCCTTGCCCTTCATCCGCACGTAGACCTGGCTGGCCGGGTTTTCCCCCACCAGCACCACCGCCAGTCCCGGCACGACGCCTCTCGCCCTGAGCGCGTCGATGTCGGGCTGCAGGTCCGCCCGCATGGCTTCGGCGATCTGCTTTCCATCTATCAGTTCAGCGCGCAAAATCCACCGCCCTCGTTTCGCGAATCACCACGATCTTGATCTGTCCGGGATACTGCAGCTCCTGCTCGATCCGCCGCGCGATCTGCTCGGAGAGCGACTGGGCCTTAACATCGTCGATCGTCTCGGGCATCACCACCACGCGCAGCTCCCGACCCGCCTGAATGGCGAAGCACTTCTCCACGCCGCCGTAGCTCGACGCGATGGCCTCCAGGTTCGTGAGGCGCTTGACGTACGTCTCGAACGCCTCGCGCCGCGCCCCCGGACGTGAGCCACTGACGGCATCCGCCGCCTGCACGATGACCGAGATGGGCGTCTCGTGGGCGACGTCGTCGTGGTGCGCGGCGATGGCGTTGATCACGACGGGATGCTCGCCGTAGCGGGTTGCGACCTCGACCCCCAGCTCCACGTGCGTGCCTTCGTGGGTGTGGGTCAGCACCTTCCCGATGTCATGCAGGAGGGCGGCGCGTTTGGCCAGCGGCACGTCGAGCTTCAGCTCGGCGGCCATCATCCCGGCGAGCCACGCGACCTCCTTCGAATGCTCCAGGATGTTCTGCCCATAGGACGTGCGGTACTTCATCCGGCCAACGAGCTTGATCAGCTCCTGGTGCACGCCGCGGATCCCGAGGTCGTACACGGCCTGCTCGCCGGCCTCGACGAGCTCGCGTTCGAGCACCTCTTTCACCTGGTTGACGACCTCTTCGATCCGTCCCGGGTGAATGCGTCCGTCGGAGATGAGCTGTTCGAGCGCGCGGCGGGCCACCTCACGCCGTACCGGATCGAAGCAGGACACGACCACCGTATCCGGGGTGTCGTCGATGATCACGTCCACGCCGGTCGCGGTCTCGAACGCGCGGATGTTGCGGCCTTCCCGCCCGATGATCC
>Ga0307424_1000870_pt1 | contig 16115 bp, 12 predicted proteins | sample SalMarWE160320MG_FD_202157 | JGI IMG/M metagenome (GOLD analysis project Ga0307424, IMG submission 202157) | Salt marsh sediment microbial communities from the Plum Island Ecosystem LTER, Massachusetts, United States - WE1603-20 | ecosystem: Environmental > Aquatic > Marine > Intertidal zone >... | reverse complement strand
CAGGAAAACCCTGAGCTCGGCACCATCGGCCGGCTCACGCTGTGGGACAGCGTCAGATGCGTCCGCCTGGCGCTGTGGGACGAAAGCCACAAGAAACTGATCTCATTCCGCGAACTGCGTAAGGTGCGGGCCGCCCTACCGGCATGACGGTCGCGGATGCGTCGCGCCGCCATTCGCATTGATGATCTGCCCGGTGAAGAAGCGCGAGGCGTCGGAGGCGAGAAACAGCGTGGTGCCGACCAGGTCTTCCGGCGTCTCTGCGCGCGGCACGTAAGTGCATGCGGGCTATCGGCGCCGCCGGGGGCAACGCTTGAACTCACCTTTGGAATTATTTTTCCGTAGGGACCGGCGTGAAACCGGTAGGCTAAACTGCAAAACGCCCGCGTTTGCGGTCAACCGGTCGCGGCCGCCTAGCCAATAATCCCGGATTGCTGGCCGTTTCGCGATGGCGCGCAGGCTGCGGCGTCGGCGCGGGTGGACGTTTCCCCGATGATACCGGTAGACTTAGGGCATCCGATAACAAGGGCCACAAGCGGTCCCGGGGAGGATAGCCTATGCGTAAAATGTTTTTAATCGCGAGCGCCGCGTTGCTGCTCGCTGCAGGGCCGGCCACGGCCCAGAATAAATCCGTCAAAATCGGTTTCGTCTCGACCTTCAGCGGCCCGGTCGCGGTGATCGGCAACAACATGCGCGATAGTTTCGAGCTCGCGCTCGACCACATGGGCCGCAAGATGGGTGGCCTGCCGGTCGAGGTGATCTACGAGGATGACGGCTTCAAGCCGGCGACTGGCTTGCAGAAGACCCAGAAGCTGATCCAGTCCGACCACGTCGATTTCCTGGTCGGCTACATCTGGTCGAACGTGCTGCTGGCGTCGGTGAAACCTGCGTTCGATTCCCACACCTTCCTGATCAGCTCCAATGCCGGCCCGCACCAGCTCGCCGGCGAACAATGCTCGCCCTATTTCTTCTCGACCTCGTGGCAGAACGACCAGACGCCGCAGGCCATGGGTCTCTACATGAACCAGAAGGGTGTGAAGAGCGCGTTCCTGATCGGCCCGAACTATGCGGCCGGCAAGGACATGCTGGCGGGCGTCGCCGCCACCTTCAAGGGTAAGATCGTCGGCAAGGAGCTAACCACCTGGCCGACGCAGCTCGACTTCTCGGCCGAGCTTGCGAAAGCCAAGGCTGCCAAGCCGGACGCCATCTTCGTATTCTATCCGGGCAAAGCCGGCGTGCAGTTCTTGAGCCAGTACGCGCAGGCCGGCCTCAAGGGCAAAATTCCGCTCTATACGGCGTTCACCATCGACGAATTGTCGCTGCCCTTGCAGAAGGACCTGGCGGTCGGCGTGCCCGGCGCGCAGGAATGGGTCAACGACCTGCCGAACGCGACCAACAAGAAGTTCGTCGCCGACTTCATCAAGAAGTACAAGGGCAAGAAGCCGTCGTTCTACGGCGCGCAAACCTACGATGCCGCCAACCTGATCGCCTCGGCGGTGGCCGCCACCAAGGGCAAGCTGTCGAACAAGGACGCGGTGCGCGCGGCGCTGAAGAAGGCGAACTTCCATTCGGTGCGCGGTGGCTTCAAATACGGCAACAACCACTTCCCGATCGAGAACTTCTATCTGCAGGACGTGGTGAAGCAGGGCGACGATTACGTGCTCAAGACCGTCGCCACCATCGTCAAGAACGACCAGGACAAGTTCCATGGCAAGTGCCCGATGAAGTAATCCTCGGGTCGCATGATGCGGGGCGGCAGAAGCGCCAGGCGTTTCTGCCGTCTTGTTTTTGGGAATATCATCGGGGGGCTCATCTTTCGCGATGCCGTGCTGCGCGCGGCTCCTCAGGATGAGGCTTGAGGAGTCCGATCTCACCCTGAGGAGCGAGGGTGCAGCCCGAGCGTCTCGAAGGGTGAGGGCGGACGGCGGGGAGCCATGACTCTCTTCATCGCGCAATGCCTGAACGGCCTTCAGTTCGGCCTGCTGCTGTTCCTGCTGGCGGCCGGGCTGACGCTGGTGTTCGGCATCATGGACCTGGTCAACCTCGCGCACGGCTCTCTCTACATGGTGGGCGCTTATTTCGCCGCCACCTTCGCGGCCTGGACCGGCAGCTTCGTGCTCGGCGTGTTGGCAGGGGTGGCGGGCGCCTTGCTGGTCGGCATGGCGGTGGAGGTGGTCGTGATGCGCAGGCTCTACGGCCGCGACCATCTCGACCACGTGCTCGCCACCTTCGGCCTCATTCTGTTCTTCAACGAGGCGGTGCGGCTGATCTGGGGCCCCGACGGGCTGTCGCTGCCGCTGCCGTCCTGGCTGCTGACGCCGGTGACGATCCTGCCGGGCATTTCCTATTCGGCCTATCGCCTGTCGATGATCGTGGTCACGCTCAGCGTCGCTGCCTTCCTTTACGTGCTGGTGATGCGCACGCGCATCGGCATGCTGATCCGCGCCGGCGCCTCCAACCGCGAGATGGTCGGCGCGCTCGGCGTCAACATCAAACTGCTCTACACGCTGGTGTTCGGGCTGGGCGCCGCGCTCGCCGGCCTCGCCGGGCTGATGCAGGCGCCAATCCTGACCGTGCAGATCGGCATGGGCGAGAACATCATCATCCTGGCCTTCGTCGTCACCGTGATCGGCGGCATCGGCTCGGTGCGCGGCGCGCTGGTGGCGGCGCTGCTGGTCGGCTTCATCGACACGCTCGGCCGCTCCTATCTACCCGACCTGATGCGCCTGGTGCTAAGCAACGAGGCGGCGTCAACCGCGGCGCCGGCGCTATCCTCCATGCTGATCTATCTGTTGATGGCGGTGGTGTTGGTGGTGAAGCCCGAAGGCCTGTTTTCGGCGGGCGGCCGATGAGCGCGCGGCTCAACCTTCGCAACATCGCCGCCGCCGCGCTCTTGCTGGCGCTGGCGCTGCTGCCGGTCTATGCGACGCTCGCCGACGATTTGTTTCTGCTGACGTTGTTCACCCGCATCGTCATTTTGGCGCTGGCCGCCGTCAGTCTCAACCTCATCCTCGGCTATGGCGGCATGATGAGCTTCGGCCACGCCGCTTATCTCGGCATTGGCGGCTACGCGGTCGGCATGCTGGCCTTCGAGCACGTCTATTCTGGCTTCGTGCAGTGGCCAGCGGCGCTTCTCGCCTCCGCGCTGTTCGCAGCTGTAATCGGCGCGCTGTCGTTGCGCACGCGTGGCGTCTATTTCATCATGATTACCTTGGCCTTCGCGCAGATGGCCTACTACATCATCGCCGGGCTGGCGCGTTACGGCGGCGACGACGGCCTCACCATCCAGAAGCGCAGCCAGTTCGTCAGCGCCCTCAACCTGACCGACAAGGTACAGTTCTATTATGTCTGCCTCGCGCTGCTGTTCGCCGCGATCTTTCTGGTGTGGCGCATCGTCAATTCGCGCTTCGGCCTGGTGATCCAGGGCGCGCGCTCGAACGAGGCGCGCATGCGCGCCATCGGTTTCCCGACCTACCGCTACAAGCTTGCCTGCTTCGTCATTGCCGGCACGCTTTGCGGGTTGGCCGGCGCGCTGCTCGCCAACCAGGCCGATTTCGTAAGCCCCGCGATGCTGTATTGGACCCGCTCCGGCGATCTCATGATCATGGTGATCCTCGGCGGCATGGGCTCGGTCATCGGCCCGGTGTTCGGCGCGGTGGCGCTCTTGGTGCTGGAGGAGGCGCTGTCCGGCATCACCGAATACTGGCAGATCATCCTCGGGCCGCTGTTGCTGCTCGTGGTGCTGTTCGCGCGCGGCGGCATCGACGGGCTGCTTGCGCAAGTGAGCGTCAAATTCAAAACGAGCGCGAGGGTGCGGCCATGAGCGCGCCCTTGCTGCGGGTCGAGCATCTGGCCAAGCGCTTCGGCGGCATCATCGCCACCGACGACGTTGTGCTCAACGTCGCGCCGGGCGAGCTGCACGCCGTGATCGGCCCCAACGGCGCCGGCAAGACCACGCTGATCGCGCAGCTATCCGGGCAACTCACGCCGGATTTCGGCCGCGTGCGCTTCGCCGGAAACGACATCACCACGCTGCCGGTGTACCGGCGCAGCGCGCTGGGGCTGGCGCGCTCGTTCCAGATCACCTCGCTGTTCCTGGATTTCAGCGCGCTCGACAATGTGGCGCTGGCGGTGCAGGCGCATGCCGGGCATTCGTTCCGCTTCTGGCGTGACGCCCGCAGCGAGGCGGAATTGCGCGAACCGGCGCGGGCGGCGCTCGAGCGTGTTGGGCTCGGCGCGCGCGCCGACGTTGCGGCCTCCGCGCTCAGCCACGGCGAGCACCGCCAATTGGAATTGGCCATGGCGCTGGTGGGCAGGCCGCGGCTGCTGCTGCTGGACGAGCCGATGGCTGGCCTCGGCCCGGAGGAATCGGCGCGTATGGTGGCGATGCTGCGCGCCTTGAAATCGGAAGTGACCATCCTGCTGGTCGAGCACGACATGGAAGCGGTGTTCGCGCTCGCCGACCGCATCACCGTGCTGGTCTATGGCCGGGTGATCGCCTCGGGCGCGCCCGCCGACATCCGCGCCAATGCCCAGGTGCGCGAGGCTTACCTGGGCGAGGCCGAGGCGGAGGCCGCCCATGGTTGAGACATTGGCTGACAGCGTGCTCGAGGTCGAAACCATCGAGACCTGCTACGGGCTTTCGCAGGTACTGTTCGGGGTGTCGCTTAGCATCGCGCCCGGCGAAATGGTGACGCTGATGGGGCGCAACGGCATGGGCAAGACCACCACCGTACGCTCGATCATGGGGCTGACGCCGGCGCGCGCAGGGCGCATCCGCTTCGCCGGTGAGGACATCCGCGGGCTGCCGTCCTATCGCGTTGCCCAGCGCGGCATCGGGCTGGTGCCGGAGGGGCGGCAGATTTTCCCCAACCTCACCGTGCGCGAAAATCTGGTGGCGACGGCGGTCAAGCGCGACGGTGCGCCTTGGACGCTGGAGACTGTCTACGGCCTGTTCCCGCGGCTGGCCGAACGTAAGGTGAGCATGGGCAACCAGCTTTCCGGCGGCGAGCAGCAGATGCTGGCGATCGGCCGCGCGCTGATGACCAATCCGCGGCTGCTCATTCTCGACGAGGCGACCGAGGGTCTGGCGCCGCTGATCCGTGCCGAGATCTGGCGCTGCCTGGCGCGGCTGAAGGCAACCGGGCTCGCCATCCTGGTGATCGACAAAAACGTCGACACGCTGATCCGCGTCGCCGACCGCCATTTCCTGATCGAGCGCGGCCGCGTGGTGTGGTCGGGCGTTTCCGCGGTGCTCGCCGCCGCGCCCGACGTGCAGCACAGGTATTTGGGGGTTTAGTTACGTGGCGCGCCTGCAAAACACTTCGGCTGTCATCACCCGCGCAAGCGGGTGATCCAGCGCGCCGCAGCCTTGCGATTTGAATCGAAGCGTTTGTCATTACTGGGTCCCCGCTTTCGCGGCTACGACAGCAGAGAACTATTCCGCCGGCTGTGGACGCGGGCGGCGCACGAAGGTGTGGCTGGCGCCGCCCCATTTGCGATGCAGCCGGTCGAGCAGCAGATAGATCACTGGCGTCGTGTAAAGCGTCAGCACCTGCGACACCAACAGCCCGCCGATGATGGTGATGCCGAGCGGACGGCGCAATTCGGAGCCGGGGCCGATGGCGATCAGTAGGGGTACCGCGCCCAGCATGGCGGCGAGCGTCGTCATCAGGATGGGACGGAAGCGCTCCAGGCAGGCGTCATGGATGGCGCGCTGCGGCGTGAGACCCCGTCGGCGTTCGCCGTCGAGCGCGAAGTCGACCATCATGATGCCGTTCTTCTTCACGATGCCGATCAACAGGATGATCCCGATAAAGGCGATCACCGTCAGTCCGCTGTTGAATGCTATGAGCGCCAGCAACGCGCCCAGCCCCGCCGACGGCAGCGTGGAAATGATGGTGAGCGGGTGCGCCAGGCTCTCATACAGCACGCCGAGCACGATATAGACCGCGATGAGCGCTGCAATCAGCAGGATCGGCTGCGCGCCCGCGCTGCGCTTGAAGGCTTTGATATCGCCGGCGAAATCGGTGTGGATCGTGTCGGGCAGATGCATTTCGGCCACCGCCTGCTCGATTCCCGCGGTGGCGCCCTCCAGCGTGGTGGCCTCCGAAAGATTGTAGGTAATGGTGATGGCGGGGAACTGGCCCTGGTGGTTGACCACCAGCGGCGCGATGCCGCGCTCGACCTGCGCCACCGCCGACAGCGGCACCTGGGTGCCGCCGCGCCCCGAGACGTAGATCCGGCTGAGGTCATTGGGATCGCGCTGGCGCTTGCGGCTCACTTCCAGAATGACGCGGTACTGGTTGCGCGACGAATAGATGGTCGAGATCTGCCGCTGCGAGAAGGCATCGTTGAGCGCGCTGTCGATGTCTTGCATGCGCACGCCAAAACGCGCAGCCGCCGGCCGGTCGATTACGACGTTGGCCTGCAAGCCGCCCTGCTCGCGGTCGGTGGTGACGTCCACCACGCCGGGCACCTGCTTGACCCGCTCGAGCACGCGCGGCACGTAAGCCTGCAATTCCGCGGTGTCGGCGCTCCACAGCGTAAACTGGTATCGCGAGTCGCTGTGCCGGCCGCCGTGGCGGATGTCCTGCGCCGCTACCATGTACAGGCGGATGCCGGGGATGCGGCTGAGCCGGGCGCGCAGTCGCGCGATTACCCGCTGCGTGCTCACCCCGCCGCGCTCATCGAGCGGCTTCAGGCTGATGAACATGCTGCCGTGATTGACCGAGGCGCTGTGCCAGGAGGCGCCGACCGAGGAGCCGAGGCCCTTAACCGCCGGATCGGACAGCACGACTTCCATGGCCTTGAGCTGCAAGGCCTTCATGGCGTCGAAAGAAATGTCGGTGGAAGCACGTGTGCCGGCAATGATCAGCCCGGTGTCGTCCTGCGGGAAATAGCCTTTCGGCGTCTTGATGTAGAGTCCAACGGTGAGCGCGATGGTGGCGACGAACACGATCAGCGTCAGCGCGCGGTGCTGCAGCACGATCGTGAGGCTACGGTCGTAGAAGCGCACCATGCGCGAGACCAAGCCCTCCATGAAGCGGTCGAGCCAGGTGGCGTCGCGGCTCGGCGCCACCCGCACGAAATAGGCGCAGATCATCGGCGTCACCGACAACGACACCACTGTGGAGACAACGATCGCGAACGCCAACGTCACCGAGAATTCGCGGAAAAAGCGGCCGACGATGCCACCCATGAACAGCAGCGGGATGAAGGCGGCCATGAGCGAGACGCTGATCGACACCACGGTGAAGCCGATCTGGCGGGCGCCTTTGAGCGTCGCGCGCAGCGGAGAATAACCCTGCTCCAGATTGCGGAACACGTTCTCGATCATCACGATAGCATCGTCGACCACGAAGCCGACGCTGACCGCCAGCGCCATCAGCGACAGATTGTTGATCGAGAAGCCGACCGCCCACATCGCCGCGCAGGTGCCGGCGAGCGATAATGGAACCGTGATGCCGGCGGCCGCGGTCGGCGCCGCGCGCCTTAAGAAAAGGAACACCACCAGCATCACCAGTACGGCGCTGGCCGCGAGCGTGAGCTGCATGTCGTGTACGCTGGCGCGGATGGTCTGGGTGCGGTCGGCCAGCACTTCGATGTCGAGCCCGGCGGGCACCCATTGCTTGAGCTCGGGCAGCAGCTTGTAGATGCGGTCGACCGTGTCGATGACGTTGGCGTCGCCTTGCTTGGTGATGATCAGCAGCACCGACGGCTGCTTATTGTACCAGCCGGCGGAGCGGCTGTTGCGCACGCTCGGGCGCACGGTGGCGATGTCGGAAAGCCGGATCACCGTGCCGTCGATTGTCTTGACGACCACCGGATTGTAGTCGCTCGCCGCGCGCAGTTGGCCGTTGATGCCGATGGTGACGTTGCGTTGCGCTCCGTCGAAGGAGCCGAGCGGGCCGATCGCGTTGGCATTGGCAATGGCGGCGCGCACGCGTTCCATGGAGAGACCCATGGCGGCGAGCCGGTTCGGATCGACGCGCACGCGGATCGCCGGCTGCTCGGAGCCGGCGACGGTGACGTCGGCGACGCCGTCGACTTGGCTCAGCCGCTGCGCGATCACGCTGTCGGCGGCGTCGTAGATCGCGCTTCCCCGCAGGGTCTTCGAGGTCAGCGCCAGGATCAGAATGGGTGAGGCCGACGGGTTGTATTTGCGGAAGTGCGGCAGCGTCGGCATGTCGCTCGGCAGGTCGCTGAGCGCGGCGTTCAGCGCCGCCTGCACGTCGCGCGCCGCGCCGTCGATGCTGCGCGAGAGGTCGAACTGCACCGTGATGCGCGAAAGGCCGAGCGAGGACACCGAGGTGAGCTCGGTGACGCCGGAAATCTCTGCCAGACGCCGCTCCAGTGGCGCGGCCACCGTTGCCGCCATCGTGTCCGGATCGGCGCCCGGGCGGCTGGCGGAGACGCCGATGGTGGGGAGTTCGACGGACGGCAGATTGGCGACGGGCAGGAACGCGTAGGCCACCGCGCCGACCAGGAACAAGCCGATCGCCAGCAGCGCGGTGCCGATCGGACGGCGGATGAACGGCCGCGAGAAATTCATCAGCGGCCCCGTGCCGGGCGGTGCAGCAGCTTGCGCGGCGATGTCGGCGACAGGCGGGCGCGTAGGCGCTCCATGTAGAGATAGATCACCGGCGTGGTGTAGAGCGTGAGCAACTGGGAAAGCAGCAGCCCGCCGACGATGGTGATGCCGAGCGGATTGCGCAACTCCGAGCCGGTGCCGCTTTCAAGCGCCAGCGGCAGCGCGCCGAACAAGGCGGCCAGCGTCGTCATCATAATCGGGCGGAAGCGCAGCAGCGCCGCCCGCAAGATCGATTGCTCGGGGCTCAGGCCCTGGCGGCGCTCGGCGTCGATCGCGAAGTCGATCATCAGAATGGCGTTCTTCTTGACGATGCCCATCAGCAGCACGATGCCGATCAGCGCGATCACCGACAGGTCATAGCCGAACAGCATCAGCGCCAACAGCGCGCCGACGCCGGCCGAGGGCAAAGTGGACAGGATGGTGAGCGGATGGATAAAGCTCTCGTACAATACGCCGAGCACGATATAGATGGCGATCGCCGCCGCCAGGATCAGCCACGGCTCGCCGCGTAACGATGAGGCGAATTCGGCGGCGTCGCCGGAGAAACTGCCGGTCACCGACGACGGCATCTCGATCGTCCGCTCGGCGCGCGCGATGGCCGCGACCGCGTCGGAGAGCGCGAAACCACGCGCCAGATCGAAGCTGATGGTGACCGCCGGGAACTGCGCCTGGTGCGCGATCGCCAGCGGCGCCGTCGTCTTCACGAAGCGCGCGAAAGCGGCGAGTGGCACTTGGCCGCTGCCGGTGACGCTATTGGGCGTCGCGGTGATGTTGGTGTTGGTTGAGCCGGCCGCGGTATTGCCGGCGGTGGTGGCGGTGCCGGTCGACGTGGTGGAACCGGTAACGAACAGCCGGTTCAGCGCGGACGGGTCCTGCTGGTAGCGCGGTTGCGCTTCCAGGATGACGCGGTATTGGTTGGCCTGGCCATAGATGGTCGAAATCTGTCGCTGGCCGAAGGCGTCGTTAAGCGTGTCGGTGACGCTCTGCATGGAGACACCGAGCCGGCCGGCCCGCTCGCGGTCGATCTGCACGATGACGCGCGGGCCGCCTTGCTGGGCCTCGGAGGCGACGTCGCGCAGCGCCGGCGCCTGGCGCAAGGCGGCGGCCAGCCTGCCGGCCCAGGTCAGCACTTCGCGCCGGCTGGTCGAGACGAGGGTGTATTGATACTGCGCGCGGCTCGCGCGCGTGGAAATCTGCACATCCTGCGCCGCCTGGAAATAGACGGTCATGCCGGGGATGCCGGCGACCCGTTGCTCGAGCCGCGCGGTGATCGCGCCCACCAGGTCGTGGCGCTCATCGCGTGGCTTGAGCGCAATGGCGAGGCGGCCGGCATTGGGCGTGGCGTTGAGCGGGCTGACACCGAGCACCGAAACCACGCCGGTGACGTCGGGATCGGACTGCACGGCGTCCTCGACCAGGCGCTGGCGGCGCTGCATCTCCGCGAAGGAGACGTCGGGGCCGGCTTCGGTCACTGCGGTGATCAGGCCGGTGTCCTGCAACGGCAGAAAACCCTTGGGGATCACCACATAGAGCGCGATGGTGGCGGCGAGCGTTATCAGCGTCACGGCCAGCGTCTCACGCCGGTGGCGCAGCACCCATTTCAGGCTGCGCTCGTAGAACTCCACCGTGCGCTCGACCAATGCGTTGAAACGGCGCATGAGCGCGCGATTGCCGCCGCCCTCGCTCTCGCGCAGCAGACGCCCGCACATCATCGGCGTCAGCGTCAGCGAGACCACGGCCGAGGCGATCACCGCGATGGTGAGCGTCAACGCGAATTCGCGGAACATGCGCCCGACCAGCCCGGTCATGAACAAGAGCGGGATGAACACCGCGACCAGCGACAGGGTCAGCGAGATCACCGTGAAGCCGATCTCGCCGGCGCCGCGCAATGCCGCCCGCAGCGGGTGTTCGCCGTTCTCCATGTGGCGCACGATGTTCTCGATCATCACGATGGCGTCGTCGACCACGAAGCCGGTGCCGATGGTCAGCGCCATCAGCGACAGGTTGTCGAGTGAGAAACCGCAGAACCACATCACGCCGAAGGTCGCGATCAATGACAGCGGCAGCGCCACGCCGGCGATGATCGTGGCGCGGATGGTGCGCAGGAAGATCAGCACGACCAGCACCACCAGCACCACGCTCAGCATCAGCGTAAACTGCACGTCGTGGATGGAGGCGCGGATGGTGTCGGTGCGGTCGTTGACGACGGTGAGCTGAGCGGCGGCCGGCAGCGCGCGCTTGAGGCGCGGCAGCTCGGCGCGAACGCGCTGCACGGTCTCGATCACGTTGGCGCCGGGCTGGCGCTGCACGTCGATGACGATCGCCGGCCGGCCCTGGTACCAAGCACCGACCTTGTTGTTCTCCAATCCGTCGATCACGTCGGCGACGTCCGAAAGCACGACCGGCGCGCCGTTGCGGTAGGCGACCACGACGGTCTTGTAGGCGGCGGCACTGGTGATCTGGTCGTTGGCGGCGATGGTGTAGGACTGCTGGGCGCCGTCGAGCGCGCCCTTCGGGCCCGCCACGTTGGCGCCGACGATGGCGGTGCGCAGATCCTCCAGGCCGATGCCGTAGGCGGCGAGCCGCGACAGATCCGCCTGGATGCGGATGGCCGGCCTTATGCCGCCCTGTACTGAGACGTGGCCGACGCCGGTCACTTCCGACAGCCGCGGCGCCATGATGGTGTCGGCCATGTCGCTCAGCCGCCGCTGGCTGATGGCTTTGGAGGTGAGCGCCAGCGTGATGATCGGCACGTCGGCCGGGTTCACCTTCGAATAGAGCGGCGGGTAGGGCAGGTTGCGTGGCAGGCCGGAGGCGGCGGCGTTGATCGCCGACTGCACGTCCTGGGCGGCGGCGTCGATGTCGCGGTTGAGATCGAATTGCAGGGTGACCTGGCTGACGCCGAACGAGCTCGACGAGGTCATCACCTGCAGCGCCGGGATCTGGCCGAACTGGCGCTCGAGCGGCGCCGTCACCAGCGCGGAGATGGTGTCGGGATTGGCGCCCGGCAGTTGGGTGGTCACCTGGATGGTGGGGAAGTCGACTTGCGGCAACGCCGAGACCGGCAGCCACCAGTAGCCGAGTGCGCCGCCCAGCATCACCGCGACGCCGAGCAGGGACGTGGCGATCGGCCGGTGGATGAATGGCGCGGAAACGCTCATCGCGTTGCGTTCGATGTCCCGCCGCCCCGCGGCTTTTCGCCCGCTTGGCCGGCCGCCGCCGGCCGCCGGCCGTTGCGCGGATGCGTGCCTGCCGGTGCGCCCGCAGGCCTGGCGCCGCCGCCGATCGTCACCTTGGCGTCGTCGGTTAGCCGCACGAAGCCGGTGGTGACCACGCGTTCGGGCGGCTCAAGGCCGCTCTTGACCACCGTCTGCGTCTCATTCTGCTTCTGCACGACGATCGGGCGCATCGCCACGGTATTGCCAAGCTTGACCACGTAGACGAAGGTGCCTTCCGGCCCGCGCTGCACCGCGCCGGTCGGAATCACCACCACGTCCTTCAGCGTGTCGATCAGCAGCCGCACATTGACGAACTGGCCCGGCCACAGCTGCATCTGGGCGTTCGGAAACTCGGCCTTGAGCTTCACCGTGCCGGTCGACGAATCGACCTGGTTGTCGACCACCGTGAGCTTGCCGCGCTCGATCACCGCATTGTTGTCGGAGCGCAGCGCGTCGACCGCGAGCGGGCCCTTGGCGAAGGCGCTGTTCACCCGGTCAAGATCCTGCTGCGGCAGGTTGAACAGCACCGTGATCGGCTTGAGCTGGGTGATCACCACGATCGCGGACGAGGCATCGGAGGCGCGCACGTAATTGCCTTCGTCCACCATGCGGATGCCGGTGCGGCCGGAGATCGGCGCGGTGATAGTGGTGTAGCTCAGCGTCGCCTGCGCGTTCTCGATCGCCGCCTGGTCGGCCTGCGCCAGCGCGGTGTATTGCGCGACCAGCGCGCGCTGGGTGTCGGCCTGCTGCTTGTTGATAGCATTGGTGGCGGCGAGCTTCCGGTAGCGGGCGAGATCGTTCCTGGCATTGGCGAGCTGGGCTTCGTCCTGCGCCTTCTTGGCCAGCGCCTGGTCGAGCTGGGCCTTGTAGATGGTGGGATCGATGCGCGCCAGCACGTCGCCCTTTTTCACGTCCTGGCCTTCCTTGAAGGCGACGGCGATGAGTTTGCCGTCGACCTGCGGGCGCACGGTGACGGTGTTGAGCGGCCGGGTGGTGCCGACCGCGTCGAGATAGACCGGCACGTCCGCGCGGCTGACCGTCGCGGCCAGAACCGGCACCGGGCCTTGCGCGGCGAAGCGGCCGAAGCGGCGCGGCTGCGGAGTCGGCGCGGCAAAGACATAGATCAACGCCGCCGCGACCGCGATCAGTACCAGCCCGCTTGCCAGCATGCGGCGCTTGCGGCCGGCGGCTTTGGTCATTCGCTTCGGCAGTTCACCGTGCATTGGAAGCTTCCACCGGCGGCGGCTTCGGCAGCCAGCCGCCCCCCAACGCTTGATACAAGCTGACGATCGCCTGCAAACGGGCAAGCTGCGCCTGGAACAGCGTGTCCTGCGCCTGGTACAGTGTCTGTTGCGTCTGCAGCACGGTGACGAGATCGATCGTGCCCTCGCGCAGTCGTTCCTCGGAAATGTTGAAGGCTTGCCGCGAGCTCTTGACGACTTGTGCTTGCAACGTGACGCGCAGGCTTGTCTGGTGGACGGCGTCGAGCGCGTTCTCCACGTCGCCGAAGGCGGAGATCACCGCCTTGCGGTAGTTCTGCAATAGCTCGTCCTGCTTGGCCTTCTGCAGGTCGAGATTGCCGAGCAATTGGCCGGCATGGAAGATCGGCTGCGCCAGGCTGGCGGCGGCTGAATAGATCGCCGACTCCGGGCGCAGCAGGATCTTCAGCACGGCGCTCTCGTAGCCGCCGCTGCCGGTGAGCGAGATGCTTGGCAGGAACTGGGCGCGCGCATTGGCGACGTTGGCGTTGGCGGCGGCGAGGTTGGCCTCGGCCTTGCGGATGTCGGGCCGCTGCGTCAGCAATTCGGACGGCAGGCCCGGCGTTACGCGCGGGATGGCGATCGCACTCAACGAACCACCGCGGATGTGAACCTGTTCGGGCGAGCGTGCCATCAGCACGGCGAGCGCGGTGCGGTTCTGCTTGAGCGTCTGTTGCAGCGGCGGTATGGTCGCGCGCAAGTTGTAGACGACACTTTCCTGTTGGGCGGTGTCGAGTGCCGACGCAGTGCCGGCATTCACCCGCTGCTTGATCAGATCAAGCACACGGGTGGCGCTGACGATATCGTCACGTGCCGCCTTGAGTCGGTCCTGCGTGGCCAGCACCTGGAAATAAGCGTTGGCCGCGCTCACCACGGTGGTCAGCCCCACCACCTCGCGGTCGTAGCGGCTGGCGACCGCGCCTTCCTCGGCGGCTTGCAGCGCCGCACGGTTCTTGCCCCAGAAGTCGATCTCGTAGCTGGCGTTGAACGTGAGCTTGAGGTCGTCATGGATGATCTTGGTCGAGCCGGTGCTGCGGCTGCTGGTGGTGGTCGTGCCGGTGGTCTTGGACGACTGGCTGCGGGTGGCGTTGCTGTTGAAATCGATCAGCGGCAGCAGCGGAGCCCCGGTAACGCGCGCCTGCGCGTCGGCCTGCACGATGCGGGCGATCGCCGCGGCGATGTCGAGATTGGCGGCGCGCGCCTGCTCGATGATGGCGGTCAGCTCGCGCGAGCGGAACTTGCGCCACCAGTCGAGCGGCGGCAATGCCGCTTGCGCCGCCGCGGGGCTGCGTGGGCCGGCGCTATAGGCGGCCGGAATGTCGAGGCCGGGCTCCGGCAAGTCGCTCGCCAGAAAGCATCCGCCGAGCGGCAGCATCAGGCTGAGTCCTTGCAGAATGGTGACAAACGGACGCGCGCGCCCTTTCGTGCCCCAACCCACTTGCTTGCGACGCATACCGACGACTCTCAAAGCCCCTACGAAACGCGCGCGACATTAGCCCTTTTTATCGGTTTTTGCTCTTTGTTTTAGAGGTGCGCCAATTGGCAACGGCGTGGCGGCCGGCCGACGACATCTTGGCCGCTATGCCGGCGAACACGCCCTGAATCTCCTGATCGTAAGCCTGCCGCGCCTTCCGGGTCTCGGCCATGGCCGCGCGCAGGTCCTCGATCTTGAAGGGATCCTGCCGCAGCGTTTCGCGGATACGTTCGCGCGCGGCGTGATAATCGTCTTGCGCTTTCTCGATAGCGTCGTGGTTAGCCTGCATCGCGCCGCGCAGCAGATCGGCGTCGGCCTGCGGCAGCGAGGTGGCCAGCCGCTCCACGCGCACGAACACGTTGCGATCCCAGCGCGAGTGCGGCGGCGGTCCGCGCACCGCGATCGCCACCGCGATGCCGATGAAGAACAGATTGAGCGCGAGCGAGCCGAGCAGCAGCCAGCGTGAGCCGCCGCGCGAGCTGGCGGGCAACGCCTGGGCGATGCTCATGGCCGCGCCCCGGTTAGATCCTCGGGCTCGAACACGAGCGAGTCGATGCCGGCGCTGGTCGCGGCCGCCGACTGGCCATCGAAGCCGTCGATGGCGCGGTCGATGCCGGACAGGCCGATGGCAAAGCCGATCGCGGCGCAGGCGCCGAGCGCGGCCATGCGCGGCCAGGCCGGCGCGAATTGCCAGTCGAGCAGCACCACCGGCAGCCGCCAGAATGGAACCTTCTGCCGCGGCAGCGGGCCGGCAAGCCGCGTCATGACGCGGGCTACCGAGGCCTCGATGTCCTGCGGTGCGTTCGCGTGGCGCTTGAGCGCGCCATCGAGAAACTCGTCGAACTCCTCGTTATTCATTTTCTTTGTCCTCATCGATCACTGTGGCCAGCGTGCGGCGCAGGTTCTGCTTGCCGCGCACCAGCAAGGTCTCCACCGCCGAAACGGTGGTATCCAAAATCTCCGCCACCTGGGCATTGCTCATGCCCTCGGTGTAGCTCAGCACGATCGCGGCGCGCTGGCGCGCCGGCAGTTCGGCGATCGCCGCGGCCAGCAGCCGCTCGCGCTCGGCCGCCTCCGCGCTTTCGCCGGCGAGCGGCGTGGGATCTACGATTTCGCCGGCCGCCTCCAGTTCCACCCAGGCCGCGCGCCGCTTGCGGTCGAGGCAGAGATTGACCACCACGCGGCTGAGCCAGGTGCGCAGCAGCGCCAGCGGCTGCCAGCGCGGCGCGTGGGTCCAGACCCGCAGCATGGCTTCCTGCGCCACATCCTCGGCGTCGGCCGCGTTGCCGAGAATGCGGCGGGCGAGCCCGAGCATGGCCGGCACGTGACGGCGCGCGAGCTCGCGGAACGCCCGCTCGTCGCCGCGCGCAACCCGGGCCATGAGCGCTTCGTCGCTGTCATCCATCGCGCGTGCGCGGTTGGCATCGCAATCGTCGATCCATTGCAGCTCGTGGCCTTCTTAATCAACGCGTCAGAGTGGCGAATCCTGTGCCGGGAGGAAAGCCGGGGCGCGCCGGACCGGGCCCCGCGGCCGACACTAAGGTATTGAATTATCGGGGTTTTGCAACCGGGGC
>Ga0307424_1000869_pt1 | contig 16120 bp, 17 predicted proteins | sample SalMarWE160320MG_FD_202157 | JGI IMG/M metagenome (GOLD analysis project Ga0307424, IMG submission 202157) | Salt marsh sediment microbial communities from the Plum Island Ecosystem LTER, Massachusetts, United States - WE1603-20 | ecosystem: Environmental > Aquatic > Marine > Intertidal zone >... | reverse complement strand
TCTCCGAATGGAGAGTAGGTTCCCCCGAACCGGCAAGGGTAATGATGTCCGGCTTGCAAACCAGAAGCTTTCGTCTTAGCTGTTCTAACACCTCGATGACAGGCACAAAGGGTCTTGTTTGGATTGTTTTGTCAGTGGTCCTCCCCACCTCGCAATAAAGACAGTCAAAGGTGCAGGTCTTGGCCGGGATAAGATCCACGCCCAACGACAGCCCCAATCGTCTCGAAGGAACCGGACCGAAGATATAGGATTTGTTTGGGTCCATTGTGTTTGTTGAGTCCATTAACTTTTATGTAGCCGCAAGAATTTAAATGCCTAAAATGCCTAAAGTTGAGGTACTTCGTGACATTTAATAAGGGATTGTTTCCACAACGCCTGTGCGACAAATGAGACCAAGGAAATTGGGTGATATACAGTAAAGAAATTCGATCTCAAAATTTTTACAAGATTATCAACTTCAGGCACTTTAGCCCATTTTAGGCATTTCTAATGCGCCTCATCCCAATTCTTTCCCCTGTTTATATCCACCTTCAGGGGTACCCTCAGGGGAAAAACCCCTTCCATCTCTTCCCTGATCATCGGAACAAGCCTCTCCAACTCTTCCTCCGGGGTTTCAAATACGAGTTCATCATGTACCTGGAGGAGCATTTTGGATCTGAAACCCTCTTCTCCTAATCGATTGTGGATATTGATCATCGCCTTTTTAATCAGGTCGGCAGCCGTCCCCTGGATGGGCGTGTTGATGGCCATCCGTTCTGCCTCGGAGCGAATCCGGTTGTTGGCGTGCTGGATATCGGGCAGATACCGTCTCCTATTGAAGAGGGTTGTGATATACCCGTTTTCAGAGGCCTTTTTGATCATCTCCTCCCGGTATCTTACCACACCCTGATACCTCTTATAATAGGTCGCGATGTAATCCTTGGCTGTCTTGTGGTCTATGCCCAACTCCTCACTAAGCTTTCTGGGACCCATCCCATATATAATCCCGAAATTAATCGCCTTTGCAATCCGCCTCATCTCCGAAGTGACACTTGAGGCCTCCACACCTAAAATTTCCGAGGCTGTACGGGTGTGAATATCCTGGTTTTGCTTGAATGCCTCAATAAACGCCTCATCCCCTGAATAATGGGCAAATACCCGCAGCTCTATCTGGCTGTAGTCTGCTGCCACGAGGTAATGCCCCTTTTCGGCGACAAAACCCTTCCGGATCTCCCTCCCTTCCTCTCCCCTGATGGGGATATTCTGGAGGTTCGGGTTGCTGCTGCTCAATCGCCCGGTGGCCGCAACCGTCTGATTATAAGAGGTGTGGACCCTCCCTGTGGAGGGATCGGCTAACTTGACCAGTGCGTCAAGATAGGTGGATTTCAGCTTTGAAAGGGTCCTGTACCGGAGGAGCAGCCTCGGTATTTTGAAGGCCGATGCAGAGAGTTTTTTTAATACCTTTACATCAGTGGAATAGCGTTTGGTCTTGGCGGTCTTTTTCTGACCCGGGAGTCCGAGTTTTTCAAAAAGCACATATCCCAACTGCTGTGGCGAATTTATGTTAAACTCCATGCCTGCCTCGGCATAGATCGCCTTTTCCATCTCCATCATCTCTTCTCCAAAATGACCCGACATCTCCCGGAAAAAACCCGCATCAATCCTGATCCCGGTCATTTCCATGTCCATGAGCACCGGGAGGAGTTTCATCTCGAGGTCATAAAAAAGCTCCTCATTTTTATCTGACCTCATCTTTTGATCGAGGATACCCCTCAATCTGAAGGTGGTGTCCGCATCCTCACAGGAATACTCACAGGCTTTTTCCACGTCCACCTCGGAAAAATTGCGGGCGTTCTTCCCTTTGCCTACGACATCGTCAAAACGGATCATCTTATGGTTCAGATAATGCTGTGCAAGATAATCGAGGTTGTGCTGCCGTATTCCCGGATTGATCACATATGACGCGATCATGGTATCGAAGTTGATCCCTTTGAGTTCCACCCCGTGCTGTTTCAATACCTCCGCATCATACTTGATGTTCTGGCCCACCTTCAAAATTAGGGTATCCTCCAATATCCCCTTCAGGATCGGGAGGGCCTCTGACCATTTGACCTGGTCAGGGGCACCCAAATAGAGATGCGCCAATGGGAGATAATAAGCCTTGGATTCCTCAAAGGAAAAGGAGATTCCCACCAATTTCGCCTGAAGCGGATCAGTACTGGTAGTCTCCGTATCAATTGAAAGGATGCCCGCCTCTCTTATCCTCTCTGTCAAGGCCTTCAGCGCCTCTTCAGAACGGCAGAGTCGATAGTCTCGGGAATCCTCGTCCCTTGACGCAAACTGGTCCCATAACCCCCTGAACTCCATTTCTCTGAAAATCGTTGCAAGTTCGTCACCGGATGGCTCACCAAGCCTGAGCTGCTCGATATCCTCATCAACCGGAACAAAACGGTCAATGGTAACCAGTTTCCTACTCAAAAACGCCTTGTCGCGGAACATCTTCAGGTTGTCCTTGAGTTTATTTTTCTTTATCTCTTCCACTCGATCAAAAACATCTTCAAAGGAACCAAACTCCTGGATCAGGCTGACCGCGGTCTTCTCTCCCACACCCGGGACACCGGGGATATTGTCCGAGGTATCCCCTGAAAGCCCCATGACATCAATAAATTTCTCAGGCTCGAAGCCATAGGCCGCTTTCAAGGTTGAATAATCCGTAATCTTATCTTTCATGGTGTCCCACATGGAGACATCCGGCGTGATGACCTGTCTGAAGTCCTTGTCACCCGTCACCATAACCGCGCGGAAGCCCTTCTCTTCACAGATCCTGGCCCATGTCCCGATGATATCGTCCGCCTCGTACCCCCCCAACTCGAACATCTTAAGCCCCAAGTTCTCCACCACCTCTTTCAGGACAGGGAGTTGTACTCTCATATCTTCCGGCATAGGGGGCCGGTTTGCCTTGTAATCTTCATAGATCTTATGTCTGAAGGTAGGACCCTTGGCATCAAAGACAATGGCAAGATATTCTGGCGCTTTATCGGCAAGGAGTTTCAGCACCATCTTGGTGAAACCAAGAATGGCGTTTGTGGGAAAGCCCTTGGAATTGGTAAGACCCCTTATTGCGTGGTAGGCCCGGTGAATGTATGAACTGCCATCTATTAAATAGACTGTTTCTTTATCCTGAGACATATATTTAATGCCCATGTAAAAAGTACTGTTTACATGGATTAATGAATTAAAGGATTCAGGTTCATTCACCTTTTCTCTTATTTCTCTTCTTCACTATTTCGATAAACTGCTCTAAGTTCTGTTGAGAGCCAAAGGCTTCATCGAAGAATTCATCACTCCAGATATCGAGACCTAACCTGAAGATATGGTGGATCAGTTTATCTGCGTTGTCAGGGCCCTGTATCTTTAAGACCTGATAGAGGAGATCTTGAGGTACTCTTATGGGATAGACAGCCGTAGATGAGTCACCCTCTGCCTTCAGATATTCCTGAATGCTCTTAAGGACTCTCAGGTTAACGTATTTTCTGTGATATTCTTCCTGATCCATTTAAATAAGTGCCTAAAAGTGTGCAAACTCCACACTCCAAACTTCAGACCCCGGGGAGCGGGGTCAGCTCCTTCCTCCGCTGCCTGATCCTGAAGTAGTCAGTATAGCCCGCCTCCCTGGCCAGATCAAGGGCTAACGCAAAACTGTTTCCAACATCATCGGGACAGTGAGCATCAGAGCCGAAGCAGATGGGGATTTCTCTTGCCCGTGCCATGGAAAGAATAAGCGGCGACGGATAAATTTCCCCAACAGGTTTCCGGAGGCCGGATGTATTCAGTTCAATTCCCATCCCCGCCTTGGCAATACGGTCAAGCACAGGGTGAGCCATCTCCTTCAGATCCTTCTCCTTAGGGCGGTGGTCAAATTTCTTGGGCAGATCAAGATGCCCTACAACATCAAATAGACCGGAACCCACAAACTTTAGTAAAATATTGAAATATTTTTGCCATGTAGCTGTTATATCGGCTGAATCCCAGACATGTCGCTGTTCCGGATGGTCAAAACCCCACCCTTCAATAACATGCACCGATCCGATCACAAAGTCAAATTTTTGGGCAGGGAGCCACTCCCTGAGGAACCGCTCACACCCTTCATAGTATTCGACTTCCACGCCCAACAGGACTTCCGGGGCCTCACCGTCCTGGAGGTCTTCAATCATCTCCCTGTAGGAGGGAAACTGGTCCAGTGCCATCCGGTGGGCCGGATCGAATCCGTCCGGATTGGGGCCGTGATCAGTAAAGCAGATTTCGGGTATCCCCTGCTTCTTTGCCACTGATCTGTATTCAGTCACGTCACCTGTGGCATGTTTACAAAGGTCGGTATGTATGTGATAGTCCGGCAGCATATTCAACTAAACTGCCACAGCCATAAAATGAATGTCAAGGCAGAAAGGAGGGTATTCATTGAAATCGCGGCAGAAGCAAGATCTGTTGAACCATTCATCTCCCCTGCCATTACATAACTAATGGTTGCAGTGGGAGCAGATAGAAGGATTAGGCCGGGAAGAAACTGGGCAGATTGAATACCTGCGAGGTAATATGCCAGGATACCCAGGGCCGGAAGGGCTGCGAGTTTGAACAGGCCCGCCACAAGGACCAGCCTGATGTTTGCTTTTATAAGGCCGAAAGAAAGTGACGCCCCTATGACTAAGAGAGCCGAGGGGAGCGCCATCCCGCTTATTATACTGAGGCCCCGGTCTATTGTCTCGGGGATGGGGATTTTTAGCAGTGAAAAGGTCATGCCTGCAAGAGCCGACAATATAACAGGATTTCCCAATATTTTCTTAATGAAAAACCAGGACCTTCGCCCCTTTCCCATCCCTCCGGAAAACAACTGGTAACCGATAACTGATAGAAGATTCTGGCACAGCATCAAGAACCCGGCCAATATGCTGGCGCTTGTGAAGCCCTTCTCGCCCAATAGATAGTAACAAACGGCAAGTCCTATGTACCCTAAATTGCCGTGAAAAGAGCATTGCATAAAGGTGCCCATATGATGACGATCCAAAGAGCAGCCCATGCCTGTGAAAAGAGCAATCAGAAATATCAGGAAGGTTGGAATCAATGTTGCAGCAAGTAGAAAAGGATCAAAGTGGGCCTCAAATGAGGATCTTGCTACCCCGCTGAAGATCATTGCAGGAATTGCTAAGTAATAGACTAACCGATTAAGGGGGGCGATAAGGCTTGAGGGTATAAATTTGCGCCAGCTTAAGACCCAGCCCAAAAGGATAATCGCGAAGATAGGGATAATAGTATTTATCACATTGGACATGGTAAGGAATCATCCGCCTCTCAACTCAAACCGAACTGGAATCCTGACCCACATATCCACCTTTTCATCCCCCACCATACCCGGTTCAAAGAGCCACCCGTTCACCGACTTCAGGGCCGCTCTGTCTAAAACAGGGTGTCCGCTGGACGTCAACATACGTAACTCCTTGACTCTGCCGCTTCGATCGACCAGCACCTCTAACAGGACCGTCCCTTCGTATCCCCTTCTCTTGGCCCGTTTGGGATATGGCGGTGGAGGATTTACTTTATAGGCAGGTCTGGCCTCACGGACCACCTTTACGGGTGGAATCGAGGCGAGTTTCGTTCCTCTCTCAACCCCTCTGTCTTCCGGAATATCAGGAAGAGGCACGGGATACTGTGTGAGGTTAACTGCCTCTTTAATCGGGATAGATGGGTCCGCCTTTGTTGGTCTTGAAACACGGTTGGATTGCGGGGGCGTAAGAGGAACCATTTTTTTCTCAGGGACCAGCGATGCCGTGACGGTCTTATTAGGGGCCTTCGGCTTCGCTTTTGGTTTTGTCGTCTTCCGCTCGGGTTTTGGAACCCTTTTTTGGGGCTTTGTTTTCTTCTTTTGAGGCCGCATGGCCTTTTCAGGATGTTTCACTGCATCCTCTTTGGCCTGCAACATCTTCCGGGGCGCCTTCGGTATTTTTTTCACGGGCAGTGGACTGATAGCCTTAATCTGCTTCTTTTCCGGGGGCTTCCGGGAAGGCCTCTCTTGTGTAATCCGGGGAGGCTTCGCCGCAGGCTTTGGCTTAACCGGGTGATAGGATGCAAGGGATATGGTGATTATATGAGGCTTTTGTGGGGGTTTTCTCTGAACCGGTCCGGGTGCAAATCCGAAAAAGAGCCCATGAATAGTTATGGCAAGCAGGCCTGCTAATAAAAAACGTTTCACCTTTCTTGATCCGCTTCTGTCTGTAGAAAAATTTGATTGAAACCAGCCGTTTTTATCTGATCCGGCACCCTAAAACGGGCCTGATATTTAGTGCCTGAACGAAAACTGTCTTTTTCGCCTCCCGCCTCGGCGGGACGTCAGACTCAAATTTTAATCCTCGAAATACTCAATGTATTCCTGCGGTTAAAATTATCGTCTTCCTTGATCTGAACAAAAAATCCTAGTTTTCGTTCGGACACTATTTAAGATTTCGACATTTTGACCCTTGTGGATTCCATTGGCACACAAAATATCGACAGAAATATCACACAACAGAGCGTCAAATCAAAAGAATTTCACTTACTCCTTGAGAAGGTATGCATAAAATGGTAAATGATAACCGGATAAACCGGAATTGCGAATTTAGGAATTTAGGAATTGAGGAATTAAGTAAACTTTTCCTTTAAAACTTGGCGTCTTTGCGCCTTTGCGAGAGATCTTTTCCGTTAATGATTATTGAACAAGCCAAAAACGTATTAACAATCGAGGCCCAAAGCATCTTAGGCTTAATAGAACGGATTGGGCCTGAATTTGAAAAGGCAGTAGAGACAATCCTGAAGGCCAAGGGGAGGGTCATCCTCACGGGGATGGGCAAATCAGGCCTGGTTGCCAGGAAGATATCCGCCACGCTCAACAGCACCGGGACATCTTCGCTATTTCTGCATCCGGCTGAGGCCATCCACGGAGACCTCGGCATGGCAACACCGGATGATGTCATTTTAGCCATATCCAGCAGCGGACATACCTCTGAGATTAACAGGATCCTGCCAATACTGAAGAATATGGGTGCAAAGATCATCCTTTTTACCGGTGGCCTTGATTCGCCAATGGCTGATATTAGCAATATAGTCATAGACGTAGGCGTAGAAAGAGAGGCCTGTCCCTTGGGGCTCGCGCCCACTGCCAGCACCACTGCCGCCCTTGCCATGGGGGATGCCCTTGCCGTTGTCCTGCTCAATCAGAGGCGTTTTAACAAAGACGATTTCAGACGGTTCCATCCCGGCGGCAGTCTTGGAGAAAGGCTCGCCTTCAAGGTCAAAGAGGTTATGCTGACCGATGATCACATACCAACAGTTCCTTTGGGTTCCAAGGTCGGGCAGGCCATTGAGGAAATTAATGAAAAAAAGATCGGCGCTACCTTGATAACGGGGAAAGATCAGAGGCTTGAAGGGATTATCAGTGACGGGGATTTAAGAAGGGCACTAATAAACAAAGAAAACATCTACGAGATGAAGGTCGAAGAAATTATGAGTTTGTCCCCAAGGACAATCGACGAAGATGAGACCTCGGCAGAGGCCTTGGGCTTAATGGAACTGCATGCCATAACTCACCTCGTTGTTGTGGATGAACAGCGGCGGGTTAAGGGCGTGCTTCATCTTCACGACCTCTTGGGAAGAGAAGGATTCATACCCAATGCAGCTATTAACAGCGCCACGCGGACTCATAGTTGACATAATTACACCGTTTACAAAGGGTGGAGCAATTGACGGCCCCGGTCTGAGAAAGCTCCTTAACCGCGTATCCCCCCATGCCCAGGCGGTTTTCTTGGCAAGCCCTCATACCGGAGAAGGCAAGAGCCTGCACACTGAACACAGGGTAGAGCTTTTAGAACAGGCCATCCCTGCTATGGCCCAGTATCCGATTCCAATCTTAGTATGGGTTACGCAGGATAATGAAGCGGATTCAAGACGCACAACAATTGCCCTCAAAGGGGTTATTGAAAAACGTGGATATATGGGTGATCTTTTTTGGGTAGACACACCCCTTTACTATCATAGCAACCGGGGTCTCCCTGATCTCTACAAAGCCCTCTGTTCAGTGGTGGGAAAGCCCTATATACTCCACAACGATCCGGAATTTATAAATGGCCTAACAAGGCCTCTTAAGAGAAATAATATCCGCACGGCAGTTCTTAAAGAATTGATTAGCCTGAAGGAAATCACCGGTCTCATATTTTCCGGGTCATTGGACAGGGCGCACAACTACCATAAGGCATGTCGAAGGCGACCTAATTTCAGGATCTATGACGGAGAAGAGTTGCATTTCTTAGACCACCCAAGCACGAGCGGGGTGGTTTCGTTAGGGGCTAACCTGGCCCCAAAGGCCTGGGAAAAAATAATCCAATCATCCCTTGATTTATCCGCTCACAAGAAAGACTACCCCGATCATCTGCGGCAAATATGGGAGTTAGGAGATTACCTCCGCGACATGAGAGATATCTATCTCCAGGCGCCCACACCCATCTTAAAAGAGACATTATCCGATATGGGTATCATCGAAACTCCGATCTGCACATCTCAGTTTGAAGATACAAGGGAATCTAAGGCAAGGTTAAAGGAGTTGATGATACGGTTTGGGGACTACGGGAGAAGGGAAAGTGTTACTTCTCAATCAGATTGAGGCGATACTGATAGTAGGCGTCTCTCATGGCAACATACGGATCAAGTGCCGCCTCTTTCATGGCTTCATAATCTCCAATCCTCAGAGAGGTATTGTTTACTATGTCGAAGGTCCTTATCCCGACATTGGGCCAGAAATCAACCATATAGTTTAAGGGATTAACGAACAGGCCGCCCCCCCAACCGACTGCGCTCCGGAGACTGTAAGGCCCCAAAAACGGCAGATCAAGATAAAAACCGGGCCCGATGCCGTAAAACGCAAAGACCTGCCCAAGATCCTCATCCTGTACCGGAAAATTCAGGGCCTGCTTTGCCACATCCTGAAAACCCAAAAACCCGGCAGAGGTATTAACAACAAAACGAACCAGCTCAATGCCCAACCCCTCAAATTTTCCCTGTAATAGACAACTGACAGCGCGGATCGGCATGACAAGGTTGGAGAAAAAATTGCGTATGCATACCCTTGCGAGTTGAGGGACCACCGTATTATAACCGGTCGCCACCGGCTTCAGGACCCAGAAGTACAACTTGTCATTAAACTGGAAGAAGGCACGGTTCATCGGTTCAAGGGGGTCGGAAATTGAGTCTATTTCCTCTGCCTCATCCTCCCAGGGATCAGATGCGCCTGAGACCTCCTGAGAATTCTTTACCCGGCAAATCTTTGGATTCGATGAATGACCAACCGCGGGGCCTGGTTCAGCTCGCTGCCTTTCTGCATATGACATACGAACCAACTCATGGCTCTCTACCTCGGTGACAAGAAGAAATGTCTCTCCCTCAACATGGCCTGACCATGTCTGCGTCTTCTCTGCAAAACAAAAAGGCGCAAGTATATTTGAGCAACATAATAAGAAAAATAGAACCCTGATAGAGACCCCCATTAACAGGCTCCTTCCTTATTCCGGAGATCTTCCAATAAGTTGAGTCCCGCGTGAAAAATCATTCTCCTTCGACCTTTTCCCTCAACTTCTTGATCAAATCCTCGTAAGACGATCGTGTGATTATACTGTTGAACTGTTTTCTGTAGTTATTTATAAGACTGACCCCTTCTATGGATATGTCATAGACTAACCATTCGCCCCCCTTCTTCTTGAGCTTGTATTTGACCTGGATCTCCGTATCCTTCTTAGTTACAATCTTGACTACTACAATACCGTAATTACCATCAATTTTTTCAGCCACATACAGGACCTTCTCCCCCGAATAGCCCTCCACCTTATCCAGATAGGTGCGCTCTAACAGCTTTCCGAAGAGATCGATGAACTCCTCTTTTTCCTGGTCAGTCCTTTTCTTCCAATACCTTGCAAGGGTCCTCTTAGACATCTCTCTCCAGTCAAACCTCTCATCCACGGCTTTGCGGATACGCCTGGCCCTCTCTGCAGCCCTGTCAGCGCTTTTCATGGAAGGATCACTTACAATAGCGATCAGTTTATCGGTTGTTTTCCTGACATCATCCGTTGGCCCTCCTGCGATAGATGTGCCTGAAATAACAAGCGTCATAAAAAAGAAAAAAGGGACCATTATAAGTCGCCGGCGAGTCATACGTATCTCCTTTGTCATTGATTATTTGTCCAATCCTCAATTTTCAATCTTCAATTGCTTAGATTTTGCCAAAAACGTAATTGGAGATCAATTCTTCAAAATCAATGGCAGACTGTGTATCCCTGATACGTCCGCCCGGTTCGATAAGCTCATCAGCGCCTCCAGGCGTAATCTCCACATACTTTTCACCGATTAATCCTTTAGTCTTGATGGAGGCGATGGCGTCCTCTTGTATCTTTACATTCAGAGGAATGTTGAGAACGACCTTGGCCTGGTAATCATCTAAGGCAACCCGTTTAACTCGTCCCACTTCCACTCCTGCAATAACGACCGACGAGCCGGACTTCAAGCCTCCGCTGTTAGAAAAGATGGCCTGGATCTCGTACCCTTTCTCACCGAAGACCTCCATCTTCCCTAATTTGATGGATAGGTATCCAAGACAGATGATCCCTATGATCATAAAAGCACCGACAGCCAATTCAAGATCAAATTTCTTCATGCATCCCTCCCTCCCTCCCCCCTGAGCCAGAATCCCCTACAAATGCCCGGACAACAGGGTCTTCGAAAGAAAAGAACTCGGAGGGAGTCCCTTCAGCCCATACCACACCCTCATGGAGCATGGCCACCCTGTCGACAATGCCAAAGACGTTTGAAATCTCATGGGTCACGATGATCCCGGTAAAATGAAGTCGCCGATGACAGGAATCAATCAGTTCAATAATCGCATGACCTGTAACCGGATCAAGGCCTGTGGTTGGTTCATCAAAGAGCATGATTTCCGGATCTCCAACCAACGACCTGGCGAGAGCAGCTCGTTTCACCATCCCCCCACTTATCTGTGACGGATACTTGTATTCCGAACCTGACAGACCGACATTGTCCAATTCCTCTAAAACCCTCGCCTGAATACGTTTATCGCTTAACTTAGTCTTTTCCTTGAGAGGAAAAGCAACGTTTTCGAAAACATTCATGGAATCAAAGAGAGCGCCCCCCTGAAATAGAAAACCCAACCGGTCCCTCAAGGCCGTTAGACTTCTCCCTTTAGCCGTGTTCATCTCTCTGCCGTCCACCACCACGCGGCCCTTCTCAGGTTTCATTAGCCCTGCCACGTGCTTCAAAAGTACACTCTTTCCACAGCCGCTTCTCCCTATAAGGGCGAGGACCTCACCCTTCATAATCTCTAATGAAATCCCTCTAAATACCTCATTCCCATCGAAGGATCTGTAAAGATTTTCAATCTTGATCATGCGTATTTCCCTAAAACAGAATCGAAGTCATAAAATAATCCCAGACAAGGATCAATACTGATGAAAGAACAACCGCCTGGGTGGTCGCCCTGCTGACGCCCTCTGAACCGAAGCCCGTAAATATCCCGGCATAATAGCCTTTAAAACAGCATACCCATACAATTATAACGCCAAAGCTGAGAGATTTATAGATTCCCTCCATGACATCCTGCATCTCCACATAACTGGCCATTTCTCCAAAATAGGTGCCTGCCCCGACTCCGAGGAGCTTCCCCCCGATCAAATATCCCCCGAAAATCCCGACCACATCAAAGATGGCGGTCAGCAGGGGGAGAGAGATCATGGCCGCTAAGAGATTCGGGACCACTAAGTAACGGTATGGATTTAAGCCCATCAGTTCTAAGGCATCGATCTGTTCACTCATGCGCATGATCCCGATCTCAGCGGTAATGGCTGAGCCTGCCCGACCCGTGACCATCAAAGCTGATAGGACCGGCCCCAACTCCTTGATGAGGGCAAGTCCCACCATTGGGCCTAAAAAGGCGTCGGATCCGAATTTGCTCAAGCTGTAAAACCCCTGGAACCCCAATACCATCCCTGTAAATCCCCCTGTGAGAAGGATTAAAACGACCGATTGCAGACCTATAAATCGGACCTGCTTGAGGAACCGGTTGAACTTAAGGGGAGGGATGACCATGAAAAGGACGGCCTTCACTAAAAAAAGGCCCATAATCCCCATCCTGCGCACATATTTAAGCGTTGAAGCGCCCAACCTTCTGATAGCAGAACCGGTTGAGGGACTGAGAGGTTGAGTGGTTGACGATCTCTGTATAAGAAACATGGGGCTAAGTCTTGCAGAAGAGGCTTTAGATGTCAAAAAAAATCGACTCTGCAGGGCGAAGTAAGCCTTTATGAGATCAAGATTTTCGCATATCCCTGTGTAATCTCCTTATTTGCTTTTCAAATAACGCATCCTCATGATAATGTATATCGGAATTGAGAAAATATCTGGCACAAGCGCCTTTGATGAAACTGGAGCGAGACCTTTGAAAAATGCTCAATTTCGTTCAAGATCAAGGCGCGTGAGGATTTTAACCGCAGGAATATATCAAATATTTCGAGGACTAAAATCTGAACGCAACGTCCCGCCGACAGGCGGGAGGCGAAAGAGGGTGTTTTTCAAAGGTCTCGGAGTCTGAATGCCCAAGATCAAGATCATTGTTGTCGGCAACACCAAATCGTCTTTTATTAAGGAAGGAGAGCAGTTCTACTTAGAGAGGCTGCGACGGTACACTGACACAAAATGGGTTGAGGTAAAGCCGCAAAAAGTGCGGAAGGGGCGGTCAAGTGAGGAGATATTAGCCGTTGAGGGCCAATCAATAGAGAAGAAATTTCTAACAAGGGATCACATTATAGCCTTAGGGATTAGAGGGAAGGAATATGACTCGGAAGGCTTGGCCGGATGGATTGAACGGCTCTCATTAAACCGGAAAAGCCTCTGTTTTGTTATCGGAGGTCCATTAGGACTATCAAAGAAGATTCTGCACTCTGCAGATGAAATCCTTTCACTCTCAAGACTGACACTGACTCATGAAATGAGTCGCCTTCTCCTCCTTGAACAGCTTTACAGGGCCTATACCATCATCAGGGGTGAAAAATACCATAAATAGTGGCCCAAAAACCTTCAGGCAACCCCTCATTCCTTAGCACCGGCATCTAAGGCCATGGCTATCTTACTCTTGAGCTCCGACAGGTCAAATGACTTTATCACATAATAATCCGCGGCGATTGATTTCATATCCTCCTTAAAAGTGTCATAAGCTGTACAGAGAACAACCGGGAGGTCATAAAACCTGTTTCGAATATCCTGCAGCAGATCCAGGCCGTTGTAATCCACCATCTTGATATCGAGAACCACGAGGTCAGGCTTTTCTTTCTCGATTTTTTCCAACAACAGATTACCGTTCTCTGCCGTAATCACCTCATAGCCCGCATCGCTCAGCTCTTCTGAATACAGGTAGCGGATATGTTCTTCATCGTCAACAATCAGTATTTTTGCCATAATTTAGTCTCCAATATTTGAGATACGGATCGATTGCTTTACAACATACCATACCAGAACATCACAGAATTTGCAAACCGCCCTGAATCCCACCGGCCCCGGCTCTCCTTATCCCACTTCAAACTTTGGTCACCCTACCTCGGGCGAGACTCACTTTATGCATTTTAGGCATTTCAAACTTTAGGCACTTTTCAGTATTGATAAAATCCCCTCCCTGTCTTCCTACCAAACCACCCTGCATCAACGTATTTTCTCAGAAGAGGGCAGGCCCTGTACTTGCTATCACCAAGGCCCTTATGAAGGACATCCAGAATAGCCAAACAGGTATCCAAACCGATCAGATCAGCCAAAGCTAAGGGCCCCATCGGATGATTCATACCCAACTTCATAATCTGGTCAATGTCCTCCACTTCACCTACGCCTTCAAAAAGGGCATACACCGCCTCATTGATCATCGGCATCAATATCCGGTTTGCTACAAACCCCGGGAAATCATTGGCAGGCACAGGGGTCTTGCCCATCTTGAGGGACAGATCCCGGGTATCCTGGAAGGTCTCCTCAGAAGTGGCCAATCCATTTATGATTTCCACTAATTTCATCATTGGGACAGGATTCATAAAGTGCATCCCTATCACCTTCTCCGGCCTATTGGTTGCCCCGCCGATTTTCGTTATCGAGATTGACGAAGTATTGGAAGAAAGAACCACCTCTTCTTTACAATATTTATCTAAGTCTTCGAATATCTTCAGCTTCAAAGCCTCGTTTTCAGTGGCAGCCTCTACCACAAAATCTGCCCTGATTATATCCTCCAGAGAGGTTGATCCCTCTATCCTCCCCAAAACCGCTTTTTGCTCTTCTTCAGTAATCTTCTCCTTCTTGACCATTCGCCCAAGACTCTTTTCAATGGTTGAAAAACCCCTTTCCACAAATTCATCTTTGATATCATTCATTACCACGGATAACCCGCATGCCGCTGCAACCTGCGCGATCCCTGATCCCATCTGTCCGGCACCAATAATGCCCAATGTTTGTATCTCCATTCTTCGTATTCCTCCTTCTATTTGATAACCTGAGCTTACATCGAAATTGTTAAGATCACAAGAACAAACTGAACTTTAGCGTTCAAAGGTTTAGGAGTTGGAGGGGGGGGTACCTTTTGGGTCACAGGAGTCCGCACACGAATTTCGCTACCTGTTCTGCCCCGTTGGGCACCCTCCTCCTGATGCGGGGCATCTCCAACAGCCGGGATACAACGGAAACCCAATCTCCTGTTCGAAGTCTTTTTTCCTCGATGGCAAAACCGTTCATATGCCTTTCTATATAGGCAGCTAAGATCTCTGACTCCCTGAAATGCTCCCTTTTAATATATCCAAAGGGGGCACCGCCGTGATAGACCTCGGCAAGGGTACTGTAGCCCACTTTCCCTACGACCGCATCAGCGGCATTGATCAGATCAGGGTGAAAGAACTTGGAGTGATGCGGCAGGAGAATAAGGTGATCGTAAACACTAAAGGCGTTACTGTCGCCGGGAACTACCAGATAGAGATCCTCTGGCAGTTTCAGTCCCTTCAGGGACCTGTAATTTTCCGGCACACCCCCCATGGTAATCAGCACCATTCTGGCGCCTTCCGGTATTCGCAGGGCTTGCCGGACCTCATCCCCGGCGCTCCTGGCCTTGCGGCTGACCGGCAAGACATTGAGATCAACCGGTTTCAGGGAACACACCGGTTGGGTCTGGACATGGTAATCAGCTTCGCTGAATAGCCTCCCGAGATAATCCACATGGTGTTTTAAGCTATCATAGTGTTCTATATATTCCTGATAAACCCAGTCCCAGGTGAAATTCTCCACCAATACGGAGGGCAGCCCTCCCTCCCGGGCCACCGCGATTCCCATCGGGGCAATGTCACAGATAACAAGCTCACAATTTAGCCTGTCAATTTTCATGGCCAACCCCGATATCTGTGATTCCTCAAAGGGGATGAATCGGTTCAGACGCACAACTGTCCTGGCAAGATCGGCGTAGAGCGGCGTCTCCTGCACCAGTCCGATATCTGTCATAAGGGGATGATAGGTATAAGTGCTTTCGAGAGATTCCTCAAAAAACCAGGGAGGTATGGTCGTAAAAATGTCAAAGTGTATCTTAGGATCTGTTTTATGGACAGCGCCCATGACAGCCGACGCGCGGGCAGCGTGACCAAATCCATGCGGTGAAACAAAATATGCTATTCGTTTCTTGTCATTTGTCATTGGCCATTGAATTCTTGTTCGGCTCCTTGCGCCTAACGCCTTGCGCCATGCGCCGCAATCCGCAATCCGCAATCCAAAGATCGCATTGACTCAAAACGCCTCTTGGGATACATTCCGGTCTGAAACCGTCCAGGGGGTCTCCGATGCAAACAGACTTTCTCCTTATCGACAAACTGATACTGATCTTCTATTTCATAGGTGTTATACTCTTCGGCGCCTATTTCCACAAGAAAAGCAACACTTCGACAGGATTCATGATTGCAGATGGAAGGCTCCCGAGCTGGGCCGTGGGGCTATCAATACTCGGCACCTTTGTCAGCAGCATAACTTTTTTAGCATACCCGGGCCAGGCGTATAA
>Ga0307424_1000865_pt1 | contig 16128 bp, 12 predicted proteins | sample SalMarWE160320MG_FD_202157 | JGI IMG/M metagenome (GOLD analysis project Ga0307424, IMG submission 202157) | Salt marsh sediment microbial communities from the Plum Island Ecosystem LTER, Massachusetts, United States - WE1603-20 | ecosystem: Environmental > Aquatic > Marine > Intertidal zone >... | reverse complement strand
TGGTCCGCCGATCGCACGCAAATCGTCTTTCATCTTCGCGGGGATGTACGTTGGCACGATGGGGTGCTGACCACTTCCCGTGACGTCGTCTGGACGCTCGAGCATGCGAAGGATCCCGCGGTGGCGTTCCCGCGCGCGGGGGAGCTCCGCACGCTCGCGGCAGTCACCGCGTCGGACGACTCTACCGTCACGCTCCGGTTCTCCGCTCCGCAACCGGTCTTCCCGGACGTGCTGACGGATCTCTCGATTCTCCCCGCGCACTTGTTCGAAGGGATCGAGGGAGCCGCGATCCGCGATGCCGAGTTCAACCGCGCTCCCGTGGGGAACGGGCCGTTCGAGTTCGTGGAATACCGCCCCAATCAGCGCTGGGTGTTCCGCCGCCACGAGGGCTTTCCCGCGGACTTAGGTGCGCCCGGCATCGACCGGTTCGTGGTCGTCGTGGTGGACGAACCGGCGACCAAGTTGGCGGCGTTGACGTCGGGGGAGCTGGATTTCGCCGGGATCAGTCCGGCCCACGTACCGTTCGTGCGGGAGAACCCTCGGCTCCGCGTCATCGACTATCCGATCTTCTTGAGTTACGCCGTGGTGTTCAACGTCCGGCGCGCTCCATTCGACGACGTCCGCGTTCGGCGGGCGCTGTCCCGGGCGATCGACCGCAAGGCGCTGATCGACGGGACCCTGTCCGGCTTCGGAACCCCCGCCGACGGTCCGGTGTCGCCTGAGCACCCGTGGTATCTGGCCGACACGATGCCGAAGTCCTCGCCCGACGAGGCGCGCGCGATGCTCGACAGCGCCGGCTGGCGTCTCGACGCGGATAGCGTGCGGGCGCGCGGCGGTCAGCGGCTCGAGTTCGATCTGCTCACGGTCGGGAGCGGCGATCTTGCGCTCGAGCAGATGCTCCAGGCGCAGTGGCGCGCCATCGGCGTCCGCATCCGCATTCGCCGCCTCGAGTTGGCGACGTTCCTGGCGCTCGCGCAGGGTCCCGATCGCGACTTCGACGCGCTGGTCACGGGCATCCCCGGCGTCATGTCGCTGGGACACGTGGCCGCGATGTACGACGGGAACGGCCCGCTGGCCTACCCGGGCTATGCGGCTCCGGACCTGTCGGCCGCGTTCGCGCGGGTCCGCGCCGCGCGCAACGAGGCGGACCTGATATCCGGATGGCGGGACGTGCAACGGGCGCTCCGGCGGGGTGAGCCGACGGCGTGGCTATATCACGCGCGCGGGGTACAAGGGGTGGCACGCCGGATCGAGGGGGTGAGCATCGACTTGCGAGGAGAGCTGGCGGGCGTAGCCGACTGGCGAATTGCGGGAACGAGTCCACGCGGAGCCGATCACCGATGAGGACGGAGCTGCCACCGCGGGTGCGGGCGCGGGCGCCGGTCCGCGTGGACTTCGCGGGCGGATGGTCCGATGTCCCGGCGTTTGCCGAGGCTGAAGGCGGCGTGGTCGCGAACGCGGCAGTGACGCTCTACGTGCACGTGGACGCGCTGATGGGAGGGCGGGGTATCCGGCTCGTGGCGGAGGACCTCGGTGACCGCGTCGCGGTCGCCGGCCCGGCCGGGCTGGCCTACGATGGGCGGCTCGACCTCCACAAAGCCGCGCTCAACATGTTGCCGGTGAGCGGTGGGATCGAGCTGTTGACCCGCTCGGACGTACCACCCGGCTCCGGGTTGGGAGCGTCCGGTGCGCTGGACGTCGCCCTCGTTGCCGCGCTCGCGCGGTACCGGGAGGAGGCGTACGATCGCGCGGAACTGGCGGAGCTGGGGTTCCACCTCGAGGCGGTGGAGCTGGGCTTCACCGGTGGGCGGCAGGATCAGTACTCGGCCGCGTTGGGCGGATGGCAGGAGCTCCGGTTTGGCGGCCACGGCGTGGTAGTGCACGCCATCCGGCCGGAACGGGATGCGGTGATCGAGCTGGAGGCCATGCTGCTGGTGGTCTATACCGGGCAGTCGCACTTCTCGATGCAAACGCATGAGCGGGTGTGGTCCGCGTTTGCCGAAGGACGGGGCGGCGTGGCCGACGCGCTCCGCACGATCCGCGATCTCGGGACCTCAGCGGCCGACGCGCTGCGGGCCGGTGACTGGCAGGCGCTGGCGAACGTCGTGGACGCGAACTGGGAGCAGCAGCAGCGACTGGACGGCACGATTGCGACGCCCGGTGTGCGCCGCGTGGAGGAGGCCCTGCGGGCCGCCGGCGTGTGGGGGCTCAAGGCGGCGGGCGCGGGCGCCGGGGGATGCCTGGTCGCCATCGTGCCGCCGGATGCGCGCCATGCCGCGGTGGCGGCGGCGACGGCCGTCGGCGCCCGCGTGCTCGAGTGCCGCTTCGATTTTGACGGCGTGACCGTGTGGGACGAGGATGCGCCGAACGCTGGAGGCTGACCTCGCCGACCGGCGGTCCGCCGTGGCCGCGACGCCGGTGCTCGCGCGGGTTGCCTCGCGTCTGGAGACGCTGCTCGGCGGACTCACCGAGGGACCGGTGTACATCCCCGCGGACAAGGCGTTGCTCTCCCAGGACGGCGGCATCTGCCCGACGGACGGATCGCGTCTGCTGTTCGATCCCGACGCACCATTCGAGCACAGATGTGCGCGCTGCGGCGCCGTCGTTTCCGGGCGGCGCCACCATCGCGCCTGGGTGACGCGCTATCAGCTGTGGTTGAGCGAGCGGACCGTCCATCTCGCGCTGCTCGGCGCGCTGCTCGATCGGCGGCGCTTGCGCGCGCGCGCGGCGGAGATCCTGGTGTTGCTCGCCGAGCGGTATCGCGACTATCCCAACGAAGACAACGTCCTGGGGCCGACGCGGCCGTTCTTCTCGACGTATCTCGAGTCCATCTGGCTCGCGCAGCTCGGCGTGACGCTGTCGCTGCTCGATGCGTCGGCGCCGGACGTGATAGGCGAAACGGATCGCGGGCGCGTGTGCGACATGCTGCGTGAATCCGCGTCGCTGGTCGGATCGTTCGACGAGGGCTGGTCCAATCGGCAGGTGTGGCACGCCACCGCGCTGGCCAGCGCGGGCGCTGCCTTGGGCGACCGCGCGCTGCGGACGGCGGGCATCGACCGGCTGGCATCCCTGCTCCGCGCGGTCGACGCCGACGGGTTCTGGTTCGAAGGAGAGAACTACCACCTCTTCGCGCTCCGAGGGTTCCTGCTCGGCGCCGAAGTGGCGCGGTGGCACGGGCGCGATCTCTATCGCGATGGTCGCCTGGGGGCGATGTACGGAGCGCCGATAGCCACACTCCTTCCCGACCTGACACTCCCCGCGCGCGGCGACGCGCCCTATGGCGTGAACGTTTCCCAGCCGCGCTTCGCGGACCTGTGGGAGATGGGGCGCGCCCGCACCGCCGACCCGCGGTTGGAAGCCGTGTTGCGCGTGCTGTATCAGGCCGACCGTCCCGAGGGCGACGACCTCGGTCGCGCCGAGCTCGCCGAGCAGGAGCAGAACCAGGCGCCCGCGCGCCTGCATCGCGACCGCCTGGGATGGAAGTGTCTCCTATGGATGCGTCCCGACGATCCCGGAGACGTGGACCTCGAGTGGGCGTCCGCGGCGCTCCTCGAGCGACAAGGACTCGCCGTGCTCCGTCCCGATGCGGAACGGATGGTGAGTCTCGAGTGCGGTCGACCGGGCGGCGGGCATGCGCATCCGGATCGCTTGCATCTCTCGCTTTACTGGGACCGTTCGGTGCTGGCGGACTTCGGCACGGCGTCGTACGTGTCTCCGTCGTTGCACTGGTACCGGTCGGCACTGGCGCACAACGCTCCCGGCGTAGCGGGCTTCGGGCAGGCGCCGGCGCAGGGCGCGTGCGACGGCCTTGGGTTCCAGGATCCATGGTTGTGGTGCAGTGCGCGAGTGCCGGACTTGGCGGGCGCGGGCACCGAGGTGGCGCGCTGGGTGGTCGCGGGACCGGAGTGGGTACTCGACGTCGTGTCCGTTCGGGCTCCGGACGATGTCACGATCGACCTCCCCGTGCATCCGCTTGCGGGAGTTCCGGCCGGCGACACGGAAGGGACCGTGCTAGCCGCGCTCGGCGACGCCGGTCACGAAACCGGGTACGACCGCCTGCAAGAGGTCCGTCCACTGCCGCCGGAGCCTGTGCGCTCGGTGTCGCTCGGCGGCGATCTCCATCTCCAACTCGCGACGCGTGACGGCGAGCGGGTGTTCACCGCCGTGGCTCCCGGCCCGCCGGGCGCCGATTTCGCGGACGGCGCGCCGCTCCGCTTCCTGGTGCGGCGCGCCGCCGGTGCGGGTCGGTGGATTCAGCTCATCGGCCCGGCGGCGGCAAAAGTGCACGAGGACGGTGACACGATCGTGATCGAGATCCCCTCCGGTCGCACCGAGGTGCGGGAGCGCGCGGGAGGTGTGGAGATCAGGCCGGATACCGGAGCGCCGACGTCGTTCGCGCGCCGGCCGATGCCGCGGTCGCAGGGTGACGTGGTATTCGAGAACCCACCGACACCGGTCGCCATCCCGTTATGGGACGACGCACGGCAGCCGTTCGCTCCCGACGCACCGGTTGCCACGTGGCGCTTGGGCGCCCAGCACTATCGGCGCTCGGAACGGAGCCACGCCGAGCGCGGCGGCACGACGGCGGCGGTCGAGGTGGCGGGGCAGGGGGATGCGCTCTGGGTTCGCGTCCGGGTCGCAAAACCCGAGGTCGTCGTTCGCGATTCCGCCGCGCCCGACCCGGCCCTGGACAACGAGGTCGCCGACATCCACTCTGACGGCGTGCAGGTGTACGTGGGGCGCGAGCACTGGGCGGGCCTGGTGGCGCTGCCCGATCTGGATGGCGGCACGGTGCGGGTCCGGGCGGTAGCGGGGAGCGCGGCCAATGCCGAGTCGGTGAGCGGCTCGAGCGCGCGCACGCCCGACGGGTACGTGATGACGCTCCGCATTCCGCTGGGAAGGCCGCTCGAGCGTGGCGAGCGGCTCCGCTTCACGGTGACGGTCAACGAGATGGTGTCCGGGCGCATGCGGCGCGCGGGTCAGCTGGCACTCAGCGGCGGTGGTTGGGTGTGGTTGCGCGGCGACCGGGAGTCGCCGGCCACGGCCGTGGAGGTCGAGATCGCATGAGCGTGGTCGTCGTGCTCGACGAGCCGCAGGATCTCGTCAACATCGCCGCCATCGTGCGCGCGATGAAGAACTTCGGGTTCAAGGATCTACGTCTGGTCCGGCCGGCGGAGTACGACACCTTCCGCATCGAAGGGATTGCCCACAAGACCGCGGACATCCTGAAACGGGTGAAGCAGTACGAGAGCCTCGACGACGCGCTGGCCGATTGCACGATGGTGGTCGGCTTCACCGCGCGCGGGCGCACCGCCAAGCTGAATGCCGCGCGGCCGCGGGAGAGCGTCCCGGAGATTCTGGAGCGGTCGGCGGAAGGGCGGGTGGCGCTGCTCTTTGGGCGGGAGGATCGTGGGCTCAGCAACGCCGCGCTCGATCGGTGCGACCGTACCGTCACCATCCCCACGAATCCGAAACACTCGTCGCTCAACCTCGGGCAGGCGTTCTGCGTCGCGGCGTACGAGATGTTCGTGCAAGCGGGCAACCTCCCGGACCTCAAAGCCCCGCGGCGGGCCGCGCCGCTGGCCACGCAGGCAGCGGTGGAACGGGCGGTGGAAGCGGCGCGCCAGGCCCTCGACGCCGTCGAGTTCTTCAAGGGCAGAAACCCCGAGATCATCATGCGCACCGTCCGGACGGTCGTGCACCGGACACCGCTCGATGCCCGGGAGGCAAAGCTCCTGACGGCCATGTGCATCGAAGTGGTCCGCTTTCTGGAGCGGAAGGGCGTGCGATGACGGCGGAGCGCGACGGCCCGATCCCCGGTCAGACCTCCACCGGCAGCAAGCGGGCAGACGCGCTGTTCGGTGGTCTTGCCGGACCGCGCCAGATGGTGGCGAGCGCGGGTTGCCGCGTGTGGGACACACGAGGCACCGCGTATCTGGATTTCGGCATGGCGCTGGGAGCGGTGGCGTTGGGTTACGGGCATCCGGCGGTCGTTGCGGCCGTGGCGGCCGCCGCGGGTCGCGGGGGCGTCAGCTCGCTGCCCCCGGTCGAAGAGGAAGCGCTCGCGGAACGACTGCTATCCTGGGTGCCAGGTGCGACCGCGGTTCGGTTCCATAAGACCGGCGCCGAAGCCGTGGCCGCCGCGGTCCGCATGGCGCGCGTGGCCACCGGTCGGGAGGCGGTGATCACGAGCGGCTATCACGGCTGGCTGGACTGGTGCCAGGAAACGCCGGGCGTCCCGGGAGCGATTCGCGCCCTCCACCGGCCGGTCCGGTTCAACGACGTGGCCGATCTGGAAGCCGCGCTCGCCGAGGTCCCGGCCCCGGCGGCCGTTGTCATCGAGCCCGTGGTGGAAGATCCGCCCAACGCGCAATGGCTGGGGCTCGTCCGGCACCGAGCCACCGAAGTCGGTGCGGCGTTGATCTTCGACGAGATCAAGACGGGTATCCGATTCGGGGTGGGTGGGGCCGCCGCGCGCTACGACGTGCATCCCGACGCGGTCGTGTTGGGCAAGGCGTTGGGAAACGGGCTCCCGATTGCGGCGGTCGCGGGGGATGTGGCGCTGGTGGGCGCTGCCACCCGCACGTGGATCTCGTCCACGCTGGCGACGGAAACCCTCGCCTTGGCCGGGGCGCTGGCGGTGCTCGACGTATGCGAGCAGACGGACGCCATCGGTCGCCTCCGCCACGCCGGCGAGCGCTGGCTCGACGGGTGTCGCGCGGTGGCGGACCGCTGGCCGCACGTCGTGACGGATGTGCGCGGGGTGCCGGAGTTCTCGTTCCTGCGATTTGCCAATGCGGAGATCTCCGCACAGGTAGCGAGCGCCGCCGCGGCGCGAGGGGTGCTGGTACGCCGCGGTCCGTATAACTTCGTTTCAGCGGTGCACGATGAAGCAGTGGTTGGGACGGCGCTGGAGCGGTTGGAGGAGGCGGTGGCCGAGGTGGGTGGCAAATGCTGATCGACGTGCACGCGCATTTCCACACGAACCTGTCGCCCCGGGCAGACTGGCAGGCGGTCAACGCCCGCCGGTTGGCAATTGGCCAGCGGATCGGGATCACGGCGCACGTGGCGTCCATCCTGGGATCGTGGGGCGCGCGGTCGCCCATCTACTTTCCATCCAAAGAGGATGTGGAGCACGCCAACGACGCGATGCTCGCGCTGTGCCGCGCGCACCCGAAGCTGGTCTACGGCTACTGCGTCGTGAATCCCAACGAGACCGAACACGCCTTGCACGAGATCGACCGGCGCGTGGCCGCGGGCATGATCGGGGTGAAGCTGGCGGCTAGCCGCCGGGCCAATGACCCACTGCTCGATCCCATCGCGGCCCTCGCCGGCGGGCGCGGCGTGCCGATCCTCCACCACATCTGGCAACACCGGCGGCGGGAATGGCCCGGTCAGGAAGCGTCCGACGCGTTCGAGCTGTGCGAGCTGGCGGCCCGTCACCCTGCCACCCGGTTCATCCTGGCGCACCTCGGTGGCGGCGGGGATTGGGAGCACACCCTGCGTGTCGTGCCCGACGTGGCGAACGTCTGGGTCGACCTCTCCGGCAGCGGGCTCGACAACGGCATGCTCGAGGCGGCGCTCGAGGCGGTGGGGCCGCGCCGCCTCCTGTGGGGCGCCGACATCACCCTCGATACCGGGCTCGCGAAGCTCCGCTACCTGGAGTCGCTCGGCCTCCCCGCGGACGACCTGGCGGCCATTCGCGCCACGAACGCGCAGGCGATCTTCCCCGAGGGGTGCTTCCGATGATCGTGGATGTGGCGACATTCGTCGGAGCCTATCCGTTCCGGGTGCTGCCGGGCGCGACCCCGGACGCGCTTGTCGGGCAGATGGATCGGCTGGGTATCGACGCGGCCTGGGTTGGAGACCTTGGGGCGCCGTGGCATCGGGACCCGCGGGCGGCCAATCGCAACCTCGATGTCCTCGTCGCGCCCCACGCCCCCCGACTGATCCCGATCCCAACCGTGCACCCCGGGCTCCCGGCGTGGGAGGAGGACCTCCAGGCGGCGGCCGACGCCGGCGCTCCCGGCGTCCGCACCTATCCGATGCAACAAGTCGTCGATCCGGCGGGAACGGCCGTGCAGGGGCTCGTCCAGGCCGCCGCCGCGCTCCAGTTGGCCGTGGTTCTGACCGTACGCTTCGAGGACCTGCGGCAGCGGCATCCACTGGACAGCGTGCCCGACCTGCCGGCTTCGGCGGTGCGGGCGCTGGCGCGGTGCGACGCCGGGGCGCGACTGGTCGTCACGCACGCGAATCGCGACTTCATCGAAGAGGTGCACTTCGGGCTCACGCCAGACGAGTTCCGGCGGGTGCTGTGGGATATCTCCTGGGTGTGGGGGCCGCCGGACGACGACCTGGCGACCCTGCTCGGCACTGTCGGGGAAGAACGGTTCGCGCTCGGCACCGGGATGCCGCTCCGCATCGGCGACGGGGCATTCGCGAAGCTCGACTTGCTCGAAGGGTCGGAAGGGCGCCTGGATCGCCTCACCGGCGGCAATCTGCGCGGATGGCTTAAGTAGGGTACTGATCGGCGGTTGCCGTCCCGGTGCCCTTCGCTATTTTACCCACGGCCGCGCCCCGCCCTGTGAGCCGTCCGGGGCCGGCAACGTGTTTTGCATTCCTTCGCCCGCGATCCCAGGCAGTCATCCCGGGCGTGTCACTGCGAAGCAAGGTGGGCTATGGCTAGGTGGGTCGTGCCGATGACCAGGGTGGGGGTGGTGGTCGCGGTCGGCACCCTCGTCCTGTTCGTGACGGGCGCGATGCGCTTGCAATCCCCGCCGCAAGGAACCGCGGCCGTCACCGACACGTCGAAGTTTGAAGCCCCCGCTGACGTCGATACGACGGGCCTGCCGGGTCCGCGCCAACCGATCTTCTTCCGCCACGACGTGCACGCCGGTCAATACAAGATCGACTGTAAGTACTGCCACGCGTACGTCGAGCGGGGCCCGAATCCCGGCATGCCGTCCACCGCGTCTTGCATGGGGTGCCATCTGATCGTGGGCTCCGGCAATCCCGAGGTGCAGAAGCTGCGCGATGCCAGAGCCGCGAATCAGACCATCGAGTGGCTGGAGGTCGACTACCTGTCTCCGTTCGTCCACTTCCCGCACATGCAGCACGTCGTGAAGGGCGAGCTCGAATGCAAGGAGTGTCATGGTGAGGTGGAACGGATGCCCCAGGTGTACCGGTTCGGTTCGATGAAGATGGGCTGGTGCGTCGGATGCCACATGGACAAGGAATACAAAGACCAACCGGGCCACGGAGTGACCACGGATTGCAGCGCATGCCACTACTAGGCGGTCCCGATGGACCCGGCGGTCCCGGCGGTCCCGGCGGTCCCGGTGGTCCCGGTGGTCCCGGCGGTCCCGTTACGTCCAACGCGTCCGCCGGGTCCGCCGGAATGAACCGCCGCCGGTTCCTCAAGGTGCTGGGCGTCACGGGGGGTGGGGCGGCCGCCATGGGCGGGTGCTCGACCGAACGGGTGGAGAAACTGATTCCGTATTTGGTCCCGGTCGAGGACCAGATCCCGGGAATCGCGACGTTCTACGCCTCGACCTGCCGCGAGTGCCCGGCCGGTTGCGGGGTGCACGTGCGGGTCCGCGAGGGCCGGGCCGTGAAGGTCGAGGGCAATCCGGACCACCCCATCAATGCCGGTCGACTCTGCGCGCGCGGCCAAACCGCTCTGCAGGGGACCTACAATCCTGACCGGCTCCGGGGCCCCATGGCGCGCACCGCCTCGGGCGGCTTCGAGGCCATCAGTTGGGACGACGCGCTCGCGCGCGTTACCGAGCGGCTCGCGGGCGTTTCCCCGGACGGGCTCTGGTTCGTCACCGGCGACGAGCGCGGCACGCTCCACGAGTTGGTGCGCGAGTGGTTGGGGGCGTTCGGCTCACACAACCACTTGGTGTTCGAGCCGTTCGCCTACGAGGCGCTGCGCCGCGCGGGCGCGGACGTGTTCGGAGTTGGGGCGGTGCCGACCTACCGGCTGGGCGAAGCCCAGTACGTGCTGTCGTTCGGCGCCGACTTCCTGGAGACGTGGGTGAGTCCGGTGGACCAAACGCGCGCCTTTGCGCGGGCCCATGGCTACCACGACGGGCGGATGGGACGATACGTCCACGTCGAGCCGCGCATGAGCATGACGGCGATGAACGCGGACGAGTGGATCGCGCCCACACCGGGGACGGAGGCCATCGTCGCGCTGACCCTCGCCCACGTCGTCGCGAATCACCATGCGGACCGGGCGCCCGCGGATGCCGGATCCCTCAAGGCGCTGCTCGCCCAGTACGAACCGGAGGCGACGGCGGCCCGGACTGGGGTGTCGGCCGAGACCATACACCGGCTTGCCGAGGAGTTCACCGCTGCGCCGAGCGTGGCGCTGCCGGGTGGAATCGGGACCCAGCACGCGGACGCCCATATCACCGCGATGGCGGTGCACCTGCTCAACTACTTGGCCGGTAACGTGGGCCGGACCGTCGTGTTCGGGCAGGACGACGCCGGGGTGGCCGATTACGCCGCCGCGGCCCGGTTCGCGGAGGCCGCGGGGAGCGGTGCGGTGGGAGTGTTGTTCGTGCACGGTGCCAACCCGGTGTATGCCACCCCGGCCGGGCTCGGCATGGCCGACGCCGTCGCGAAGGTGCCGTTCAAGGTCAGCTTCTCCCGGTTCCTGGACGAGACGACCGTGCTCGCCGATCTCATCCTCCCGGACCACGATCCGATGGAGCAGTGGAACGACTTCGCCGCGCGGGACGGTGTCTGGTCGCTGCAGCAACCGGTCATGGAACCCGTGTTCGACACCCGTCAGACCGGCGACGTGCTGATCGACATCGCGCGTCGGGCCGGTGGCACGGCGGCCTCCCGGTTCGCGCTCGGCGCGGCCACGAGCGACCTGTACAAGACCTATCTCCAGGGACGGTGGCGGGCGCGGCAGCGCGGCCTCGGCGACCGCGGCCCGTTCGAGGACTTCTGGCATGCGGCGGTGCAGCGCGGTGGAGCGTGGACCGAGACGACGCCCCGTGCCGTCCGCCTGGCGCGGGGACTTTCGATCGGCACGCCGTCGCAGTCGACTCCCAAAGGACAATTCACGTTGATCGTGTATCCGTCGATCTCGCTGTTCGACGGACGCGGCGCGAACCGTCCGTGGCTCCAGGAGCTGCCGGATCCGGTCACCAAGGTCACGTGGTCCAGTTGGCTCGAGATCCATCCGGAGACGGCGGAAGGGCTCGGGATTGCCGAGGGCGATTTCGTCGAGGTGACGTCGGACGCCGGCAGCGTCGAGGTGCCCGTCTATCCCCATCCGGGCATCCGGCCCGACGTCGTCGCGATGCCCTTCGGGCAGGGCCACACGGGCTACGGTCGCTACGCGGAAGGCCGAGGCGCGAGCGCCTATCAGTTGCTGGGGCAGGACCCCACCGCGTTTGGCGGCGTTGCCACCTACACGGTCGTCTCGCTCAAACCGACCGGGCGCCACGAACCGCTCGCCAAGACCGAAGGCAAGAACCGGCAGCTGGGCCGCGGCATTGCCCAAGCCGCTACGCTGACCGGCCTGGCCGCCGGCGTGGTGGAGCATGGGCCGGAAGAAGCGGCGGCGCCGGTTCCCGAGCGGGAAGAGCGCGTGCTCGCCGAGGTCGCGGAGCGGCAGCAGGAACTGACGAAGTACGGGCCGTACGCGTTCGAGACCACGCGCTGGGGCATGGCAGTAGATCTGTCCAAGTGCACGGGATGCGGCGCGTGCGTCGCGGCGTGCAGCGCTGAGAACAACGTCCCGTTCGTGGGTGCGGATCAGGTTCGCCATGGTCGCGAGATGCAGTGGATCCGCATCGAGCGCTACTTCGAGGGTGGTGAGGCGGGGAAACCGCTGGAGACGCGGTTCGTCCCGATGATGTGCCAGCAGTGTGGGAACGCGCCGTGCGAGCCGGTCTGCCCGGTGTTCGCGGCATACCACACTGCCGACGGCCTCAATGGACAGGCGTACAACCGGTGCGTCGGGACACGTTACTGCAGCAACAACTGCCCGTACAAAGTCCGCTATTTCAACTGGTACGACATGTCCACGCCGAACGATCCGAAGACCTTTGCGTGGCCGGAGCCGATGAATTGGCTGCTCAATCCGGACGTGACGGTGCGGTCCAAGGGCGTGATGGAGAAATGCACCTTCTGCGTCCAGCGTATCCGGGGCGCCCAGCACGAGGCGCGGCTCGCCGACCGGAAGCTGGCGGACGGCGACGTCGTGACGGCGTGTCAGCAGACCTGTCCGGCCGACGCCATCGTCTTCGGCAACACCACGGATCCCGCGTCTCGGGTTGTCGCGCTGGCCGGGGATCAACGGGGCTACGGCGTGCTCGATGGTCTCAACACGCGCCCATCGGTGACGTACCTGATGAAGGTGCGCAACGTGGCGGAAGGCTAGACGATGGCAACCAGCGTGCAGCCAGACGCCCCGCCCGCCCCACACGGGCACCCGACGTACCACGAGGTCACGCGCGATATCGCGGCGACCCTTGGCAATCCGGGTCGCGGCTATTTCGTTCTGATGGGCTTCGTGCTGCTCGTCCTCGGGGCGGGCGTGTTCGCGCTGCTGTACCAGATTCGGTGGGGACTGGGGGTCGCGGGGTATACGCCGCCGGTCATGTGGGGCGTGTACATCACGACGTTCGTGTTCTGGGTCGGCATCGCCCACTCTGGCACGCTCATCTCGGCCATCCTGTACCTCTTCCGGTCGGCGTGGCGCACCGCGGTGTATCGCACGGCGGAAGCCATGACCGTCTTCGCGGTGATGACGGCGGGCCTCTTCCCCCTGATCCACGTAGGCCGGCTGTGGTACGCCTATTGGCTCATTCCCTATCCCAACCAGCGCGGGTTGTGGGTCAACTTCAAGTCGCCGCTCGTGTGGGACGTGTTTGCCGTCTCCACGTACTTCACGGTGAGCACCCTGTTCTTGATTCTCGGCCTCGTGCCCGATGTTGCCGCCATCCGTGACAAGGCCGTGGGATGGAGGAAGAAACTCTACCGCCTGACCTCGCTGGGCTGGCGTGGCACCGATCAGCAGTGGCGCCACTACACCAAGGCGTACCTGTACATGGCCGCCCTCGCGACGCCGCTCGTGCTGTCGGTGCACAGCGTCGTGTCTTGGGATTTCGCGATGGGCATCGTGCCTGGGTGGCACGCCACGATCTTCGCGCCGTATTTCGTGGCCGGGGCCATCTACTCCGGTGTGGCAATGGTGGTCACGCTGATCGTGCCCATCCGCAAGGTCTTCCGGCTCGAGCGGTACGTCACCGCGGTGCATTTCGAGAACCTCGCGAAGCTGCTGCTGCTCACGGGCTCGATCGTCGGGTACTCCTACGTCACCGAGTACTTCATCGCGTGGTACAGCGGCAATCCGTTCGAGCGGGCGTCGTTCTGGAACCGCGCCTTCGGGAACTACTGGTGGGCCACGTGGACCATGCTGCTGTGCAACGGCGCCCTGCCGCTGCTGTTGTGGTTCAAGAAAGTCCGCCGCTCCATTCCCGCCCTGTTCGTGCTGTCGCTCTTCGTGAACCTGGGGATGTGGTTCGAGCGCTACGTCGTCATCGTCACGTCGCTGTCCCATGAATACGAGCCGTACGCGATGGGACACTACACGGCGAGCTGGGTGGACCTGACGATCCTGGCGGGGAGCTTCGCCTGGTTCTTCATGTGGTTCCTGCTGTTCGCGAAGAACTTCCCGACGGTGTCCATCACGGAGGTCAAGGAGATCATCCCGATGCCGCGGCGGAAAGGAGCGCACGCATGAGCGCCCGAGCCGCCGGCGTCCTCGCCGCCTTCCGTCACGTGGACGACGCGAGCCACGCCATTCGCACGCTGAAGGAAATGGGCTACCGCGACTTCACGGTCTACACGCCGGTGCCGAATCACGAGATCGCGGCGGCGGTGGGGCACCGCATCAGTCCGGTGCGACGCTGGACGCTGGCCGGTGGCCTCACGGGCTTGAGTCTGGGATTCCTGATGACGCTCTGGATGTCCCTCGACTACCCGATCGTGGTCGGCGGGAAGCCGATTCCGTCGGTGATTCCGTACATCGTGATCGCCTTCGAGCTGACGATTCTCTGCGGCGCGCTCGCCACGCTGACGGGGCTGGTCGTGCACATCGTGCGGACCCGGAAAACCGCCGCGTATGACCCGCGGTTCACGGACGACCAGATCGGCGTCTTCGTCCCGTGCGACACGGACCGGACCGGTGCCGTCCAAGAGCTGCTCCAGACGTCGGGCGCGGAGGAGGTGCGGGTTGAAGCGTAACCTGGTACTCCTCACCGCCGTGCTCGGCCTGGCCGCCTGCTCGGCGAACGACTGGCCGGACCGCTTGCGTCGGGTGCCGGGACCGGACGATGTCGTGGCGCTCGTGCCGTGGTTCGCGACCATGCACTACGGGATCGCGATTCAGCCGTACAAGTGGCCGACGCCCCGACCCCCGGTGCCAGGAACCGTCCCCGTGACCGGTGGGGAACCGCCGTTGCCGATCACGCCGGCCAACCTCCCGGCGGTCAACGCGCACAAGAACCCGGTGCCACGGACCGCCGAATCGCTCGATATCGGCAAGCAGCGGTTCGACGTCTATTGCCTGCCATGTCACGGCGAGAAAGCGGCGGGGGACGGTCCCGTCAATGAGAAGCTGCTCGTCGCGCCGAGCCTGCTGACGGATCGCGCGAAGCAGTACACCGACGGCTATCTCTACGCGATCGTCCGGCACGGCGGCGCCATCATGCCCGCGTATGGGGACCGGATTCCACCGATGGAGCGATGGGACGTCGTGAATTACCTCAGGTTGTTGCAGGGGGTCGCGCAATGACCTCGACGACCACGCATCAGGACGCGTATCGGCGCGCGGCAGCGGCTCCCGCGGGCACGTTGCTCGCCGTGGGGGGGGTACTCGCTGTCGTCGGTCTCGGGCTGTTCACCGTACAGGTCCTGGGTGACGATCCCGCGCGGGCGTGGCGGATGTTCCTCGTCGACTTCGTGTTCTTCACCGGTCTCGCCGCCGGCGCGGTGATCTTCGCGGCCACGCAGAAGATGACGCACGCCGTCTGGTCGGGGCCCGTGATCCGGTTCGCCGAGGCGGGTGTGGCGTTTCTGCCGGTGGCCCTGGTCTTGTTTCTGGTCCTGTGGCTCGGACGCACGCACCTCTTCCCGTGGATCGCCCACCCCACGCCCGCCCGGGGGAAGTGGCTCACCGTCCCGTGGGTGTTCTGGCGCGACCTCGTGAGCCTGCTCGTCGTCACCGCGGTCGCGACCGCGTTCGTGTGGTACGAGCTCAAGCCGGACGTCCACGCCCTCATGGAGCACGCGACCGGCTGGAAGCGGAACGTGTACCAACGCATCGCGGGAGCCTACGACGGGTCGTCGGCGCACCTGGAAGTCGTCGAGCGGCGCGTCCATCGTTTGGCGCCGTTGCTCGTCGTGCTCTACGCCTACCTGTTCTCGATCCTCGCGTTCGACCTCATCATGTCGCTCGCGCCGTACTGGTACAGCAACCTGTTCGGCGCCTACTACTTCATGGGGGCCTTCCTCACCGGGCTCACGACGCTCGGCCTCATGATGGTGTACTGGCGACGCCGGCTGGGGCTGGGAGGGATGATCGGGACGCACCAGTTCCACGACCTGGGGAAGTTGATCTTTGGCTTCACGGTCTTCTGGGCATATCTCACGTATACCCATGTGCTGGTGATCTGGTACGGCAATCTGCCGGATGAGACCCCCTGGGTCTTCTTCCGCATGTACGGAAACTGGCAGCCGGTTGCGTGGCTCGTGCTGTTCGCCGTCTTCCTGATTCCGTTCTGGGGCCTGATCTGGGTCAAGGCCAAGATCACGCCGGCAACCTTCACACTGTTCGCGCTGATCAGCCTCCTCGGGATGTGGGCCGAGCGTTACCTGCAAGTTCAGCCCTCTTTGAGCGACGCCCCGGTCCTGGGTCTGCCGGAGATCGGCGTGAGCCTCGGCTTCCTCGGCCTCTTCCTCCTGGCCTACGGCGTCTTCGCGCGCACGTTCCCGATGGTGAGTCCGCGGTTGGCCGACCGCGCGGTGGATCTGGCGCACCACTAGCGGCCACGCCTGACCCCAACCCTTCTGATGAGAGAAAAGAGGGGCAGAGAGCTAGCT